>Ga0164290_1002332_pt1 | contig 14119 bp, 14 predicted proteins | sample Micstemetagenome_FD_108782 | JGI IMG/M metagenome (GOLD analysis project Ga0164290, IMG submission 108782) | Contaminated culture microbial community from soil near Moab, Utah, USA - Microcoleus steenstrupii SON62 (Illumina Assembly) | ecosystem: Environmental > Terrestrial > Soil > Soil crust... | reverse complement strand
GCGCGGCGGCTCGCCCGCCCGCGATCGACCGTTCAGGAAGCATCGCCGGCGCGGTTCCCGGGAACCGCCCGTGCCGCCACGCCGGCGGAACCGGCGCGCGAAGGATCATCCATGGCCGGCCCGGCCGCGTCGGCTTTCCACCCGAAGCAGACCTGAACGAACATCCTCGCCGGGGACGGTTCCGGTCGGACCGACGGAACCATTCGTCTTAACCTTTATTGATGCCGCGATCGAACTCTGTGACGTAACGATCTGACCCGGCCGGGCGTCCCGCGCTTCCGCACCGTCGGCCGAGGCGTGGAGGCGCGTGCATGGCGACCGGAACTTCGGGCAACGACTTCTTCCTGGCGGATTCGGGCAAGGACACGATCGACGGCGCGGGCGGCGTCGACACCCTGTCCTACGCCAACGCGTCGATCGCGGTTCACGCCGACCTCACGCTCGGTCGCACCACCGCCTTCCCCAAGATCATGCCGTTCGGCGACTCGCTCACGCACGGCTGGGAGTCCTACGACGACAAGGCCGGCGGCGGCTATCGGACCAAGCTCTGGAACCTGCTCGCCGACAGGACGCTCGCCGTCGACTTCGTCGGCTCGCAGACGAGCGGGCCGTCCTCGCTTGGCGACCGGAACCACGAGGGCCATCCGGGCAAGACCATCGACTGGCTCGACCAATACGACGAGGGCTTCGTCTCCAAGGCGAGGCCCGACGTCATCCTGCTGATGGCGGGCACCAACGACACCCGGACCGACGGCGCGAGCCAGATGCTGGCCGAGATGCGCTCGCTCATCGTCAGCGTCACCAACGCGCGTCCCGAGGCGCTCCTGCTGGTCGGGTCGGTGCCGCCGGTGCACGACGCCGCGCGGAACGCGGTCATCCAGAGCTTCAACGCGCAGCTCGACGACCTCGTCGCCGAGCTCGGGCGGACGCGGAAGGTGAAGTTCGTCGACAACGGCAACATCGCGCTGAGCGACGTGACCGCGCCGCCCTACGACAGCGGCGTCCACCTGAACGACAGCGGCTACGCGAAGCTCGCGCAGAACTGGTACGACGCGCTCGTCGCGCACGCCGTCTTCACGCGCGACGAGGACAGGCTGATCGACATCGAGAACCTGATCGGATCCGCGCACAACGACCGGCTGACCGGAAACGGCGCGGCGAACCGGCTCGACGGCGGCCAGGGCGCCGACATCATGAAGGGGCGCGGCGGCAACGACACCTACGTCGTCGACAACGCCGCCGACCGGATCATCGAATATTCCGGGGAGGGCATCGACCTCGCGGTGAGCACGGTTTCCTACACCCTGCCGTCGTACGTCGAGAGCCTCACGCTTGCCGGATCGTCGGCGATCGACGGCACCGGCAACGGCTCGGCCAACACCATCGTCGGTAACGCGGCGGCCAACGCGCTCCGCGGGCTCGCCGGCAACGACCGGCTGGAAGGCGGCGGCGGCAACGACGTCCTCTACGGCGGGACGGGCAAGGACACGCTCGTCGGCGGCGCGGGCGCCGACCGCTTCGACTGGAACTCGGCGTCGGAGGCCGGGAAGGGATCGGGCCGCGACGTCGTGCTGGATTTCGTGCGCGGCACGGACAAGCTCGACCTGTCGGGCATCGACGCCAAGACGACGGCGAGCGGCAACGACGCCTTCACGTTCGTCGGCCCGAACGCCTTCAGCGGCGCGGCGGGGCAGCTGCGCTACGCGAAGGTCGACGGCACGACCGACTACACGCTCGTCCAGGGCGACACCAACGGCGACAAGGTCGCCGATTTCGAGATACAGGTGAACGGGCTGCTCGACCTCCAGGCCACCGACTTCGTGCTCTAGATCCCGCGGAGGCGCCCGGATGGGTCGGGTCGGCCGCCGGCCCGCACCGCGGCGCATCGTCGGGAGACCGCATGGCCCACAAGAAGCCGAACCTGCCCCAAAAGATCTGCGTCGGCTGCCACCGGCCCTTCGCCTGGCGGAAGAAGTGGGCGCGCGACTGGGACGAGGTGAAATTCTGCTCCGACCGCTGCCGGCGCGCCGGGCCCAAGGAGGCCTGACCGGCCCGCGCCCGAACCGCGCTTGCCCGGCCGCCGCGCGGCCCCTAGCCTCGCCGCGATGGAAACCACCCTGCGCGTCCCCGACGAGCCGTCCGCCGAAGACCGCGAGGCGGTGCTCGCGCCGCTGGCCGCGTTCAACACCGAACACGGCTACCCGTCGGACACCAAGCCGCTCGCGGTCCTTTTGACGGACGAGAGCGGCGGCACCGTCGGCGGCCTCTGGGGCCGCACCGGCTACGGCTGGCTGTTCGTCGAGTTCCTCGCGGTGCCCGACCGGCTGCGCGGCCGCGACCTCGGCCGGCGGCTGATGGAGACGGCGGAGCGCCTCGCCGCCGAGCGCGGCTGCGTCGGCGCGTGGCTCACCACCTTCGGCTTCCAGGCCCGGCCCTTCTACGAGAAGCTCGGCTACGAGGCGTTCGGCGAGCTCCCCCACTCGCCGCGCGACAACGTCTGCATTTTCATGCGCAAGCGCTTCGGCTGAACGCCGCCGGGGCCGTCGGCGCGGCCACGGCCGTCGCGGCGCGGACGCGGCACGCGGGCACCGGCCTCGCGACGGGCCGCGGCTGCCCCGGGCCCTTCCGCTTCGCCCGCCTCTCGGGGGCCGGCGAGCGGAGCGGCGGCCTCGAGCCGCCCCGCTTCGCTGGCAACCTCGTTCTTCGCCGCCGTGTTGCCGATCGCCTGGACGGCCCGGCGCGCGGCCCCGTGGCCGCGCCGTCAGAAGTCCGCTGCCAGGGTCAGCGAGAACCGGCGGTCGTCGCTGAACCTGAACGACGAGCTCGACGACACGTCCCAGCCGTAGACGTCGAACAGGTTGGTGATCTGCGCGCGGAGCGTGGCGGGCGTCCGGCCCACGTCGAAGCGGTAGCGGGCCCCCAGGTCGAAGGTGGTGCGCGCGTCGGTCTTCAGCTGCCGACCGCCCAGTTCCGCGTACCCGAGCGCGCTCGCGACGCGACCGCTCAGGTTGTTGACGGCGAGATCGACCGAAAGCCCCTCGAAGAAGGGGAGGCGATAGTCGAAGTTGGCGCGGACGGTCCGGGCCGTGCTGCCCACGGGCTTGGGACCGATCCTCCCGAGGTCCACCGCCTCGCCCGAGACGTCGGCGTCCAGCAGGACGGCGCCTGCGACCACGCGCAGTCCGTCGAGCGGCTGCCCCGCGAGCGACAGCTCGACGCCCCGGTGCCGCACCGTCCCGAGCTCCCGGAAGACCCGGTCGGAGTCGAGGTTGAAATAGGGCTTCCGCACGTCGAAGACGCCGGCGACGAGGCTCAGGTCCGGCCCGATCGCGTAGCGGACGCCCGCGTCGCGCTGGCTCGTGCGCAGCGCGGGCGGCGCCGAGTTGCGGTTGACCGCGTTGGCGGGCGCCACGCCGCTCTCCTCGAGACCGGTCGTGTATCCGGCGTAGACGGCCAGCTCGCTCGTGGCGTGGACCGCGAGCGTGCCGTTGACGAGCCACGGGCTGTCCTCGGTGACCAGCACCGGCCGGCCCGGGATGAGCGTGCGCTTCTCGTAGTCGGTCTTCTGGACGCCGAGGCTGAGCTCGCCCACGCCGGCCCAGCGGCCTTCGTACCCGATCCCGCCGGTGATCTGGCGGATGCGGTCGCGCGACTGCGGCCCGAACGTCAGGTCCGGCTCCGGGACGTCGGTCCGCCGGCCCAGGACGGCGGGCCCGAGGTCGCGCTCGGCGGCGCCGCCGTAGGCGCGGTCGGTGTCGCGGCCGCGCGCCGCCAGGTGGATCGTGTGCCGCCGCGTCCCTTCGGCGAGCGTGTAGGACGAGCGCAGCTCCCCCGACGTGGACTTCGCGCTCTGGTCCTCGGTCGCGACGAGCGTCCGCCGCGCCGACCCGTCCGGCCGGACGTTGCGGTAGAGCTCGGTGAAGCCGCGCGCCTGCTCGTCCTCCCAGCGGAAGACGCCCGCCCGCACCTGCCAGGCGTCGGAGAGCCGGACGGAGCCGACGCCGCCGTAGAATTGCCGCCCGGTCTCGGCCCGGGTCCAGTCGAGGCCGAAGTAGCGGCGCTCGATCTCGGGGGGCAGGTAGGGTCCGCCGGTGAAGATCGATCCGATCGTCCGGTCGTCGGTGTACTCCATGCGGCCGTAGAAGGGCTTGATCTCGATCCGGTCGGTGGGCCGCCACCGCAGGACGCCCCCGACCTGGAGGATCTTCATGTCCTCCCCGGGGAAGGTCTCGTCGTAGCGGTACGTGAAGCCGGCCGCGAGGCTCAGCCGGTCGCGCAGGATCGGCACCTGGCTGTCGACGTCGAGGCCGAGGGTGCCGTTGGGGCCGACGTAGAGCGCGGGGCTCAGGACGGCGTCGTTGCCTGAGCTCCTGAGGCCGTAGTCCGCGATGCCGGTCGGCGCCGGGAACGGGTAGCTCTGCGCCGTCAGGCCGACCCTGATCGTCGAGCCGCTCACGACGCGGCCGGTGAAGCCGCCGTGCTCGGTCACCGAGAGGCCCTCGATCCGGATGTTGCCGGCCAGGATGGGGTTGAAGCCCCGCACGTCGACAACGTTGTAGAGGCCGACCTTCTCGCTGCCGACGCTGGTGCCGAAGGCGTCGCCGGCGGCCCTCACCGCGTTCTCGGTCGTGCGTTGCGCCAAGGCGGGCGCGGCGGAGGCGAGCAGGACGGCGGTGACGCCGACGGACCGTAGCATGTGTCTTTCCCCTTGTTCGGTCCGTCCGTTGTGGGCTTCTCCTTCGAATCGGGTCAGTGCCGTAGGTCGTCCCCCGGGCCCGTGACCTTTGGCCTATGGCGGGGCCTCGCCGGCTGTGGCAGCATCCGGCCCATGACCGACTATCGGAAATATCGGCACCACTGGATCTTCTGCGCCGCGGCGCTGGCCGCCTGGCTCGGCGTGGGCTGGCCGATGGTGGACGCGATCCTCGGCGGGACGAAGATGCGGGGCTTCGACGTGCCCGACCTCTGGCTCGTTCCCTTCGCGGTGTTCGGCGCCGCCGTCTTCGCCGCGATCGTGCCGACGCGGCGCCCCGGCGTCGAACGGACGCTGCTGTGCGTCCAGGTCGCCGCCGTGGTGGCGATGGCGATCCTCGTCCCGAGCGCGACTGTCCCCGTCTTCCTGGTGATCGTGGCCTGGCAGGTCGCGATGACGCGGTCCACCGCCGCCGCACTCGGCTGGGTCGCCGTCCAGACGACGGCGACCATCGGCGCCCTCGCCCACGTGCAGCCGGACTTCGAATATTGCTTCATCTTCGGACTGTCGTTCGCGCTGCAGCTGTTCTTCGTGTTCACGGCGCACGCGCTGCGCATGGAGGCGGAGACCGCCCGCGCGCTGGCGCGGACCATCGGCGAGCTGCGCTCCGCCCAGGCCGTGATCGCCAACGCGGCGCGCGACGCGGAACGCCTGCGCATCTCGCGCGAGCTCCACGACGCCTGGGGCCACGAGCTGACCGCGCTCGGCCTTCAGCTCGAGATCGCGAGCCACGTGATCGAGCCGGGCCGGGCCCGCGACAACGTCATGCAGGCGAGGGGCCTCGCCCGGGATCTCATGGCGAGGGTGCGCGACGTCGTCTCCGCGCTGCGCGAGGCGGAGCGGGGCGACCTCAAGGAAGCCCTCGAGGCGCTGGCGCAGAACGTCCCGACGCCGACCATCCACATCGACGTCGCGCCGGACCTCCGCGTCGGCCCGAGCCAGACCCACGCCCTCATCCGCTGCGCGCAGGAAGCCGTCACCAACGCGGTGAAGCACGCCGACGCCTCGAACCTGTGGCTCCGGGTGACCCCGGACGGCGAAGGTGTGCGCCTCATGGCGCGCAACGACGGCACCGCGCGCCCCGCGGCGGCCGCGCCCGGCTCGGGGCTCCTCGGGATGCGCGAGCGGCTCGAGCACCTCGGCGGCCGGCTGGCGGTGCGCTCGGAGGTCGACCTCGGCTTCACGGTCGACGCCTGGCTGCCGTCGGGGGCGCCGAAGGCCGCATGATCCGGGTCGTTCTCGTCGACGACCAGAAGCTCGTCCGCCAGGGCGTGCGCGGCCTGCTCGAGCTGCTGCCCGACATCGAGGTGGTGGGCGAGGCGAGCGACGGCGAGGAGGCGCTGGAGAAGGTGCCGGCGCTCGAGCCCGACGTCCTCCTCCTCGACATCCGCATGCCCCGCCTCAACGGCATCGGCGTCCTGGAAGCGCTGCGCGACAGGGGCGCGCTGCCGCCCACGCTGGTCCTGACGACCTTCGACGACGGCGACGCGGCGATCGCGGCGATCAAGGCGGGCGCCAAGGGCCTGATGCTGAAGGACGTGGCGCTCGAGGATCTCGCCCAGGCCATCCGGGCGCTCGCCGACGACCGGACGGCCTACCAGCCCGCGGTCACCGAAAGCCTGATGGCGGCCCTGCGCCGCAGTCCGACCGTCAACTCCGACGACTACATCCCCGAGGCGCTGACCGCCCGCGAGCGGGAGGTGCTGCACCTCATCTGCGCCGGCTACAGCAACAAGGAGATCGCCGACCTGCTGGCGGTGGCGGAAGGGACCGTGAAGAACCACGTCTCGAACCTGCTGCTGAAGCTCGACGCCCGCGATCGGACCCAGGCGGCGCTCAGGGGGCTCCAGCAGGGCTATTTGGGCTAGCCGCCGCGAGGGGGCCGGTCGAACCGGCCGCGGCTCAGCCCTTCCCGTACTTGACGTTGCACCCGTAGGCGCGGCTCGTGGGCACCGACACGGGCCCGCCGGCCTTCAGCTCGCGCAGCGCGGCCAGGACGTGGTTCCGCGCGCCCGCGATGTCCGCCTGGTCGGCGCTGGGCTTGTCGTCGATCCCGCCCCGGTAGACCAGCGTTCCGGCGCCGTCGACGACGTACATGTGGGGCGTCGTCTTGGCGCCGTAGCTGCGGCCGACCGTGCCGTCGGGATCGAGGAGGTAGGCGGTCCGCCGGCTTTGCTGGCGGTCGGTCAGCGCCTTCGCCTCGGCGGGCGTCATGTGGCCCTGCTTGCCCTCGGCGCTCGAGTTGATCGTGAGCCACACGGCGCCGCCGCCGACGGCGGCCGCCTGCGACCGCTGCATGTTGCCGCTCTCGTAGTGCTTCCTGACGAAGGGGCACTCGGGGTTGTTCCACTCGAGGACGACGGTCCGGCCGCGGAAGTCGGACAGGCCGACCGCGCGGCCGTTCACGTCGGTCAGGCGGAAGTCGGGCGCCGGCCGCCCGACCTGCAGGTCGACGAGGTCCGGGCCGGCCGTCATGTTGCCGACGACCGCGGCCCCCACGGCCGTCGCAGCCAGCAGCCCGGCCGCCGCGAGCGCAATCGACTTGGTCTTCATCTCGGCTTCTCCCCTGTTGCGGCAGCGCGGCGGCACGGACCCTCCGCGACCCGTTCCCGGCCGGAAGGCCGCGCGTCCCGCGGCTGCGTCACGACGATGGGTAGACCGCCGACCTGACCGGAGACTGCACCGCGGGGTGTTTTTCGGTCAGCTTCGTGTCAGCTTGCGGCATTAGGTGTGGCGGGTGACCGACGGTCTGCGAATCCTGCTGGTGGAAGACGATCCCGCGCTCGCGCGGGAGATCGTCCGCGCGCTCGAACGCGAAGGCTGGCCGCTCGACCACGTCGCCTGCCTCGCGGACGCGTTCGAGGCGGTGATCGCCTTCCCCTACCGGGTCGTCCTCCTCGACCGGACGCTGCCCGACGGCGACGGCATCGCGCTGGTGCCCGCCGCGCGGCTGCGGCCGTCGAAGCCGTCGATCATCTTCCTGACGGCGCGCGACGAGGTCACCGACCGGGTCGAAGGGCTGGACGCCGGCGCCGACGACTATCTCGTCAAGCCGTTCGCGCTGGGCGAGCTGCTCGCGCGTATCCGCGCGGCCTACCGGCGGCCCTACGCCGGGGGCCCGCCCGAGCGGATCGAGGTCGGGCGGCTGTCGTTCGACCCGGCGACCAAGGAGGCGCGCGTCGCCGGGCGGGCGCTCGTCCTGTCGCGCCGCGAGCTCGCGCTGCTCGAGCTGCTGGTGCGCCGGTCGGGCCGCGTGGTCCAGCGCGCCCATCTCGACGCCGAGCTCTACGGCTTCGAGGCGGAGGTCTCCGCGAACGCGCTCGAAGCGCTCGTCTCGCGCCTGCGGCGCCGGCTCGAGGACGCGGAGGCCGGATTGCAGCTCCGCACGATCCGCGGCGTCGGCTACATCCTCGGGCCATGCTGAAGCGCGCCCCGTCCCTCGTCCTGCGCGCCGGCCTGACCTTCATGTCGATCTACACGATCGTCTTCGTCGCGGTCCTGGCGGTCAGCGCGCTTTCGAGGTCGACCGACCCGGGCGGGAGCCACCAGGGGCCGCAGATCGCGCTGCGCTACGCCGCCGCAGAGATGCGCGCCACGGGTTCGTTCGGGCCGCCGGCCGACGGGCGGTTCCGGCGGCTGGCGGCGAAGAACCCGTCCATGTGGCTCGTCGGCCGGAGCGGCGACCGGTCCTTCTCCCTCGGCCCGGTGCCCGAGAGCGCGGCCGCGCTCGTCGGCCGGTACCACGGCGTGCTCGACACCGTCCGCTTCGCCGTGCCGACCGCGAAGCCGCCGCTGAACGTCGCCGCGATCCGGCGCTACGACCTCGGCACCGGAACGGTCGTGCTCGCCGCGGGCGGGGTCGATCCGGCCACGCTCACGATATGGGACACGCTGCGCGTGATCGGGTCCGGCGAGGCCCTGGTCGTGCTGCTCGTGATCGCCGCGCTCGGCTTCCTCGCGATGCTCGTCGCCCTGCCGCTGTTCGCGCGCGCGATACGGCCGATCGCCGCCGAGGCCGAGGCGCTCGACCCGCGGGACGCCGACCGGCGGCTCGACGAGGACGCGGCGCCGCGGGAGATGCTGCCGCTCGTCCGCGCGTTCAACGCCGCGCTCGATCGCCTGGCGTGGGAGCTGCGGCGCCGGAAGCGCTTCGTCGCGGACGTCGCGCACGAGCTGCGCACGCCGTTGGCCGTGGTCTCGCTCAAGGTCGAGGCGCTCGAGGACGAAGCGGCGCGCGCGGACCTGCGCGGCGGCGTCGGTCGCCTGTCCCACCTCGTCGGGCAGATGCTCGACCTCGAGCGGCTTTCGCTGGCGGGCGGTCAGCGCGCGCCCTTCGATCTGTCCGACGCGACGCGCGACATGGTCGCCGACCTCGCGCCTATGGCGATCAAGGCGGGCCACGACCTGTCGCTCGACGTCCCGGACCGGCCCGTGACGGTCGTGGGCGACCGTCACGCCGTCGAGCGGGCGATCACCAACCTCGTCGGGAACGCGATCGCCCACGGCGGGGGCAACATCCAGCTGTTCGTCGGCGCGGACCGGACCGTCGACGTCCAGGACGACGGGCCCGGCGTGTCCGCGGCGCTCCGCCCCCGCCTCTTCGAGCCCTTCTGCCGGGAAAGCAGTTCGGAGGGCAGCGGCCTCGGCCTCCACCTCACCCGCGAGATCATGCGGGCGCACGGCGGCGACGTCCGCTTCCTGCCGACCGAGCGCGGGGCGCGGTTCCGGCTCGAGTTCCCGCCGCCCGATCCGTCCTAGAAGACGGTCTCGGGCGCGCCGCCCATCATCGCCGACCGCACCAGCGGCACCGGCGGCCCGCCGTAGCGCAGCAGCTGGTCGTGGAACGCCTTCCACGCGCTCCGGCCGCCGCGGGTCGCGGTCCAGTCCTCGCGCAGTCTGCGGATCAGCAGCTTGTTCATCGTGTAGTTGAGGTAGCCCGGGTCGTACGTCCCCCGCAGCGCCTGCTGGTTCGCCGACCCGGCGCTCTGGTAGCATTGCTGCTGGAAGAAGGACTGCGCCTCGGCGACCGTCCACCCCTGGGTGTGGAGGCCGATCGCCGAGAGGAAGCGGCAGTCGCGCAGCAGCGAGTTGAGGAGCATCCCGAGCTGCGCCTCCGGCGTGCCGCGCAGCCCCGCCTCCCACATCATCTCCTCCCCGTAGTGCGCCCAGCCCTCCGCGAACCCGCCGGTCACGAACAGGCGCGCGACGAGCGAGGGCGACCGGTTCGAATGGAGGAACTGGAGGAAGTGGCCGGGGATCGCCTCGTGCGCCGACACGAACAGCAGGTCCGGCTCGGAGAGGCTCGCGTTCGGGGGGATGTAGTAGATCGACGGGATTCCCGTCTCGTAGGGGCCGGGCGGATCGATGTAGATGACGGGCCGGAAGGCCGGGCTGGTCCGGACCAGCACCTGCTCGTTGCCGGGGATGGTGACGAGGTCGTTGGCCTGGACGAAGGCGCGCAGCTCGTCGATCTGGCGCGTGGCGGTGGCCAGGGCGCCCCCGGGCGGGGCGATCGAGGCGAGGCGGCCGAGGCAGACCGGCACGGTGACGCCCGGCGCGTACTGCGCGCAGGCGGCCACGACCGCGTTCTGGTTGCGCTTGAGGTCCGCCTCCCCGATCTGGCGCAGCTGGTCGAGCGGGATCTCGACGCCGTCGTTGGCGGCCAGCATCCGGGAGAAGCGGGCGCTCCCGAGGGCGTAGTTCTGGTTCGCGCCGGCGGCGTTCTGGTTCATCCAGGTCGCGAGGCCGTTCATCGCCGCCGACGCGGTCGCCGAAGCGTCCGCGAGCTCCTGCTGGAGGAAGGCGTCGCCGACGCCCGCGAACACCGTCCGCGCGTCGTTGGCGTAGGAATCGGCGAGGCCCTTGAAGGCGCTGCCCCCGTAGCCGACGAAGCTCGCCGGGAGCGGCAGGCGCAGGTTGGCCCGGATGTTATCGACCGCCGCCGGCACCGCCTTCAGGAAGGCGATCGTCGCGCGCATGCGCGTGGCGGGATCGGCGTATTCGCGCGTGAGGTAGACGTTCGGGTCGAGCCCGCCGTTCACGTAGAAGGCCGGGTTGGAGTGCGGGCCGTCGGCGTCCTCCAGCCAGAAGAGCTGGCCGCGGATGATGTACAGCAGGTGGTCGCGCTCGAACCGCTGGTCGGCGCTGAGGCCGGTGAACCCCTGCGCCTCGCTATAGACCCCGCGCCAGAAGTCGACGACGCGCTTGATCCCGGCCTCGCTCCAGTCGGGCAGGCGGCCGTCGAAGTCGTGGCGGCCCTGGTAGACGGCGAAGGACGGGTCGAGCTGGAAATACTGCTCGACGGTGGCGCTCAGGAAACTCGGCCATTCGCTCGCCGGCCGCGCCGGGCCGGGTCCGGGGAGCGGCGGCACCGAAGGGGAGGCGGGCGGCGCGGGAACCGGCGGCGCGGCGACCGGCGGCGTCGGGCTCGGCGTCGGGGTGCCGCCGCCGTCGCCTCCGCCGCCCCCGCAGGCGCCGATCGCCATGACGAGCACGGAAACGCCGACGGTGCGGAGAAGCGGAATCGCCCTGGTCATAGGCCCCCTGTTCTGTGCGACGGGTCCGGGGTGTTCGACGACAAGCTAGCGCATGACGACGCTTCGCCTAACCGAATCTTGAGGAGGGACCGGCGCGCCGCTTCCGGCCCGTCGCGGACGCCGAGCCCGACGAAAGCTGGAAAGTCGACACCGGCGCGGCTAAGCCGATCGACGCGAGAAGGCTGCGACGGAAGGAGCCGCCATGCCGGCCTATGTGCACGTCAACATCCGCATCAAGGACCCGGCGAGACAGGCCGAGCTCGCCCCCCGCTTCCAGGCGGCGCTGCAGGCGGCGGGCGGCCGCATCCTCCACTTCGGGCCGGTGGCCGAGACGCTGGAGGGCGACGTGGCCCCCTTGCCCCTGGCCGGCGTCTTCGAGTTCCCGACGCTCGCCGCCGCGATGGCCTTCTACCGGTCGCCGGAATACGCGCCGATCAAGGTCGCCCGCGACGCGGCGCAGGAAGCGCGCATGTTCGTCGTCGACGCGGGCTGAACGGACGGAAAAGGCGCTGACGTCCGTTCTCGACTCGTGGTGGAATTTCAGCGGCCACAGCCGATCAGTCGAGCCTCAGCAGGTACTCGGCTCGGCCGTCGGGACCGACGTCTTCGGCGATCGTCTCGAAGCCGCACGAGCGCAATATCGACACGGACGCCGCGTTCTCGACGGCGACGCAGCCGAAGATCGGCCGTTCTCGGTGCAGCGCGAGGAACCGGGACACGGCGCCGCGCCCCACGCCTCGGCCCCAGTGCTCGCGACCGAACCAGTAGGCGATCTCGGGCCTCCCCTCTCTCGAGAAGGCGCCGACGTATCCGGCGACGCGGCCGTCTACCTCCACTGTCCGAAGGATCGTGTCCGGAGCCCCGACGATCTTGCCCCAGTGCTCGTCGAATGCGGCGCGACCGCGGGGGACATGGCCGGCGAGGTCCGCCGCCTGCCGGTCGACCTGATGCTCGAAGAAGACCGGCAGGTCGCTGGATCGAACGGCTCTGAGGGTGACCCGCATCCCCGCAGCCTAAGGCGCAAGGACCGCTCGCCCAAGGTCCGCCAACCACCCTTCCCGGTCGTGAGCCCGGCATCGGCGCGGTTCCGCCTCCCTGGTCCCCTCGCGCTCGCCCGGCCGCTTTGCGGCGACGCCGGTTGCTGCTCTAATGATCCGTCCGCCGACGACCGCGGACCTTGGGCGGCGGGGAGGGCGGCGAGTGTTGGACGTTGGCATCGACGGGAAGCGGTTCGTCACGACGGGCAACGAGCACGGCCTCTCGACCGCCGAGACGGTGTTCGCCTACCGGACGGACGGCGCGGCGATCACCGGCAGCTACGGCGGGGGCGACGTTGCCGACGGGCAGATCGTGGGGCGCGTCACGGGCCCGGACACGATCGAGCTGCTGTTCCAGTGCCGCACGAAGGGCGGGGGGCTCCTGGCCGGGCGGTCGCGGGGCCGCGTGCGGCTGAACGCCCAGGGGCTGACGGAGCTGCACTTCGACTGGGTCTGGCTGGCGGGCGACAGCGGCGGCGGGACATCGAGCTACGTCGAACTGCGCTGAGCCGCGAACGCCCGAGGTCCGCCATCCACACGTCGCGCACGTCGGCGACGGACGAGATGAGGGGCCGGTACGCGGACAGGACGCCGGGGAGCACGACGTGGCGGAGCGACCCATCGAGGACATCGCGGATTCCGCCGCCGTGCGCGTGCTGGTCGCCCTAGGCGCGCCGCCCGCGGTCCCGACGCTCTGCCACCGGCTGCTCGGCGCTGTCGACCTCGCGCTCCCCTTCTGGGGGGCAGGCGGCGCTGCTCCTCGTCGGCCTCGCGCTCTACCTGCCCGGGATCGTCGCGGTCGCGCCGCTTTTCCGATCGCCCTGGGCCGCCGTCGTTTACGCCGTCGTCTACCCGCTTGCGGTAACTGCGTTCGTCATCGGATACAGCGCGCTCTCCGGCGGCATCTAGCCCCTCTTCCCGCGCCGTCGCGGACTAGAGGCATGCTTTCGCATCGATGGCGCAGCCGACGATCACCGTGAAGACGAACGCGCTCGCCAGATAGGCGGCGAAGTAGAGCCCCGCGAAGATCGTCGCGACCCACCATTTCCGGAACAGCGGCAGCACCGCCCAGAGACCGGTGCCCGGCGCGAGCATGGCGAAGGTGACGAACTCGAAGCCCGGCCGCAGGATCGGATGCACCCGGTCGAGGAGCAGGAGGCCGCCGAGCAGGACGGCGAACGGCCCCGCGACGGCGATCCCGACCCGCAGCAGCACCTCGCCCGGGCCCCGCCCGCGCCGGGCCGTCACGGTCGACCCTCCCGGCGCGGAGGCCGGGGCCGCGGGGCCGGAGGGGATCGGGTTTGCATCCGGGCAGAGTGGCCGACGCGGTGTTACCGCATCGTCAACGCGGGGTCGGCGCCCTGCCTACAGCGAGCGTCGGTCGTGGCGCGGGTCAGATCGAGGCGCAGACGAGGAGACCGGCCTCCACCAGCGCGGGTCAGGCCGCGATCCCCGCCGCGCCCAGGCCGAGCGTCCCACGGAAAACCGCCAAAAAGGGAAACGAGCATGTATCGGCTGTAAAACGATCCGACGGCGGTTGGGGCGGCGGTCGTCACGGAGACGGCTGGGTCAAGCCGGCCGAAGCGTCGAAACCACCTCGAGGAGCCGCCGGGACGCCCGCGGCCGACGCCGGTCCGCAAACTTTCGCCGGGATCGGGCATATGTCCGGCCGGGCGTTGCCCGCCGGCCGGCCGGGTGCCACAAGCCGTCGTCCGGCGCGGTCGCCGGACGAGGGACACGGGAGCGAGCGATGGCGGAACGGTTCGAGCGGCACCGGCAGCCGTGGACGAGCG
>Ga0164290_1002331_pt1 | contig 14140 bp, 17 predicted proteins | sample Micstemetagenome_FD_108782 | JGI IMG/M metagenome (GOLD analysis project Ga0164290, IMG submission 108782) | Contaminated culture microbial community from soil near Moab, Utah, USA - Microcoleus steenstrupii SON62 (Illumina Assembly) | ecosystem: Environmental > Terrestrial > Soil > Soil crust... | reverse complement strand
TTTTGATACGCGTATAATGCGTTCTGTGACCATGCTTCTTGCGGAAGCCCTTTCTTCTTTTCATTTTAAAGGCGATCACTTTGTCTCCCTGAACTAAGTCACTGATGATTTCAGCTTTTACAATAGCTTTTACACTACTGCCTGAAGCAACAGAACCGGCATTGTCTGTAAACAATACATCGGTAAATTCAACTTTGTCTCCGGTTTTACCCTGCAGGTGAGGAACATACAGGCTTTGACCTTCCTGTACCTTAAATTGCTGACCTGCGATTTTTACAACTGCTAACATAGCTATCCAAAATTAGGACGGCAAAGGTAGGGATTTGGGTGTTAATTTTGCAAAGATTTTTGAAATAAATCTTATTCACAGTGGTGTAAAAGCAAAATTATGAGCTGAATTGGCTCATTTAATCCCTTTTTTGCCAAAAAAATAAACTGATTTATAGGGTGTGTTCTTATATCTAATTGATAATCATATCGATATAATAATATCCCTGCTCAGCCCTTTTAAACGGAACTTCTGTCTATTTTTGCCCGCAGGTCGTAAAGACCTGCTAACGATATGAACCTGAAATCCCTGTTGGCAAAACCATTTGCCCAATATATCCATAAACAGATCAAAAGAAACAGTACTCATGCCCTGACCGATCAGGAAACCATCCTGAAACAACTGTTGAAAGTTGGGAAAGCCACAGAATTTGGCAAAGAGCACAGATTCAGCGACATAGCGGATTATCAGGCATTTCAGCAGGCCGTACCCCTACGCGATTACGAGGCATTGAAACCCTTTATTGAAAGGATAAAAGAAGGTAGGGAGAATGTACTCTGGAAAGGCAAACCTATTTACTTCGCTAAAACCAGTGGTACTACCAGCGGGGTAAAATATATACCCATTACCAAAGATTCAATTCCTAACCATATTAATACCGCCCGAAATGCCCTGCTCTGCTATATGGCAGAAACAGGAAACACTGCATTTGCCGGTGGTAAAATGATTTTTTTAAGCGGCTCACCTGTACTTGAAAGAGTGGGGGGTATTCCCACCGGCCGTTTAAGCGGTATCGTTAACCATCATGTACCCAGTTATCTGCGCGCTAACCAGCTGCCTGGTTATGAAACCAATTGTATTGAAGACTGGGAAACCAAGCTCGATAAAATAGTGGCAGAAACTATTAACAAAGACATGACCCTCATTAGTGGAATACCACCATGGATGCAGATGTATTTCGACCGGTTAATGGAAAAAAGCGGAAAAAAAGTAGGGGAACTCTTTCCCAATTTCAGCGTAATGGTACAGGGAGGCGTAAATTTTGAACCTTACCGCGCCAAACTATTTGAAAGCATCGGTAGAAAAATCGATAGTATAGAACTGTTTCCTGCCAGTGAAGGCTTTTTTGCTTTTCAGGACCAGCAGGATGCAGAAGGATTATTACTGAATACCAATAGCGGTATTTTTTATGAGTTTGTACCTGCCGCAGAAATTTTTAATGAAAACCCCACCAGACTGAGTCTGAAAGAAGTAAAGCTGGGCGAAAACTATGCACTTATCATTAATAATAATGCGGGGCTCTGGGGGTATAATATTGGGGATACAGTAAAGTTTGTAAGCTTAGACCCTTACCGGCTCATTGTAAGTGGCCGGACCAAACATTTTATCTCTGCTTTTGGGGAACATGTAATTGGGGAAGAAGTGGAATATGCATTATTAAAAGCAGCAATAGAAACCGGAGCGCATATTACAGAGTTTACAGTAGCTCCGATGATTGAACAGGGAGAAGGAAAAAGTTTTCATGAATGGTTTGTTGAGTTTGAAAAAGAACCCGAAAATTTCCAGCTTTTTATTCAGAAAACAGAGGAAAACCTGCGCCTGAAAAATGTATACTATGATGACCTCATCAGGGGTAATATTCTCCAGACATTAAAAGTTCGCAAGGTTCGCAAAAACGGCTTTATAGATTATATGCGATCTATTGGTAAACTGGGTGGGCAAAATAAAGTTCCCCGGTTAAGCAACGATAGAAAACTGGCAGATGCTCTAACTGCTTTTGTGGATCATTTATAAGCTATTCCCTTCCAAAAAACTAAGCATTATTCGAGAAACAAATCGATCTGCTGCTGGGTAATATTGATGTTTTTGTATTTACCGTTTTGCGTAATCCGATTAATAAACTGTTGCTGAACAACGGGATTGTTCTTCACCGCAAGCAGGTACATGTCTAAAACAAAACGGGTGAGTATCAATAATACCGCTGCTGCCATTGCTCCTTCAGCAAAAATGAAAAAGACCCCTGCCAGTATAACCACCATCTGTTGTACAAATATCCTGATATAGGGTTGCATGAATAAAGCTGTCAGTGTATATGCATGATAGCGTTGTGGTAAAAAGAAATTACGAATACTATACGCCAGGCTGGTGATGGCAATCGATGCAAAAGCCAGTTGCATATCTGTCTGCAATAATAAGAAACGATAGTTGGCCCATATATTAAATTCGTTTGAAGGTAATCCCGGAAGATTTTCTCCGACCGTAGAAAAAATAAAAATGGATTGAATAAAAATGAAAAAGAAATAATGTACCAGAAAAAAGGGTATCGTTCCCCATCCTTTTAATTGTCTGGAGTTTGTTGAAACAGTTGTATTTTTTTGGGTATTACCATAGCGGTAAACCATCCATAATTTGAACAGGTGAATAATGCCAATAATGATGGTTTCAAATACATAGGCAAAGACAATGATCACTGGCCGCCATCCTAAAAAAAACAAACCAGCGAGCATCACAAACATGTTCAGCCAGATAAAGAGATTGCGTGAATCGGGTAAAAGAGTTTTGTACATAAAGTGTCCGGACAATGATTATACTTGGAAGTTATTACTATTTTATATTTGAGTAAAACCTGTTTTGCCAATTCTGTCTCGCTGTAGTAGGCATACTACAGGCTATAAACGAATCATCATCTAAACCGTTAAAAGAAAGAAGGGCTAGTGTTCATACTCCTTTTTTTGACATAAATTGTGTAACTATGCCCGCATCTACCGGGAACGATATTATGAATCAGAAAAGGATTGCCATATTTGGCTCAACAGGATCAATCGGAACACAGGCACTGGATGTAATAGCGGCCAACCCCGACCTGTTTACAGCAGAGATACTCACCGCTCAAACCAATGATGAACTGTTGATTAAACAGGCATTGGCATTCAATCCGAATGTAGTTGTAATTGGCGATGAGAGGAAATACAACACGGTAAAGGAAGCACTCAGTAAAACTGATATAAAAGTATTTGCCGGCGAAAAAGCGCTGATAGAAGCCGCCGCCATGGATTGCTATGATATGATGCTGGCAGCTATTGTAGGTTATGCAGGTCTCAAACCCACATTAAGGGCTATTTCCAACGGTAAAGCCATTGGGCTGGCCAATAAAGAAACATTGGTAGTAGCGGGAGATATTGTGGTAAGGACGGCTATGGAAAAAAAAGTGCCCATCATTCCGGTCGATAGTGAGCATTCCGCAATTTTTCAGTGTCTGGTGGGAGAGGGAAGAAATAAAATAGAAAAAATCATCCTTACGGCTAGTGGAGGGCCTTTTTTAGGGAAAAAGCCCAATTTCCTCGTGAACGTAAAGAGAGATCATGCTTTACAGCACCCCAACTGGAGTATGGGCGCTAAAATCAGTATAGATTCTGCAACTTTAATGAATAAGGGATTGGAAATGATTGAAGCCAAATGGCTCTTCAACCTCCATCCCGATCAGATAGAAGTAATGGTACATGCCCAAAGTATTATTCACAGCATGGTGCAGTTTGAAGATGGCAGTATCAAGGCACAAATGGGACTGCCCGACATGAAACTACCCATTCAGTACGCCATGGCTTTTCCGCAGAGGATACCCAATGCATTCCCCCGTTACGATTTCAGAAAGCCGAATACCCTCACTTTTGAGGAACCCGATACCAAAACCTTCAGGAACCTGGCACTGGCAACAGAAGCTTTATACAAGGGTGGAAATATGCCCTGTATACTTAATGCTGCCAATGAAATAGCCGTTTTTGCTTTTCTTCGTAACAGGATTGGCTTTCTCGATATGACCGAAGTGGTGGAACAAACCATGCAAAAAACAGCTTTTATCGAAAAACCAACACTCGAAGAGTATTTTGAAAGCGATGGAGAGGCCCGTAACTTCGCTGCTTCTTTGATTCACATGTAATCTTTACCTATTTTCACACCAATATACTGCACGAAAAATGAGGTATTATCATCTAAACAATCAGTAAACCTGTATGACATTATTAGCAATTGACTGGGGTAGTGTGGCAGTTAAGGCCGGACAATTCATTTTATCTTTTTCCATTTTAGTCATCTTACACGAACTCGGGCATTTTTTGCCGGCCCGCTGGTTTAAATGTCGGGTAGAGAAATTCTATCTTTTCTTTAACCCATGGTTCAGTCTATGGAAGAAAAAGAAAGGTGAAACAGAATATGGACTTGGCTGGGTGCCTTTTGGCGGTTATGTAAAAATCGCGGGCATGATTGATGAAAGCATGGACAAGGAGCAGATGAAACTGCCCCCGCAGCCATGGGAATTCAGGGCTAAGCCAGCCTGGCAAAGATTGATCATCATGATTGGTGGCGTAGTAGTAAACGTACTGCTGGCCATTGTAATTTTTATTGGTATTACCTGGATGTGGGGAGATGAATACCTGCCGGTAAAAAACCTGAAGTATGGTGTACATGCTGATTCGCTGTCGAGGTCAATCGGTGTACAGGATGGCGATAAAATTGTGGGTATCAATGGCAAGCCATTGGAAAACTTTGCTACACTCGAATCAGAAATGGTGTTAAATGATGCACAAACCATACTGGTGGAGCGTAATGGCACTGTGAGGGCATTAAGTGTACCGGAAGGGTTTACCAAACAATTGGTAAAGAACCGAAAAACCGGGGGCATGGCTATCCCGCGCTATCCTGCTATCGTTGACAGTGTTTCAGTAAAAGATGCTGTATTCACCAATGGTAAATTATTGAAAGGCGATACCCTGATTGCACTCAATGAAACCCCAATTACTTATTACCATGAATACCAGCAATTGGTGAAAAATTATACTGACTCCATTATAACTCTTACTGTATTACGTGGAACGGATACAGCCAAAGTAAAAGTACTGGTGAATGAAAAGGGCAAGGTTGGATTTTTTGCAGTATCGCCACTGACAATATTTGGTACCGTTGAGAAAAAATACACGCTGGCGCAGGCTATACCGGAAGGTTTCAGCAGATGCTGGGAAACGCTGGATCGTTATGTTACCGGACTCAAACAATTGTTTACAGGTAAACAGGATGTAAATGATTCATTGGGTAGTGTAATCAGTATTGGTAACACATTCCCCGGTGAGTGGGACTGGCAGCGTTTCTGGACACTGACAGGTATTTTCTCCATAGTGCTTGCTTTCATGAATATATTACCTATACCGGCATTGGATGGGGGGCATGCGTTATTCACTTTAATCGAAATGATCACCGGACGCAAACCCGGCGACAAATTCATGGAATATGCACAAATGGCCGGAATGATTCTTTTATTGGGATTGATGGCTTATGCGCTGGGACTGGATTTCTGGAGATTGTTTAAATAACAGAAATAAATGGTGATACAGGAGTGGGTTAATTTTGTTTTAGTAATACCGATTACTGATACGAAATCAACCCACTTCGATAATGTAAAATACGGTATCGATAAAAAAGAAAGCCCCATCTTTAGTAATTACGTTCTCATCATGCATATCTTCTAGTACAAGGTGAAATTCTGGATGGTAATAATACTGCCGTCTCGTTTTTACAAAACCATTGAACTCAAGAAATTCCTGAATATCTTCTAATGCAGCTTGTTCTCCTTCAATGAATGGTTGTTCCAGTACTGCAAATAATTTTTCATTAATAAGCTTGAACCCGAGTAATTTGTAGGGTGTATTCGGGAATAATAAATTATGAATAATAAGACTGGTAAAATATTCAGTCCACGTAGCATAATAACCAGCATCATTAACTTTAATTATATGTTTGTAGTCGTTGGCAAGATAAACCTTTGCTTCGCCTCCTTCCGTTAAATAATGACTACCTGATGGTAATGCAGATAGCAAGGAATAATGCTCTTCAGCATATTCTTTTAAGAATGCGGCCTGCTTTTCTTTGAGGATTGCGTTACTTTCGAATTGGCTTTTAATAGTTGGACTTGTGCCAAAGCTTTTGCATAAGTGGTAGCTGATTGCAGTGCAAGAATCGTTAATCCCTTGCGGGTATTCTCCTCTAACGATATCCTGAAGTTTTTGTTGGCACTCATCTGAAAGCATTTGTACAAAATTACAAAAAATCTTAACCCCTTGTAAAACCCGCAACTTAGTAGATGCTTAATGGTATATAAACAAAAAAACCCTTGATTTTCAAGGGTTTTCGTGGAGTCGAGGGGAGTCGAACCCCTGTCCAAACATCGCTACCATTAGCTTTCTACATGCTTATTTCATGATTAATTGTCGGTGTACTGCCGGACATGAACAAACCAACAATACACTTAGCTGTATGGTCTTAAGCAACAGTCACAGCCTTCTGTTGCAGCAACCTGTGTTTATTTTGAGTCGGCGGCGGCACCTGGTAACAGATCAACCTGTGCAGCGGCCCAAATGACTATCTAATCACTGATTAGGCAGCCATGGCATACTGTGTATTGCCATTTGAAGTTTGGATATTCAGATTAAAGTGCTAATTATCCAACGCACTGCATGCTTACACCAACCGTACCATATGCTGTCAAAACCAGTACGACCCCGGTAAGTTGGCAAAGTTACCATTTTTCAACGGTAGATTTCTTTCGATTTCGATAATGCAGAAGTTAAATCCTAAAAGAGAATTACCCACAAAGCCATTAGTGTTATCCCGGCTAGATTTGTATACATCCTGAAAATAAAAGTCTGAATGGGTTACCGATTGCTTTAATCCAAAGTATCTTCTGTTACCGATGCGGTATGCATGTAATAAAAAAAGGACTTCTTATAAAGTCCCTTTTTTATTACAATTCGGTTATTGACTAAAATTCATCCGTATCAAGGTCTGTGACATTACCGTCAGCTGACGGGTTATTAGGTGGAGGATTCGGAGCCACATAAATGGTCTGGTGGTAGAATTTATTAGATGGTTTTACCTGGTTCATTTTTTCATTGAAAATATTCAGGTAATTATTGTCTTTGTTATTCTTGCCAAACACTTCTTTCAGGTGTGAGAACAGGTCCATAGAACTGGTTTCAAAAGCAGTGGTCTCCAGACTGATCAGTTTGATATTGGCATCTACATACTGGTTCATCTCTGTATTAATGATGGTACAATGAATGTTTCCTTTTAAAACAGAATCTTTACAGAGGTTAACCCTTAAACCATATACAGAACCCTCAAATTCACCTTCCACTTTAATGTCATTACAAATAATCACACCTGTCATAACACCGGTAGGAGTAATGTGAACAGTTTTTTTGCTGTACAGCACACCATTAAAATTCCCATCAAGAATGATATCATTCTCAGAATCCAGTACACCTGAACCATTGGTTGACCGTGTAATGAGTAATTGTTTGTCTTCCGGAAAAGACTGGGTACCGAAACCGGCATTGGGGTCGTGCAGTAATTGTTCCCTGAACTTATTCATGGTTTATTTTTTAATTGACGGATAACAAGGATACAAAACTAAGGCCTGCTATCTGTTTGAGGGTCAAGATACAAATTATTATTTATTTGTAAACATTTACAGAGAGGCTAAGAATGGCGGATAAACCACATATTTTGGCTATCTTAAACGTCCAATTATTCATAAAACCATATCCGCTCCTATGTTTTTCCTTAAAAAAAGCAAGTCAGAGCCTATGCTCCCAGCCGTACAGGTAGTGTCAGGAGGCTTTTATTTTGGCATTATCCGTACCGTTTCACCCATACGTATTGAAGGCGATTTCAAGGGTATTATTTTCTGCAATAACAAAGTAATTATAGACCGAAAAGCTACGGTGAGTGGCGATATACTTTGTCATGAAATAGTGATAGGGGGATTAATTGACGGCAATGTAATCTGCAAAAATAAATGCAAGTTAAATGAAGAGGCCACAGTTAACGGCGTTGTGAGAACAGCTTTGTTTGAAAATGAATCCAACAGTTCAGTCTCCGGACCTGTATATGTAAACAAGGAAAATACTCATATCAATATCGATGAGTATTATGAACTCTTTAATAAAAAAGAAAACCTGGAAAAAATTAAAAATGAGTATTTCTCATTGCCACAAAAATTGATCCTTATTAGTTGATCTTTGTACATGCAAGTTACCGTACAGCAATTGATTGAACAGTTTGGTTTGATACCTCATCCGGAAGGAGGGTACTATAAAGAAACCTATCGGTCAACTGAATTTATTTCAAAACAGGCTTTACCCGAACGTTTTACGGGACAAAGGTTTCATTCATCAGCGATTTACTTTTTACTGGTGCAGGGTAATTTCTCTGCCTTTCATCGTATTCAAAGCGATGAATGCTGGCATTTTTACGCAGGGGATACTTTATGTGTACATATGATTTCACCCAGCGGACAGCTAACAACTATTTACCTGGGAAACAAGCCCGGTACCGTGTATCAGTATGTAGTACGGGCAGGCTATTGGTTTGCTTCTGAAACAGCTCCCGGTGGTAGTTTTTCCTTTGTAGGGTGTACAGTTGCACCCGCATTTGATTTTGCAGATTTTGAACTGGCAGACAGTAACATACTTGCTCAACAGTTCCCTCAACACAGTGAAATTATTCAGCGTTTGTGCAGGTAAGTAATTGGTTATTTATACTGATAGAGACGTATAACCCAGTAAGCGAGTATACAAAGTAATAGGATGGTAACAATGGTAATGAGGGTCCATTGCTGGCTGTTTAATTTCCTCCTGAGTTTTCGTTTGCGGTCTTTGGAAGTTTGTTTGCGTAACTGCAGGTTTAACTGTGCCGCATATTGTTGCAGTTTTTGTTTATCCTGGAAACCCTGTAACCCTTCTACAGCATCATTGATAAAATCTGAATCTGCCATTTGTTTCTCGATGGCAAAACGTTCTTCTTGCGAAGCATTGCCTTCGAGATAGCGAAGCAGGTCGTCATTTTTTACGCCATCCTCCTCATGTAATATGTCTTTCAAATCGGTCATCAGGCTTGTTTCATTTTCTTTTCAACCAAAATTTTGAGGTTTCTTTTCCCGTTCTGAATATGACTTTTTACCTGTAATAAGGTAAACCCGGTTTCTTCGGTAATTTCCTGGTAGCTTCTTTTTTGCAGGTAGAATAAAGTTACACATGTTTTCTGCTCCGTGTTCAATTCCTCGAGTGCCTTTTCCAGATAAGTGAGTGCCACTTCTTTTTCTATCAGTGATTCTTTGTCCGATTCCTGCGATGTGAGGCCTTTCTGTTCATCGGCTGGTACAATTATATGTTTGTCGCGCAGCTTCATCAGGCAGTGGTTTTTAGCAACCATATAAAGCCAGCTTTTCAGGTAATCTACTTTGTATTTACCGAGTTCTGTAATGGCTTTTAAAAAAATCTGTTGTACAGCATCCTTCGATTCTTCTTCATTTTTGAGGTATTTCATACAAACACCCAGCAACAGAAAAGTATAGCGTTCTAATATAATACCCAGCCATTCATTCTTGCCGTCGGCATAAAAACGTTCCAGTAATTCGTTATCGCTGATATGTGAATATTTCTCTGAAAGCACGCTTTAAAATAGCTATTTCTTATTAGATGCCCAACCTTTTAAATTCCATATCTTGAACACAAATCAAAGCTATGTCATTTGTGATGCCTTTGGTGGCTGTTTGCCCCATGCGTAAAGAAGCGGCACATCGCTCAGAAATGGTGAGTCAATTATTATTTGGAGAATTGGCAACAGTATTGGAAACAGCGGGCGATTTTGTACGGGTACATACTTTATACGATGAGTATGAAGGATGGTGCCAGCAATCGCAACTTATATTTATGGAAGAAACGCCGGTTGCCTCTTCAAACAGGCTGAGTAAAGGATGGTCATCGAAGCTGGAAGTCAATGGTAACAGTATGATGATCGGTGCTGGAACACCACTAAACCTTTTCTCAGCTAATACTTTATCGGTGGAGGGTTTTCACTTTACATATGATTCAGCATGCTGGGAAACAGATAAAGCAAGCTTTGTGGAAGATCAACTAAATGTAGTAGCCAGGCAATTTCTTAATACTGCTTATTTATGGGGTGGCCGTTCGATATTTGGGATAGACTGCAGCGGTTTTGTGCAACAGGTATTCAGGCATTTTGGTATCAGACTGCCACGCGATGCTTACCAGCAGGCGGCTATTGGTGAAACGATAGGTTTTTTGCAGGAAGCACATTGTGGCGATCTGGCATTCTTCGACAATGCTGAAGGCAGGATAACACATGTAGGAATGATGTTATCGGCAGACAGTATCATACATGCATCCGGACAGGTACGAATAGATCCGATCGACAATATGGGCATTGTACACGCACAAAGCGGAAAAAGAACACATCAGTTAAGAATCATTAAAAGATATGCATAATAAAAAAGCAACCCGAAAGGTTGCCTTTTTTATATAAGTCAGTTGATCAATAAATCTTACATAATATCCATGCCTTTGGCAAAATAGGTAACTGTGCCGGGCAATGCCAGCCAGAAAAACTCACGGTATACAAACAATAAAACGATCATTGTGGCAAACCAGAAAAAGAAAAGGGCCCAGTATTTGGCAGTGGATTTTTTCGCTTCCATTTTTTTGAATTTTGGCAAAGATAGGGTGATGGGTTGAATCGGCATCAGCCTTTTTCATGGTTTTTTGGTGATGGTTGACTGATAGTGCTGTCAACCCGCTCTTTTTTATCGGCCGGACGGTCGAAAAAAAGCATTTTAACGGAAATTATAAACAGGATCACGGCAAACACTTTTTTCATTCTTTCATCACTCAGCGAAAGCGAGAGCTTACTTCCAAGAAAGCCCCCTGCCACAAAAGCCAGTGCAACAATTAAAACATAGTTTACATTGATATAACCCTGTTTGTAATACTGAATTACAGCAAGAATCCCAATCGGTAATAACATAATACCCAGCGATGTACCCTGCGCCTGTTTTTGGGTAAAGCCAAGCAATAATACCAGGGCCGGCACAATAATGATACCCCCACCAATGCCCACAAGTCCGCTTAAAAATCCAGCAGCCAGGCCAATGATGATCAATAAAATAATAGTGGTAGTATTCATAGTATTTATTTGTCGCCGAAATTTTCTTTGTAGAATTCAATCGCTTCCTGAACAATGGATAATGCTTTGGCCTTATCACCAAAATCTTCCACCACTACTGATTTATTCTCCAGTTTTTTATACTCCTCAAAGAAATGACGGAGTTCATCAAAAAAATGCTTGGGTAATTCTTCAATGTTGTTATACTGGTTTACGCCCGGATCGGTTGCTGCAACGGCAATTATTTTATCATCGGGGTCGCCTCCATCAATCATCTGCATTACACCAATTACTTTGGCCTCCATCAGCGTGAGTGCCTGAACAGGCAGAGAAGTGATGACCAGTATATCGAGAGGATCCTTATCACCCCCATACGATTGAGGAATAAATCCGTAATTGATGGGGTAGTAAAAAGAAGAAAAGATTACCCTGTCTAGTTTTAGTAAACCTGTGGTCTTATCAATCTCATATTTACACCTTGAACCTTGTGGTATTTCAATAATGGCATTCACAATGCGGGGTGCGTGTTCACCAAAATGAACACCATGCCAGGGATGAAGAACAGTTGATTGCATAATTTGTTGCTTTATAATTTGATCCAATAAGGTATAAACTGATCAGAGATTTGGGTTAAAAGTGTATTTGAAATCGACCAGCCATTTTTCATTCAGCTTAACCACTTTTACTTTTAAAGGTTGTTGGTCGAATGAATTACTGTAATAAATGATAGAAGTAACTGTGTCAATATCGCTTACTTCACTGATATTAATAGATGCCGTTCTCAACTGTTGACGCCCTTCCTTATCATAAGTCCTGAACTTGTTTTCGGCTCTCTGCAAATGTCCCTGGTTGGTACTGTCATCCATCATATACCATCTTGCTTTGGTAAAATCGCCTTTTAAACAGGCGTCAATAAATTCCCGTCCTGCATCTAATGCATTTTCTGCAGCGGGGTAGCTATTTGTTTGCTCACCGCAGGCTGACAGAAATACCAATAAGGATAATAGCAGTTGTTTCAAGCTCTTTTTTTGATAAAGGTAATACCGTCTTTTGAAACACGCCTAAATTTCAGTATTTGCATCATTTTAGTGTAGTTGTTTGTATATGTCAAACAAAATCATTGTTTTTCTGGAAATAGCTATATATTGAACAAATATGCAGCAGAAAAAAAGTTTTGTCTACTCTCAGGAATCGGAGCCACATCGTAACCGTACCAAAACCATTCTAAAAGCACATCCACAAATCAGGAACCTGATCGGGAAGAACCCCTTAACCATTATTGCCATCCTTGCATTGGTACTGTTTCAAACCCTGATGGGGTGGGCTGTGGAAGGACAATCATGGTGGATTGTTTTGGGTGCTGCATATTTATTGGGTGCATTTGCCGATCATGCTTTATTTGTGATGATTCACGAGTGTTCGCACCGACTCATTTTTAAGTCGCCGGTAGCCAACAGACTGGCAGGCATATTTGCCAATATGCCACTGATATTTCCCAGTTCAGTTTCATTTGAAAGATACCATATCAAACACCATTCTTTTCAGGGCGTGCATGAACTGGATGGCGATTTGCCCAACCATTGGGAAGCCAAACTGATTGATAATTATTTTATTGGTAAAGTTATCTGGCTCTTGTTTTATCCATTTTTTCAGTTGTTTCGTATTTCGAGGTTAAAAGAAATCAAACCCTTTGATAAATGGATTGCGTTGAACTGGCTGGTACAAATTGCTTTTGTAACAGGGGTTACTTTATTTATCGGTCCGAAGGCACTGGTGTTTATGGTGCTCAGTTTTTTCTTTTCCGTAGGGTTGCATCCGTTAGGGGCACGCTGGATACAGGAACATTATCTAACCCATGGCGAACAGGAAACCTATAGTTATTATGGTGTATTGAATCATGTGGCATTCAATGTGGGCTATCATAATGAGCACCACGATTTTCCTTCTATTCCATGGAATCGCTTACCTCAAATACGAAATACGGCACCAGCGTTTTATAATTCATTGTCTTATCATACATCCTGGACAAAACTCTTTTTCCGATTTCTGTTCGATAAAGAGATCAGTCTCTACTCGCGTATTGTGCGTAAAAACAGGGGTGCGGTTCCCTTGTGCGACCAGTCAACACCAGATCTCGCCACTCAAACGAACTAAGCGCCGAATTAACAACTATTTTACAGTTTTATTTTTTTATGAATCTGTTATGTACTACTTTTGCACCCTGAAAATGAGCAGGTAATAACATCTCGCGGGTTCGCTTTGCATTCTGCACCAACGATTGACTTTATTTCCCCCTGATACTGCTCACTGAAACGATATTGTAAAGAATAAAATGAAATATTATGAAGAGTAATGTAATGCCTTCTATTGTCCAAATAGAAGCAGAAGAACTGAAAGAACTGGTTAGAGAGGTAAAAGAAACTGTTGCTGTTGATGTAATCAACACAAAAAAACAAATTGTGAGCACTCCATTTGGAGCCATTGACCTCTGGAAACTCCGCAGAAATGTAAGAACTGCGCGTGCATCTTTCCATTGGGAGTATTAATACCCTGATACCAATTCATTTCATAAAGTCCTTCCGCTGATGCGGAACGGACTTTTTTTATGTTAAAAATCTTTGTAATTTGAGGAAACAAATCCTGCTATGAAACAGTTATGCTTTTTCCTTGCCGTACTATTCACCTTGTGTACGAATGCACAAACGCCCGGTACTAAAATCTCCCTGAATGAGAAAACGATTGTAAAAGATTCATCCGGTCAGGTTTACCCATATGCCATGTGGCAAAAGCTGATGGTAACAGGTGAGTATACGATTAAGCCGCTGAATATAAATGCCAATCCTCCTGAGTTTCTGCTGGTTC
>Ga0164290_1002329_pt1 | contig 14157 bp, 15 predicted proteins | sample Micstemetagenome_FD_108782 | JGI IMG/M metagenome (GOLD analysis project Ga0164290, IMG submission 108782) | Contaminated culture microbial community from soil near Moab, Utah, USA - Microcoleus steenstrupii SON62 (Illumina Assembly) | ecosystem: Environmental > Terrestrial > Soil > Soil crust... | reverse complement strand
TTCGACGGCGAAGCAACGGTCGAGATTAGCTACTTCACCAGCGGTATCACCTGGTCCGCGGACTATCTGTGCGTGGCGGACAAAGATGAAGAGACGCTGAGTCTCGAAGGCTTCGTGCGTGTGACCAATAACAGCGGCGAGGACTACGAGAACGCACAGGTGCGGCTGGTGGTCGGCACGATCAACCTCGTGGAGAAGATCGCCCAGCTTGCTGGCGTCGCAGTTGAGAGACTCAGTGCACTTGCCGAAGGCACCAGACTCGACCTGAAAAGAAACGCAGCACAGGATTTCCTCGGACGAGGCGGCACGGAGTGGGCTGAAATGCCCGCCGACGCGGCGAAGAAAGAGAAGGAAATCATCAAGGAAGGCCTCAGCGAATACTTCATCTACACCATCGAAGGCACCGAAACGATTCCCAACGGCTGGTCCAAGCGACGGCGGTCGTTTGAAGGCCAGGAAGCCGCATTCAAGATCGAGTATCGCTACCGCCCGGCCGAGTACGGCGAACAGCTCGTGCGGATGTATGTTCTGCGCAACGACGAAGAGTCGAAGCTAGGCACCACGCCACTTCCCGACGGCACTGTCCGAGTGTTCCGTGACAATGGCCGGGACGGTCTGACGTATCTGACTCAGCAACAGATCAAGTACATCCCAATCGGTGACAAGATCGAACTGAACCTCGGGCCAGACCCGGAGGTAATCTTCGAGCTGATTAAGCTGCGTTCGCACCGCGACAACTTCTGGCTGCAGATCAACGGGACAACCAAGTACCTGAAGGTCGGTGGCGATGAGATTGAGAAGTTAGAGAACACCTCGGTCGCTGGCTGGGACGATCATGAGGTGTACGCCCAGCGGATCCGCAACTACACCAGCAAGCCGATCAGCGTCGAAGTGCGTCGCTCATTCCCGGGGCATGTCGTGTTTCGCAGCCAGCTAGAACCGACGCTGTATGACTACCAGACGCCGGAGTTCAAAGCGACTGTTGCTGCTGGCGATATGAAGGATCTGCAGTTCGAGATCGGCCGCTCGCAGGGCTATCTGGCGAAGCAGAACAATGTAAAGCTCGACAATGCTGACGACGACTGAGTCGAGGATGGTTTTTTACTCACCCGAACCGGCATGGTGCGTCATTCAAGTTCAAGCCACTCGGACGAAGTCGCCAAGTTTCAGTGCCGCCAACTCCGAACCGTAGAGATAGCGGAAGCCTTGCGGCGGGTGGAATCCCTTCCATTTGGTTCGCAAATGTTGGAGTGGAACTGGCCCAACCTCTGTCACGTCGTCGATGCTTATCGCTACCCCACGTTGGAGACCTTAAAGTCAGCCGGTCGAATTGCAGCTACTCATCGGAGACGTAGAACCACCTGCGAAACTTCCGTGCATACTCCATCTCGGTGATCCAGCTGCTGCCGGGCCAAAGCGATTTCTCCGCGTACAGATGGCCGATGACTGAGGCGACCTGCTCCCGATCGAGTGTGACCGCAGTTGGATAGCGGTAGCGGTTCCCTTGACGGGAAACTTCCATATACTCATCCCAGCCCGCGCTAACCACTGGGTAAGCGTCGAGCCAATGTGCGGGCACGTCTAGCCGTTCACCCGTCTCTGGATCATTGGCTGCAGAGTAATCCGTTATGTTTGTGCCGCGGACGCTGACTGTGAACTTCCCGCGCTCGATGTAGTAGATTTCCGCACTGGCTCTCAACCCGTCCGGAATGCCATCGGAGTAGATGAGTGGCGCCCAATTCTCACGGCAATAGTCGTGGGCGGTGGCAGGCGCCTCGCTACTCCAATAGTCGTCGTCTCGCTTGATGTGGTCCAGTATGACAGTCAAGCTGGCATCCGAGATCGACGGTCCGACCGGCGGTGAGAAAAACCAACCGGGTCTTGAGTCAGTGGTTTCCATCACTCACCATCCGGGTACTGGTTATTCGTTGTTTTGGGGCAGTGTAGCAAGTCGGATCGCCAGGTTGGGCGCACCGATCGACTCTGGCGACGTGAGAGAACTCTTTCGTTGTTCCAGGCCAGCGCAGCCTCTCAGCTTCGACAACAAGCAGCGCGTCGGTCGGTACCTTCCCCTCGCGGATCAACTTGTCGAATTGGATCGCCAGCGCGTCCGACGGACGATTCGGCGCAGGAGTCGCCACTAGTGATGCGGCTCAATCCACAGCAGGTAGCCATTGCACGGCCCGTCTGGTGTGGTGACCCATGACCTCTCCCACTCCGAGAAGCGCCTCCGGACAATGACCGCAGTTTCGTTTGCTGGCAGCTGGCTGCTGACACGGTAGTCCGGGCCGCTATGCCAGCCCAACTCTGTGCACCACTCTTTTGGCTCGGTTGCCTCCATCACTTGGTCGTTGTCTACGCAGACCGAAAGAAGCCATAGACCGTCCGGTGTCTTCGACTGTTTAACCACTACGTCGCGGGCTCCCGCTTCTATCGGAGCACTTGCAATAATGGGTGATTGACCATCTTTGCCGATCTCGCGGGTCGCCAAGCACAGTCGGTAAGTTCCGCGCGGAAGATACACCTTCCAACCATACTCATCTCGCCAGCGCACATCGTTGTGAACGATCGCGATCTGATCCGGATCCTCAACGATTAGCTCGTGCGAAAACGGCCGCATGACTTCGATCTGCTCTGCGAGCATCGCGTTGTCCTGATAGTTCTTGGCAAACGCCAGCCAGACGGCGATAACAGCCGTCATGAGCATGACAGTCCGCAAGCTAACCTGCCGCGAGATCTGTTTCGGCGAAGGCGGCGCTACGCTCATTGAAGGTGAGTCCGACAAGCTTGAGTTTCCCGTGAAGTCACTTATGGCCATGCGTTGGGAGGACCAACTTTCACCTCCCAAATGGCAGGCGAGAATCGTCGAAGCTCTCGATCCGTAAGCCTGCTCTTGTACTCAGCTTCCAGGTCATCGGGGAGTGTAATTCGGAGCAGGCTTGTTTCCTTGGTCATATCGAGCTCTTCAACTGCCTCTTGGCCAAGTTGCTCGACCCTCAATCGGTGCGATCCACGGCTCAAGATGTCTGCAAGTCTCGGCTCAACGTTCGATTTCTGGGTCGTTCCGGTCTGCTGATAGAACTGCCATTGCCCGTCGACCTCTCGAAAGCGAAGCCGTATCACCGTGTTCATTTCATCGTACAGCCCGCCCGAAGCCCCCCAGCCGTCTCCGTGACGAGTGTAAATTCGGCACTCGGCCGGCAGATAGAGCCGCCATGCAAAGTCGAGAGGCTCTTCACTCGGGAGCGCGCTTACATAGCCCTTTGTGGGATCGTAGGGGACGAGTTCTCCGGTCAGCCGCTTTAGTCGCTCAAATTCTGGTTCGAGCCGAATTCGTCGCCACGTCGAATGCCCTAGAAGGACGGCTCCGACGAGAAACAGGATTGTCAGGATGAGTTCATGCCGTCGCATTGTCATGGCGGCAATGTATTTTTGTCTGACCGGGTAGTCAATGAACACCCGCCGGTGCATTTTCCATCGACTGGGAACGCCAAGCTGCAGTCCGGACAGACCGTCGCAGCGAGCGCTCTGAAATTGAGTTGTGACGTGAAAGCAATAGCTCTTCTTGTATTGCAGGAGCCAGAGTCAACAGATTCATGACCTGCGTAACCCTCGCCCTCGTCACCCCGCCCAGCCGCGCAATCTCGGCATAGTCCTTCACCTTTCCCTCGCGAATCAGCCGGTCAAAGTGGATTGCCAGCGCCATCAGCCTTGCGATCCGGGGCACCTTGTCCCGCACCGGCTTGGCAGCGCCTTTCCGCACCTGCTTCTCGCTCTTCGCCCCACGTCCAACGTGGAACTGCACCTCTCGTTCAACCGCCTTCACTTCGCACCTCCGATCCGCTGAAACCCATTTGGCCAGAACCGCAACGTCACTGAGCCCGCCGCTCCGTCGTATTCGATCCGCTCGAGCAGCAGGTTGAGAAGCTTGGCTTGCTCGCCTGGCGATAGCGACGCCCACACCGGCTCGAAATCGGCTAGTGCTTTGCGAAGGTCCGATTCAGGTAGCGGCTTGATCGTGGCCAAGTCATCATCGACCTGGTGGATCCGGCTCTCGCTTCCCGTAATCCGCTCGTGAAGATCCGCCAACAGCGACGTTTCGCCCGCAGCCGCCATTCGCCGCAAATCATCGTGGTGTCGCTGCAGCTCGCGTACGGCGCTCGCTCGTTGCCTAGGCAGCGCATCGCGTTGTGCATCTATGTTCGCCCGCACCTTGGCGATCGTCTCGTTCACTAGCTGCGGGTCGCTACCAATCGCCTTAATCTCACCCACCACGAATTGCTCGATCTGGGCGGCCGGCACCGACTTCGACGGGCAGGTATCCCACCCTTTCTTCGCCGCGCCGTTGCAAAGGTAGTAGCGGTATTTTCGAGGGCCCTTGCTGGTCCAACTGAGGCTCATTGCTTTGCTACATGCTTTGCAGTGAAGCAGCCCTCGTAGCAGCGGTGGGTGCTCGTTGCTCTTCTTAGCCGGCCCCGAGAAGCGGTTCTCCCGCATCAGGTCCTGCACACGGTTGAAGGTGTCGGTGTCGATGACCGCGGTGTGCTCGCCGTCGTGGACTTCGTCACGGTACCGAATCTTGCCGGTATAAGTGACGTTGGTGAGCAGCGCGTGCAACCGGCCACGGTCGAACTTGCCGCCGCCGCACATGCCGCCGTCCTTGGTGGCAAAGGCTTTCAACGTCCAAGCCCTGGCGTTCACCTCGCGCAGCACCTCCATGATTGATTCGCGTTCGAGGTACAGCTCGAAGATGGCCCGCACGCGCGTGGCTTCTTCTTCGTTCACCATGAGCCGCTTGGTCGTCGGATCGATGTCGTAGCCCAAGAAGGGTCGACCACCACACCACTTACCCTTGCGCCGCGCTGCCGACATCTTGTCCCGCGTTCGTTCGGCAATCAGCTCTCGCTCGAACTGTGCGAACGAAAGCAGCATGTGTAGGGTTAGCCGCCCGATGGGAGTCGTCGTATCGAACTGCTGGCTGATCGAAATGCACGACGCACCATGCTTCTCGAACACCGCCATCATCTTGGCGAAGTCGATCAGGCTGCGGCTAAGGCGGTCGATCTTGTAAACGACCACCACATCGATCTTGCCGGCTTCGATGTCCGCCAGCAGCCGCTTGAGCGCCGGCCGCTCCATGTCGCCGCCCGAATACCCACCGTCGTCGTAGCGCTCGTCGAGGCACGTCCACGAGTCGCGGTGCCGGCCGCCGATGTACGCTTCGCACGCTTCTCGCTGAGCATCAAGCGTATTGAAGTCGCTATCCAGTCCTTCACTCGTCGACTTGCGGCTGTAGATGGCACAGCGGACGGTTGCCACGGGCACATTCTTGGTTCGTAGAATCACGCCTCACCTCCGTACTGGCCAAGCCGGAAGAAGAGGTAGCCATTGCAGTGCGAGCCGGTGATGTGCTTGGCGACTGCGGAGAGCGACTTGAAGAGCTGGCCGTCGAAGCGGAACTGGTCGTTGAAGACTTCGACCTCGAGGCGCCGGCCTTTGTATTCGCGGACGATCACGGTGCCGGGGGAGGGGAGGCGGCCATCGTTTGTCGGCACTACCTCTTTTGCCGGCTGTGGCTTGGACCTGGGCGGCGTCATTCTCAAAAACGCGACATCCGCCAGTTCCTCGGCCCGCTTCAGCGCCGCTTCGCTAAGTCCGCCATATACCCGGGCTTGCATGCCCCAGGCGATGCGTTTGACGAGGTACTGCTTGTTCCGGCAGCGGGTGTCCTCGCCGAACACATCGATAAATTTCTCTCTGAGCTGGCCGACGGTCATCCGCTTCATGGCGGCGACTTCGGTGTCCACGTTCAGCATCGTTTCCACTTGGTGCTCCTTGAGTTAGGACTCTCGGTCTGTAAACCGGGTGTCACAGTGAGCACGGTTTCTGGCGGAACCTCAAGGCATGTGGGCGGAATTCCGCAAATCTTCTGACTAGGGACCACACGTGTCATCCGCCCTTCGTCCAATTGTGGCCGCGCTGCGTATCTAGCGAGGCCCAATGCGAGCACTTCGACGAGTTCGTCGCGCGAGCCTTCCCTGAACTTAAGTAACTGTGAGCGGTGCATTGAAGTGCTCCATGCGGGAGTAATGTTCCGACGCTTGAACATTTACTCCGCAACTTGGCAATGCGCCCGCGTCATTTCAGATTTCAAGCAAGGAGGTCAACGTGCGACGTATCGACAGAACCAAACCGGGCGGCATGTTCGGTCCGACCTTCATGAAGCCGGCGACCATGGAGCAGCTGCGTGAATTCGTGAAAGAGCACCGCGACATCGCTGGGGCGGTCCGGGCCATCCAGCAAGAAGCCTTGGCGTACCTAAAGAACTACCAGACGATCGCTTCTATCAAGGACGAGAATCAGGCGGGCGGATTTCGGCAGCAAACGGTTCGCTCCGATACACCTCCATCGTTCTCTATTCCCGACGATGCTGATTATCGAGCGGAAGTCGCTCGCGACGTTGCACGCCAGTGCCATATCTTCCTGCCGATTCTGGAGGAATTGACAGAACACGCAAATCTGTTTCGAGAGGGAATCACGCTTGGCCGCTTGTATGAGCGATTCCATCTGCTTGTTTTCGATGATTGGGTTCGGAAGCACCGCCGTCTTGGAAAGGGGAGTGGTCGTGGCAGGTCCTTAGCGGCGAGGGAGCGGTACGCGGAACATTACGAAATCATCAAGCAACGCCGGGCCAGAGCGGCTGGCTCTAAGAGAACCGAGACGGATATTCTGCGTGAATTGGCTGATGAACTAGGAATCAAGGTAAGCAAGTTGTATCGAGCCTTACGTCACTTCGAAGGACCGCGGAAGAAACGAAGGATTCCCAGAAAAAAATCCAAATAGAGTTGCGCCGAATCATTCGGTGCAATTACGCATGTCTATGGTTGTCTGCATAGGTTCGAACGTTCACGGCGGCTGGCAATGCCGCGCGACGGGTCACCCATGCAGACGACATCCCTCGCCAGGATTCCGGCAACAATATCGTTCGCTTCCCCAGCATTGCCAAATGCCGGCGCTCAGGCCACTGCAAGTGACCCGCAGTTGTACTCGCCGGCATGTCTTTCAAGATTTGAGGCGGGCGGATCACTTGGGCCAAGCGCCGAGCGATCCGCCCCCTCTCAGGGCTGGATGCATGAGCAGCTCGCGGATGAGGGCAGCTATGTCTCCCGACTCCTGTTAGGGATCGCCGGCCGTCTTGTGCGCCTACGTGCCATACGCCCGTGTGACCACGACGACTTTGTCCAAGCGACTCGCTTAGACTTATTACGCCGCTGGCGGTGGTACCAGCCGACCCTGGCTGGCGAAAGAACCTTCGCAACCAAGCTCGTGAGAAACGCCATAGGCGGACAGCTCCGTGCCGGCAGGCGTGGTAGGCGCCATCTAACTTGCCTCTCGCGTTCCGACGGCGAGCGCTCTTCGTCACTCGACCTGGTCACCGATGACCTTAGCCGCAGGCATCGTGCTAGTTCCAGGCGAACTGCCCAGTTCGTCAACGAGTTGCGAGTCGATCTTTCGGCGGCGCGCCATTCTTTGCCGCCCGAGTTGACAGTCATCTGCAGCTTACTCGAACGCTTCACGCCGACTGAAACGGCCATCAAGCTAGGCATCACCCGCTCGTCGCTGTATCGACGTATGCGCGAGATCGCCGACTATTTTGAAGAGCGCGATTTAAACGAATATCTGGTCACCACTGCGGGCGCTTCCAACTGATGCGGAGTAAGTATCAAGCAGACAGAGTGATTACCCAGGAGCGAGATGATGGCTAGGGACTTCATAAAGGTTCAGTTTCTCGAGGACGTGCCGCCCGATGAGATCGAAGCGGCGCTCATCCTGGCCACTTTTGCCACAGAGAGCCTGTACGGTGCTCCGCGGCTGCGGCTCGATGCCGGCCACAACTTCGATCGTGAACGTTTGCTGCTCACTGTTGATGCAACCGCGGCGGTTGGGCAGACATTGAGTCGCTTGTTTCTCGGCTTCATCTCTCGGGAACTCGATGACGAGTGCTACAGCGTCCGGCATGTCAGTCCCTCCACACCGACTGCAGTCGAATAAGTCGCAATCATGGATACGGCCGCCGCCAACCTAAATAGGGGTGAATCGCTCGAAACGGCGATTGAGTTCCTGACCGCTCTCTTGGACGAGCAGGACCTCGTGCTCTTTCGTCCAATAGAGAGCTGGACGGAGTTTGGCCGTAAACAGAGCCGGGTCGATCACAAGAATACGTTCTATCGAAGGGCCACTCCGTCCCTTCTGGGACACACGATTGAGCATCTGCTGGCCGCGTCTGCTGACAACCACACGAACCTGTTCTTCGGAGTCTGCCCACGACTTGGTCCCAAGGGCCGCTTTGACCTTGCGTGGCAGATCCGCACCGTACGTGCGCTGTGGTCGGACATCGATGGCGCAACCGTCGAGGAAGCGCTGACCAGGTGCGAGAAGGCCGGTCTTCCCGAACCCTCAATCGTCGTCAACAGTGGTAATGGCGCTCATCTTTACTGGCTTCTGGCCGAACCCTACCTGATTGATGACACCGGACCGCCGCCTCCGGTTGAAACGGAGTGGATCGAGCAACCCGATGGCCGTCGGAAGCCGATCAGGTACGTTTCCGAAGGAGGCGAGAAGATTCGCCTCGATGGAAAGCAACATCTAGCCCGCTTGAGCCCCAAGGCGCAGCACATACAAGACGTGCTCTCGGGCATCGCTGCCTCGATTGGGGGCGACCATACGACCGATCTGTCACGACTCCTACGCCTCCCTGGCACGCTGAACCGCAAAGGGCAGCGGATTGGGGCTGCGCCCAAGCCGACTCGGCTCCTAAGATGTGAAACAGACTTTCGCTACTCTCTCGCGGAGTTCGAACGACTCGCATCCGAGAGCCCCAGCCGCGAGCGTGCAAGGCAAGTGGCCTCAATGCCACTGCCGACAGTGCGCAAGCCTTCGGCCGCCAAGTGCGACGAGCTATCTGAACGGATAGCAACCTGTTCGATCGCCAAGGTGGGAGATCGCTCGGAGGCAGACTTCGCGCTGTGCTGCTACGCGATTCGGCAGGGCATTAGTGCCGAAGAAGTGTGGGGACGAGTCGAGAGCGTCGGCAAATTTGCCGAGTCGGGTCGCCGCTACTTCGACCTCACCTGGGAGAACGCGGCATACGACGTGCGCGTCACGCTGCACGACAAACTTGAAGCCAAGCTGGAACAGAAACCTGCGGCCCACGCTCAAACACCCAACGACTCAAATCCCTCCGACGACAGCGATTCCTCAACGATCTTCGTCAGCCCTGCCACGACGCCCGTTGCGCATACCATGCGGCGAATCACAGACGTGCTGCTCGAGACTAAGCGGTGCTACAGTCGCGCCGAACAGCTCGTGGTAGTTAAGGATGACGTGGCAACGCCTGTGCTCTCGGCCGCAGAGCTCGCCGGACTACTCAACAGCCGAGTGGAGTTCTACTTCGAGGAAGAGGGTTCCGGCTCATTTAGGCCACTGCCTCAGAATTACGGTAACACGTGGCTTAACCAACCGAATGAACGCTCGCGCCTGCCGAAGATCAAGCTCTTTACGCACAACCCGGTCTATACCGAGGACTGGCGTGTCGTCGCTCCGGGCTACGACGAAGTCTCGGGGATCTATTACGCCGGACCGGCGGTTCAGCCCAGAAGTGGAACCAAGCACCTCGATGCACTGCTCGAGGACTTCTGCTTCAAGCGGCCGGCTGATCGCACGAACTATCTGGGAGTACTGCTAACCGCGATTCTGATCCCCCGCTTCATTGGTTCAAAGCCTGCCGTGATGTTCAACGGCAACCAGCCCGAACTGGGTAAATCGATCCTAGCGCAGATCATCGCGATACTTCGGGATGGGCATCCGGTCGAAACGATCAGCTATAACCCCAATGACGAGGAGTTCGAGAAGCGGATCGGTGCTGCAGTTCGCCGCAGCCTTACCACGCTGATCATCGATAACGCCAAGGGACGCGGCCGCAACCCCCGAATCGAGTCCGCCTGCCTCGAGCGGTCGATTACCGACCCCATCCTTTCTTACCGTCTGTTGGGCCAATCACGGGAAATTCGTGCTGAGAACTCGCACATCTTCTGCGTCACTGCCAACACACCGGATGTGAGTCGCGATTTGGTCACCCGAAGTGTCGTGGTCAACCTCTACTTTGAGGGCGATCCCGAACGTCGCCAGTTCACCATTGCCGATCCTGAAGGCTATGCGGAGCTACATCGGCTTGAGCTGCTTGGAGAACTGATCGGAATGGTGGAACGCTGGAAGGCGGGCGGCTGCCCCAAGGCGAACGCCCACTCACGGTTCAACAAGCGTGATTGGGGCAGGATCGTCGGCGGCATCCTCGACCATGCCGGCGAGCCGGACTTCCTGGCAAACGCAGAAGAGGCGTCTGCAGAGCTCGATGAAACGCGGCGTGAGTTTGGTGACCTCGTGACCGTGATGGCCGACCGAGCACAAGGTTTCTGGACCGCTGGTGAGCTTGGGCAACTGGCTCGGGGCCATGGACTGCTGAGCGCCGACTTCGGCGAGGCCTCCGGGAAAGCACTCGCCACTCGCATGGGACTGCTCGCGGCTCGCTACATCGGTGAGCGCTTCCATGTCACGGACGAGCGGATCGCCACCTTCCAGAGGTCAGTCGATCGCAAGGGAAACATCTACCTGGTTCGCATCGAGGAATCTGCCGGACGTTGAGGGGTTTTGCAGGACGTTTGCCGGACGTTGAAAACACCGACGTACAGCACCTTAAATCCATGAAGCATTACGACATCCAACTCGCTGCCGGACGTTGCCGCACGTTACAAGCACATACACACGCGGACGCGCGCACGCACGCGCTGCGCACGCGAGAACGGCCTAGCCGGAAAAGGTACAGCAACGTCCTGCACGTCCGGCAGGGCCGCAAATGTGGAATCGCGCCGGGACCTTCCCGCGAAGATGGGCAAGCTAGGGGCGGTGGGAACAAGCGAATTACTACGGAGAGTTTGTTTTACGCCGAACGCCGAAGGAACGCCTTTTCGGCAAACGCTTTAAGTGCAGGAGTCGGACAACTATGAACGTCGAACAGTGGCACGTCAGCGACGTGATCCCTTACCCCGGTAATCCGAGGATCAACCAAGACGCGGTCGCCGCCGTGGCCAATAGCATCCGCGAGTTTGGCTTCCGGCAGCCGATCGTCGTCGATGTCAATCACGTCATCATCGTGGGACACACGCGGCTCAAGGCGGCGATGCAGCTCGGCATGACCGAAGTGCCGGTGCATCTGGCGACCGACCTCACGCCCGAGCAGATCAAGGCTTACCGGATCGCGGATAATAAGCTGGCCGAGCTTGCTGAGTGGAACTTCGACTTGCTCCCAATCGAACTGGCAAGCCTACAAGAAGCGGAGTACGACCTCGGTCTACTTGGCTTCGACCAATACGAACTCGCGAAGGCTCTGGGCAACCAAATCATCGAAGGCCAGTGTGATCCTGACGAGGTGCCGGCGCCGCCAGATGAGGCCATTACAAAGCCAGGCGACTTGTGGATCCTCGGTAACCATCGTCTGCTGTGTGGGGACTCGAGCAAGCCGGCGGATGTCGATCGTTTGCTTGATGGCGAGCCGATCCATCTGGTGAACAGCGACCCACCGTACGGTGTGAAATGCGAGCCGAGGAGCAACAACGCTATCGCGGCGGGACTCAGTTCGTTCGCCACCACCTCGCCTTCGCGTAGTCAGGACGGCAAGCCGAAGAAGCAGATGAGAGCCAAGGACCGCCCGTTGGCGAACGACTTCCTGTCCGATGGCGAATTCGATGTGCTGCTTGATGCTTGGTTCGGCAACATGGCTCGCGTATTGCTCCCTGGCCGCGGATTCTACATCTGGGGTGGCTATGCCAATCTCGGCAACTTTCCGCCGTATCTGAAGAAGCATGGCTTGTACTTCTCGCAGGGAATCGTGTGGGACAAGCAGCATCCAGTGCTGACGAGGAAGGACTTCATGGGTGCTTTTGAAATCGCGTTCTATGGGTGGCGGGAAGGTGCTGCACACACCTATCTCGGACCGAACAACGCTACTGACCTTTGGCACGTAAAAAAGGTTAATCCACAGGCGATGGAACATTTAACTCAGAAACCGACTGAGCTCGCCGTCCTCGCGATGCAATACTCCTCACGCCCGGGCGAGAACGTGCTCGATCTGTTTGGCGGCTCAGGCAGCACGCTGATCGGAGCTCAGCAAACCGGCCGCAGAGCGTACCTCATGGAATTAGACTGCCTGTACTGCGACACAATCGTCGATCGCTTTCAGCGTTTCAGCGGCGTGCCTGCAATCCTCGAACGCACCGGGGATTCGCCACTGCCGATGAAGGCACGCCAGGAGAACATGCGATGAGCAGGCCAAAAGCACAGGGCAGCATCACGAAATACGGCTACCGCCGCATTACTTGCAAAGATCGACGGCAACGTTTCGAGCATGTGCTAGTGTGGGAGCAGCACTACGGCCCAGTACCTAAGGGCTACGAGATCCATCACAAGAATCGCGACAAGCTCGACAACCGGATTGAGAATCTAAAGCTCGTCACACGGCTTGAACATAAACGGATTCACAGTGGCTGCATTCGCTTTGGCAGCGCCTGGCTGAAACGTTGCCGTCATTGTTGCTGGTATCGGGACACTGCGACGGACTTCTATGTTTACCCAGCAACAAAGGGCGTCTCGAGCCTCTGCAAACGCTGCGCATCGGCAGCTGCGGTCGAAGCGAAGAAGCAGCGGAGGAAACGCCAGCTTCAAGAGATCGCCAGCCGTGAGCGTGTAAATCGACCGGAAGGGGCGCAGCAAATGGAAGGGCCGCTATGAATGCCACGATTGGCCCGTGTGGCGAGATTGCCAAAGCCGCGTCATTGGCCACCAACGAGAACGAGGCCCCGTGTGGGGCCCCTGTGGCGGCGACGTGCGATTCCTGGGTGTTAGGCCGCCGCGAACCGTCCCCGCTCGGTCTTCTTGAACCGGGATTCCTTCCCCTTCACGTTGATTTCCCGCAGGATGGCCGAGTACAGCGTAGCTGCGGGCGTCTTGCCACCGGGGCTGGTCCAGAGGCCCATCGTAGCCATGGCCTCGACCAGTGCCTTGCAGTTCATCGGCTCTTTCGATTCCCAAAGCACCTTGGCAGCCGCGTCGATAGCCGAAAGCTTCTTCTCGCTCAGTGCCTTCGCCGCTTTGGGCGTCTTGGCTTTCGCGGTCTTCGGCTTGGCTGCCTTGGTGGTGGTTTTCGCTTTCGCAGTTTTGGCGGTTGCCATGTTCTTGGTCTCCGGATCGAGGTTCACCCGGCCGCTTCAAAGCGATGCGGCCCGGGCAATGACAGACAGTTACCTCTGCCCCGCACGCACATCCAGCTAAGTTTGCAGCATTCCGGCAGAATATTTCGCGGAGGTCAGCATGGCCGCCCCGTCGCTTAATCCGGCCTCCCTGGCCATCGCTGATGCCGCCCTGGTGCTCTCCAAGGCCGGTGGCCAACTGGTGTCTGAGGAAGCGATCCGGCAGGACATTGAGGACGGCGCACCTATGAATCCCGACGGCACTTTGAACCTCGTGCTGTATGCCGCCTGGCTAGTAGGAGAGATGGGACGTGGCGATTGACCCGCGTAAGCTCCGGCCGAGTGAACTCTGCCGCCTGCTGAACTCCACGCCCCGCGGCGAGGTGATCAACGAGCGGCAGTTGCATCGGCATCGTACGAGCGCCGGGCACCGGATCGGGGACGCCAAAACGGTCGACTTGGTGCGCTACGTGGCTTGGCTCGTGGTGACGCGACACAAGCCAAAACCCGAACCGGACGCCGATCCTTACTCCAAGCTCAAAGAGCAGGCCCGAGCCCGCAACGCGGCGATCTCACTGGCCGGCCGGGACATCGGCGAACTGCCGCCCGTCGCGGATCTCGCTCGCAAGGCCCGCGGAGCTGCCGACTTCCGCTACTTCTGCGAGACTTACTTCCCGCTCACGTTTCACCTGCCGTGGTCGGCCGACCACCTCAAGGTGATCGACAAGATCGAGAAGGCGGTGCTCGAAGGTGGTCTGTTCGCCATGGCCATGCCGCGAGGTAGCGGCAAGACTTCGATCTGCGAGTGCGCCTGTATCTGGGCTATGCTGACCGGGTCGCGGGAGTTCGTCTGCCT
>Ga0164290_1002328_pt1 | contig 14161 bp, 17 predicted proteins | sample Micstemetagenome_FD_108782 | JGI IMG/M metagenome (GOLD analysis project Ga0164290, IMG submission 108782) | Contaminated culture microbial community from soil near Moab, Utah, USA - Microcoleus steenstrupii SON62 (Illumina Assembly) | ecosystem: Environmental > Terrestrial > Soil > Soil crust... | reverse complement strand
CCGCCGTCAGGCGAAGAGCGCGGGGTCGACGACGGGGCGGCCGCGGGGGATGGCGGTCTGCGGCGGGTCGCAGGGGAGGAAGCGGCCGCGGCCGGCTTCGGCCAGCACGGTGCCGTCCTTCACCACCAGCTCGCCACGCGACCAGGTCTCCACCGGCCAGCCCTTCAGCTGCATGCCCTCGTAGGGCGTGTAGCCGACATTGTCGTTCAGCATCTTGGCGGTGATGGTCACCTCCTTCGCTTCGTCCCACAGCGCGAAATCGGCATCGGCGCCGATCGCGATCGTGCCCTTCTTCGGGTGCAGGCCATAGAGCTTGGCGTGGTTGGTGGCGGTGAGGGCCACGAACTGCTGGATCGAGATGCGGCCCGTCTGCACGCCGTTCGAGAAGAGGAGCGGCAGGCGCGTCGCGATGCCGGGGAGCCCGTTCGGCACCTTGGTGAAGGAGGGCTTCGGGCCGGAGGCGAACTTGCCGGTCTTGTCCATCGCATAGGGCGAGTGGTCGGAGGAGAGGACGGAGAAGATGCCGTTCTCGAGCCCGCGCCAGACGAAGTCCTGGTTCGCCTTGTCGCGCGGCGGCGGCGAGCAGAGGCATTTCACCCCGTGCCAGTCGGCGCCGTCGAAGGGGCCCATGTCCTCTTCGGAGAGGAAGAGATATTGCGGGCAGGTCTCGCCGTAGATCTTGAGGCCGCGTCCCTGCGCCCAGTGGATCTGCTCGATCGCCTCCTTGGCCGAGACATGGACGAGGAGGATCGGCGTGTCGAGGAGTTCGGCCAGCGAGATGGCGCGATGCGTCGCCTCGCGTTCCACGACGTTCGGTCGCGAGGTGCCGTGATAGCGGGGCGCGATGCGGCCGGCTTGTTCCAGCTTCTCGGTGATCCAGCCGATGCAGTCGGTGTTTTCCGCATGCACCATCAGCATGGCGCCTTCGCGGCGGGCCAGCGCCATCACGTCCAGCATCTGCCGGTCGTTCAGCTTCAGGTCGTCATAGGTCATGTAGACCTTGAAGGAGGTGTAGCCGTCGCGGATCAGCGCCGGCAGCTCCTGGCCCAGCACCGCCGCGCTCGGATCGGCGATGATGAGGTGGAAGGCATAGTCGATGACCGGCTTCCCCGCCGCCTTGGCGTGATAGTCGCTGACCGCCGCCCTGAGCGACTGGCCCTTCAGCTGCTGGGCGAAGGGAATGATGGTGGTGGTGCCGCCCGTCGCCGCGGAACGGGTGCCGGAGTAGAAGTCGTCGGCGTTGCGCGAGCCGTCCGGGGCGGCCGGCTGGTCGAAATGGCAATGGCTGTCGATGCCGCCGGGCAGGACCAGCTTGCCGCTCGCATCCACGACCTTGCCGTCCTCGAGCGACTCGGCGAGCGCGGTGATGCGTCCGTCCTTGATGCCGATATCGGCGGTGAAGACATCCGAGGCGGTGCCGATGCGCCCGCCTTTCACCACCAGGTCGAATTTCGCCATCACGCCACCTCCTGAAACAGCCGGCCCCAGCCCTGGATGCGCTTCGGATCGGCACCGGCCTGGCGCATGCCGCCCCAGACCGCCGTCGCCACCGTATCGTAGATCGGGATGCCGAGTTCGCGCTCCAGCCGGTTCACCACCAGGCCGCCGCGCAGATTGGTGCAGAAGATGGTGATCGCCTGCGGCTTCTCCTTCGCCACCGCGCGGACCATGTCGGCGATCGTCTCCTCGCCGTATTCGGAGAAGGAGAAGTTGCCGCGGTCGCCCAGGTGACGCTCGGCGACGCAGCTCCAGCCCTGCTCGGTCTTCCAGTTCGTGAGGATCTTCTCCTGGATCTCGTCCAGATAGGGCGTCACCAGTCCATAGCGGGTGACGTTCGTCGCCTTGAAGATCTCGGCCAGCGCCAGGGTGGAGGAGGTGGCGGGCACGCCGGTCGCGGCGGTGATCGCGGCGCAGAGATCGACATCCGCCCGCATGCCGAGCCAGCCGGCCGAGGTGCCGTTCCAGCAGATCGACTGAACCTTGGCATCGGCCAGCAGGCCGGCGGCGGCCAGGATCGGCGCATTGTCGAACTGGCCGAGGGCCGCGTCCTTCAGCGAGATCTCGGTCACCTTGAAGCGGCCGAAATGGGCGGTGACGTCGGGCGTTCCGGCGAGCATGGCCGCGGTCACCGGCTCCAGCACGGTGTTCGAGGAGGGCGTCAGCATGCCCAGCAGCGTGCGTTCCATCTTCAACCCAGTTCGTAGGTGGTGATGCCGTAGAGGCCGGCCTTATCAATAGCCGGTTCCGGCCCGGTATACATGCGCGCGGTCTCGAAGGCGGGCTGCCAGCCGAAGCCGGTGGCGAGCTTCAGCGCATCGGCATGCGGTTCCGGCAGGTCGAGGCTGACCGGGCCCTCGATGCCGGCTGAGAGACCGAGCACGAGGCGGTCGGCGGTGCCGCGGTCGGAGGCGTAGAGCGGGCCGATCTTGGCCCCCGTCCGGCAGGGCCGGATGACGCCGAGGCCGGCGATCTCGCCTTCGCGGAGCACGGCGAGCGCCTTGTGGCCCGGCAGCCCGAGCCAGGCGGAGAGGAAGGCGTCGCGGCCTTCGGGAAAGAACCGGCGGTCATAGGCGGCGATCCGGTCGAAGGGCAGGGTTCGCGCGTCGATCAGCCCGGCGGCGCTGCCCTGCGGTGCCGCCCCGGTGTAGCGGATGTTCCGCCAATAGAGGGTGAAGCCCGACTTCCGGTAGTTCTCCTGCTGCGCCGGCACGCCGTCGAGGCCGACATTGCGCCCCGCCAGATGCCGCATGCCGGCCTGCCAGACGGCATAGCCGTGGCCCTTGCCGCGGCCGGCGGGGGTGGCGATGTAGAAGCCGAGGAAGCCGAAGCCCGCGCCATAGCGCACCACGGAAATGCAGGCGACCGGCTCCTCGCCGTTCCAGCCCATCAGGAAGCCGTGCGGATCGGCCGCCTGGAAGGCGACGGCGTCGGAGAGGCCGGGATTCCACCCCTCGGCCGCCGCCCAGCCGGCGGCGCGGTCGAGATCGGCACGGCCCATGACGCGGATGGAGAGCGGCAGCGTCAGACCCCCCTGCCGGCGTCGGAGCCCTGGCGCCGGCGGCGGCGGCCGACCAGGGTGAAGGCCGCGAGCGCGATGCCGATCACCAGGAAGGAGAGGCCCGTGGTGACGGTGCCGAGCGCGTAGAGAACCGGTGTCGTGACGTTGGTGGTCATGCCGTAGATCTCGAGCGGGAGCGTGTTGAAGCTGCCCGCAGTGTAGAGCGTGCGGGCGAATTCGTCGTAGGAGAGCGTGAAGCCGAACAGTCCGACGCCGATGAGGGAGGGCAGCAGGATCGGGATCACCACGTGGCGGATGGTCTGCCAGGGCGTGGCGCCGAGGTCGCGCGCGGCTTCCTCATAGGCCGGGCTGAAGCGGTTGAAGACCGCGAACATGATGAGAAGGCCGAAGGGCAGCGTCCATGACAGATGGGCACCGAAGCCGGAGGAATACCAGTTCGTATCGAGTTCCAGCAGGCGGAAGAGCAGGCCGATGCCCAGGCTGACCAGGATCGAGGGCACGATCAGGCTGGCGATGGCGAGATAGAAGACGATCCCCGAGCCCAGGAAGCGGCGGCGGAAGGCGAGGCCGGCCATGAAGGAGAAGATCACCGTCACCAGCATGACGGCGAGGCCGAGAACCATGGAGCGCTGGAAGGAGCCGGCGAAGTCGCCCACCATCTGCGTCTCGAACAGGTTCTCGAACCACCGCGTGGAGAGCCCGTTCATCGGGAAGGTGAGACCGCCGTTCGGCCCCTGGAATGACAGGATGACGATGGTCGAGAGCGGGCCGTAGAGAAACAGCACGAAGAGACAGAAGAAGCCCGCGAGCAGATAGAAGCCGAGGCCGCGTTCACCCTGGTTCATGCTTCAGGATCCGGCCGCGAGGGGTGCGGCGAACACCTCGTCCTGCGAGACGCGGCCCTTGCGGGCCGCCCCCGGCACGAGGTGTTCGACTTCGAGACGATCCTCATCCCGAGGAGGCCGCGAAGTGGAGGTCCCGCCCTTCGGCGAACGCCCGGGGCGAGGGGATGCCGGCAGGCACAGGGACACGGGCCGGCAGGCGAGGGCATGCATGTCAGAGCTCCTTGCGCACGTCGACCACCCGCATCATGGCGGCGACGGTGAGGAGGACCAGGATCAGCAGCACCACCGCGTTCGCGGCGGCGGCGGGATACTGCAAGAGCGACATGGCGTTCATCATCATCAGCCCGACCGAGGCCGACTGCCCGCCCGACATCAGCCGCACGGTGACGAAGTCGCCCATCACGATGGTGACGACGAAGATGGAGCCGATGGCGATGCCGGGCTTGCAGAGCGGGATGATGACGCTGCGCAGGATCTGGAAGCCCGAGCCGCCGGCGTCGCGCGCCGCCTCGATCAGCGAGCGGTCGATCCGCATCATCGAGTTGAAGATCGGGACGACCATGAAGAGCGCGTAGAGGTGCACATAGGCGAGGACGACGGCGAAATCCGAGAACAGCAGGAATTCGAGCGGCTGGTCGATGACATGCAGCTCGAGGAGCGCCGAGTTCAACAGGCCGTTGCGGCCGAGGAAGGGGATCCAGGAGATCATCCGGATCACGTTCGAGGTCCAGAAGGGAATCGTGCAGACCAGGAACAGCACCGTCTGCCAGGTGGCGGAGCGGACGTGGAAGGCGAGGAAATAGGCGACCGGGAAGCCGACCAGAAGCGTGATCGCCCAGGTGATGGCGGCGAAGAGCACGGTCTGCCCGTAGGTCGCCCAGGTGACGGGGGAGAACAGCAGCTCCCGATAGTTCGTCAGCACGAAGTCGGGGATGATGCGGACGGTGTCGTAGTCCCAGAAGCTGACCATGACGATGGTGAGGATCGGCACCGCCAGGAACAGCAGGAAGACCACCGTGAGCGGTGCCACCTGAAGATAGGGAGCGAGGCGGGCGAGGCGCATGGGATCCGGGACGCTTGGCTGACCGAACAGGGCCTGAACGAAAAGGGCGCCCCGGCATGAGCCGGGGCGCCCGTTGAGCGTCACGCCGCGATGAACTGGTTCCACTTCTGGACCATGTAGCGGTCCTCGTCCATCACCGCGTTCCAGCAGGCGACCGCGCCCATGCGGTCGGAGAAGGCGCCGCCGTCGCGCACGGCGCCGGCCTTCTCCATCACCTTGCCCTGCGGGTTCTTGATCTCGCCCTTCGCGGGCTTGCCTTCCATCCAGTAGCCCCATTCGTCTTCCGACATGTTGGCCTTGGCGGTGTCCAGCACGGCGGAATAGTAGCCCTGGCGGTTGAGGAAGGCGCCGACCCAGCCGGAGAGATACCAGTTCACGTATTCATAGGCGGCATCGAGCTCGATACCCGAGAGGTGCTTGGCGAGTGCGAGGCCCCCGCCCCAGGCGCGATAGCCTTCCTTCAGCGGCTGGTAGACGCAAGGGATGCCCTTGGAGCGGACGGCGGTGACCGCCGGCGACCACATCGACTGGATGATCACCTCGCCCGATGCCATCAGGTTGACGCTTTCGTCGAAGGTCTTCCAGAAGGCGCGGAACTGGCCCGACTTCTTGGTGTCGATCAGGAAGGCGATCGTCTTGTCAATCTCCTCCTTCGTCATGTTGCCCTTGTCGCCGTACTTCACGATGCCGGCGGATTCGCAGATCATCGCCGCGTCCATGATCCCGATCGAGGGGATGTTCAGGATCGAGGTCTTGCCCTTGAAGGCGGGGTCGAGGATGTCCTTCCAGTTGGCGATCGGCCGGCCGACCAGATCCGGGCGGATGCCCAGCGTGTCGGCGTTGTAGATGGTCGGGATCATCGTGTACCAGTCGGTCGGCGTCTTCGAGAACTTGGCCGAATCCTTGCCCTCGACGAAGCTGACCGAATGCGGCGCGGTGCCCTGCGCGATCACCGAATCCGACTTCAGCTTGCCGGTGGTGAAGATCGGCACGATCTTGTCGAAATTCTTGATCTTCTTGATGTCCATCGCCTGCAGGATGTTGGCCGGGAAGACCTTCTTGCACATCCAGTATTCGATGTCGGCGATGTCGTAGGACTTGGGCTGGGTGACGGCGCGCTGCACCACGGCGTCGGAATCGAGCGCGGTCATCTGCAGCGTGAAGCCCAAATCCTCCTTGCACTTCGCCGCGATCTCGTTGATCGCCGAGACGCCGGTGCCGAACTGGCGCAGCGTCACGTTCTTGATGTTCTGGGCCCAGAGCGTGGGGAAGCCGGTGATGGCGCCGGAGCCGATGGCGGCGCCGGCGACGGCGCCCGCGCCCTTCAGCAGGCGCCGGCGGTTGAATCCGGTTCTGGTCGTCTTGGTCATGGCATGCCTCCTGTTGCCTCTTCCGCAGAACGCGCTTCAGTGCGCGATGACGTGAATGTCCTCGGGTGCCCAAGCGACCGCGACGGCATCACCCGGTGCGACCGGCGCGGCAAAGAAATCGTGCTCGGCCAGGCTGACGGCGAGCGGATCGAGGTCGGGCACGTCGATGCCGACCTGGACGATCGGGCCGAAATACTCGACCGAGCGGGCGGTGCCGCTCACGACGATGCGTCCCGCCGCGGGCTCGCCGGAGACGAGGCGGGCGCGGTCGGCGCGGACGGCGACATGGATGTCGCCGGTCGTGGCCGCGTCGGCGAGCGGCACGACGGTGCCGTTGCCGAGCACGGCGCTGCCGCCGCCGGCCCTGGCCGCCAGCACGTTGTGGCCGCCGATGAACTGGGCGACGAAGGCGGTGGCGGGCCGGTTGAAGACGGTGCGCGGCGCATCCGCCTGCTCGATCCGGCCGCCCTTCATCACCACCACCAGGTCGGCCAGCGCCATCGCCTCTTCCTGGCTGTGGGTGACGTGGATGAAGGTGATGCCGAGGCGGGTCTGCAGCGCCTTCAGCTCCTCGCGCATCTTCACCCGCAGGAAGGGGTCGAGGGCGGAGAGCGGTTCGTCGAGGAGAAGGACGGAAGGGTCGGTGATCAGGGCGCGGGCGAGCGCCACGCGCTGCTGCTGTCCGCCGGAAAGCTGGGAGGGCAGCCGGCCGGCGAAGCCTTCCATGTGGACGCGCCGCAGCACCTCCATCGCCGCCTCGCGCCGGGCGGCCTTGGCCACGCCCTTCATCCGCAGCGAGAAGGCGACGTTCTCGACGCAATCCAGATGCGGAAAGAGGGCGTAGTTCTGGAACATCATCGCGGTGCCGCGCCTGGCCGGCGGCAGATTGGTGATGTTGTCCATCCCGAGCAGGATGTCCCCCTGGCTCGCGATCTCGTGGCCGGCGATCATCCTGAGCGTGGTGGTCTTGCCGCAGCCGGAGGGCCCCAGCAGGCAGCAATAGGTGCCCGACGGGATGCGCAGATTGACGCCGTCGACGGCCAGGGTGTGACCGTAACGCTTGCTGACCGCGACCAGTTCGACGTCGGAGCGCTTTGCCATTCCCCTCGTACCCGTCATGCGGGGAAGGGACTTTGCAAAGGCAATGCCGAAACGGCATGCACGCCGTTTGGGCGATGCCCGCGGCCTGTCCGGCCGCGGGCGGATCAATAATTAGGCAGTTGAGTGAGGGGCGCTCACCGATTGTCCTGTACGAACTTGAAGATCTCGGTGAAATCCGAATCGGGCATGGCCGCCTCGCAGTTCGACCAGATCTCGGCGGCGAGATCGCCCAGGAGATGCGCCGAGCCGGTCTCGTGCACGCCGTCGCGATAGAGGCGGACGTCCTTCGCCATCAGGCGCGTGGCGAAGCCCGCCGCGAAGGTGCCGGTGGCGACCTGCCGGGGAAACTTGTCGCTGGTCGCCGTGTTCTGCCCGGTGGAGACGTTCAGCACCTCCAGCATCGTGTCCATCCGAAGGCCGCGCGCGAGACCGAAGGACACCGCCTCGCTGGTCGCCGCCATGGCGATGCTGGAGAGGAAGTTGTTCAGCATCTTCATCGCCTGACCCTGGCCGGGCGTCTCGCCGACATGGAAGACGTTCTTCGCGACAAGGCCGAGGGTGGGCTTCAGGGTATCGAAGAGCGGCTGCGGGCAGGCGACCATGATGGCGAGGGTCGCGCCCACCGCCCCGCGCACGCCGCCGGAGACCGGCGCATCGACATAGGCGATGCCGGCTTCGGCCAGCCGTCCGGCGATCTTCCCGGCCTGGACATGGCCGATGGTGGAGGTGTCGATCACCGTCCGCACCCGCCGGCCCGGGGCGGAGAGGATCTCGAGCCCGACGGATTCGGAGACCTTGCCGTCGGGCAAGCTGAGGAAGAGCGTTTCCGCGCCCGCGGCCACCTTGGCGACCGAACCGGCCGCCTCGCCGCCCGGCGGCAGGCGGCTCTGCGTGCCGGCGGCGTCGAAACCCAGGATCGTGTTGCCGCCCTTGGCCAGGTTGGCGGCCATGGGGCCGCCCATCTGGCCGAGGCCGATGAAGCCGAGCGCGCCCATCACATGCCCGGCGCGGGCTTGATGGCGCCGACGTCGATGCCTTCCTCGGCCAGCACCTTCTTCGCTATGCGGAAGCTCTCGACGCCGGCCGGGATGCCGCAATAGATGGCGATCTGGATCAGCACCTCGCGCAGTTCTTCCAGCGGCACCTTGTTCGCCTTCACCGCGGCGCGGAAATGCAGTTCGAATTCGTGGCTGCGCCCGAGCGCCGCCAGCATGCCGAGGTTCAGGATGCTGCGCGTCTGCTTGGTGAGCACGCCGCGGCCCCAGGTGCCGCCCCAGCAGTATTCGGTGACGATGTCCTGGAAGTCCTTGTCGAAGGGCGTCGCCTTGCTGAGGCTGGCCTCTACATATTCCGCGCCCAGAACCTCTTTCCTGATGCGCAGGCCGCGCTCGTATTCCTTCTGTGCCATTTCGGTCGTTCCCTCTCGACGGTATCGGTTGGTCAGTTGGTCCAAGTGGCCGGCAGGCTGTTCAGCCCGCGCAGCGTGAAGGTCATGCGCCAGTCCGGCTTGTCCAGATTGGCAAGCTGCATTCCCGGCAGGCGCCGGAGCAGGGTTTCGAACACGATCTCGGTCTCGATGCGGGCCAGCTGGGCACCGAGGCAGAAGTGGATGCCGCCGCCGAAGGAGATCGGGCGCGGGTCCTTGCGGCGGACATCGAAGGCATCCGGATTCGGGTGCGCGGCGGGATCGTGGTTGCCGGCACCGAGCAGGCAGATGATCCCGTCGCCGCGCTCGAAGCGGAAGCCGTCGATCTCGACATCCTCCATCGGCGAGCGGCCGGTCATCTGGACCGAGGAATCGTAGCGCAGCACTTCCTCGACCGCGTTCGGGATCAGGCTCTTGTCGGCCTTGAGAAGGGCGAGCTGATCCGGGTTGCGGTGCAGCGCGAGCAGGCCGTTGCCGATGGTGTTGGTGGTGGTCTCGTGGCCGGCCCCGAACAGCAGCTGCACATTGGCGAAGAGCTCCTCGTTGCTGAGCCGGTCGCCCGCCTCTTCCGCCTGCACCAGATGGGTGATCAGGTCGTCCTTCGGCGCGCGGCGGCGGCGTTCGAACAGGTCGTCGAAATAGGCCGACTGCTCGAGCGAGGAGGCGTTGGCGCGGTCGAGATCCTCGCGCGACATCGGCACGGGATCGAGGATGCGGCCGACGATGCGGGAGCTTTCCAGGAAGGGGGCGCGGTCCTCCTCCGGGATGCCCAGCATGTCGCAGATCACCATCACCGGGAGCTGGTGGGCGAATTCCTTCATCACGTCCATCTGGCCGCGATCGATCACGCCGTCGATCAAGCCGTCCACCAGCGACTGGATGCGCGGGCGCATTTCCTCGACGCGTTTCGCCGTGAAGGCCTTGGTGACGAGGCCGCGCAGGCGCGTGTGGTCGGGCGGGTCGCGGGTCAGCATCATCAGCTCGAGGCCGCGATAGGCGGGCTCGCTGAGGGCCGCGGGGCCGTTCCGCTTCAGCATGCGCTCGCGGAAGTTCTTGCCGAAGCGCCGGTCGCGCAGGATCAGCGCCACATCGGCATGGCGGGTGGCGATGATGAAGCCCAAGGGCGAGCGGTGCAGCGGCTCGCGCTCGCGCAGCATCCGGTAGAAGGGATAGGGATCGGCGATGAACGCGGGGTCCATCGGGTTGAAGACGATCGGCGGCGCGCTCTCTTTCGGTGCGGCACTCATTGGTTTCTCCCTGGCAGGCGAGGGAGACTAGCCGGTCCGGGCGCGCGCGGCCATCTTCCGCCGTGCAATTCCCCACTGTTCATTTCGCGGCCGGCCTCGGGTAAGACTGGGGGGTGAACATCCTCTCCCGCTTTCCCTTCCTCGCCCGGTTCACCGCCCGGCCACCCGTGGTTCCCGTCGTCCGCCTGGCCGGCGTGATCGCGCCGGCGGCGGGCGGGCTGATGGGCGGCCGTGCCCTCAACCTCGCCGCCGTGGCGGCGCCGCTGGCCCGGGCCTTTGCCATCAAGCAGGCGCCGGCGGTGGCGCTCGTCATCAATTCGCCCGGCGGCTCGCCGGTGCAGTCGGCGCTGATCCACGACCGCATCCGGGAGCTTTCGGCCGAGAAGAAGAAGCCGGTGCTGGCCTTCGTGGAGGATGTCGCGGCCTCGGGCGGCTATTGGATCGCGCTCGCCGGCGACGAGGTCTTCGCCGATGCCAATTCGATCGTGGGCTCCATCGGGGTGATCTCGGCCGGGTTCGGCTTCCAGGAGGCGATCGCCAAGCTCGGCATCGAGCGGCGCGTGCATACCAAGGGCAAGCGCAAGGTGATGCTGGACCCCTTCCGGGCGGAGGATCCGGAGGACGTCGAGCGGCTGGAGAACCTGCAGGGCGAGATCCATGCCCGCTTCATCGCGCATGTGAAGGCCCGGCGGGGCGGCCGGCTGAAGGAGCCGCTGCCCGAGGGCATTTTCGAGGGCGAGATCTATACCGGGGCGAAGGGGGTCGAGATCGGCCTGGTCGACGCGCTCGGCCATCTGCGGCCGATCTTGCGCGCGCGCTACGGCGACAAGGTGAGGCTGCCGCTCTTGGGGGGCGAGCGCGGCTGGCTGCGCCGGCGTCTCGGCCTGGCGCAGCTGCCCGATCAGCTGATCGAGGCGGTGGAGCATCGCGCCGCCTGGTCGCGGTTCGGGATCTAGGCCATGTTCGGCATCGGCATCACCAAGATCGCGGTGCTGGTCGGCGTCATCATCGCCGTCTGGTACGGATTCCGCTGGTGGAACCGGCAGCAGCTCGCCAAGGCCGCCGCGCCGCCGCCGGTGAAGCGGCGCGCCCGGAACGAGGTGAAGGTGGAGGACATGCAGGCCTGCCCGGTCTGCCGCACCTTCATGGCGGCCACGGCGGGCCCCTGCGAAAGGGTCGACTGTCCGCGCCGCTGAGAAGCGAGAAACGAGGAAACGGCCGATGAGCTTCGACGTCACCGAGTACAGGCTGCTGCCGCAGCGCTGGTTCGACGACTTCCGGATGGGCGAGAAGTTCCCGGGGCATTCGCATACAGTGACCGATGCGCATTTCGCCGCCTTCCGCGGCATGACCGGCGACAACCATCCGATCCACTACGACATCGAATACTGCAAGGCGAAGGGGCATCGCGGGCTGCTGGCGCACGGGCTGCAGGTGCTGGCCTATACGGCGGCCGGGGCGGGCCTGTTCCCGACCGTGTCGGGCGACGCGCTGGTCGCCTTCATCGACATCTCGGCCAAGTTCCTGAAGGGCGTGTTTCCCGGCGACACGCTCTATCCGATGCTGGAGATCACCGAACTCACGCCCCAGCGCAGCACCGGCATCCTCGGCATGCGCTCCACCCTCCACAACCAGGAGGGCGTCCTGGTTCTGGAGGGTATGCACCGCTATCTCCTGAGGAAGCGCCCTCAGTAGCGCTTGTAGGGCAGGAACTTGCCGGACATGGTGAGTTTCACCCGGTCGCCCTTCGGGTCGGGCAGGCGTTCCATCACCATGTCGAAGTCGATGGCGGACATGATGCCGTCGCCGAATTCCTCCTGGATCAGTTCCTTGAAGGTGGTGCCGTAGACCTGCACCAGTTCGTAGAAGCGGTAAATGAGGGGGTCGGTCGGCGGGCCGGGCGGCAGCGAGCCGCGATAGGGAACTTCCGTCAGCATCTTCGTCTCGATGGCGGTGAGGCCGAACAGCTTCTGCGCCTTCTTCGCCTGGGCTTCGTCGAGCTTCATCTGGCCCAGCAATGCGCCGGTGACGACGAAGGGCGAGTTGCCGCCGATCTTGGCGCAGATGGTCTTCCAGGAAAGGTCCTTGGCGCGCTTGATGTCGAGGATCTTCTCGGTGAGCCCGGCGCGGGTCATCGTCTTCGTCTCCCTATGGACGGTTGGTTGGATCAGGCGAGCTTGCGGTCGGACACCACGACCGGATCGGCCGGGCCGGGCCGCACTTCCGGCACGCGGCGGGGGTCGTAGCCCTTGCCCGCGATCTCCTGATCGAAGCTCTTCGAGCGGTCGACCAGGAATTCGATCAGGTGGTTGCGGATGCGGTAGTAGTGCGGGTGCTTGTGCATGTCGTGGCGGGTGCGCTCGCGCGGCAGGGTGTTCACCACCACCTCGGCGAGTTTCGCCTTCGGCCCGTTGGGCATCAGCAGGATGCGATCCGAGAGCAGGATCGCCTCGTCGATGTCGTGGGTGATCATGAAGACGGTCTGGGCGATCTCGGCCCGCAGCCGCAGCACCTCGTCCTGCAGCATGCCGCGGGTGAGCGCGTCGAGCGCGCTGAAGGGTTCGTCCATCAGGAGGATCTTCGGTTCGATCGACAGCGCGCGGGCGATGCCGACGCGCTGCTTCATGCCTCCCGACAGCTGCGAAGGCTTCAGCTTGGCCGCCTGGCCCAAGCCCACGAGATCGAGGAAGCGCTTGCAATGGCCGGCGATGCGCTCCTTCGGCCAGCGCGGCCAGCGCGAGGAGACGGCGAAGGCGATGTTGGCCTCCACGCTCATCCAGGGCAGCAGCGCATGGGACTGGAAGATGACGGCGCGGTCGAGCGACGGGCCGGCGATCTCCCGGTCGTCGACCAGGATGGTGCCGGCGGTGGGATCGTCGAGGCCGGCCAGCACGTTCAGGATGGTGGTCTTGCCGCAGCCCGAATGGCCGATGACGCAGACGAAATCGCCCGGTGCCACGTCGAACCAGATGTCCTCGAACACCGTCGTTTCGCCGCCGCCCGGGGCGGGGAAGCGTTTGGCGAGGGCCTGGACGCTGATGGCGGGTTTCCTGTCCATCGGCGTCACTCCTGATAGGCGAAGAGGCGGCCGAGGCGGATCAGCGCCTGGTCGAGCAGCATGCCCATCACGCCGATCACCAGGATGGCGTTGATGACATTGGCGATGGAGAGGTTGTTCCACTCGTTCCAGACGAAGTAGCCGATGCCAGTGCCGCCGACCAGCATCTCGGCCGCGACGATGACGAGCCAGGCGATGCCGATGGAGATCCGCATCCCGGTCATGATGGTGGGCGCGGCCGCCGGCAGGATGACGCGGAAGGCGGTGCGCCAGGGGCCGACTTCCAGCGTCTTCGCCACGTTCAGCCATTCGCGCCGCACGCTCGCCACGCCGAAGGCCGTGTTGGTCAGCATCGGCCAGACCGAGCAGATGAAGATGACGAAGATGGCCGAGATGCCGGAATCCTTGATCGTGTAGAGGGCGAGCGGCATCCAGGCGAGCGGCGAGATCGGCTTCAGCACCTGGATGAAGGGATCGAGTGCCCGGCTCATCAGGGGCGACATGCCGATCAGGAAGCCGAGCGGCACGGCCACCAGCACGGCGAGGAAATAGCCGCCGAGCACGCGGGCGAGCGAGAAGGCGAGCTGGGTGCCGATGCCCTGGTCGTTGGCGCCCTTGTAGTAGAAGGGATCGGCCAGATGGGCCCAGAGCTTGGCGCCGACATCGAGCGGGCCCGGCATGGCGGATTTGCCCTGCGCCGCCTGGCCCATCAGCTTGGCGTATTCGGGGTCCATCGCCGGCCCGGTGCTGCCGCCGGTCGAGACGGCGAGGTGCCAGGCGAGCAGGAAGGCGCCCAGGATCAGGACCGAGACGACGCCGGCGCGCAGCCCGAGGGAGTGGGTCATGGCGATTACTCCCTCCCTCGCGCTGCGCAGCGGCGTGGGGGAGGGGTGGGGTGGGGGCGGTAGACGGTCCGAACCGGTTAGATATCGGACAGAGTAGACCGGATAGATGCCTGACAGTTTTTGTGGGTCGGCGAGGAGGGTTTGCCGATGCCATGGAAAGCGACGTGTGAGATGGACGAGAAGCTTT
>Ga0164290_1002327_pt1 | contig 14162 bp, 10 predicted proteins | sample Micstemetagenome_FD_108782 | JGI IMG/M metagenome (GOLD analysis project Ga0164290, IMG submission 108782) | Contaminated culture microbial community from soil near Moab, Utah, USA - Microcoleus steenstrupii SON62 (Illumina Assembly) | ecosystem: Environmental > Terrestrial > Soil > Soil crust... | reverse complement strand
CCGGTGTTCGTGCGCTTCTCGACGGTGCAGGGCGAGCGCGGCAGCAAGGACACGGCGCGCGACGTGCGCGGCTTCGCCGTCAAGTTCTACACCGACGAAGGCAACTGGGACCTGGTCGGCAACAACATCCCGGTGTTCTTCATCCAGGACGCGATGAAGTTCCCCGACCTCGTGCATGCCGTCAAGCCCGAGCCCCACCACCAGATGCCGCAGGCGGCCAGCGCCCACGACACCTTCTGGGACTTCGTCTCGCTGATGCCCGAGTCCACCCACATGCTGATGTGGGTGATGAGCGACCGCGCCATCCCGCGCTCCTACGCCACCATGCAGGGCTTCGGCGTGCACACCTACCGCATGGTCAATGCCGACGGCGAGGCGGTCTTCGTCAAGTTCCACTGGAGCCCGCGCTACGGCACGCATTCCCTGACCTGGGACGAGGCCGTCAAGATCTCCGGCGCCGACCCCGACTACCACCGCCGCGACCTGTGGGAGCGCATCGAGGCCGGCGCCTACCCGGAGTACGAGCTGGGCCTGCAGGTCTTCACCGAGGAGCAGGCCGAGCGCTTCAGCTTCGACATCCTGGACGCGACCAAGATCGTGCCGGAGGAGCTGGTGCCGGTGCGCCCGGTCGGCCGCATGGTGCTCAACCGCAACCCCGACAACTTCTTCGCCGAGACCGAGCAGGTGGCCTTCTGCGTCGCCAACATCATCCCGGGCCTGGACTTCACCGAGGACCCGCTGCTGGCCGGCCGCATCCACTCCTACGTGGACACGCAGATCACCCGCCTGGGCGGGCCCAACTTCCACGAGATCCCGATCAATTCGCCGATCGCGCCGGTGCACAACAACCAGCGCGACGGCTTCCACCGGCAGGCCATCCACCGCGGCAGGGTCTCCTACGAGCCCAACTCCCTGGCCGGCGGCTGCCCCTTCCAGGCCGGCGCGGCCCAGGGCTTCACCTCGGTAGCCGCTCGTCAGCGTGCCCGCGCCGACCAGGCCAAGGTGCGCGCCAAGCCGGAGCTGTTCGCCGAGCACTATCTGCAGGCCGCGCTGTTCTACAACAGCCAGACGCCGACCGAGCAGGCCCATATCGCCGCGGCCTTCCGCTTCGAGCTCAGCAAGGTCACCGTGCCGGCCATCCGGCGCCGTGTCGTCTCCATGCTGCGCAATGCCTCCGAGGACCTGGCCGCCCGGGTCGCCGCCGGGCTGAACATGGACCCGCTGCCCGAGCCCATGCCGCGCGCCCTGCAGCGCCGCCTCAAGCCCGAGGTCGCGCGCTCGCCGGCGCTGTCGCTGATGGCGCGCCCCGGCGACGGCTCGGTCAAGGGCCGCAAGGTGGCCGTGCTGGTGGCCGACGGCGTGCGTGGCGACAGCGTCAGCGAGCTGCAGGCCCATCTGCTCAACGCCGGCGCGGTGGCGCGCTTCATCGCGCCGCGCATCGGCCCGGTGGCGACGGAGGATGGCGTGGAGATCGAGGCCGATGCCTCGCTGGAGAACGAGCCGGGCTTCCTGTTCGACGCCCTGGTGCTGCCCGACGGCGACGGCGCCGCCCTCGGTGCGGATGCCCACACCTTCGAGTGCATCCGCGACCAGTACCGTCATTGCAAGACCATCGTCGCCCTGGGCCGCGGCGCCGAGCTGCTGGAGCGGGCGGGCCTGCCGATCGCCCTGCCCGACGGCCAGGCCGATCCCGGGATCAGCATCGTGCGCGACGGCCTGGCCGCTGCCGAAGCGCTGCTGGCCGGCCTGGCCCGGCACCGCCACTTCGAGCGCGAGACCGATCCGCCGGCCGTGTAGGGCGTGCTGACATCTTTACCGATGCAGCCGGACGGCGCGGCGCGCCTGCGGGCACGCCGTTTGCGATTCCGCAGGATCGGCCACCGGCCGCCTCAGGAGAGCCAGAGATGACCAGCTCAGCGCGCCGCCGTCGCCAGGCACGGGTGTCTGCCGCGCCGGCGCCGGCCGACGAAGGCCACGGCCTGGGCTCCATGCCCAGCACCACGAGCGCCGCCTATGCCGGCCGCTCGCGCCTGCTGACCGCCTTCGACCGCTTCGCTTCCACCGTCACGCGCGGCGCCGGCAGCCCGCTGGCCTTCTGCGCCGCGCTCGCCACCGTGGCCGTGTGGGCGTCGCTGGGGCCCTGGTTCGGCTATTCGGAAGACTGGCAGCTCGTCATCAACACCGGCACCACCATCGTCACCTTCCTGATGGTCTTCCTGATCCAGCAGAGCCAGAACAAGGACAGCGTCGCCATGCACCTCAAGCTCAACGAGCTGCTGGCCGCCCACCGCGCCGCCAGCAACCGCATGATCGGCATCGAGACCCTGGACGAGCAGGACCTCGAGCAGCTCGCCGCCTTCTATGCCCGCCTGGCCGAGCGCGCCAAGACCGCCGGCCCCGTCAAGGAGGCCCACTCCATCGACGAGGAAGGCCTGCCCACCCACCCGCCCGGTCCACCGCGGCGCCTGCCCAAGGCCGAGGGCTGACCGTCCCTCCCTGCTGGAGAACACCATGACCCCTGCCCCGCGCGGCATCGCCGCCCTGCTGCTGCTTGCCTGCGCCGCCGGCGCCTCCGCCCAGCAGGGCGACGGCACCGACGTCGCCGTCCAGACCCATGTCTTCAAGCCGCACAAGCTGCCTGCCACCGAGGAGCGCATCGCGCAGCTGAAGGCGCCGCCGGGCTTTCGCGTCAGCGTGTTCGCTCGGGACTTGAAGAACGCCCGCATGCTGGCCGTCGCGCCCGACGGCCGCGTCTACGTGAGCCGGCGCGACAGCGGCGACGTGCTGATGCTGGAGGACCGCGACGGCGACGGCCGTGCCGACGGCCCGCCGCTGAAGGTGCTGGACCGCCCCGGCGCGCACGGCCTGGCCATCCGCGGCGGCCAGCTCTATGTGGCCACCGTCAAGGAAGTCTTCGTTGCGCCGCTGCAGCCCGACGGCCGCGTCGGCACGGCCCGGCTGCTGATCGGCGACCTGCCCGACGCCGGCCAGCATCCCAACCGCAGCATCGCCTTCGGCCCCGACGGCATGCTCTACATCAGCGTCGGTTCGACCTGCAATGCCTGCAACGAGAGCAACCCCGAGCACGCCACGCTGCTGCGCGCCACGCCCGACGGCAAGAGCCGCGTCATCGTCGCCAGCGGCCTGCGCAACACCATCGGCTTCGACTGGCATCCGACGACCGGTGCGCTGTGGGGCATGGACCACGGCATCGATTTCCTCGGCGACGACGTCCAGCCCGAGGAGCTCAACCGCATCGAGCAGGGCCGCCGCTACGGCTGGCCCCATGTCTTCGGTGACGGCGGCCTCAACCCGCAGAGCACGCCGCCGGGCGAGGTCGGCAAGTCGCAGTGGCGGGCCGACAGCCAGCCCATGGTGCTCGGCTACACGGCCCATGCGGCACCCATGCAGCTGCTGTTCGCGCGCGGCGGCGCGGGCTTTCCGGCCGAGTTCGCAGGGGATGCCTTCGTGACCATGCGCGGCTCCTGGAACCGCCGCCCCGCCAGCGGCTACGAGCTCGTGCGCATCCGCTTCGCCGACGGCCAGCCGCAACGCTTCGAGCCCTTCGTCAGCGGCTTCCTCAGCGAGGACGGCCGCGGCCACATCGCCCGTCCGGTCGGCCTGGCCTGGGCGCGTGACGGCGCCCTGTTGATGAGCGACGACGCCAACGGCCTCGTCTATCGCATCGCCCACGAAGGCAGCGCCCGCGCCGCCGTGCAGGCGGCGCCGGCGGACGAGATGCGGCGCCAGGCCGCGCGCGGCGTCGGCGTGCCGCTGGCGCGCGAGCGCAGCGAGACGGCGGCCCGCGGCGGCGCGGCCTTGCAGCTGAGCTCGCCGACCCTGGCCCCCGGCCAGCCCATGCCGGCCCGCCACAGCGAATATGCCGACGGCGTGTCGCCGGCGCTGCGCTGGAATGCCGTGCCGGGCGCCAGGAGCTATGCGCTGATCGCCGAGGACCCGGACGCGCGGCCCATCACACCCTTCGTGCACTGGGTGGCCTGGAACATCCCCGGCGACGCCACCTCGCTGCCCGAGGGCCTGCAGGAGCAGGATCGCCTGACCGAGCCGCCGGGCCTGCGCCAGGGCGCCACCAGCCGCGGCTCGGTGGGCTATTACGGGCCGCGCCCGCCGGTGGGCGACGGGCCGCACCGCTACCACTTCCTGCTGCTGGCCCTGGACACCGAGCTGCAGCTGCCGCTGGGCGCCGGCCGCGACGAGCTGCTGGCGGCCGCCCGCGGCCATGTGCTGGCCAAGGGCGAGCTCATCGCGACCTACCGCCAGGACGTCAAGCCGCCCAAGTGAGGCGGCCGCCGGCCGATCGCCGGGTTTGCTCCCATTGGCAGGGGCCGGCGCACCCACCCAAGATGCACCGCAGCGGCTACCGAGCCGCCATGGCAACTGGAGGGGTGGAATGGACAAATATGGCATCAAGGGCCGGCTGGTCCTGCTCGTCGCCGTGCTGCTGGGCCTGATCGTGCTGTCGGCGGTCTACGGCATCACCAACTCGCGGCGTGCCAGCGTGACGCTGGGCGAGCTCTACAACGACCGCGTCGTGCCGCTGCAGCAGCTCAAGACGGTGTCCGACGGCTATGCGGTGGGCATCGTCGATGCCGCCCACAAGCTGCGCGACGGCAGCGTCAGCCAGGCCGACGGCATCAAGGCGGTTGCCCAGGCCCGCACCGCCATCGACAGCGCCTGGCGTGCCTATATCGGCACGACGCTGATCGACAGCGAGAAGGCCCTGATCGCCAAGGGCGAGCCGCTGTTCAAGCGCGCCGACGCGGCCGCCGCCCGCCTGCAGGCCCTGATGCAGGCCGGCGACGCCGACGGCCTGCGCGAGTTCGCCGCCAAGGAGATGTATCCGGCCATCGACCCGATCGCCGAGGTCGTCGGCCAGCTGATGCAGGTGCAGCTCGACGTGGCCCGGGCCACCTACGAGAACAGCCAGGTGTCCGCGCGCTCGGTGCTGTGGTCCAGCCTGGCGGGCATCGCGCTGGCGCTGACCGTGGGCGTCAGCATGGCCTGGACCATCATCCGCTCCATCGTGCTGCCGCTGAACCAGGCGGTGCGCGTGGCCGAGGCGGTGGCCGCCGGCGACCTGCGCAGCCGCATCGACGCCCGCAGCCGCGACGAGACCGGCCGGCTGCTGGAGGCGCTGGGCCTGATGAACGGCAATCTCTCGCGCATCGTCGGCGACGTGCGCAACAGCGCCGAGTCGGTCGCCGCGGGGTCCTCGCAGATCTCCACCGGCAGCGCCGACCTCAGCCAGCGCACCGAGGAGCAGGCCGCCAACCTGGAGCAGACGGCCGCCTCGATGGAGGAGCTGACCGCCACCGTCAAGCAGAACGCCGAGACGGCGCGCGCCGCCACCGAGCTGGCCGGCGCCGCCTCCAAGGCCGCGGCCGAAGGCGGCCAGGTGGTGCAGCAGGTGGTGCAGACCATGGCACAGATCTCCGCGTCCTCGCAGCGCATGGCCGACATCATCACGGTCATCGACGGCATCGCCTTCCAGACCAACATCCTGGCGCTGAACGCGGCCGTGGAGGCCGCGCGCGCCGGCGAGCAGGGCCGCGGCTTTGCCGTGGTCGCCGGCGAGGTGCGCTCGCTGGCCCAGCGCTGCGCCGTCGCCGCCAAGGAGATCAAGGGCCTGATCGGCGACAGCGTCTCCAAGGTCGAGAACGGCCAGCAGCTGGCCGGCACGGCGGGCCGCACGATGACCGGCATCGTCGAGCAGTTCCAGCGCGTCACCCAGCTGATCGGCGAGATCAGCACGGCCAGCGCCGAACAGAGCCAGGGCATCGGCCAGGTCGGCGATGCCGTGGCCCAGCTCGACCAGGTGACGCAGCACAACGCCGCCCTCGTCGAGGAATCGGCCGCCGCCGCCGAGAGCCTGAAGCAGCAGGCCGAGCGGATGATGCAGATCGTGTCGGCCTTCCGGCTTCCCGCCGGCTGACTCAGCGGCCGTGCCAGCGCTTGGTGGCGCGGCGCACCACCTCGGGCAGCAGATGGTTCTCGTCCTCGATGCGGCGCAGCCAGGCCGCGTCGTTGCCCACGCCCTGGATCTCGCGGAGCATGTACTGCAGGGCCGCTTCGGCCTGCAGGTCGCCGGCATGGCCGTCCAGGCGGCCGAGCACGGCGATGAGGTCGTCGCGCAGCACGCGGTGCTCGCCGCTCTCGGGGTCGACGAAGGTGCCGTCCAGGCCGAAGCGGCAGGCCTGGAAGCGGTTGAAGGTGTAGGGCAGGTAGTCGTCGTCGCTGAGCTTGAACGGCTTCTCGACCGTGATCCAGCGCGCCAGGCACTGGATGAAGCCGGCGATGGCGGCAGCCTTCTCGATGGTCAGCGGCGTGTCCAGCACGCGGACCTCGATGGTGCCGAACTCCGGCTTGGGGCGGATGTCCCAGTAGAAGTCCTTCATGCCGGAGACGACGCCGGTGCGCGTCATCTTGGTGAAGAAGACCTCGAAGTCGGCCCAGGTCGTCACGAAGGGCGCACGACCCGACAGCGGGAAGGCGAACACCGAGTTCAGCCGCGCCGAGTCGAAGCCGGTGTCCTCGCCCTGCACGAAGGGCGACGACGCGGCGATGGCGATCAGGTGGGGGATGAAGCGGCTCATGCCATGCAGCAGCACCAGGGCCTCGTCGGCGCTCGGGCAGCCGATGTGCACATGCTGGCCGAAGATGGTGAACTGCTTGGAGAGGTAGCCGTACAGCGCCGACAGCTCGTGGAAGCGCGGCGTCTCGAAGATGCGCCGCCGGCTCCAGTGCTGGAAGGGATGGGTGCCGCCGCCGCACAGGCTGACGTCCAGGCGCTCGGCGCAGTCCACCAGGGCGTCGCGGATCTGGCCGAGCTCCGACAGCGCCTGCCCGAAGCCGGTGCAGACGCCGGTGGACAGCTCGATCATGCTGCTGGTGATCTCGGGCTTCACGTCGCCGGGGATCTTGTGCTTTTCCATCAGCCGCAGCAGGTCGGCGGAGACGGGGGCGAGGTCGTAGTCGTCGTTGTTGACGATCTGAAGTTCCAGCTCGACGCCCAGCGTCAGCGGTTCGGACTTGGAGAAGATGCCCAGGCTCATGTCTTGGATTCCTTGCGGCGCCTGGGCGCCGGCGGCAGCTCGCCGGCCAGGCGCAGCGCGAACTGCACGGCGATGGGGCCCGCCAGTTCCAGCACCGCGATGCTGGCCAGGATGATGGGCACGGCGCCGGCGGCCAGGCCGGGCTCGGCGCGCATCAGCTCGCTGAGCATGACCAGGGCCGTGGCCGACAGCGGCGTCATCGTGATGGACAGGGCCAGGCCCTGGCGCCAGCTCGCCTTGGCCAGCGGCGCGAGGGCCACGATGGCCACCGTCTTGACGACGAAGCGCGCCGCCAGCAGCGCCAGGGCCGCGAAGCCGCCGGCCACGAGGATGCTCGGCGACCAGGCCGAGCCGACGATGACGAAGAGCATCAGCACCAGGGCCCCGCCCGAGGTGCCGAAGTGGCGCGGCCACACCCAGGGCCGCTCGCTGGTGTTGCGCAGCAGGAGGCCGGCCAGCAGCGGCATCAGCAGCGTCGACACGCCGATGGCGCGTGCCGCCACGATGGCGAAGGCGACCAGGCCGAACAGCAGCAGGGCGGCGCTCTCGTTGCGCAGGTCCAGGCGGCGCGCGGCCAGCCAGGTGGCGCCGGCCAGCAGCGCGGCCACGCCCAGCGTCGTCAGCAGCGAGATGGCCAGGCCGGCCAGCGCCTGCGCCAGGTTGCCGCCATCGTCGGCCGCCCACCACGTGCGCATCAGCGTCAGCGCGATGACGGCGTAGAAGGTGTTCAGCGCCGTCAGCACCGAGGCGCGCTGCGTGACCTGGCCTTCCGCGCCCAGCTCCAGCGCGACGCGGCCCGACACCGCCGCCGGCGCCGGCATGGCCAGGATGGCGCAGGCCACGGCCGTCGCCCAGCCGACATCGAAGAGGCGCAGCACGAAGGCCACCGCGGCGGCACTGAGCAGGGCCTCGGCCAGGCTGGTGGCCAGCAGGCCGGGATTGCGGCGCAGCCAGCGCAGGTTGACGCGGCTGCCGATCTCGAACAGCAGCAGGCCCAGGGCCAGGTCGGTGACGGTCTGCGCGGCGCCGTTCAGCGGCATGGTGACGCCATGGCCGAAGGCCGCCGCCATGCAGCCGGCCAGCGTGTAGCCGACGACACGCGGCAGCCGCGTCGTCGCGGCGATGAACTCGCCCGCGAGTGCGCCGGCCAGCAGCACGCCGACGATGAACATCAATTCGCTCGATGGCGTGACAGCCAGGCCGGCCCAGACGCGGGCGCCACTGTCGAGTACGGACATGCGTTCTCCCCTGTTCGCTTATCGCCGGGAGCCTAGAGGGCCGAGGCAGCCGGGCTTGTAGGCCAAGGCGCCGAAATGGGCATGCGACGTGCCCGGACAATGCGCGCATGCAGATCGTCAGCGTCAACACCGCCCGCGTCGAGGATTTCGTCGCCACCTCCGGCCAGGGCCTGGTCTCGGCCATCCGCAAGCGCGCGCGCCCCGGGGCCGTCGCCGTCGGCCCGCTGGGCCTGGCCGGCGACGAGCAGGCCGACCCCAGCGTGCACGGCGGTCTGTCCAAGGCCGTCTATGCCTATCCGCAGGAGCACTATGCCTTCTGGCAGACGGTGCGCGGCCAGGCCAAGGTTGCAGGCGAATTGCAGCCCGGCGACTGCGGCGAGAACCTGACCTTGGCCGGCCTGCTGGAAAGCCAGGTCTGGATCGGGGATGTGCTGCGCTTTGCCGACTGCGAGCTGGTCGTGTCCGAGCCGCGCTATCCCTGCTTCAAGTTCAACGCCCACATGGGCTTCAACCAGGCGGCCAAGCTGATGACGCAAAGCGCCTGGTGCGGCTTCTACCTTGCCGTCAAGCGCGAAGGGACGCTGGTCGCCGGCGAGGGCTTCGAGTTGATCGCTGGCCCGCGCGAGGTCGGCATCGTCGAGCTGTTCAAGGCCAAGATGAAAGCCAGGGCGTGACGAGGCGCCGCACCCTGCTGGCTGCGGCGGGCCTGCTGCCGCTGGCGGCCCAGGCCGGGCCGGTGCTGCAGGTCGGGCCGCGGCGCGCGGTGAAATCGCTGGCCGCGGCGGCCCGCCAGGCGCGCGACGGCATGGTGGTCGAGATCGACGCGGGCGACTATGTCGGCGACGTCGCCGTCTGGCCCCAGCACGGGCTGACGCTGCGCGCCGTCGGCGGCCGCGTGCGCCTGGTCGCGGCCGGTGCCCATGCCCAGGGCAAGGGCATCTTCGTGACCCGGGGCAGCCGCCAGCGCATCGAGGGCCTGGACTTCATCGGCGCCGCCGTGCCCGACCGCAACGGCGCGGGCATCCGCCTGGAGGCCGGCTCGCTGACGCTGGTGGACTGCGGCTTCCAGGACAACGAGAACGGCCTGCTGACGGCCAACGATGCCGACATCGAGCTCGACATCGTCGACTGCGATTTCGGCCCCATCGCGCTGCGCGAGGGCAAGACGCACAACCTCTATGCCGGCGCCATCAAGCGCCTGGCGGTGACGGGCAGCTATTTCCATGGCGGCCTGCTGGGCCATCTGCTGAAGAGCCGCGCGGCCGTCAACCACATCCTCTACAACCGCCTGAGCGACGAGATCGGCGGCCGCGCCAGCTATGAGCTGGAGTTCCCCAACGGCGGTGTCGCCGTCGTCATGGGCAATCTCATCATGCAGAGCTCGACGACGGAGAACCCCCATGTGGTCTCGTTCGGCGCCGAGGGCGGCACGTGGGTGAAGCAGGCCCTCTACCTCGTCAACAACACCCTGGTCGACCAGCGGCCCGGCGGCGGCGTCTGGCTGCGCGTGGCCCCGCGCGAGACCGAGGTGCTGCTGGCCAACAACCTGCTCGTCGGCGCCCCCCGGCTGGCGGCCGAGGGTCACTGGACGCGGCGGGCCAACTTCGCGGCCGGCTGGGACGAGTTCGTGCGCGCGGCGCGCGAGGACTTCTGGCTGCGGCCCGACTCCGCGCTGCGCGGCCGGGCCGTCGATGCCGGCATGGCCGAGGGCCTGGCGCTGCGGCCAGCGCGCGAGTACCGTCATCCGCGCGGCACGCTGGCCCTGGCGGTGCCGGCCCGCCATCCCGGTGCCTTCCAGTCCTGAGCCGGCGGGCGCTCGGCCCTTCTTGAGTTCCTTCAGCCGCCGGCCAGGGCGACGACCTCCTTGCCGACCCGCGCCAGCTGCTGGCGCAGCGGCTCTGGCAGCAGGGCCAGGTCGGCGGCCTCGACCAGCGTGTACTTCACGCGGCCGTCGCCGAGGTCGCTGCCCAGGGCGGTGACGAGGTCCAGCAGCATGTTGTAGGCGCCGCGCGTCTTGGTCTGGGCCGGGTCGCGCGCCTCCGCCGGCGTGACGGCGGCGAACGCCTGGCAGCTGACGAGGCGGTTGCCGGGGTCGACATAGACCGAGCCGGTGATGACCTGGCAGCCCTCCGACCAGTTGTTGACCTGGCCGAGCAGGCCGCGTCCGCCCCAGTGGATGTTGATGGTGGCGTTGACCTCCAGGCCGCGGTCGAGGTCCTCGGGCGTCAGCCGGGCGTCGGCGCCGGCGCGCACGACGAGGACGCCCGGGCCGGCGGGCCGCAGCGCCAGATAGCTGCTCTTGTGCCAGCCGAAGTGGTAGTCATGCTGGCCCGGCACGAGGAAGGGCATGCCGGCCGGGTGGCTGGTGGCACCCGGGTCGGTCGTGCCCTGGAACTTGTAGACCAGGCCCTTGATCAGCAGCACGAAGATGTCGTCGAACTTGCCCGACATGAGCTCGCGGCGGACGCCGACCAGGTGGATGCCGGACCGCGGCGAGAAGTCCCAGTCGCGCGGCTTGCGCGTGTCGCTGGGCCTGGCGAAGGCATTGACCTTCTGCAGCACCGGGCTGGTCGCGGCCTCGCAGCGCGCCTTGACGGCGTTCAGCCAGGCCAGCCAGTCGGCGTACTCGCCGGTCGCCGCACCGGCGGCCCAGGCCGCCACGGCCGGCTCCCAATCGGGCCTGAGGCCGTCGCGCAGCCAGCGCTGCAGATGCTGCTGGGTCTGCGGACCGAAGCGGCCGTCGGGCCGGCAGTCCTGCTGCTCGACGGCGCGCACGCATTCCTGGAACAGCCGGATGGCCGACTGGGTGCGGTAGCCGCAGATGCCGTCGGCCTTGCCGCCGGGGAAGAAACCCAGCTGGCGCAGCGCCTGCTGCACGGCCCTGACGCTCATCGTGCCGGCCCGCGGCGCCGCCAGGCGCTGCAGCCGCAGCCGGTCGGCGCCGTCCTGGATGTCGCTGAGCGGCCGCCGCGTCAGGGTCTCCACCTCCTTGAGGTAGGCGCTGCACTGGGCGTCCGAGACCTCACCGTCCACGCATCCGAGGCTGATCATGGGGAACTCCTTGGCGCCGGCGGGCCGGCGGAGAGCGTCCAAGATAGAGAGGTCGGGCGGTGTCTACATCCTCGATCGTGGGGACGGCAGCACCGCGCCAGGAGGGGCGCGGCGAGCCGCGGGACCGGCGTCCGCTGCCGCTGCATACGAGGGCAGCAGCGTCAGCGGCGGCTTCGGTGAAGCCGGCCTACAAGGTCGGTCGCTTTCGCAAGCTCGACGGCACGCCCGAGGCCCTGGTGAACCGTCAGGCCCGCTTCAGGGCCGGATAGTCCGTGTAGCCCTCGGCACCGCCGCCGTAGAAAGTCTCCTTCTGCGGTGCGGCCCAGGGCAGGTTGTCGCGGATGCGCTCGACGAGGTCGGGGTTGCTGATGAACGGCCGGCCGATGGCCACCGCGTCCGCGCGGCCGCTGGCGACGGCGTCCATGGCCATGGCGCGGTCGTAGCCGTTGTTGGCGATGTAGGGGCCGGCGAAGCGGCGGCGCAGCTCGGCGTAGTCGAAGGGGGCGTTGTCGCGCGCGCCGCCGGTGGCGCCCTCCACCACTTCCAGGAAAGCCAGCTTCAGCGGTGCGAGCTGCTCGGCCACGTAATTGAAAAGGGCCTGCGGGTTGCTGTCCTGGCCGATGTCGTTGCTGGGCGTGACCGGCGACAGGCGCAGGGCCGTGCGGCCGGCGCCGATGGTGCCGGCGATGGCCGTCATGACCTCGATCAGCAGGCGGGCGCGGTTCTCGATGGGGCCGCCGTAGTCGTCGCTGCGGTCGTTGGCGCTGTCGCGCAGGAACTGGTCGAGCAGATAGCCGTTGGCGCCATGCACCTCGACACCGTCGAAGCCCGCGGCCATGGCGTTCTTGGCGGCCTGCACATAGTCGGCGATCAGCTGCGGGATCTCGTGGGCCTCCAGCGCGCGCGGCACGTCGGTAGGCACCAGTTCGCCATGGGCCGCATAGGTCTTGGTCTTGGCCGCGCGGGCGGTGGAGGACACCGGCGGCTGGCCGCCGGGCTGCAGGCTGTTGACCGAGATGCGGCCCACATGCCAGAGCTGCACGACGATCTTGCCGCCTTCGGCATGCACGGCGTCGGTCACCTGCTTCCAGGCCGCGATCTGCTCGGGCGTGTGGATGCCGGGGGTGTCGAAATAACCCTGGCCGTCGGGCCGGATCTGGGTCGCCTCGGTGATGATCAATCCGGCGCCCGCACGCTGGCGGTAGTACTCGACGTGGAGCTCATGCGGGGTCTGGCCCGCGGCGCGGTTGCGCGTCAGCGGCGCCATGACGACGCGGTTGGCCAGGGAGATGTCGCCGAAGCGGACGGGGTCGAAGAGGCTGGTCATGGGAGACAGATGGAATCGAAAACGATGGTCGCAAGGCTAGGGCTGCCCTGGCTTTCCCTCGTTGCGCGGGGTCAATGGCCGCTGTGTTATCGGGCGCGTTGGACAATCGCGCCATGCTCGCCTACCGCCACGCCTTCCATGCCGGCAACCATGCCGACGTCCTCAAGCACCTCGTGCTGGCCCGCGTGCTGCGCTACATGGGGGAGAAGGACAAGCCCTACACCCTGATCGACACCCATGCCGGCGCCGGCGGCTACTCGGTCGAGGGCCGCTATGCGCAGAAGAACGCCGAGTACGGCACGGGTGTCTCGCGCCTGTACGACGCGACCGACCTGCCCGCGCCCCTGGCCGATTACATGAGCCTGGTGAAGGCCTTCAACCCCGACGGCCAGCTGCGCCAGTACCCCGGCTCGCCGGCCATCGCCAACTTCCTGCTGCGCGAGACCGACCGCCTGCGCGCCTACGAGCTGCACCCGACCGACCACCGCATCCTGGCCAGCTACTTGGAGAGCCGCCCCAACACCCAGGTCAGCGACCGCGACGGCTTCGCCGCCATCAAGGCCGAACTGCCCTCGCCGACGCGGCGCGCGGCCCTGCTGATGGACCCGCCCTATGAGATCAAGACCGACTACGCCAAGGTGCTGGCCGCCCTGCGCGAGGCGCTGGAGCGCGCCGCCGACACGGTCGTGATGATCTGGTATCCGCAGCTGCAGTTGCTCGAGTCGACCCAGCTCGCCCAGCGCCTGAAGGCCAGCGCCGATGCCGCCGCCAAGAAGGGCTGGCTGCATGTGCGCCTGACCGTCGCCCAGGCCGACGAGCGCGGCTTCGGCATGATGGGCAGCGGCATGTTCATCGCCAACCCGCCGTTCACGCTGCATGACGAGCTGGCCGAGTGCCTGCCGCTGCTGGTCGAGCGCCTGGGGCAGTACGACGGCGCCAACTTCGTGCTGGAACAAAAGGCGGTATGAGCGACAGCAAGCCGGTCACGATGGAGCAGATCGCCGCGTTGGCCGGCGTCTCCACGATCACGGTCTCGCGCGCGCTGCGCGACAGCCCCTCGGTCACGCCGGCCACGCGCGAGCGCATCAAGACCCTGGCCGAGGCCGCCGGCTACCGCTTCAACCACCATGCGCGCAACCTGCGCCTGCGCCGCAGCCACATGGTGGCCGTCATGCTGGAGATGCAGCCCGACACCGACCGGCCCATGACCGATGCCTACCCGCTGCAGCTGCTGGGCGGCATCACGCAGGAGCTGACCTCGCGCGGCTACAGCGTGCTGCTGTCGGCCCTGCAGAGCCCGGGCCAGGGCATGGCCGCCTCGGCCGACGGCCTCATCCTGCTCGGCCAGGGCGCCAACGGCTCGGCCGTCAAGTCGGCCGCGGCCATGGGCCTGCCCATGGTGGTCTGGGGCGCCGAGCATGGCCGCAGCGACTCGGTCGTCGTCGGCGGCGACAACGCCCATGGCGGCGCCTG
>Ga0164290_1002326_pt1 | contig 14200 bp, 14 predicted proteins | sample Micstemetagenome_FD_108782 | JGI IMG/M metagenome (GOLD analysis project Ga0164290, IMG submission 108782) | Contaminated culture microbial community from soil near Moab, Utah, USA - Microcoleus steenstrupii SON62 (Illumina Assembly) | ecosystem: Environmental > Terrestrial > Soil > Soil crust... | reverse complement strand
GTGCGCGGCCCGTGGCTTTGGGCCACGGGCCAGACCAGACCGTTGCGCCCCAGGGCAAAGGCTGTAGGGCGGGGTTCACCCCGCCCCTTCCCGTACACCCGCAAGCCCCCCGTTGACACCCCGCCCCGCCCGTCCCACCCTCCGCCCCAGCCAAGAGGGGACTCGCCATGCATCACCGTTCCGCCGCCGTCTACGACCGCTTTCTCGCCAACCTCGCCACCCTTCTCACCAAGGCCGAGGCGCATTGCACCGCGAAGACCATCAAGCCCGAGGCGATGCTGACCTTCCGCCTCTTCCCCGACATGTTCCCCTTCGTGAAACAGGTGCAGCTGTCCTGCGACTTCGCCGCCCGCGCCTGCGCCCGGCTGGCGGGGGAGGAGCCGAAATCCTTCCCCGACACCGAAACCACCTTCGCCGACCTGCAAACCCGCATCGCCGCCGCGCGCGGCTATATTGCAGGCTTCGACCCCTCCGCATTTGACGGCGCGGAAGGCCGCGACATCACCATCAAGATGCGCGGGCAGGAGGTCACGATGAAGGGCGAGGTCTTCCTCAACCTCTACTCCCTGCCGCAATTCTATTTCCACATCGCCACCGCCTATAACATCCTGCGCCATAACGGGGTCGAGGTGGGCAAGGGCGATTACATGGGCGCCGCGTGACGGCATGACCACCGCGCTGCTTTCCATCGACATGCAGATGGGCATGGCCGACCGCATCGCCGCCGGCCGGCAGCAGGCCAACCCGCAGGCCGAGGCGCATGTCGCCGCGCTTCTGGCGCTGTTCCGCGCGGAGGGGCGGCCCGTGATCCATGTCTTCCACGATGAACCCGGCACCCCCTTCGCCCGCGACCTGCCGGGCGGTCAGCCCATGCCCTGCGCGATGCCGGTGGCGGGGGAGACCGTGCTGTGGAAATCCCGCTCCTCCGCCTTTTCCGGCACGGGGCTGGAGGCGCTCTTGCGCGACATGGGCGTGGACCGCGTGGTGGTCATCGGCGCGGTGGCGGCCTTCTGCGTGACCTCCACCGTCCGCTCGGCCTCCGACCTCGGCTTCCGCGTCATCCTGCCGGGTGATGCGCTGCTGGCCTTCGACCTGCCCGCGCATGATGGCGGGCGGATCGACGCGCATGACCTGCTCCGCATGACGCTCACCGTGCTGGGCGCGGATTTCGCGCGGCTCACGACGACCGGTCAGGTGGCGTCGGTTCTGGCCGCCTGATCAGGCGGCGGCCGGATGCAGCCCGTCGGCGCTGCGCGTCCGCCCGGCCATCAGCGCGACGAAGACCAGAAGGATGGCCAGCGCGCCATAGGTCCAGCGGAAGCCGATATGTTCCGCCACGAAGCCGATCGTGGACGGCGCGACAAGGATGCCGGAATAGCCGAACATCGTCACCGCCGCGATGCCCGCCCCGGGCGCCAGCCCCGGATGGTTCCCGGCGGCTGAGAACATGATCGGAACCATGTTCGCCACGCCCAGGCCCGCAAAGGCGAAACAGGCCACCGCGATCAGGTCGGTCGGCGCCGCCGCCCCGCCCAGCATCCCCGCCGCCGCGATGAAACCCGACCAGCGCAGCGTCCGCACCGCGCCGAACCGGTTCCGCACGCTATCCCCGGCAAAGCGCATCACCGCCATCGCGCCCGAGAAGAAGGCGAAGGCCAGCCCCGACCGCGCCACATCCGACCCCAGTTCCTGCTGCAGGTAAAGCGCGGCCCAGTCCAGCACCGCCCCTTCCGGCACCATGGAAAACAGCGCCAGCACCCCCAGCAGCCAGATCGCCGGATCGCGCGGGATCAGCGCGGTCCGGGCAGGTTCGGCCCCCGGCAGGTGGCGCGCGGGCGGGTCCGGCAGCAGAAAGGGCATCGCCCCGATCACCAGCACCGCCGCCACGCCCGCCGCCCAGATCGCCTGCCCCTCGGCCCCCCAATGCGCGATCAGCCAGCCCCCCAGCGCCCCGCCGAAAAACCCTCCAAGGCTCCAGAACCCATGCGAGGAGGACATGATGGCACGGCCCAGCTTGCGCTCCACCTCCACCGCGCTCGCATTCATCGCCACATCCATGCAGCCGATCAGCGCGCCCAGAAGCATCATCGCAGGCGTCAGCAGCCACAGCGAGGGCGCAAAGACCACCGCCGGCAGCACCGGCACGATGGACAGGGCAAAGGCCCGCAGCACCGTCCGCGACCCGAAATGCGCGATCAGGCGGCCGGCAAAGAGCATCGCCCCCACCGCGCCCAGACCCAGCGCCAGGATCAGCAGCCCCAGAGTGAATTCGCTGATGTCATGGCGCGGCAACAGAAGCGGGATCTGCGGCGCCCAGGCGCCCATCGTGAATCCATTGGCAAGGAACATGGCCGCCACGGCCCAGCGGCCCCGGCGCGCGATCTGGAGATCGGTCATGAAAAAGGCTCCGTAAACGTTACAGGGGCCATAAACCTTTGCCGTGACGGGTGGAAGGGGGCGGCGTTGACGTTTCGTTACCGCGCGTTTCAAGGCGCGGCCCCGGCCACGATTTTTCTGCGAAAAATCGGGGGCAGGGGCGGGATTCTTCTGCGAAAAATCGCCCCGCGCGCCTTACGTCCCGCGCGGCTTGGCGCGCAGGGTCGGCTCGGCCTGTGTCGGATCCTCGGGCCAGGGATGGCGTGGATACTGTCCGCGCATGTCCTTCCGGACATCGGCATAAGAGGTGGCCCAGAACCGCGGCAGGTCCATCGTCACCTGCACCGGGCGCTGCCCCGGCGACAGCAGGCTGATCCGCAAGGGCAGCCGCGCCGCCCCCACCACGGGATGCACCGTCACCCCGAACATCTCCTGCAAGCGCACCTCGATCGACGGCGCGTCGCCATCATAGTCGATGGGCACCCGCCGCCCCAGCGGCGTTTCGAAATGCGCCGGAACCAGCCGGTCCAGCGCCTGCATCTGGTCCCAGTCCAGCATCCCGCGCAGCGCCTCGGTCACGTCCAGCGCGCGCAGCTGCGCCTCGGTCCGCAGGCCCGCGAGGTGCGGCAGCAGCCACCTCTCCAGCCCCGCCATCAGCGCGGCATCGGTCATCGCGGGAAAGGCGTCCCCATCCCCCCGCGCCAGTTCCACCCGCGCCCGGAACCGCCGCGCCGCCGCCGTCCAGGGCAGGCCGATCTGCCGTATCCCGTCCAGCGCTGCCCGCGCCACGGCCTCATCCGGCGCATCGGGCCAGGTCCGATCCTCCAGCACCAGCGCTCCCAGCCGCTCCTGCCGCCGCGCCAGAACCCGCCCCTCGCGCCGCGACCATTCGCACAGGTCGTGCCAGCCGATGCGCGGGGCGAACAGCGCCCGCAGCTCCGCCTCCGAAATCGCCACTGCCTGCCGCACCTGCGCCTCGCGCGGGTCGCCATCCAGATCGGTCGCCACGATCAACCGCGCGCCCGAAAGCGGCTGCCCCGCCGCCATCGCCGCGCCCTTGCCCCCCGACAGCACCCAGCGCGGCGCATCGCCCTTGCGCCGCAGCCCGATCCGGTCGGGATAGGCCAGCGCCGCCATCTGCGCGGGCGACAGGTCGTCCCGCTCTCCCACGGGCACGGCGCGGGTCAGACGCTTCGCCTCCTCCCGCACCCGCTCGATGGTCGGGCGATGCGCCTGCGGCGGCGGGCGCTCCACCGCCTTCAGCCGCTGGATCAGGTCCGCAGGCTCCCCCCGCAGCGGGTCGCGCTCGGCCAGCAGGGCGGCCATCACGGCGGCCTTCGGCCCCGCCACGGCCAGCATATGCCCCAGCCGGGGATGCAGGGGCAGGGCGGCCAGCCGCTTGCCGTGATCGGTGATCCGCCCCGCGCCATCCAGCGCCCCCAGATCGGCCAGCAACGCCCGCGCCTCGGCCAGCACGCCGGGATGCGGCGGGGTCAGGAAGGGCAGGTCGGCACTGCCCCACAGCGCAAGGTCCAGCGCCAGCGATGCCAGATCGGCCGCCTCGATCTCGGCCGGCGGAAAGGGCGCCAGACCACCCTCCTCCCCCTTGGTCCAGAGCCGATAGCAGATGCCCGCCGCCACCCGCCCCGCGCGCCCCCGCCGCTGTTCCGCCTCGGCCCGCGTCACCCGCTCGGTCACCAGCCGCGACATGCCCGAGGGCGCGTCGAACCGCGCCCGCCGCGCCCGCCCGCCATCCACCACCACCCGCACATCCGGGATGGTCAGCGAGGTTTCCGCGATCGAGGTCGCCAGCACGATCTTCCGCCCCGGCGCCGCCACCGGCGCCAGCGCCGCCCGCTGCGCGGCGAAATCCATCGCCCCGAACAGCGGCCGCAGCACCACGCCCGGCGGCACCCGCCCCGCCAGCGCCGCCTCCACCCGCCGGATTTCCCCCTCGCCGGGCAGGAAGCACAGGATGCCCCCCTCCGCCGTCTCCTCCAGCGCCTGCATCACCAGCCCCGCCACCGCCGCCTCGTATCGCAGCGAGGCGTCGGGCGGGCGCGGCAGCCAGCGCGTCTCCACCGGGAAGGCGCGGCCCGCGCTGGTAACCATCGGCGCATCGCCCATCAGCCGCGCCACCGGGTCCGCATCCAGCGTGGCCGACATCACGACCAGAACCAGATCCTCGCGCAGCGCCCCCCGGATCTCCAGACAGAGCGCCAACCCCAGATCGGCATTCAGGCTGCGCTCGTGGAATTCGTCAAAGATCACCGCCCCCACGCCCTCCAGCGACGGGTCGGACTGGATCATCCGCGTCAGGATGCCTTCCGTCACCACCTCCACCCGCGTGGCGCGGCCGACCTTGGCCTCACCCCGGATGCGATAGCCCACGGTGTCCCCCACCGCCTCGCCCAGCGTCTCGGCCATCCGCTCGGCGGCGGCGCGGGCGGCCAGGCGGCGCGGCTCCAGCATCACGATCCGCCCTGCAATCAGGCCCGAGGCCAGCAGGTCCAGCGGCACCCGCGTCGTCTTGCCCGCGCCGGGCGGGGCCTGCAACACGGCCATCCCCTGCGCGGCAAGGGCGGCGCGCAGGGCGGGCAGGGCCTCGTCTATGGGCAGCGAGTCGGTCATCCCGCCCTTATCGGGGCGCAGGCGGCAATCGGCAACATCGGCCATCTGGCATACCGCCCGCGCCTCGGGCTACACAGGGTGACGGGCACCATCGGGGCCACCATCGGAGAATGGGCATGACGGCACGCGAAACGGATGTGGCGGCGCTGGCCGCCGGCGTGGCGGCGGGCGAACGCCGCGCGCTGGCCCGCGCCATCACGCTGGTGGAAAGCGGCCGCGCCGATCACCGCGCCCAGGCGCTCGACCTGCTGTCCCGGCTGCGCCAGGCAGACAGCCCCGCACAGGGGCGACAGGCGCTGCGCCTCGGCCTCTCCGGCACGCCCGGGGTCGGCAAATCCACCTTCATCGAAAGCTTCGGCCTGATGCTGACGGCGCAGGGCAAGCGCGTCGCCGTCCTCGCCGTCGATCCCTCCTCGGCGCGGTCCGGCGGCTCCATCCTGGGCGACAAGACGCGGATGGAGCGCCTCGCGCGCGATCCCAAAGCCTTCATCCGCCCCTCGCCCTCCCAGGCGCAGATGGGCGGCGTCGCCCGCCGCACGCGCGAGGCGGTGGCCCTGTGCGAGGCGGCAGGTTTCGACCTCGTGCTGATCGAAACCGTGGGCGTGGGCCAATCCGAAACCGTGGTGGCCGAACTCTGCGACCTTTTCCTCCTCCTCCTTGCCCCGGCCGGGGGGGATGAATTGCAAGGCGTCAAGCGCGGCATCATGGAAATGGCCGACCTCATCCTCGTGAACAAGGCCGATGGCGACCTGAAACCCGCCGCCCTGCGCACCATGGCCGATTACGCCGGTGCCCTGCGCCTCCTGCGCCGCCGCCCGCAGGACCCGGAGGGGTTTCCCAAGGCGCTCTGCGTCTCGGCGCTGGAAACGCAAGGGCTGGCCACCGCCTGGGACGAGATCCAGACCCTTTCCCGCTGGCGGCAGGAAAACGGCCACTGGACCACCCGCCGCGCCGCGCAGGCCCGCCACTGGTTCGAGGAAGAGGTGCGCCACGGCCTTCTCGCCGCGCTGGACCGCGATCCGGTGCGCGGGCAGATGGCGCGGCTGGGGCAGGCCGTGACCGAAGGCCGCCTCACCCCCGAGGCGGCGGCGGCCGACCTTCTCGCCCGGCTGGACTGACCCGGGACAAGGCCACTGCCTTTCACCTGTTCTTCAAATATCCCGGGGGAATCGCCTGCGCCCCCGGCGCGGGCGATGGGGGCTGGCCCCCCGCACCCTTGGACGCAAGACCGTCACCACAGGACCGGGACCCGATTTTTCGCAGAAAAATCGTGCCCCCGGCCCACGAATTTTCTGCGAAAATTCCCAAACCCGCCCCTGTCTTCCGCCCAAGGGTCGCTTGACGCGGGCTGGCTTTGCCCTTACACGCCCCCAATCGAATTCGGACGCCCGGGGTGACTCGGGGCCATGTCCCGTTGACACACGAAGGAACAAGACGATGTCGCGCGTCTGCGAACTGACGGGCAAGGGCCCGATGACCGGCAACACCGTGAGCCACGCGAACAACAAGTCGCGTCGCCGCTTTCTGCCGAACCTGAACGAAGTCACGCTGATCTCGGACGTGCTGGGTCAGTCGTTCAAGCTGCGCGTTTCGGCGGCCGCCCTGCGGACCGTCGATCACCGTGGCGGGCTGGACGCCTTCCTCGCCAAGGCGAAGGATGACGAACTGTCCACCAATGCGCTGAAGATCAAGAAGGACATCGCCAAGGCCCAGGCTGCCGCCTGATCCGGCGATCCGTGCGGATCATGGCCCCGTCGCGCGTCGCGCGGCGGGGCTTTCGCTTTTGCCCCGGCGCCCAGGGTGGCCGGCAGCGACCTTCCGTCCCCTTTCCTTTGCGCCGATCCTCGCCTAGACCGAGGCCATGCTGCGTCTTGTCGCCCATCTGCTGCTTGTCCTCAGTCTGTCGCTGACCTCGGTCACGACGGCGGTGGCACATATGCAGGCGGCGGGGTCGCAGCAGATCGTCCTCTGCGGCCAGCCGGGGGTGGAGCAGACGGTCACGCTGGATGCCTTCGGCAACCCCGTCGTGACCGATCACCATTGCCCCGACTGCCTGGCCGCGACGGCGGGCGAAGCGCCCCTTGCGCCACGCCTGACACGCCCCGAAACACGCGGGGAACGCCAGGCGCAACCGGCGCCGTCCCGGCCCGCCACCGCGCCCGAAATCACCCCCGGCGCCCGCGGCCCCCCGGCCCTGACCTGACCGCAGGGGCAATCGCCGCCTGCGGATGACGGAACCGACTTTCCCTCATTTCCAGATCAGGACCGATCCGATGACTTTCCGCATGACCTTTGCCGCCCTGGCGGCGGCCGTTGCCCTGTCGCTTCCCGCGCTCGCGCAGGACCATCCCGACGGGATGCATGTCCATGACGTCTTTGCCCGCTCCATGGGCGGCATGGGCGCCTCGGGCGCCGTCTTCTTCATGATGCACAACAACACCGAAACCGACGACCGCCTGCTGTCCGCCCGCGCCGATGTGGCCGAACGCGTCGAACTGCATACCCACAAGGAAGATGCCAATGGCGTCATGCAGATGCTGCCGATCGACGGCGGCGTCGCCCTTCCGGCGGGCGAGATGCATGAATTCGCCCGCGGCGGCGACCATGTGATGCTGATGGGCCTGACGCGCGAGTTGAAGGATGGCGATACCTTCCCCCTGACCCTGACCTTCGAACAGGCGGGCGCGATCACGGTCGAGGCCGTGGTGGACAATGCCCGCAAGCCGGGCGAGGGGATGATGGAGCATTCCGGCCATGGCGATGACCATTCCTCGCACGGGATGGAAGAAGGCGACGCGTCCGGCGCCATGCCGCAGGACCACGACACCCATGCCGCCCATGGCCATGCCGGCCACGACATGGCCTTGAGCGTCGATCAGACGGGGATGACCGATGGCGATGCCGTGGTCGCGGTGATGAAGGCCCAGTTCGACACCCCCGAAAACCCGCTGACCGTCGCGCCCGTGGTGGTGGACGGCGACCATGCGCTTGCGTCCTGGGAACAGGGTGAAACGGGTGGGCGCGCGCTGCTGCGCAAAGGCCGGATGGGGTGGGAGATCGTGCTGTGCGGCGGCGAAGACCTGCGGATGCCCGCCTTCCTGGATGGCCATGGCGTCCCGGCTGCCGAAAAGCTCTTGTCTGTGTTCACGGCCGAGGAAGACAGGTTGGGACCGGAAAAGGTGGCACTCTATTCCTCGTTTGAAGGTGTCGTGATGGTGGCGGGCGAATAGGGCCGCCCGCCCCGGGGCCGGGCTGCGACGGGACTTGTCACCGCGGCGCGGCCTTGGCACCTTCGGCCCATGACACAGCGCATCCTCTTCGTCTGTCTTGGCAACATCTGCCGGTCACCCACTGCCGAAGGCATCATGCGCGCGCTGGCCGCGCAGGCCGGTCTGCCGGTCGAGGTGGACAGTTGCGGCACCGGCGGCTGGCATGCGGGCGAAGCGCCCAACCCGCCGGCCGTCGCTGCCGCCCGGGCGCGGGGCTATGACCTGTCGGCGCTGCGCGCCCGCCAGATCACCCCGGCCGATTTCACCCGGTTCGACCGCATCCTCGTGATGGACCGCGCCAATCTGCGCGACGTCCGCGCCCTGATGCCCCCCGGCGGCACCGTGCCAGAACTGTTCCTGTCCCACGCCCCCCGGCATGGGGACGAGGTGCCGGACCCTTGGTATACCGGTGAATATGACCGCGTGCTGGACATGCTGGAAGAGGGCGTTCGCGGCCTGATCGCCGCGCTGTCATCGGGCGGCGGGCGCGGGGGTCAGCCCGCGCAATAGGCCTCGGCCGTGTCGCCAAAGGCCTTGTAGCGTTCCCAGAAGGCATCATCGCTGGCCCGCTGCGACATCCAGGCCTCATGCGCGCGGTCGGGATCGGCAAAGAACCCGGCGGCGCGGCGCTGGTCGCCGCCGCCAAGGGTCATGTCGGCAACCTGCTGGATGCAGGAACAGACCGCGCGGTTTGCGGCATCACGATCCGACCGCAGACAGGCCCGTTCGATCGGGCCGGCGGCCACGGCGGGGGACATCACAGGAACAAGGAACACGGCCAGCGCCGCGCCAAGCATGGTGGTCTTCATCTTACTCTGCCTCTTGCCGCCTTGGCCCCTGGCTCTGCACCCATGGGCTGGCGATCCGTGATTTATCGCGGCGACTATGCGCTGCATTCCCGGATTTTTCAATCCGCGCCACGCCTTGCGCGACGTTTCTTCACAGCCGTCTCACCTTGGGCCCGGTGCGCGCGGATCATCGGGGCGCGGTGTTCCCGCCGCGATCTTCCCCCTTGCGATGCCTTGGGCGGCAGGGGAAGCTGGCCATGTCCCCCAAGGCCCGTTCGAAAGGCGCGACATGGAAACCTACTGGCCGGCCTCCTCGTCCCATCTGCCGCGCTATGCCGGGGCGGTCAGCTTCTTTCGTCTGCCGATGCTGGCGGATCCGGCGGCGGTGGATATCGCGCTGCTGGGCCTGCCCTATGACGGCGGAACGACCAACCGCGCCGGCACCCGCCACGGCCCCCGCGCTCTGCGCGAGATGAGCATGTTCATCCGCCCCTATCACCATGTCACCCGCCGCTCGCCCTATGCGCTGGCGCGGGTGGCCGATCTGGGCGACGCGCCGATGAACCCGATCGACGTGCCCGAGGCGATGGCCCTCATCACCGCGCATTATGCCGGGGTGCATGCGGCGGGGGCGGTGCCCCTGACGGCGGGCGGCGATCACCTGATCACCCTGCCCATCCTGCGGGCGATTGCGAAGGACGGGCCTGTGGGCCTGATCCAGTTCGACGCCCATTCCGATACGAATGACAGCTATTTCGGGGGCCACCGCTATACCCACGGCACCCATGTCCGGCGCGGGATCGAAGAGGGGCTGATCGACCCGAAACGCTGCATCCAGATCGGCATCCGCGGCACGCGCTATGCCCCGGATGGCACGGATTTCGCCGAACAGGCCGGGGTGACGACGCTCTATATCGAGGATGTCTACCGCCTTGGCATGGCGGGCGTGGCCGAGAGGGTGCGGCAGGTAGTGGGGCAGGGGCCCGCCTACCTCACCTTCGACGTGGACGGGATCGACCCCGCCTTCTGCCCCGGCACCGGGACGCCGGAGGTGGGCGGCTTCACCGTGCATGAGGCGCAGGTGATGGTGCGGGGGCTGGCCGGGCTGAACCTGATCGGGGCGGATGTGGTGGAGGTGGCGCCGCCCTTCGACCCGTCGGGGAATACCGCGCTGGTGGGGGCGACGATGATGTTCGAGATCCTGTGTTTGCTGGCAGAGGCGGTGGCGGGGCGGCGTAGCCCGTGACTCCGGGTGCAAGGATGGGTGAAAGGCTCCGGTGGAGCGTTTCACCCATCCGCCGGTAGGGCCGTGCATGACCCGCCGGGGCGGGCGCTTCATGCGCACGACCCGAGGGGGCGGGTCGTGCGCGGCCCGTGGCTTTGGGCCACGGGCCGAACCTGACCGTTGCACTTTGGAAAGCGCAGCGACCAAGGCTGTCGGAACATCCCCCACAGGGGCTTTCCGCGCCTTGTGCGACAGGCTATATGCGCGCCATGACCCAGCTTGACCTCATCCGCAACTTCTCCATCGTGGCCCATATCGACCACGGTAAATCCACCCTCGCCGACCGTCTGATCCAGATGACGGGGACGGTGGCCGAACGCGACATGAAGGCCCAGCTGCTGGACAGCATGGATATCGAACGCGAACGCGGGATCACCATCAAGGCCAACACCGTCCGCATCGAATATCCCGCCAAGGACGGCAAGACCTATATCCTGAACCTGATCGACACCCCCGGCCACGTGGACTTTGCCTATGAAGTCTCGCGCTCCATGCGCGCCGTGGAAGGGTCGCTGCTGGTCGTGGACGCCTCCCAGGGGGTGGAAGCCCAGACGCTGGCCAATGTCTACCAGGCCATCGACGCCGGGCATGACATCGTGCCCGTTCTGAACAAGATCGACCTCCCCGCCGCCGACCCGGAACGGGTGAAGGAAAACATCGAGGATGTGATCGGCCTCGACGCCTCTGACGCGATCCCGATTTCCGCCAAGACCGGCCTCGGCATCCCCGAGGTGCTGGAGGCCATCGTCCACCGCCTGCCCGCCCCCAAGGGCGACCGCGACGCCCCGCTGAAGGCCATGCTGGTGGACAGCTGGTATGACGCCTATCTGGGCGTCGTCGTCATGATCCGCGTGATGGACGGCGTCATCCGCAAGGGCGACCGGGTCAAGATGATGCAGACCGGCGCCGTCTATGGCATCGACAAGCTCGCCGTCCTGAAACCCCAGATGGTGGATATCGCCGAACTGGGGCCGGGCGAGATCGGCGTGCTGACCGCCTCGATCAAGCAGGTCCGCGACACGCGGGTGGGCGACACGATCACCCATGAACGCAAGGGCTGCGAGACGCCCCTGCCGGGCTTCAAACCCGCGCAACCCGTGGTCTTCTGCGGCCTCTTCCCCGTCGATGCCAACGATTTCGAGGCGCTCCGCGACGCGATCGAGAAACTCGCGCTGAACGACGCGTCTTTCAGCTATGAGATGGAAACCTCCGCCGCCCTCGGCTTCGGCTTCCGCTGCGGCTTCCTTGGCCTTCTGCACCTTGAGGTGATCCGCGACCGGCTGGAACGCGAATATGACCTTGACCTGATCACCACCGCGCCCTCGGTCGTGTTCAAGCTGCACATGAAGGATGGCGAGGTGCGCGATCTGCACAACCCCGCCGACATGCCCGACCTGACCTATATCGACCACATCACCGAACCGCGCATCAAGGCCACGATCATGGTGCCGGACGAATATCTGGGCGATATCCTGAAACTCTGCCAGGACCGCCGCGGCATCCAGCTGAACCTCACCTATGCCGGCAACCGGGCCATGGTGGAATATGACCTGCCGCTGGCCGAGGTGGTGTTCGACTTCTACGACCGTCTGAAATCGGTGACCAAGGGCTATGCCAGCTTCGATTACCAGATTTCGGAATATCGCGAGGATTTCCTCGTGAAAATGTCCATCCTCGTGAACGAGGAACCGGTGGATGCCCTCTCCATGATGGTCCACCGCGACCGGGCCGAGATGCGGGGCCGCGCCATGGTGGAAAAGCTCAAGGAGCTGATCCCCCGCCACATGTTCAAGATCCCGATCCAGGCGGCCATAGGCGGCCGCGTGATCGCGCGCGAAACGCTGTCGGCCATGCGCAAGGACGTGACGGCCAAGTGCTATGGCGGCGACGCGACGCGAAAGCGGAAACTGCTGGACAAGCAGAAGGCCGGGAAAAAGCGGATGCGCCAGTTCGGCAAGGTGGAGATCCCGCAAGAGGCGTTCATCTCGGCGCTCAAGATGGATTCGTGATCCGACGGGCGGGGTGACCCCCGCCCGTGGCTGCCATCCCCCCGGAACTCACTCCCGTCATGCGGGAATCCCGCGCGTCCAACTCGCGCGAATTGACAGAATCGTGATTCCGCGCCTTCATATCCCTGTTTTCAGCAACGTCTTGGTGGGATGAAATTATGCGCGCAGTCACTTTGGCCCTGGGCCTTGCCCTGTTGTCTCCGACGCTTGCCGCTGCGGCAACGGTGTCTTTTGCGGATCTGATCGACAACGGCACGCGAACCAATTTCAACGGCTTCGAAGGTCTGCCCGAGCAAGTCGACTATGGCAACATCTATACCGAGGATGGGATGACGGTCCGGCAGATCAACGGCGAAACGAACGACATCTGGACCAATTCCGGCAGTTTCGAAATCACGGGCTCCGAAGGCGCGCGCTCCTGGTATCCGAATGGCGGCGACAATGGCTATACCTCGATCACCCTCGCCTCCGGGCAGGATTTCGTGAATGTCGGCTTCCTGCTGGGGAGTGGCTGGTATTCGACAAGCAACACCGCCTTCTGGTCGCTGCTGCTGGACGGTTCGGAAGTCCTGAGCGGTTCATTCCTGCAGGGCGCGCTGTCCCACACCTATATCAGCTTTCTGGATGGCGGGTTTGACGAGATCCTCCTCCGGGTGACGACCGGGCCGGGGACCGGCCTGTTTGGCGACGGTCTTGAGCAGGCGGCCTCCATCGACAGTATCGAGATCGGCCCGGCGGTCGTTCCGCTGCCTGCCTCCATCCTGCTCCTGCTCTCCGGGATCTTCGGTCTTGGTCTGATCGGCCGCCGCCGCGCGTGACGTGACCAGATAAAGCCAACACCCGTAGGGCGGGGTTCACCCCGCCACGCGCATCGCCATGGGCGGGGTGAACCCCGCCCTACGCCTTCCCCCCTCACTCCCCAAGTCGCGGGTTGCTCTCAAAGCTCATCCCCGCTCAGAACAGCCCGTCGCCGCCCTGCGTCTCTTCCACCACCGTATCCGCCACCACGGCCCCCGCCCCGGCCACCACCAGCGGCGCGCAGGCGGGCAGGGTGACCAGAGAAAGCAGCATAGCGATCCATGTCTTGCGCATCGGGCGATCCTTTTTCTGACATTCCCTGCAAAGCTAGGGCATCCCGGCCCCCCGCGCCACATCTGCCGCAAGGGGCGGTGCCGCACCTGCATCCTTAACGGAACCTTGTTCCCACCGCCCGCTGCGTGCTGACGGTCTGCGGCACAGATCCCGGCACAGATCCCGGCCCGGTCCATTCCGCCACATTGACGCGCCGCAGCATTCATGCTGCAATGCAGCATAAGGAAAGGCGGGGCATCCCATGGGCCATGTCGTCACCATCGCGCAGCAGAAGGGCGGGGCGGGGAAAACCACGCTGGCCGTCAATCTGGCCGTCGAATTCCTCAAGCGTGGTCAAAGGGTTGCGCTCCTGGACACCGATCCGCAGGGCAGCCTTGGCCGCTGGTTCATGGCCCGCCGCGACGGGGTTGGGGTGGAGGGGCTGGATTTCTCCACCGCCTCGGCCTGGGGGGTCAGCTATGAATGCGAAAAGCTCCGCAAGACCAATGACTTGGTGATCGTCGACACGCCGCCCAAGGTGGATGCCGACCTCCGCCCCGCCCTGCGCGAGGCCGATCTTGTGCTGATTCCCGTCGCCTCCAGCCATCTGGATCTCTGGGCGGTGGATGGCGTGCTCGACCTCATCTCGCGCGAGGGGCGGGCCGCGCTGATCGTGCTTAACCGCTGGAAATCAGGCACAAAACTCGCGGAAGAGGTGGCCATCGCCGCCGAAGGAAAGGCCGAACTGGCCAAGGCCCGGCTTGGGTCGCG
>Ga0164290_1002325_pt1 | contig 14211 bp, 18 predicted proteins | sample Micstemetagenome_FD_108782 | JGI IMG/M metagenome (GOLD analysis project Ga0164290, IMG submission 108782) | Contaminated culture microbial community from soil near Moab, Utah, USA - Microcoleus steenstrupii SON62 (Illumina Assembly) | ecosystem: Environmental > Terrestrial > Soil > Soil crust... | reverse complement strand
TGTTCGTGGGCGATCCGGTGCACGCCAAGATGATCTCGGACATGCTGCTGGAAGACCACGGCGTCTATGTCCAGCCGATCAACTATCCGACCGTGCCCAAGGGCACCGAGCGGCTCCGCTTCACCCCGTCGCCCAACCACACCGACGCCATGATGGACGACCTCGTCCGCGCCATGGACCGGCTGTGGACCCACTGCAACGTGGCGCGCCTCCCTGCCGTCGCCTGACGACATTGGGGAGGTCATCGTCGAGATGACCCGCAACGGGCCGTATCTGAAATGCTCGGCGATCCACGTCGCGACCGGGGTGGAGGTCTCCGCCTTCGGCCCCGCCGCCGAGCCCAAGGGCATCGAACGCATCGCCATCGCCAAGCTGAAGCGGGCGCTGGCCGCCCGCTGACCCACAAGATGTTGTGGTTGCCGGCGCCCGGGCCTAAATGGACCACCGCCAGTTTCGGGGACCCGCAGTGACCGCCTTCACCCACGACGCCTTCTTCTCGAAAACCCTCGCCGAGGCCGATCCCGACATCTTCGGCGGCATTCAGGGCGAGCTGGGCCGACAGAAGGAGCAGATCGAGCTGATCGCCTCCGAGAACATCGTCTCCAGGGCAGTGCTGGAGGCGCAGGGCTCGGTCCTGACCAACAAATACGCCGAGGGCTATCCCGGTCGCCGCTACTACGGCGGCTGCGAGTATGTCGACGTCACCGAGAACCTCGCCCGCGAGCGCGCCAAGGCGCTGTTCGGCTGCGCCTTCGCCAATGTGCAGCCCCACTCCGGCGCCCAGGCCAATCAGGCCGTGTTCCAGGCTCTGCTGACGCCGGGCGACACCTTCCTGGGCATGGATCTGGCCGCCGGCGGCCACCTGACCCACGGCTCGCCCGCCAACCAGTCCGGCAAATGGTTCCGGCCGGTGACCTACAAGGTCCGCGAGGGCGACTGCCTGATCGACTATGACCACGTCGCGGAAATGGCGGAGAAGGAGAAGCCGAAGCTGATCCTCGCCGGGGCCTCGGCTTACAGCCGCCATATCGACTTCAAACGCTTCCGCGAGATCGCCGACAGCGTCGGCGCATACCTGATGGTCGACATGGCCCACTACGCGGGCCTGATCGCCGGCGGCGTCTATCCCGATCCGCTGCCGCACGCCCATGTCGTCACCACCACGACGCACAAGACCCTGCGTGGGCCGCGCGGCGGCATGGTTCTGTCCAACGACATCGAGCTGGGCAAAAAGATCAACTCCGCCGTCTTCCCCGGCCTGCAGGGCGGACCGCTGGAGCATGTCATCGCCGCCAAGGCCGTGGCCTTCGGCGAGGCGCTGAAGCCCGAGTTCAAACTGTACGCCCAACAGGTCGTGACCAACGCCCAGGCCTTGGCCGCTGTGCTGGTCGAGCGCGGCGCCGCCATCGTCTCGGGCGGCACCGACAGCCATCTGATGCTGGTCGATCTGCGGCCCAAGGGCGTGACCGGCAAGGCCACGGAAGCGGCCCTCGAACACGCCCTGATGACCTGCAACAAGAACGGCGTGCCGTTCGACACGGCGCCCTTCACCATCACCTCGGGCGTCCGCCTCGGCACCCCCGCCGGCACCACCCGCGGCTTCGGCGTGAACGAGTTCCAGCAGGTCGGGCACTGGATCGCCGGCATCATCGACTCGATGAAGGGCACGGACGAGGCGGACGCCGGCGTGTCGCAACGCGTCGCCGGCGAGGTGCGCGAGCTCACGCGTCGCTTCCCGATTTACGGATAACTCGCTGATGAAATGCCCCTTCTGCGGACATCAGGACACCCAGGTGAAGGACAGCCGCCCGTCGGACGACGGCGCCGCCATCCGTCGCCGCCGGTCCTGCCCGCAGTGCAGCGGGCGTTTCACCACCTTTGAGCGGGTTCAACTGCGCGAGCTGATGATCCTGAAGCGCAACGGCCGCCGCGCGCCGTTCGACCGCGACAAGCTGGAGCGCTCGCTGAACGTCGCCCTGCGCAAACGCCCCGTCCAGGCCGAACAGATCGAACAGCTGGTCAGCCGCATCACCCGGCAGCTCGAAAGCCTCGGCGAGACGGAAATCCCGTCTTCGACGGTCGGCGACTTCATCATGAAGGCGCTGAAGTCGGTCGATGAGGTCGCCTATGTCCGCTACGCCTCGGTCTACAAGGATTTCCGCCACACCGGCGACTTCGCCCGCTTCCTCGGCGACGAGGGTCTGGACGATAACTGATGCGCCCGCGCGTCACCCTCAAGCTGGCGACATCGCTTGACGGCCGGATCGCGACCGCCTCGGGCGAGTCCAAATGGATCACGGGCGAGACAGCGCGTCTGCAAGGCCATCGGCTGCGCGCCGCCCATGACGCCATCCTCGTGGGCGTGGAGACGGTGCTGGCCGACGATCCCGAACTGACCGCGCGCCTGCCGGGCCGTCCGGTGGACCAGCCGCTTCGCGTGGTCATGGACAGCCGCCTGCGGACGCCGGCGACGGCGAAGGTCGCCAGCGGGGGCGACAGCCTGATCCTCACTGTCGCTGAGCCGACGCCCGTGGGCGGCGCCGCGGTAGAGCGAATCGAAGCCGAGGACGGCCGCCCGTCCGCCGCCGCAAGCCTGTCGGCCCTCAGGCGCCGCGGCGTGACCTCGGTGCTGGTCGAGGGCGGGGGACAGGTGGCCGCCAGCTTCCTGCGCGCCGGTCTGGTGGACCGGCTTGAGTGGTTCCGGGCGCCGATCCTGCTCGGCGGGGAGGGGCGGCCCTGCGTCGCGGCGCTGACGCTGGCGAGGCTTTCCGACGCCCCGCGCTTCCGGCGCCTTGCGGTCGAGCCTTGCGGTGACGACCTGTGGGAGCGCTACGAGAGAGTCCATGATTAGTCGCGCGTCCTTTACCGAAACCCGGGTCCCATTTTTCAGGGACGCGCTCTGATGTTCACCGGCATCGTCACGGACATCGGCCGCGTCCGTTCGGTCAGGCAGACCGAGCGCGACCGCCGCTATGAGATCCAGACCGCCTGGGACACCTCGGGCATCGATCTGGGGGCGTCGATCAGCCATGCCGGCTGCTGCCTGACGGTCACCGACAAGGGGCCGGGATGGTTCGCGGTAGAGGTTTCCGGCGAGACGCTGTCGAAGACCACGCTCGGCGACTGGGCCGCGGGCGATCGGGTCAATCTGGAGCGGGCCGCGAAACTGGGCGACGAGATGGGCGGCCATGTGGTGTCGGGGCATGTCGACGGGCTGGGCCGGGTCGTTTCGGTCACGCCGGAGGGCGGATCGCACCGCATCGCCATCGAGGCGCCGGCCCCGCTGCACCGCTATATCGCGCCCAAGGGCTCGATCACGGTCGATGGCGTGTCGCTGACGGTCAACGCCGTCGATGGGCGCACGTTCGGCCTCAACATCATCCCCCACACATGGGAAGCCACGACGCTGGGGGCCCTGAAGGCCGGCGATGCGGTCAATCTCGAGATCGACATGCTGGCGCGATACCTCGCGCGGTGGCAGGAGACGGCGTGATGCAACTGGCCGCGAACATGAACGACAGCCCGATCAGCCCCATCGAGGACATCCTCGAGGACGCCCGCAACGGCAAGCCCTACATCCTCGTCGACGCCGAGGATCGTGAGAACGAGGGCGACATCATCATTCCGGCCCAGTTCGCCACGCCGGACCAGATCAATTTCATGGCCCGGCACGCCCGCGGCCTGATCTGCCTCGCCATCACCAGCGAGCGCGCCCGCCAGCTGCGTCTGCCGCCGATGGCCGCCGAGAACCGGACCAGCATGGGCACGGCCTTCACCGTCTCGATCGAGGCCCGCGAAGGCGTCACCACCGGCATCAGCGCCGCCGACCGCGCCCGCACCGTCCAGGTGGCCTCCGACCCGACCAGGGGCGCGGACGACATCGTGTCGCCGGGCCACGTCTTCCCGCTGGTCGCGCGCGACGGCGGCGTGCTGGTCCGCACGGGCCACACCGAGGCCGCGGTCGACATCAGCCGCATGGCCGGCCTGACGCCCGCGGGCGTGATCTGCGAGATCATGAACGACGACGGCTCGATGGCGCGGATGCCTGATCTGGTCGCCTTCGCCCAGCTGCACGGCCTCAAGATCGGCACCATCGCCGACCTGATCGCCTACCGCCGCCGCACGGAACGCTATGTCGAGCGGGTCATGGATACGCCGTTCGAGAGCGTTCACGGCGGGCCGTTCCGGCTGATGCTGTACCGGAACACCATCGAGGGCGCCGAGCATGTCGCCCTCGTTCACGGCAAGGTCGAGCCCGGGAGGCCGACGCTGGTGCGCATGCACCAGGTCGATTTCGCCGCCGACCTGCTGGGCCATGTCGAGGCGCGGCAGGCCTATATTCCACAGGCGCTGAAGGCGATCAGCCAGCACAGCGGCGCGGGCGTGACAGTGTTTCTGCGCGACCCGGACCTGCATGGCCTCGCCGAGCGGCTGGCCGGGGTCGAAAAGCCCGCGGCGATCGATCGCTCGATCCGCAACTACGGCGTCGGCGCCCAGATCCTGCTGGACCTCGGCGTGCGCGACATGATCGTCATGAGTTCGACCCGCCCCAACCCCGCCGCGCTTGAGGGATACGGGCTGCGCATCGTCGGCTGGCGCGACATGGACGGAGAAGACCAATCGTAAGCGATCCCTGGCGCGTCCTCATCGTCGAGGCCCGCTTCTACGACGATCTGGCCGACGCCCTGCTCGAAGGGGCGAAGGACGCCCTGCGCGCACAGAATGTGGCGTTCGATGTGGTCTCCGTGCCCGGCGCGCTGGAGGTCCCCACGGCGATCGCCCTGGCGGTCGAGGCCGGCCGCTATCCGACCGCGCCGCGCTATGACGGGTTCGTCGCCCTGGGCTGCGTGATCCGCGGCGAGACCTATCATTTCGAGATCGTCTCGGACCAGTCGGCGGCGGGCATCCGCAATCTGGGCCTCAACGGCGTGGTCATCGGCAACGGCATACTGACGACCGAGGACGAGGATCAGGCCTGGGCCCGCGCCCGCGTGAGCGAGGGCGACAAGGGGGGCGGCGCCGCGCGCGCCTGTCTGGACCTCATTGCCTTGCGCAAGCGGCTGCGCGTAGGACTGGGCGCGTGACCGAACCCGCCAGCCTCAAGTCCGTGCTCGAGCAACTTGCCGAGGCCGAAAAACAGCGCGCCGAGCCGCAGCTGACCAGCCGGCAGCGGCGCGCCCGCACGGTCGCGCGTCTCGCGGCGGTGCAGGCCCTGTACCAGATGGAGCTGGCCGGAGAGGGCGTGGACACCGTCATCGCGGAGTTCGCGAACCACCGCTTCGACGCCGACATGGAGGGCGAGCCCCTGGCTGAGGCCGATGAGGCCTATTTCGCCGAGATCGTGCGCGGCGTGGTCGGCGGACAACGCGACATCGATACGGCGGTGAAGGCGCGTCTGGCCTCGAACTGGCGTCTGGAGCGCCTGGATTCGACCCTGCGGGCGCTGCTGCGGGCGGGAGCCTGGGAGCTGCGCGACCGGCAGGACGTGCCGCGCGAGATCGTCATCGACGAGTATGTCGAACTGGCCAAGGCCTTCTTCGACGACGCCGAAGCCAAATTCGTCAATGCGGCGCTGGACGGCGTCGCCCGGGACGTGCGCCCGAAAGCCTGAGGGAAGACGATGCCCGCGGTCGATGTCGCCGGCGAGTTCGAGACCATCCGGCGGCTGTTCGCGCCGCTGGCGCACCCGGAATGGGGGCGGGGGCTTCTGGACGACGTGGCCGTCGTGCCCTCGCGTCCGGGCCACGATCTGGTCCTGACCAAGGACGCCATCGTCGAGGGCGTGCATTTCCTGCCGGATGATCCGCTGGACACCGTGGCGCGCAAACTCATGCGGGTGAACCTGTCCGATCTGGCCGCCAAGGGGGCCGAGCCGTTCGGCTATCTGCTGGCCTGCCATTGGTCGCCCCGCTGCGGCTGGCCCGAGCGGATGACCTTCTGCGACGGCCTGCGCGTGGACCAGAAGGCGTTCGGCGTCGCGCTTCTGGGCGGCGACACCGTCGCGACGCCGGGCCCGGCCAGCTTCTCCATGACCCTGCTGGGCTGGACGCCGAAGGGACGCACTGTGGGCCGGGACCGGGCCCGGGCCGGGGATCTGGTGTTCGTCACCGGCGCGATCGGCGATGGCTGGCTGGGTCTTGAAGCGGCGCAGGAACGGCTGTCGCTCGACCCCGAGCGCCTTGCCGCGCTGTCGAACCATTACCGCACGCCGATGCCGCGCCTTGAGTTCGTCCTGCCGATCCGGGACCTCGCCAGCGCCGCGATCGACGTGTCCGACGGCCTGATCGCCGATCTCGGCCACCTCGCGGAGGCGAGCGGAGTGGGGATCGAGATCGATCTGGAGACCGTGCCGCTGTCCGCCGCGGGGCAGGCCTGGTTCGATGGCCGGGTGGACCAGCAGGCGGCCCTGCAGACGCTGGTCACGGGGGGCGACGACTACGAAATCGCCTTCACCGCCGCCGCCCGGGACGAGGCGGCGCTGCGGCGGGAGGCGGAGCGCCGTCGCCTGCGGCTGACGCGGATCGGCCGGGCGACGACGGGGCAGGGCGTGGTCGCCCGTCTCGGCGGTCAGCGGGTCGCCTTCGACCGCCCGGGTTTCACCCACAGCTGACAACGAAATCTCAAGGGGTGACGGTCATGGTCGCCGTATGCGCCGTCGTGACCTCATCGCCGCCACCGCCGTCCTGTCCGCCGTCGGCCCGACGGCCCGCGCGGAAGACGCGCCGGCGGGCGGGCTCAGTCTGAGCATGCCCGGGGTCGGCCTGCCCATTATCGTGGACGGCCGGCTGCGCAACTATGTGTTCGTCTCGTTGCGGATGCATCTCGGGGGCTCGGCGACGCCCGAGACGATGCGTCTGAAGGAAGCCTATCTGCGCGACGCCCTCGTCCGCGCCGCCCACCGGACGCCCTTCGTGGTGCCGGATGACCTGACCCGAATCGATCCGGTCGCCCTGTCCAGGAGCCTGATCCGTTCGGCAGCGACGATCGCCGGGCGGGGCTCGGTCGTGCGGGTCGAGATCGTCAGCCAGGCCCCGCGCCGCCGCACCGGCGTCCAGACCCGCTGATCGACATTCATCTGTTGCGTCCGCCCGCGGCATTTGGCACGTTTCCGCCGCAATTCCCCATGGACGCGACAGGCGTCCGCTACGCGCGGGGGGACCGGAAGGCGGATAGAGGCGAATAACGCCCGCCGCGCCAAGGAACCGGGCGTCCGAAGATCACAGGACTTGGAAACGTCATGAGCAACTATCTGTGGCTGGTCATCGCCGCAGGCGCGCTGGGGGTCCTCTACGGACTGATCCAGACCGCCTCGCTGATGAAGGCCAGTACCGGCAACGACAAGATGCGCGAGATCGCCGCGGCGATCCAGGAGGGCGCTTCGGCCTATCTGCGGCGGCAGTACACGACCATCGCCATGGTCGGCGTCGTCATCCTGATCGCGGCCTATCTGCTGATCGGCGAATGGGCCGCTATCGGCTTCGTCATCGGGGCGGTCCTGTCGGGACTGGCCGGTTTCGCCGGCATGCTGATCTCGGTGCGGGCCAACGTCCGCACGGCGCAGGCCGCCTCGGAGAGCCTCGGCAAGGGTCTGGACCTGGCATTCCGCTCGGGCGCGATCACCGGCATGTTCGTGGCGGGCGGGGCCCTTCTGGGCGTGGCCGGCTACTACGCCATCCTGACCGCCGGTATGGGCTTCGAGTCCACCAGCCGGGAGGTCATCGACGGTCTGGTGGCCCTGGGCTTCGGCGCCTCGCTGATCTCCATCTTCGCCCGTCTGGGCGGCGGCATCTTCACCAAGGGCGCCGACGTGGGCGGCGACATGGTCGGGAAGGTCGAAGCGGGCATCCCCGAGGACGATCCCCGCAACGCCGCGACCATCGCCGACAACGTGGGCGACAACGTCGGCGACTGCGCCGGCATGGCCGCCGATCTGTTCGAGACCTACGCCGTGACGACGGTCGCCACCATGGTGCTGGCGGCGATCTTCTTCCGCGATCAACCCTATGTCGACACCATGATGCTGCTGCCGCTCGCCATCTGCGGCATCTGCATCGTCACCTCCATCATCGGCTCCTTCTTCGTTCGTCTGGGCAAGAAGCAGAACATCATGGGCGCCCTGTACCAGGGCCTGATCGTCACCGGCGTGCTGTCGGCGGTCGCGGTCTGGTTCGTCATCGACGGGCTCGTCAGCGGCCCGATCGTCACCAACAGCGGCCTTACGATCGAGCCGATGAGCCTGTTCTGGTCCGGTATGGTCGGCCTGCTGGTCACCGCCGCCATCGTGGTGATCACCGAATACTACACCGGCTCGAACTTCCGCCCGGTGCGCTCGGTCGCCAACGCCTCGGTTTCCGGCCACGGCACCAATGTGATCCAGGGGCTGGCGGTCTCGCTCGAGTCGACCGCCCTGCCGGCGCTGACCATCATCGTCGGCATCGTCGCCTCCTATCAGCTGGCGGGCCTGTTCGGCATCGCCATCGCCACCACGACCATGCTGGGCGTGGCGGGGATGATCGTCGCGCTCGACGCCTTTGGTCCGGTCACCGACAACGCCGGCGGCATCGCCGAAATGGCGGGTCTTCCCTCGGAAGTCCGTCACTCGACCGACGCCCTCGATGCGGTCGGCAACACCACCAAGGCCGTCACCAAGGGCTACGCCATCGGTTCGGCCGGTCTCGGTGCCCTGGTGCTGTTCGCGGCCTATACGTCCGACCTTGACTATTTCGCCGCCAATCCGGAGCTCTACCCCTTCTTCGCCGGCATGGCCGAGATCGATTTCGGCCTGACCAATCCCTACGTGGTCGTCGGCCTGCTGTTCGGGGGGCTGCTGCCCTTCCTCTTCGGCGGCATGTCGATGATGGCGGTGGGCCGCGCCGCCGAGGCTGTGGTGGCCGAGGTGCGTCGCCAGTTCCGCGAAAACCCGGGCATCATGACCTATGAGGTCAAGCCCGAGTACGGCCGGGCCGTCGACATCCTGACGAAGGCGGCGATCAAGGAGATGATCGTTCCCTCCCTGCTGCCGGTGCTGTCGCCGATCGTGCTGTTCGTCGCGGTGCTGTCGATCTCGGACAAGGCCACAGCCTTCGCCGCGCTCGGCGCCATGCTGATGGGCGTGATCGTCACCGGCCTGTTCGTCGCCATCTCGATGACCTCCGGCGGCGGCGCCTGGGACAACGCCAAGAAGGTGATCGAGGAGGGCTTCACCGACAAGAACGGCGTCGTCCACGGCAAGGGCTCCGAGGCTCACAAGGCCGCGGTGACCGGCGACACCGTCGGCGATCCCTACAAGGACACCTCCGGTCCGGCGGTGAACCCGATGATCAAGATCACCAACATCGTGGCCCTGCTGCTGCTCGCCGTCCTGGCCAGCGGCAAGGTGTTCTGATCCAGCCTGTCGCATCCGCCGCGCCCTGACCGGGGCGCGGCGGTCCCAAACGAAAGAGGCCCCGGAGAGCGATCTCCGGGGCCTTCTTCGTCTTGCGATGCGGTCCGGCGCTAGTCCCGGCGCTGCTGCCCGGGCTGGTCTTCGTCGGTGCGGGGCAGCTGGCCGCGGCCGACGTTGCCGAGCAGTTGCTCCAGGATGGTCAGCTGGCGCCCGCGGGTGGGGGTCTCGCGGTCATTCATTGCGACCCGCTGGCCGTCCTCGAGGCCGAGGGTGCGGACCTCGGACACGAGGCCTGCGTCGTTGAAGGTGATCTCCGTCACCGAACGCTGGGTCACCTGGGGCCGGTTGTAGGTGTATTTCTCGGTCACCTGGCTGATGTAGTACCAGACATTGTCCCGCTCGAAGGTCGAGGTCGTCGAGGGCGTGCCCAGACGGGTCAGCACCGTCTGTTTGGTGTCTGTGCCGGCCACGATGTCGGTGGGCTTGGCGTCGATGGCCTGGAAGCCGTTCTGGCCGACGACAGGGGCGCAGGCGCTGGTCAGCGCGGCGGCCGAAAGGGCGGCGATCAGGAGTTTCGTACGGAGCATTTGCGGCGCCTGCGACTTCAACAAGGTCTTTGACCTAACCGGACCCGAGCCTTAGTTCAACGGCGCGGCGGAAAAGGGGCCGTATGATCATGCTGCAGAATCTGTTCCGAACCCGTCCTCGCCCGCGTTTGGGCCAGCCGCTGTATGAAGCGGCGGTGCGTCAGGCGCGCGATCCGGCCTTCTATACGCGGTTCGGCGTGGCCGATCGCATCGACGCCAGGTTCGAGCTCTACACGCTGCACGTCCTGTTGCTGGTCATGCGTTTGCGCGACGAGGGCGAGCGCGGCGCCGAAAGCGCGCAGGATCTTTTCAACACCTATGTCTCGGCGCTGGACCACGCCCTGCGTGAGCTCGGGGTGGGCGACATCTCGGTGGGCAAGAAGATGCGCAAGCTGGGGGAGGCTCTCTACGGGCGGATGACCGCCTGGGAGGGGCCCCTGCGGGACGGCGACGTCGAGGCCCTCGCCGACGGGCTGGCCCGCAACGTCTATGAGAGCGGGGACCCGGCGACCGGGACCCCCCTGGCCGCCTACGCCATCGCCAGCCGCCGCCGTCTGGCGGAACAATCCTTCGACGCCGTGGCGGCCGCCCCGGCCTGGGCCGAGGTGCAGCCATGACCCTTCCTGATCTTCCCTGGAGCGAGCCCGTCCGTCTGCATCAGGTTGGCGGCGGGGTGAAGCGGACGCTGGAACCCGACGCGGCGGCGCGGGCGCGGATCGTCAAGGCGCTGGACCTGGCGTCGCTGGACGCGTTGACCGCCGAGATGGAGCTGACGCCGTCCGACGCCGGCTGGCGGCTGTCGGGCCGGATCCGCGCCACCCTGGCCCAGACCTGCGGCATCACCCTCGAGCCGCTGCCGCTCGAGATCGACGCCCCCTTCGCCCTTACCCTGGCGGAGGCGGTGGAGGAGGATTCCGACGAGATCATCATCACCATGGACGATGAATCACCGGACCTGATCGAGAACGGCCAGATCGACCTGGGGCAGTACGCCGTCGAACAGCTGGCCCTGCGGCTGGATCCTTTCCCGCGCAAGCCGGGGGCGGAGTTCGTGCAGCCGCCGGAGCCCGCGGAAATCTCGCCCTTCGCGGTCCTGAAGCAACTGAGAGCGTCCGACGAAGGTTGACGCGACGGCGACGCGGTTGCATCCCCCCGCTGCGGCGCTATCGTCGCCTCACTGACAAGCGCCGGACGAACGGCGCGACGGAGTCGAAACGGCTTGTCATCCCCGATCCTGATTTCGCTCGACGCCATGGGCGGGGACCACGGTCCGCCCGTCGTGGTGGCCGGCGTGTGCGACTACCGCAAGCGTCACGGCGGCGAGGCGGTGCGCTTCCTGCTGCACGGCGACGAACCGGCGATCCGGGCCGAAATGGTCAAATGCGGCCTGTCGGATGAGGTCTGCATCGTGCGGCACACCGACAAGACCGTCGCCATGGACGAGAAGCCGGCGCAGGCGATGCGCCGCGGCAAGGGGTCTAGCCTCTGGAACGCCATCGAGGCGGTCAAGTCGGGCGAGGCCGGCGCGGTGGTGTCCGCCGGCAATACCGGCGCCCTGATGGCGATTTCGAAACTGCTGCTGCGCATGTCCGCCCCGGGCCTTGAGCGTCCGGCCATCGTCGCCGGCTGGCCTACGCCGAGGGGCGTCACCGCCGTGCTTGATGTCGGCGCCAATATTGAAAGCGACGCCGCCCAGCTGGTCGAGTTCGCCATCATGGGCGAGGCGTTCATGACCGCCGTCCACGGAATCGCGAAACCCACGATCGGCATTCTGAACGTCGGGTCCGAGGACATGAAGGGCCATGAGGAGGTGCGCGAGGCGGCGCGTCTGCTGCGCGAGGGCGGCTTTGGCCTGGACTATTTCGGCTTCGTCGAGGGCACGGATATCGCCAGGGGCACGGTGGACGTGGTCGTGACCGATGGCTTCACCGGCAATATCGCGCTGAAGACGGCCGAGGGGGTCGCCAAATTCATCGCCGGTCTGCTGAAGGAGTCCCTGACCTCCAGCCTGACGTCGAAGATGGGCGCGCTGCTGGCCATGCCGGCGCTGAAGCGGATGAGCCAGAAGATCGACCCCAACGCCAACAACGGCGGGCCTCTGCTCGGCCTCAACGGGATCGTGGTGAAAAGCCACGGCGGGGCCACGCCCGCGGGCTACGGCGCCGCCATCCGGGTGGCTGTCGAACTGGCCCGCAGCGACTATCTGATCAAGGTCAGCGACAGCTTCAACCGCCTGACCGCCGTGCTCGAACAGCCGTCCGCGCCTGCGGATCCGGCCATGGAGACTCCCCAGTGAGCGTTATCCGCAGCGCCGTGACCGGCGTCGGCTCATATCTGCCGGAACAGGTCGTCACCAACGCCGACCTGGCGGAATTCGTCGATACATCCGACGAATGGATCGTCGAGCGCACAGGCATCCGCCAGCGTCACAAGGCCCGCGACGACCAGCCGACCAGCGACCTTGCTGTCGAGGCGGCGAAGAAGGCGCTGGCTGACGCCGGACGGACGGCCGCCGAGATCGATCTGATCGTCGTCGCCACGACCACGCCCGACATGACCTTCCCGTCGGTCGCCTCGATCGTGCAGCGCAAGCTCGGCGCGCCGACCTGCATCGCCTTCGACGTCCAGGCCGTGTGCTCGGGCTTCGTCTACGCGCTGAGCGTCGCCGACGGCTTCGTGGCGCGCGGGATGTCGAAATGCGCCCTGGTCATCGGCGCCGAGGAGATGACGCGGCTGATGGACTGGACCGACCGGTCCACCTGCGTGCTGTTCGGCGACGGGGCCGGCTGCGTGGTGGTCGAGCCGCGCGAGGGGCAGGGGACCAAGGCGGATCAGGGTCTGCTGGGATTCGCCCTGCGGTGCGACGGGAACAAGACTGACCTGCTTTATGTCGATGGCGGTCCCGCTACGACCGGTACCGTCGGCCACCTGCGGATGGCCGGCAACCAGGTCTTCCGTCACGCCGTGGTCAATATCGCCGAGGCCATCACCGCCGCCTGCGCCGCCTCGAATATCGAGATCGCCGACGTCGACTGGTTCGTGCCGCACCAGGCCAACCAGCGAATCATCAAGGGCGTCGGCGACCGGCTGGGGCTGGACGAGGACAAGGTCATCTCGACCGTGGCCATGCACGCCAACACCTCGGCGGCCTCCATCCCGCTCGCGCTGGATGCGGCGATTCAGGACGGACGCATCAAGCGCGGCGATCTGGTTCTGATGGAGGCGATGGGCGGCGGGCTCACCTGGGGCGCCTGCGCGTTTCGTCTGTAGGGCGATTTCCGGCTTTCCATTTGACGACGCTTGGCCTTTTATGTCCGGCGACCGACCTTTGGAGGGGAGCGGACCTTGCCTGAACACCAGACCCTGACGCGCGCGGACCTGTGCGAGGCTGTGCACGACGAAGTCGGCCTCTCCCGCCAGGAATGCTCCGCCCTTGTCGAACGCACCCTCGAACTGATCATTGAATCGCTCGAGCGCGGGGAAACGGTGAAACTGTCTGGCTTCGGCGTCTTCCAGGTGCGCGAGAAGCGCGCCCGGATGGGGCGCAATCCGAAGACCGGCCAGCCGGCGGCCATCCATCCGCGACGGGTCATCAGCTTCCGCGCGTCGCAGATCATGAAGGGCCGGGTTCACGACGCTGTCGTGAGCGCCTGACGCCCGTGGCCAAGAGCCCGAACGCCTTCCGCACAATCTCAGAGGCCTCTGACGAGGTCGGCGCGCCGCAGCATGTGCTGCGCTTCTGGGAGACGAAATTCGCCTTCCTGACGCCGCTGAAGCGCGCCGGAGGGAGACGGTTCTATCGCCCGCAGGACGTCGTCCTGCTCAAGGCGGTCAAGCGGCTGCTGCATGAGGAAGGCCTGACCATCAAGGGCGTGCAACGCCTGTACAAGGAGCAGGGGCTGAAGCGGCTGGCCCACTATGGCGATCCTGACGGCGCTGTGGTTTTCGAGCCCGAAGGCGCTGCGCCAGCGGCCGTTTCCGCCCCCGTCGTCACGGGCCAGTCCTCGATCCGTCTGCGTCAGGTCCTGGCCGAGCTGGAGGGCGCCCGCGCCCGGCTGGACGCGGTGCTGTCCAGAAGCGCCTGAGGGCTGCTTTTTCGGTTTGCGGCGCCGCCAACCCCGTCTATAGGGAGCGCCTCTCGGAGCGTGGCGCAGCCTGGTAGCGCACTTGACTGGGGGTCAAGGGGTCGCAGGTTCGAATCCTGTCGCTCCGACCATCTTCCGCAATGAAGACGGTTGG
>Ga0164290_1002324_pt1 | contig 14220 bp, 12 predicted proteins | sample Micstemetagenome_FD_108782 | JGI IMG/M metagenome (GOLD analysis project Ga0164290, IMG submission 108782) | Contaminated culture microbial community from soil near Moab, Utah, USA - Microcoleus steenstrupii SON62 (Illumina Assembly) | ecosystem: Environmental > Terrestrial > Soil > Soil crust... | reverse complement strand
TCGATCGAGATCGTCCATGGCGACACGTCGAAGATCCCCTTCGGCATGGGCTCCTACGGCTCGCGCTCGCTGGCGGTCTGCGGCTCGGCCATGAGCAAGGCGGTGGACAAGATCATCGCCAAGGGCAAGAAGATCGCGGCCCATATGCTGGAAGCGTCCGAGAATGACATCGTCTTTGCCGATGGCAAATTCTCGGTCGCAGGCACGGACAAGGCGAAAAGCTTTGGCGAAATCGCCTTCTCGGCCTATGTCCCGCACAACTATCCGCTCGAAACGCTGGAACCGGGGCTGGAGGAAACCGCCTTCTACGACCCCGCCAACTTCACCTATCCCGCCGGGGCCTACCTCTGCGAAGTGGAAGTTGACCCCGAAACCGGCAAGGTCGACATCGCCTCCTTCACCTGCGCCGATGACTTCGGCCATGTGATGAACCCGATGATCGTCGAAGGCCAGGTCCACGGCGGCGTGGGGCAGGGGATCGGGCAGGCGCTGCTGGAAAACACGTCCTATGACGAAAACGGCCAGCTTCTGACGGCGTCCTACATGGATTACGCCATGCCGCGCGCGGATGACGTGCCTTTCTACAAGGTGGACCATTCCTGCATCACGCCCTGCACCCACAACCCGCTGGGCGTGAAGGGCTGTGGCGAGGCCGGGGCCATCGGGTCGCCGCCTGCGGTGGTCAATGCGGTGATCGACGCCCTGCACCGGGGCGGGATGACCCATGTGAAGCATATCGACATGCCCGTCTCGCCTGCGCGGGTCTGGGCGGCGATCAACGGTTGATGGGGGTAGGACCATGCACAATTTCGACTTCGTGAAACCCGCAACCATCGCCGACGCCGTCAAGGCGCTGTCCGCCGAAGGGGCGCAGCCCCTGTCGGGCGGGCAGACCCTGACGCCCACGCTGAAACAGCGCCTTGCCGCGCCCAGCACGCTCGTCTCCCTCACCGGGATTGCCGAGATGCAGGGCGTCTGCCTGGGGGATGACGGCCTCTCCATCGGGGCCGCCACCACCCACGCTACCGTGGCGAAAGAGGCTGCCGCCCATTACCCGGCGCTGGCCGCCCTTGCCGGCGGGATCGGCGACCCGGCGGTGCGGAACCGTGGCACCATCGGCGGCTCCATCGCCAACAACGATCCCGCCGCCTGCTATCCTTCGGCGGTGCTGGGGTCCGGCGCGACGGTGGTGACGAACCGCCGCAAGATCGCGGCGGATGACTACTTCCAGGGCCTCTTCACCACCGCGCTGGAGGAAGGCGAGATCGTCACCGGCGTCACCTTCCCCATCCCGGAAAAGGCCGCCTATGTGAAGTTCAACCAGCCCGCCAGCCGCTTTGCCCTGACCGGCGTCTTCGTGGCAAAGTTCAAGGATGGCGTGCGGGTGGCCGTCACGGGCGCGTCGAACGATGGCGTGTTCCGCTGGTCGGATGCCGAAAAGGCGCTGTCGTCCAACTTCGCGGCGTCTGCCGTGGAGGGGCTCACGGTGTCGCCCGATGGCCTGATCGGCGACCTGCACGGCACGCCGGCCTATCGCGCGAACCTCATCAAGGTGCTGACCAAGCGCGCGGTTGCCGCCGCGCATTGATGAGTGTCGGATGAAGCAAGGGGCGGTCCGGGACACCGGGCCGCCCTTCTTCTTTGCCCCAGAGAGCAACGGTCAGGATTGGCCCGTGGCCAAAAGCCACGGGCCGCGCACGACCCGCCCCACCGGGACGTGCGCCTGAGGCGCCCGCCCCGGCGTGTCGCGCGCGTCCCTACCGGCGGATCATCGAAACGCTCCACTGGAGCCTTTCGATGATCCTCACTCTGCAAGCTGTGGTGTGATGCGCCCCCTCTGCCCAGCAAACAGGCACCGCCGTCACGTCCCCGTCACCTTTCCCCTGTATCCGCATCCTCAGGCGGATGTGACCGGACACCACAGCCTCTTGGGCTTGCCAGTCCTGAAACGCCAGATATAGTGCGGCTGTCGGGGCGGGGCTCCCCGCCCTGGGTCGGTTGGACTGCAGGACGAAGGCGGAGTCTCGCAAGCACATGGACGGCGATTTCAGAACACAGTTTGTCAGGGACCCCGCGGCGCTGAAGCGTTTCCCCGCGCTTGTCCTCAATGCCGATTACCGGCCCCTCAGTTATTACCCCCTCTCCCTCTGGCCCTGGCAGGAGGCGATCAAGGCCGCCGTGCTGGACCGGGTGCAGATCGTCGCGGAATATGACCACATCGTCCGCAGCCAGAGGCAGGAGTTCCGCATACCCTCGGTCGTGGTGCTGAAAGAATATGTCAAACCCCAGAAGCGCGTGGCCTTCACGCGCTTCAATCTTTTTCTGCGGGACGAATTCTCCTGCCAGTATTGCGGCGCCAAGGGCGACCTGACCTTCGATCACGTCCTTCCCCGGTCGCGCGGCGGCATCACCTCATGGGAAAATGTCGTCGCGGCCTGCTCGCCCTGCAACCTGCGCAAGGGGTCCAAGACCCTGAAACAGGTGGGCATGCACCTGATGCGCCCGCCGCGCCAGCCGTCCGCCGAAGAGATGCAGTCCCATGGCCGCAAGTTCCCGCCCAACCACCTGCATGAAAGCTGGATGGATTTCCTGTACTGGGATGCCGAACTGGAAGATTGACCGGCCCTTCCAGCCCGTGGCGACGCTTTTGTCCGTCATAAAGTCGTTACAAAACCTTCACAATCCTCCCGTCGGGTGATCAATTGGGCCTTTCCGGGAAAGGCACAGCCCATGCTCAGCACCTTTTTCTCCGTCCCGCTGCAACTGGCGGCGATGAACCTTTCCGTGGCCATGGTCTGCGGCGCGGTGATCGGGTCGGAACGGCAGGTGCGCCAGCGCATGGCCGGGCTTCGGACAAATGCGCTGGTCGCGCTGGGCGCTGCGGCCTTTGTCGTCTTTTCCGGCCTCTTCCCCGATGAGGTCAGCCCCACCCGCGTCGCCGCGCAGATCGTGTCGGGCATCGGCTTTCTCGGCGCGGGAATCATCTTCCGCGATGGCTTCAACGTCCACGGATTGAACACGGCGGCCACGCTCTGGTGTTCCGCCGCCGTGGGCATGATGGCCGGGGCAGGGGCCTGGCCCCATGCGCTGCTGCTCACCGGCCTTGTCGTCTTCGTCAATCTCGGCCTGCGCCCCCTCGTGAAATGGCTGAAGAAACAGACCAAGGCCGGTGTCCCCCTGACCCGCGCCTTCCGCGTGATCCTCACCTGTCGCCCCGAGCAGGAGGCTGCGGTCCGCGCCCTGGTCCTGCGGACCCTCACCATCGGTGGCCTGCACCTGTCCGAGGTGGCGGTGCAGGGGGCCGAAGGGGGCGAAGGGCTGGACCTCGCCGCCACCGTCTCGGGCGAGGGCGTGACGGATGAGATGCTGGAACTCGCCGTCCAGCGCCTCGCTGCCGAACCCGGCCTGCTCCGCGTCCGCTGGCAGGCGCTGGACGAAGGCTGACCGCGCCGCAGCGCCCATTTTTCGCACAACCCCTCAGCCCGCGTTTGCCATGCTGCGCCTCGGTGCTAGACTCGCGCGGCCTGCGGCGATAAAAGCGGTTGCGTTAGCGCTAACACGCGCTGATCGCCCCATAGATAGAACAAGGGACAGTCATGGTTTCGCGCGTCATCCCGGTCGATTCCTTCGATCTCGTGATCTTCGGCGGCACGGGCGACCTTGCCCGCAGGAAAATCCTTCCCGGCCTCTATCGCCGCTTCCTTGCCGGCCAGATGACCACCGACAGCCGCATCATCGGCGCCGCGCGCGGTGACCTGACCGATGACGCCTTCCGCCAGATGGTGGCCGAGGCCATCACCGAATTCGTCCCGCAGGAACGCCGCGATGAAAAGATGATCGCGGCCTTCCTGGACCGGATCGGTTTCGTCTCCATCGACGCCAAGGGAACGGGCGGCTGGGACGCGCTGAAATCCCGGATGCGCGACAACGTCGTCCGCGCCTTCTACTTCTCGGTCGCGCCTGCGCTGTTTGGTGATCTGGCCGAACGCCTGCATGCCCATGGCATCGCCGATGCCTGGTCGCGGATCGTCGTCGAAAAACCCTTCGGCCGCGATCTGGCCAGCGCAAAGGCCCTGAATGCCGTGCTGGCGGAACATTTCGACGAACACCAGATCTACCGGATCGACCATTATCTGGGGAAGGAAACGGTCCAGAACCTGATGGCCGTCCGCTTTGCCAATATCCTGTTCGAACCGCTCTGGAAGGCCGAATACATCGACCATGTCCAGGTCACGGTGGCCGAAACCGTGGGGGTGGACGGGCGCGGCGCCTATTACGACAAATCCGGTGCCATGCGGGACATGGTCCAGAACCACCTGATGCAGCTTCTCTGCCTGATCGCGATGGAACCGCCCTATCACTTCGACCCCGATGCCGTGCGGGACGAAAAGCTGAAGGTCATCCGCGCCCTCGATCCCGTCAAACCCGAAGACATCGTGCGCGGCCAATACCTCGCGGGCGGCGGGCAGGGCGGCTATCTGGAACATTGCGAGGATCCCAATTCCCGCACCGAAAGCTATATCGCGATGAAATGCCATATCTCCAACTGGCGCTGGAAGGGCACGCCCTTCTATCTGCGTACCGGCAAGCGCCTGCGCGCCCGCGCCTCGGAGATTGCCATCACCTTCAAGGAACCGCCCCATTCCATCTTCGACGATGCGAAAGGCTGGCGCGAAAACGTCCTTGTCATCCGGCTGCAACCGAATGAAGGCATGAACCTGATGATGATGATCAAGGAACCCGGTCCCGGCGGGATGCGCCTGATGCAGGTGCCGCTTGACATGTCCTTCGCCGATGCTCTCGGCGCGGATGCCGAGGATATCCCCGATGCCTATGAACGCCTCATCATGGACGTCATCCGCGGCAACCAGACCCTCTTCATGCGCGGCGACGAGGTGGAGGCCGCCTGGGCCTGGGCCGACCCCATCATCGCCGGGTGGGAGGCGCGGGGCGACCGTCCGCAGGGCTATGATCCCGGCGCCTCCGGCCCGGAAGATGCGCTGATGCTGATGCATCGCGACGGCCGCCGCTGGCGGGAGATCAAGGGATGAAGTTCGAACCCTATCCCGACCGCGAATTCCTGATGCTGGGCCTGGCGAATGTCATCGCCGGCCAATTGGCGGATTTCCTGCGGCGGGAAGGGCGCGCCTCGCTCTCTGTCCCCGGCGGCACCACGCCGGGGCCGATCTTCGACACGCTGTCGGGCGTCGATCTCGACTGGGCCAATGTCGCCGTCTTCCTGAACGACGAACGCTGGGTGCCGGAAGACAGCCCCCGCTCCAACACCCGGCTTTTGCGCGAACGCCTCTTGCGCGGCAAGGCGGCGGCGGCACAACTCATCCCCCTCTACGCCCCCGCCGATGCGCCGGAAACCGAACTCGACGCCCTCGCCGATGGCCTGCGCCCGCATCTGCCCATCTCTGTCCTCCTCCTCGGCATGGGGGCAGACATGCACACCGCCAGCCTCTTCCCCGGCGCGGATCGGTTGGCCGAGGCGCTGGCCCCCGATGCCCCCCTCCTGCTGCCCATGCGGGCCGAAGCGGCAGGCGAACCCCGCATCACCCTCACCGCCCCCGTCCTGAAAGGGGCGATGAACATCCACATCCTCATCACCGGGCAGGAAAAGCGCGACGCCCTCGAACGCGCCCTGACCCTGCCCCCGGAAGAGGCGCCGGTGCGCGCCCTCCTCGACAACGCAACCGTGCATTGGGCGGAGTAATCGATGACCAACCCCTTCACCGCGCTTCTGGCGCATCATGAAACGGTAAAGACCCGCCCCATCCTGTCGCTCTTCGCCGATCCCGCCCGCGCCACGGCCTTCACGGCAACGGCAGACGGGATGCATCTCGACTGGTCCAAGACGAATATCGACAGGGATGCCCGCGCCCTCCTCGTCGCGCTGGCCGAATCCTCCGGCCTTGCCGCCAAGCGTGACGCGATGTTCGCGGGCGCGAAGATCAATGAAACCGAAGGCCGCGCCGTCCTGCACACCGCGCTCCGCAACCTCGACGGCACGGTGACGGTGGAGGGCAAGAACGTCATCCCCGCCATCGTCGAAACGCTGGAGCGGATGGAAGCCTTCGCCCGCGACGTCCGCGAAGGCCGCTTCACGGGGCAGGGGGGCCGCATCACCGATGTGGTGAATATCGGCATCGGCGGCTCTGACCTCGGCCCGGCCATGGCCACTCTGGCCCTTGCCCCCTTCCATGACGGCCCGCGCTGCCATTACGTGTCGAACGTGGACGGCGCGCATATCGCCGACACGCTGAAAGGGCTGAATCCCGAAACGACGCTGGTGATCGTCGCCTCCAAGACCTTCACCACCATCGAAACGATGACCAATGCCGAAACCGCGCGGGCCTGGATGGCTGCCAAAGTCGCCAACCCCGCCGCACAATTCGCCGCCGTCTCCACCGCCGCCGACAAGACCGCCGCCTTCGGCATCGACCCTTCCCGCGTCTTCGGCTTCGAGGATTGGGTGGGCGGCCGCTATTCCATGTGGGGCCCCATCGGCCTTGCCCTGATGCTCGCCGTGGGGCCGGAGGATTTCCGCGCCTTCCTCGCCGGGGGCCGCGCGATGGATGTGCATTTCCAGACCGCCCCCTTCGATGCCAACCTTCCCGTCCTGCTCGCCCTCGTCGGCCTCTGGCACAACCAGATCTGCGGTCATGCCACCCGCGCCGTCCTGCCCTATGACCAGCGCCTCAGCCGCCTTCCCGCCTATCTTCAGCAGCTGGAGATGGAATCAAACGGCAAGCGCGTCGCGATGGATGGCAGCGATCTGCCCTTCCATTCCGGCCCGGTCGTCTGGGGCGAACCCGGCACCAACGGCCAGCACGCCTTTTACCAACTGATCCACCAGGGCACCCGCGTCATCCCCTGCGAATTCCTCATCGCCCGCCGCGGGCATGAGGCGGACCTTGCCCATCAGCACCTCCTCCTCGTCTCCAACTGCCTTGCCCAGTCCGAGGCGCTGTTGCGCGGCCGCTCGCTGGATGAGGCGCGGGCGATCATGGCGAAGAAGGGCCTGACCGGGGCCGAACTGGACCGGCAGGCGCGGCATCGCGTCTTCCCCGGCAACCGCCCCTCCATCACGCTGGCCTATGACCAGCTGACCCCCTTCACGCTGGGCCAGATCATCGCGCTGTACGAACACCGCGTCTTTGTCGAAGGGGTGATCCTCGGCATCAACTCCTATGACCAATGGGGGGTGGAACTGGGCAAGGAACTGGCGCTGGCCCTGCAACCCGTGCTGGAAGGCAAGCAGGGGACCGAAGGCAAGGACGGCTCCACCGCCGCGCTTGCCGCGTGGTTCCGGGGCTGACCTAAGGAAAAGGGGGGCGCAACCGCCCCCCTTTGACCCCCCCCCGGCGCCTTGACGCGCCGTTAACCCGCCGCCCGCCGCGTGCTGACAGTGTGCGGTACGCTCTTCGGCACTGCCAGCGGTATGCTCACATCACCGCCCCGATCTGCCACGGCACGAACTCCGCCCCGCCAAAGCCCAACTCCTCCGAAAACGTCTTCTGCCCCGATGCGACGGCGATGATCCGCTCCAGGATCTCCTCGCCCTTGGCCTCGATGCTGATGCCTTCGGTCAGGATATCCCCGCAATTGATGTCCATATCCTCGGCCATCCGCGCATACATCTCGCTGTTGGTCGCCAGCTTGATGCAGGGGCTGGGCTTGTAGCCCGAGACCGACCCGCGCCCCGTGGTAAAGACGATCATCGTCGCACCCGATGCAATCTGCCCGGTCACCGAACAGGGGTCGTAACCGGGGCTGTCCATATAGACAAATCCTGTCTTATCAATCACTTCCGCGAACTTGTAGACATCGGTCAGGGGGGCCGTGCCCCCCTTCGCCACGGCCCCAAGCGACTTTTCAAGGATCGTCGTCAACCCCCCGCGCTTGTTGCCGGGGCTGGGATTGTTGTCCATCTCGCCCTTGTTGCGGGCGGTGTAATCCTCCCACCAGCGGATGCGTTCGATCAGCTTCTCGCCCACCTCCCCGCTCACCGCGCGCCGGGTCAGCAGATGCTCCGCCCCATAGATTTCGGGCGTTTCCGACAGGATCGTCGTCCCCCCCATCCGCACCAGCAGATCGCTCGCATGGCCCAAGGCCGGGTTCGCCGTGATCCCGGAATAGCCATCCGACCCCCCGCATTGCAACCCGATCACCAGCTTCGACACCGGCGCCGGGCGACGTTCCACCTTCGACGCGACCTCCGCCATTTCCCGCAGGATTTCCAAAGACTTGGCAATCGTCGCCCGCGTCCCGCCCGCGCCCTGGATGGTCATGTAGCGGAAATTCCCATCCGGCCGCAGCCGCCCCTGACCCACCAGATCGGGCACCTGCATCACCTCGCATCCCAGCCCCACCAGCAGGATGCCACCGAAATTCGCATTGCGCGCATAGCCCTTCAGCGTGCGCATCAGCGTCTCATATCCCTCATCCGTCCCCGACATGCCGCAGCCCGTCTGGTGGACGATGGGCACGATCCCATCCACATTGGGCATGGAATTCAGCACCGGGTCCTTCTCCGCCGCCTCGGCGATGAAGCGCGCGACAGACCCGGAACAGTTCACGCTTGTCAGGATGCCGATGTAATTCCGCGTCCCCACCTGCCCATCCGGGCGGTGATAGCCCATGAATTCGCGCGGGGGCAGTGGCGGCAGGGGGTGGCTTTCCGCCCCGATGGCATAGTCATCCGAATGCGGCGCCATCCCCAGATTATGCGAATGCACATGGGAACCCGCCGCTATATCCTGTGTCGCCTGCCCGATGATCTGGCCATAGCGCAGCACATTCTCCCCCGCCGCGATGTCCCGCGTGGCGATCTTGTGGCCGCGCGGCACGGCCCCCGCCAGGGCCAACCCGTCCACCACCGCCCCCTGCGACAGGTCCGACAACGCGATCACCACATTATCCGCCCCGTGCAACCGGATCACGCCCGTCTCGGCCATCGCATCCTCCCCCCTCAGCCCTTCCTTGACAGGGGGCCGCGCATGTCTAACATGTTAGCATGTTACAGCCGCCCGCGTCCCCGCCACAAGAGCCTTCCGAAGCGCGCCTCCTGCCGCTCGACCGGTTTTCCGGCAGCCTTGGCCAGCGCGTCTACCAGACCTTGCGCGAGGCCATCCTCTCGCTCAGCTACCGGCCCGGCGAAATCCTCCGCAAACCCGAAATCTGCGAGGCGCTTGGCGTTTCGCGCAGCCCGGTCGCCGATGCCGTGGCGCGTCTGGCGGGGGAAGGCCTTGTCGATGTCGTCCCCCAGGCCGGCACCTTTGTTGCCCGCTTTTCCATGGAGGAGATCCGCGAAGGCGCCTTCCTGCGCGAGGCGATCGAGGTCGCCGCCATCGAACGCGTGGCCGAAAGCATCACGGAGGAGCAACTCACCCTCTTGCGGCGCAATCTCACCGTGCAGGCGGCGCTGATCGCCGATGGTGATGTGCCGGGTTTCTACCAGACCGACGCGCGGATGCATGAACTCCTGCTCTCCTTCACCGGCTTTCGAAAACTCGCCCAGGTCAGCGAAACCGCCTGGCTCCATGTCAACCGCGCCCGCCAGCTCATCCTGCCCGTCCCCGGCCGGATCGAGGCCACGCTTGATGAACATCGCGCCATCCTCGCGGCACTCGAGGCGCGCGATCCCGAGGCTGCGCGCCTTGCCATCCGCAGCCATTTGCGGCAACTCATCACCTATCTCGAACCGCTCGAACGCGACCGGCCCGATCTGTTCGATCCGGCTTGAAAGGCAAACCTCATGACGATCCCGAACCGCCCGCGCTACGCGACGCGCCTCAATGCCTTCAAGCGCAAGGGAGATACCGTTGCAGACATGATCGCAAGGGCAGGGCAGGTGGGCGGGATCAATGCCGCAGACTTGAACTTTCCCGATCATTTCGACCATCACACTCCCGAAGAACTCGGCAAAATATTGCAAGATTCGAACATGGCGCTGAATGGCCTTGCCATGCGCTACTACACCGATCCCGGCTTCAAGCTGGGCGCTTTCACCCATCCCGCCCCGGCGGTCCGCCGCGCCGCCATCGACATCACCAAGCGCGGCCTTGATGCGCTGGCGCAGATGGGCGGCACGGTGATGACCGTCTGGCTGGGTCAGGACGGGTTCGACTACAGCTTCCAGGGCGACTATGACCGCATGTGGGATGACACGCTCTCCGGCCTGGCCGAGGTTTGCGATCACAACCCCGCCCTCGACATCTCCATCGAATACAAACCCAATGAACCGCGCAGCTGGACGGTCCTGCCCGACATGGCGACGACGCTGCATGCGATCCGCGACCTGAACCGCCCCAACCTGGGCGTCACGCTCGACTTTTGCCACATGCTTTTCGCCGGCGAGATGCCGGCGAAATCCGCCATGCTCGCCGCCCGCCATTGCCGGATCATGGGGGTCCATCTGAATGACGGCTATGCCAAGCGCGACGATGGCCTGATCGCCGGCACCGTCCACCCGATCCAGACGGTGGAACTGTTCTGGACGCTCGACCGCATCGGCTATGACGGGGTGATCTATTTCGACACCTTCCCCGACCATGGCGGCATGGACCCGGTTCAGGAATCCCGCGCCAACCTTGCCCTCACTGAACGCCTGCGCGCCGTCGCGGCCATCCTGAAGGACGACCCCGCGCTGACCGCCGCCATGGCCGCGCAGGACGCCGCCGCCGCCATGCGGCTGATCGCCCGGCACCTCTACGGCGCCTGATTTCATCCGTCTTGGGGGCATCCTGCGGGGGCTTCCCGCTCTTGGCCCGTGCGCGTCACAATCCGTAGAACCCCGCCGCCGTCCCGCCATAGACCAGCGCCCGGTCCACCTCCGACAGCCCTTCGGTCAGCGTCAGCGCCGCCGCCCGCCAATCGGCATATTCCCCGCGCAACCGGCAGACCGGCCAGTCCGACCCCCACATCACCCGCTCTGCCCCGAAGACCGCGAAGACATGCTCCACATAGGGCCGCAGGTCATCCACCGTCCAATCCGCCTCTGCCTCGGTGATCAGGGCCGAGAATTTCACAACGGCCGAGGTTTCATCCGCGATGCGGGCCATGCCATCGGCCCAGAGGCGGAAATGCGCGTCGGATTTCTCGCGGATCTGCGGCTTCATGCAATGGTCCACCACCACCTGCATCGTCGGATAGCGCTTCAGGATCGTCCGGAAATGCGCCAGATGCCTTGGAAAACCCAAGGCATCAAAGCGCAGCCCCAGATCACAGAGCGCGCGGAACGCCCATTGCACGTCCTCGCGCAGCATCCAGCCGTCATCGGGCAGGTCCTGGATCATGGGGCGCACGCCCTTGAACTTCGGATGCCCCGACAGACGCTTCAACTCGGCCAGATCCGCAGGTCGCTCGAAATCCACCCAACCCACCACGCCCAGAACCCAGGGCGCGGCATCGGCAATGCCCAGCATGTATTCCGTCTCGGCCACCGTGGGCGCCGCCTGGACCAGCACGGTCCCCTCCACCCCCGCCGCCTGCAACTGGGGCAGCAGATCAGCGGGCGCATAGGGCCGCGACAGGATGGGATCATCCTTCGGCATCCAGCCGTAATCGCCCCGTCCCGGATGCCAGAAATGCTGATGCGCGTCGATCTGCATCTTCGCCTCCCTCATACCGGCGCGTCGGGGTGGATCAACCCCTCGGCCTTCATCGCCTGCCACAGCGCCGCCGGAATCTCTGCCCGTGCCGCGGCCAGGTTGCTCTCCATCTCGAACAGGCTCTGCCCGCCGGGGATCACCGACACCACGGCCGGATGCCGCGTGCAGAACTGGAAGGCCGCATCCACAAGCCGCACGCCATGCGCCTCGCACAAGGCCTGCAGCCGCCCTGCCTTCTGCATCGCCCAATCCGGCGCGTCGTCATAGCGGTATTGCGCCCCGGGCTTCGGCCCTGTGGCCAGAATGCCGGAATTGTAGGGGCCGCCCACGACGACCCCCACCCCACGCGCGGCGGCAGGGTCCATGAACCCCTCCAGCGACTCGGTCCGCAGCAGGGAATATTCCCCCGCAAGCAGGAAGATGTCGAAATCACCCCGCTCCATCAGCCAACGGCAGGGTTCCCATTCATTCACCCCCGCGCCAAAGGCCCCGACCACCCCTTCGTCCCGCAGCCGCAACAGGGCGAGATAGCCCCCCGCCATGAACTCTGCCAGCCGCGCGTCCAGGGCCGCTTGGGAGCCGTGGTTGAAGATGTCCAGATCATGGGCATAGAGGATGTCGATCCGGTCGATCCCCAGCCGCTCCAGCGAAAAGGCGACCGACCGGAAGACCGCATCATAGCCGTAGTCATACACCTCGTTGCGCGAGGGCACGTCGAACCATTTCCCGAACCCGTCGCGCTTGTCGGGCGTGGTGACCGTGAACAGCCGCCCGACCTTGGACGAAATCACGTAGTCCTCCCGCGGCTTGCCCCGCAGGAACCGGTTCAGCCGCGTTTCCGACAGGCCGAGGCCATATAGCGGTGCCGTGTCGAAATAGCGGATGCCCCCGGCCCAGGCCGCCTCCAGCACCGCCTGCGCGTCCTCTTCCGTGATCGCCCGGAACAGGTTCCCGATCGGGGCCGAGCCGAAGCCCAGCGTGGTGAAATTCAACCCGCCCTTGCCCAGCCGGTCCCAGTGCCGCTTTTCCTGCATATCCGCTCCTCCGCCCGCTGACATGCTAGTATGTTCCCCCTTCCGGTCCAATCCCTTTCCGTCTAGCCTTCCCCTGTCTCGGGAGGATGGAATGTCACGTTTCGAAAAGGTCTTCGGGCAGCAGAAGAAGCCCGTCATCGCCATGGTGCATCTGGGCGCGCTGCCCGGCACGCCGCTCTATGACGCGGCGGGCGGGGTGGAGGCGATCCTTGAGGGGGCGGCACGGGACCTGACCGCCTTGCAGGCCGCCGGGGTGGATGCGGTGATGTTCGGGAATGAAAATGACCGTCCTTATGAGTTGAAGGTGGATACCGCCTCCACCGCCACGATGGGCTATGTGATCGGCCGCCTGCGCGACCGGATCACCGTCCCCTTCGGCGTCAATGTCCTTTGGGATCCGATGGCCTCCGTCGCCCTTGCCGCCGCCACGGGCGCGGCCTTCCTGCGCGAGATCTTCACCGGCACCTATGCCTCCGACATGGGCATCTGGGCACCGGATGCGGGTGCCGCGCAACGCTATCAGCACCGTCTGGGCAACAGGGATTGCGCGCTGCTTTACAACGTTTCGGCGGAATTCGCAGGCAGCCTTGACCCGCGCAGCCTGCCGGACCGCGCGCGGTCGGCGGTGTTCTCGTCGATCCCCGATGCGGTTCTGGTCTCGGGCGCGATCACCGGCGAGGCGGCCGAGATGCGCGATCTGGAGGCGGTGAAGCGGGTGTTGCCCAGGACCCCGGTCCTGGCCAATACCGGGGTCAAGCACAGCACCATCGCAGATGTGCTGCGCGTGGCGGATGGCTGCATCGTGGGGTCTGCGCTGAAGCAGGGCGGGGATACCTGGGCCGCGGTGGATGCCGAGCGGGCGAAGGATTTCATGGACAAGGCCCGCGCCGCGAGGGGCTATTGATGCCTGCCCGCCGGAGCGGGCATGGCCCGCAGGCCTTTCCTGTCAGAGGCGCGGGGCGCACCTCTTCCGCGTTCAGGGGACGCACGCGTCCCCTCTTGGCCGTGCCGGCCAATTCACCCCTTGTGAGTTTTTGGGCCGAGATGAAGGGGCAGGGGGGGCGTCATGCTGCGTGAGTTGATCCGCGATTACATGCTGATCCCCGGCCTTGCCGGGCATGAGGATCGTATCCGCGCCCGCATCAAGGCCGATCTCGATGCGCTGGGGATCGCGCATCGGACGGACCGGCTGGGGAACCTGTCGGCACGACTGGACGGGGATCCGGCGGCGCCGTCGGTTCTGGTCTTCACCCATATGGACCAGTTGGGGTTCATCGTCCGCAAGGTGGAAGCCACGGGACTGATCCGTCTGGAACGGCTGGGGGGCGTGCCGGAACGCGCGCTGGCCGCGCAGGCGGTGGTGATCTGTTCCCGCAAGGGCGACATCCCGGCGCTGATCGCGAACAAGAGCCACCATGCCACCACGCCGGACGAGAAGTATCGTGTGGTCCCCTATGCCGAGTTGTATGTCGATGCCGGTTTCGCGTCGAAGGCGGAGGCCGAGGCGGCGGGGGTGCGGATCGGCGATCCGGTCGTCTATCGGCCCCATGTGATGGACTTGGCGAATG
>Ga0164290_1002323_pt1 | contig 14226 bp, 13 predicted proteins | sample Micstemetagenome_FD_108782 | JGI IMG/M metagenome (GOLD analysis project Ga0164290, IMG submission 108782) | Contaminated culture microbial community from soil near Moab, Utah, USA - Microcoleus steenstrupii SON62 (Illumina Assembly) | ecosystem: Environmental > Terrestrial > Soil > Soil crust... | reverse complement strand
GCCTGGCCGGCAGCTATGCCTACCAGCGCTCCATCGACGAGCTCGCCCGCAGCGACGCGGGCTATGCGCCCCATCACAAGCTGTATGCGCGCGCCGACTGGTCATTCGGCGGCGACAGCGTGCTGACGGGGCGCGCCAACCATGTCGGCAAGCGCCAGCGCGTGGCGGGCGACAACCGGCCGGCCCTGGGTGGCTACACGACGCTGGACCTCAGCCTCAGGACGCCGCTGGCCCGCAGTGGCTGGATGCTGTCGCTGGCCCTGCTGAACGCCTTCGACGCCGACGTGCGCGAAGCCAGCCTGCCCAGTGCCGCCATTGCCAACGACCTGCCGATGGCCGGCCGCTCGCTGTCGGCCGAGGCCAGCTACCGCTTCTGAGGCCAGGGCCTCTTGGGCCGGCCCTGGTAGGCGACGTCCTCGCAGGACAGCGGGAAGAGCGCGCCCGCCGGCCGCTCGGCGGCCTCGATATGGCAGGGCGTCATGCCGGCCAGCAGCATGGGCAGCTGGAAGTGGTGGAACTCGCGCACCGACAACCCGAGGTCGGCTGCCAGGCCGGCGGTCAGCGCCGCGTAGTTCATCTTCAGCCGCGCGTCGCGGGCGACCAGCAGTTCCTCGACCCCGTGGGCCAGGGCCAGGTGGGGGCCGCCGTCCAGGCCCTGCTCGCGCGCAATGCCCAGCAGCCAGGGCAGGCGCTCGTCGGTCGCATGGATGGGGCGGCCATAGCCGTAGATGCGCCGTTGCGCCAGCTCCCCGGCGACGACCTCGGCCAGGGCTTCACCGGCTTCGACGCGGCGCTGCGCCGTCGTCAGAAAGTCGATGGCGCGCACGCAGGGATGGCCGCCATAGACCGTGGCCTCGGACATGCCGAGCGCCGCCGAAATGCCGAGGCCGGGCGTGCTGCGCGCGCTGCCGGCCAGGGCGGCGACGCGGTTGTTCCACAGGCGCACGTCCGGGTAGCTGGTGCAGACCCACATGGCATGCAGCAGCTTCAGCTCATGCGCGGCGAAGCGCCGGCCGGTGATGGACAGCAGATAGAGGTCGAGCCAGTCCGCGTCGCGCAGGTCCCGGTGCAGGTCATGGCCGAGGAAGACGGCGCGAGTGCCGACAAAAGCCTTGCCGGCGCGGGTGGGCCAAGGCTTCATGCGGCCACCTCGTCGGCGGGGTCGTTGAGCAGGTCCAGCTCGAAGAAGGGGAACTGCTTGGGCCCGAGGCCGCGCTGCTCCAGCGCATGGGCGGCGGCGCCGGGCAGGCGCAGCAGCAGATGGAGCATCTCGCCCTGCTCGGGCGTGAAGCCGAGATCGCACAGGGCCGCGGCGGCGACGCCGGTCAACGCCAGCGGCATGCCGGCCAGCGCCTCCAGTTCGGCTCGATGCAGGGCCAGCCATTCAAGACGCTCGCCGGCCGGCGCCAGATGGGCGAGCAGCCGGCGGGCCAGCGGTGCCATGCGCGCCTGGGCCTCGAAGCCGGGTGCCTGGCCGGCCTCGGGCCAGATCTCGGCCACTGCGGGTTCGCGCGAGCACAGGGCGGCCGTCCAGGCGGCCAGGTCGGTACCGCAGCGCTGCCACAGCCGCATCACGTCCAGCACCTCGCGCGCCCCGCCCTCGCGGCCGGCCCCCACGGCCAGGGCCGCCATCAGGCTGGCGGCCGCCGTCGAGCCGCCGGTGCCCGCGCACATGGCGGCGTGCACGCTGGGGTCGCGCGGCCCGGGGTTGGCCAGCGCCAGGGCGAGGTCGTCGAGCAGCGCGCGCTGCAGCGGCGTCGGTGCCTCGCCGCGCAGCAGCAGGAAGAGCATGTCCACCCAGCCGGCCCGGCCCAGCATCTCGCCATAGACGTCGTAGCCATGGCAGAAGGCGGCCCGCGTCGCGAAGGCATTGCCGGGCTCCGGCTCCTCGAGCCAGATGCGCGTGAGCAGCTGGTTCATCGCGCCGTGCCGAGGGTCTTCATGCGCAGGTTCATCGGCGGCACCTCCTCGCCGTCGATGCGCACGTCCAGCAGCGTCGGGCCGCCGCGCGACAGCAGGGCGTCGAAGTCCAGCGCGTCCAGCTCGGCGGACGAGCGCACCACCTGGCCGGGGATGCCCATGGCCTGGGCCATGGCGGCGAAGTCGACGCGCGGCAGCTGGAAGCCGATGGGTTCGGCACCCGCCAGGCGCTGGCCGTGCTTGACCATGCCCAGGGCGCCGTCGTTCAGCACGACATAGAGGACCGTCAGGCCGAGCTCGGCGGCCACGGTGATCTCCTGGCCGTTCATCAGATAGCTGCCGTCGCCGGTCAGGCAGACCACCGGGCAGCGGCGATTCGCCATGGCGATGCCGACGGCAGAGCCGATGGCCCAGCCCATGGGCGCGAAGTCCATGGTCACGCGCAGCCAGCTGGAGTTGCGGGTGCGCCTCTCCTGCCCGGCCGGCAGATAGGCAGCACCCGGCAGACGGCTGCCGCGCTGGTCGCGCGGCGCGAGGTAGTGCACGGCCCAGGCGGCGCTGTTGCCGGCGTCGGCAACGAAGCGGGTCTGCGGCGGGCAGCGCTCGCCCAGCGTGGCCACGAGGCGCTGCGGCTTGACCGGCGCGCCGTCGCCCTGCAGGGCCTGCGGTTGGTCGACCATGGCCTCGTAGGCCTGGCGCGCCACCTGCGGGTGCATGAAGGTCAGCACGGCGGCGTCCTGCGGCGAATTGAGCAGGGCGACCAGCTGCTCGCAGACCGACTTGATGTGGCCGCGCACATGCAGGCGGGCCATCGGCGAGCGCATCAGGTTCTCGTCGCTGTCGTCCACATGGACGAGGCGGCTGTTCAGCAGGGCCGTCGACCAGCCGCCGCTGTTGAACTCGCCAAAGCCCGTGCCGAGGGCCACGACGAGGTCGGGCTCGCCCTGCAGCAGCTCGGCCGCGCTGGCATGGCCGCCGAAGCCGAACACGCCGCGAAAGCGCGGATGGCGCGGGTTGATGAAGCCCTTGCCGTCGGGCGTCGTGATGAAGTGGCCGTCGGTGCGCTGCACCAGCTGCATCAGCTCGTTGGCCGCCTCGCCACAGCCGTCGCCGATCAGCCAGACCGGCTGGCGGGCCGAGAACAGCAGGCGGGCCAGCTGGCGCACGGCCGGCAGGTCCACCAGGGCCGGGGCGCGTCGCAGCAGGCCGGCGAAATCGGGGGTTTCCACGTCGCTGGAAACAGGGGCGCGCAAGATGTCCACGGGAATGGACAGGTGGCTGGGGCCGCTCGGTGCGCGCTGGGCCTGCATCAGCGCATTGAAGAGCTTGGTGGGCAGCTGCTCGGCATGCGAGACCAGGGAGTTGTAGCGCGTGCAGGGCCGGAACATCGCCATGGTGTTGATGCCGGTGCAGCTCGACTCCTGCAGCGCGCCCTTGCCGAAGTTCTTGATCGGCGGCTGGCCGGTGATGACCAGCAGGGGCACGTTGTTGTCATAGGCGCAGGCGACGCCGGTGATCAGGTTGGTGGCGCCCGGGCCGGAGGTGGCGATGCAGACGCCGAGCTTGCCGGTCTCGCGGGCATAGCCGTCGGCCATATAGGCCGCGCCCTGCTCGTTGCGGGCGACGATGGCGCGCGGACCGCCGCGTCGCGCGCTGCGGGCCAGGGCGTTGTACAGCGGCTCGATGGCGCCGCCGGGCACGCCGAAGACGTAGTCGACGCCCAGGGCGGCCAGGGCGTCGACGATGAGGTCGGCGGCGTCACGCTGGGCGGGCTCGCGCGCCAGGTCGGACGCCCCGACATAGAACGGGGCGAGAGCGGTGTTGGATTCCACGGTGCAGCAGGCGATGGACGTCGCGACGGGCCAGCGGCCCGCACGGCGTCGGGGAAACAAAAGAGCCCACCGAAGTGGACTCACGGATGGCCGTCGGCGAACGATGCCGGACGACTGCTCCCCCTGCTGCGCGCTGAGGCCGGCTGGCCCTGCGACGTCTAGTGCCCGCGCATGAAGACGGTTAGCAACCGCGCGATGGCCATCACTGTATCCATTTGAAACTTTTGTACATCCCCGCGAATGCGGGCGGAACGATGTCACGCATCAAGGCCTGACCCTCGCGCCCGTCAGTTGGGCGACAGCCGCCAATGTGGTCTGAGCCGCGTTGAGGCCGAGCAGGAAGTCCTTGTCGCTGTAACTCGAATACAGATCCGTCGGCTGGTGCCAGTGCGGATTCCATCCCGCGCCGATCTGCATGCCGCGCTCGTTCTCGCGCACGGAGACGGCCGGCGCATGGTCCATGAAGGGCACGGAGTCGGTGTTGGTCATGCGGTTGCCGACCGCCACGGGATAGTCGGTTGCATAGTGCTCGTTGGCCGCGCGCATCGCCCACGCGAGCTTGGCCGAGGCGTCGGCCTGCTGGGAGTTGACTTGGAACTCGACGTTGACGTCTGCTTCCGCGCGCTGCTCTTTCGGCGCCGTGTAGACGGGCTGGCCCTTGCCATCCAGCACCGGCTTGCCGGCGTCGTCCAGCTTCGGAACGGGCATGCCATGGTCGAACAGCAGCATGTCGTGCTGGATGACGCCCAGCCACTTCGGCTCGGGATAGCGGCCCGAGCCCTTGGGCGACTCGATGCCCTGCAGCTCCCTGCGCTGGGCCACATAGGCATGGGCGCCGTTCAGGCCGGTCTCCTCGTTGTTCCAGAGGATGAAGCGGATGGAGCGCTCGGTGGTGACGCCGGGGGCGTTGAAGATGCGCGCCAGCTCCATGACCAGGGCCGTGCCGGAGCCGTCGTCGTTGGCGGCCTCGCCGAAGCCGATGCCGTCCATGTGGGCGGAGACGATGTACATCTCGTCGGGCCGGGTGGTGCCGACCTTGGTGCAGTAGACGCTCTCGCGAGGGCCGGTGCCGGGCGGGGTCTGCTCGCTGTTCAGCGCGCGCAGGCGCTCGTCCGGCTGGGCCATCGGATCGGTGTTGACGCCGATGGCCGCGCGGTTGCCGAACAGCGTGCCGCCGCCCTGCGCCGCCGGGCCGGCGGCGCGCCGGGGCTGCAGTTGCACGGGGCCGCGCCGGGCGGGCTCGGTGAACTCGTAGCGCAGGCGTTCGGTGTTGCTGCAGCCATAGCTCTTGAGCTGCGCCTCGATCCAGTCCAGGGCCTGGCGGTTGCGCTCGGTCCCCTGGCGGCGGTCGCCGAAGCGGGTCAGGCCCTTGATGGTGGCCTTGTACTTCTCCAGGTCGAGCTGGTCGACCAGCGCCGCCACGGGGTCCGCGGCCGGCGCCTGGGCGGCGGCCATCAAAGGGGAAGCGATCAGCGCCGCGATGGCGATTGCATTGCGCAAGGGCATGGGTTCAACCGTGTAGTCAGGTGCAGCGCATCCTAGTCAGGAAGGGCGAGGCTGGCGGACAGCAGCCATGCAGCCTCCTGTCGGTCGTCGGGATCGGTGACGATCAGCAGGTTCAGCTTGCCGTTCTCCGCCCAGGCCACGATCCCTTCCGCCTTGCAGCGCAGCGACAGCGGCCAGACACCACGCAACCGGCCGTCCGCGTGCACCAGGCCGACGGCAGAGCCGCGGCAGGGGCCATCGGCATAGTTGTCGTCGGTGGCCTCGGCCGCGGCGCAGAACACCCAGCCGCCGCCGGCCAGTGCGGCACCATCGGTGAAGCACAGCGGCACGCCGTCGATCGCGCCGAGCGCGTACGGCGTGCTCGACAGCGCCTGCGGTGCCGGGCCGCCGTGCAACCAGGCCTGCATGGCCGGCCAGTCGAAGGCGACAGCCAGGTTGTCGGGCCGGGCTGCGTTGCCGCGCTGCAGCAGGTACAGCCGCCCGGCACTGACAAGGCCGCCCTCGATGTTCAGCCATGCATGCCGAGCGAGCAGCGGCGCGTACAGCGGCGCCAGGTCGATCTCGCGCGCCGGCTCCAGCAACTCGCCCGTCGGCCCGAGGTCGAGCAGGGCCGCGCGCTGGCGCTGCGGGCGCGAACCGGAGCCCAGTGCCAGCAAGCCGCCATGCGGGAAGCCGCCACAGGGTGGCAGGGTCACCAGCGCTTCCAGGTCGGGCTTGGCATCCTTGCGGGCCTTGGCGGCAGCGGGAAGCTCGCCGCCGAACAGGCGGACCAAGGCGCCACCGCCCGGCACCGCCATGTCGAACACGCCCAGCTGATGCTCGTCGTCGGCCACGACGTACAGGCGCTGCCCCACCCGGGCCAGGCCGCTTGCGGCGCTGAGATGGCAGGGCCCCGCGTCCGTCTGCAGGGCCAGCGCGCCCACCACTTTCACGTCCAGCATGCGACATCTCCCATCCAGGCGCCGGCGATGCTAGTCCAGGCCCGCCTTCCCAGGCCGTACATCTTGTCCCTCGGTCGCGACTTCGCCCTGGCGAGACAGAGCCCGGGTTTGTGACAAGTCGAAGCACGCGGACGCCTGCCTATCATGGCCGCGTCCAAGCGCATCACGCGGCCATGCCTTACCGAATCAGCTGGGAGCCCGAAGGCGCCTGCCGCACCTACTTCGGCCGGGTGACCATTGCCGAGCGGCGGGCGTCCTTCGACGCCATCGCCGCCGATCCGCGCTTCGACCGCCTGCGCTATGTGCTGACGGACTACCTGGGCATCGACAGCTATGAAGTGACGCCCGAGGCCACGGCCGAGATTGCCGCCCTGCATATCGGGCCGCTGTTCACCAACCCCCGCCTGCTCATCGTCGCGGTGGCGACCCGACCCGACGTGCTGGCCGCGATCGACCAGTTCCGCAGCTATCGTTTCACCCAGGCGCCCTGCCAGGTGTTCGCCACCACGGCCGAAGCGCGCGGCTGGATCGCCGCGCAACTCGCCGCCCCGGCCTAGGGCGCTGCGCGGCATTTTTTTCCGCAACTTCTTCCGCCGGACACGCTGCACGACGCCGCAGGAGCCGGCACGCCCGTTGCCATGCGCGCTCAATACCAACAAGGTCGTGGGGGCGCGCGGCGCATGAAAGTCAATCTGATGGCGTCAGGCGATGCGCTGCTGAGCCGTGCCCCGGGTGCCTGCGCCTGGCTCCGGCCGGAGGGCGACGTCGGCCCTGCCGGCGCTCTGCTGCGCAGCCCCGGAACGGCGGGCGACTGGCAGCACAACCGCCTGCTGGCCGCCCTGCCCCGCGCCCACCGGCTGCGCTGGGCCGTACCGGCCGAAACCGTCTATCTGCGCAGCGGCCAGATGCTGCACGAGGCCGGCAACGCGCTGCAGTGGGCCTATTTCCCGATCTCCGTCCTGGTATCCCTGTCGATGCAGGACCGCAGCGGCGAGTCCATCGAGGTCGCCGCCGTCGGCCGTGAGGGCGTCGTCGGCCTGCCGATGATGGACGGCCAGCGCACCCGCAGCCGTGCCGTCGTGCAGGTCGCGGGGCGCGCCATCCGCATGCCGGCCGCGACACTGGCGGATGAATTTGCCCGCGAACCTGCCGTTCGCGAGCTGCTGCTGGCCTATTCCCAGGCCCTGTTCTCCGAGGTCATGCAGACCGCCCTGTGCAGCCGGCATCACTCGCTGGAGCAGCAGCTGGCCCGGCTCATCCTGCTGCGCCTGGACCGCCAGCCGGGCGACGGCCTGTCGATGACACAGGAGGCCATGGCCGGCATGCTGGGCGTGCGCCGCGAGAGCGTCACCGGAGCTGCGGCGCGGCTGCAGCAGGCCGGGCTGATCCGCTATGCGCGCGGCCATATCCAGGTGCTCGCCCGCCACGGCCTGGAGGAACGCGCCTGCGACTGCTGCGCCATCATCCGGCGCGAGTTCGAGCGTTTGCAGCCGCCGCGCCCCTGAATCGCCCCGTGCGGGCGCGGCGAAGCCGGGCCGCAGCCCGGCGTTGGCAGCATCAGCTGCGGCGCTGCGTGCCGCCCTGGCGGCGACGGTAGACGAAGCCGACGGCAGCGAGGCCGCCGAGCATCATGGCGATGCTGCTGGGCTCGGGCACCGGCGCGAAGTTCAGCGCGCCGCCACCCTGGCGGATGCGGAAGCCGCCGGCGAAGGGCTCGACCTGGGAAGGCGTGTTCGTGAAGGCCGTCAGCGCGACGGCGTAGAAGGGATCGGGCGAGTCGAAGAAGGCCGGCGCGTCGACATTGACGGTCAGCATGGCATTGGCCGAGGGCGCGAAGGTGCCATTGCCGGTCGGCACGGTGAGCACCGTGCCGGAGATCAGGGTGCCGCTGGCCAGGGCGATCTCGCCGGAAGCCGTCTCGGTGGCGGTGTTGCCGCTGAAGCCGAAGCTGGCCGTGCCGTTGTAGCCGTACAGCGTGTAGGTCAACGTGTCGAAATTACCGAAGTTCAGCGTCGTCGTCGGGTCGTTGGTCGTCGTCGTGCCGGTGCCAGTGAAGGCGATGTACATGCCGTAGTCGGTGTTCAGGCCGCTGGGCGTGAAGCTCATGCCACCCATCTGGAAGCCCGTCACCGGCAGATAGCCGGTCTGGGTGAAGTTGCCGCCGGCATCGATGGTCACCGTCGAGAAGCTGGAGACCAGGATGTTGTCGGCATCGATGCTGGTGCCGCTCAGGCCGACCGCTGCGGGGTCGAAGGTGAAGGAAGGCAGCGCGGACGCGGCGGCGCAGGCGGTCACCAACGCCATCGCGACCGTCGCGTGGTGCAGGAAAGAGAACCGCGTCTTGCTCGTCGAATGCTTCATAGGAACTCCTTGCGTAGTCGCCCGCACCATGCAGGCGCCGGGGCAGTACAGCATCGGCTCCGGCCAGCGTCTGTGCGGCCACGCACACATGCCCCCCCAATACACGCGCCGCACCGCGGCGCGAATCGACCCCCGGGCCGACGATCCGGCTCAGGGGCAGCGCACGAACACGCCCTGCACCGTGCACGCGCCCCGCGGTCCGACCAGTCCAGGGCCGACACGGGTCAGCGTCGAGCCGTCGCTCGCGATGCACACGGCGGCGTTGCAGTGGTTGACCGTCACCGGCGCTTGCGGGCGCGGCAGCGCGGGCGGCGGTGTGGTGGGTGGCGCCGGCGCCGGCAGGGTGGCGAGCGCAGGCGCTGGCGATGGCGGCAAGGCGACCCAGCTGCGCTGCGACGGCGGCGGCGACGTCGTCAACCCGCCCAGGCAGGCGTCGGCCACGCGCCGGCGCAGCGGCTGCAGTTGGGCGGCCACCGCACGCTGGCGCTGCAGGTCGACCGCGCGTGGTGCCGAGGCGGCCGCGGCGATCGCATCCTCGGCCTGCTCCAGGGCCTGCAGGGCCGTGCGGCAGGCCGGCGAGCGCGGCAGCTCCTCGGCAAGGGCAGCGCTGCAGATGAGCAGCGGCAGCAGCAGGCGGGCGATCCGTTTCATGGGCGCCATCTTGCGCCGACGCCACAGCCACGGTGTAGGCCGCGGCCCCTGCCTCAAGCCCGACGCCACCGGGGCAGGCCGGTGAGCAGGGCGAAGCCGAGCAGCCCGGCCAGCGCGTAGCCGGCCACGCTGCCGGGCTGGGCGGCGCCCGCCAGGCCCAGCAGGTCGAGGAGGGCCAGACCGGTCTTCTGCAGACTGAGGTAGAGGCCGAACAGGAACAGGGCGAGGAAGGTGCGCGACCCGCGGGTCAGCTGGCCCAGCAGCGCCGCTGCCGCGCTGAGAAAGCCCAGGCCGGCCATGCAGGCCAGGGCCTGCAGCGGCGCCAGGCGCAGCAGGGCCGGCGTGGCGGCCAGCAGGCCGAGGCCCAGGGCCGCCAGGGCCAGGCGCCAGCCGCGCTGCTCGGCGCCACCCGGCGCGGCACAAGCGAGCGCCCAGGTGCCATGGCGCAGGTCACGCGAGGCGATGTCGGCGATGGCCAGGCCCCAGGCGGCCAGCAACACGGCCAGCGCGGCGGGAAGTTGCGGCTCGGGCGCGAAGGCACAGGTCACCCCGGAGGCCAGGAGCGCCAGGCCGGCCAGCGGCTGACTGAGCAGCACGAGGCCGATGTCGGCCAGCAGGCGGCCCGGCCAGCCGGGCACACGGGCGCCGGCGCGCAGCAGGGCACCGCAGGCCTGGCCCAGGGGCCGCAGCAAGGGGCGAAGCGGCCATTGCAGCAGCGCCCTCCAGTAGAGGCGGCCGCCCGCCGGGCGCGGCCTGACGCGGTCGGGCGCGTAGCGGTGGAAGAGCATGGCGGCCGGCCACAGCGGCAGCAGGGCCAGCAGCATGGACCCCAGGCGCAGCGACACCAGCTCGCGCGTCCACAGGCCCTCGGGCATGTGCAGCAGTGGCAGCGTCGCATCGAAGGGTCCGCCGCCGACGCTGATGCTGGCGACGTCCAGCAGCTGGCTGACGGCAACCAGCAGGACCGACACGCCGCTGATGTCGAAGACCTGCCAGCCGCTCAACGCGAGGACGCCGCCCTGCCCCAGCGACAGCGGGATGAAGGCGAACTGCGCCACCCACAACAGCCAGTACAGCGCGTCGCCGCGCTTGCCCATCAACGGCGCCCAGGCGTCGGCCAGCACGGCCAGGCTGGCGCACAGCATCAGCCCCGGCGCCAGGCCGAGAGCCAGCATCTGCAGATAGGGCCAGGGCTGCAGCGGCCCCTCGCCGCGCACCAGCTGCAGCACCCAGATGGTCAGCATGACGGCGCTGCCCAGCGTCATCAGGAAGCCGAAGCCACCCAGCCAGCGCGCGCCCAGCAGCTGGCCGGCCGACACCGGCGTGGCGGCCAGCACGGCGGCCGTGCCGCAGCGCAGGTCCTCCTCGCTGCGGCCGCGGGCCAGGTAGAAGCCGGCCAGGCCGAACAGGATGGCGGCGATCAGCGTCGTGGCGAAGGCCAGCGCCTGGCTCTCGTAGGCGACACGCTGCTTGTTCGTGACCATCATGGCCGCGCCGCTGCCGGGGTCCAGCACCATCAGCCAGCTGATGGCGACGACGGCGGCAAGGATGACGAGGCTGCTGACGCGCCGGCTGCGCAGCCGCCATTCGTTGAGCACCAGGGCCTGGTAGAGGGCGGCATTCATGCGGCCTCCCGCGCGTCGGCGTAGCGCTGGGCCATCAGCGCCTCCTCGAGGCTGGCGTGGGCCGGCTGCGCCTCCGCGAAGGGGCGCGAAGGATGGGCCATGCGCACCTGCACGCGCGCGCCCTGCGGCTGGGCCTGCAGGATCTGGACATGGCCCTTCAGCGCCTCGTAGTCGGCCGGCGCGAGCAGTGCCGTCCAGACCCTGCCTGCCGCGCGGGCCAGCACCGCCTCGGGCGTCTCGAAGGCCACCAGCCGGCCCTGGCGCATGACGGCCAGCTGCGTGGCCATGTTCTCAACGTCCGAGACGATGTGCGTGGAGACGATGACCAGGCGCTGCCGGCCGAGGTCGCCGAGCAGGTGGCGAAAGCGCAGGCGCTCCTCGGGGTCGAGGCCCGCGGTGGGTTCGTCGACGATGAGCACGTCGGGGTCGTTCAGCAGGGCCTGGGCGATGCCCAGGCGCTGGCGCATGCCGCCCGAGAAGCCGGCGGCCATGCGGTCAGCCTGCTGGTGCAGGTTGACCAGCTCCAGCAGCTCGCGCAGGCGGCGCGCATCGCGCACGCCCTTCAGCGCGGCGAAGTACTGCAGGAACTCCAGCGCCGTCAGATGCGGATAGACGCCGAAGTCCTGCGGCAGATAGCCGAGGCGGGCACGCATCAGCTCGGGTTTGGCGACGATGTCCTGGCCGCCGAGCAGGATGCGTCCGCGGGTCGGCCGCGTCAGCGTGGCCAGCATCTGCATCAGCGTGCTCTTGCCGGCCCCGTTGTGGCCGATCAGGCCGACGACACCGGGCTCGAGGTCCAGCGACACGCCGTCGACGGCGTTGATCTTTCCGTAGGTCTTGGTGACGTCTTGAATCTGCAGCATGGTCCCTCCTCGTCTGCTCTGGGGCGCAGGTTAGGCAGGGACGCCGGGGGCTCAAACGCGCTTCCGACAGACCGCCGGGCGCGCGGTTCAGGCGGAAGAAAGCGCCGGCTGAGCCGGCGGCGGATCACAGCCAGGCCAGCCGTTTGAAGCGCCAATAGAGGGCGCCGCTGACCAGGGTGATGACGCCCAGGGCCATGGGATAGCCCCAGGCCCATTTCAGCTCGGGCATGTGTTCGAAGTTCATGCCCCAGATGCCGGCCAGGGCCGTCGACGCCGCAAAGATGGCGGCCCAGGCGGCCAGGCGCTTGGTGACCAGGGATTCGTCGATGGTGACCAGCGTCAGGTTCACCTGGGTGGCCGCGATGATGGTCTCGCGCGCAGCGTCGATGCTGGCCTGGATGCGCACCAGGTGGTCGTAGACGTCACGGAAATAGTCCTGCATGGCCTTGCAGACGATGGGCACGCGGCCGCCGTGCAGGCGGGCGGCCACGTCCAGCAGCGGCGTCACCGCATGGCGCAGGGTCGCCAGCCTCTGCTTCAGCGCGAACAGCTTCTGCACCACGGCCTCGCGGTTCTGGCGCGGCTGGAACATCGTCGCCTCCAGCGTCTCCAGCTCGGCCTCGATGGCGTCCATCAGCGGCAGGTAGCGGTCCACGACGGCGTCCATCAGCGCATAAAGCACGAAGCCCGGGCCCTGGCGCAGCAGTTCGGGCTCGCGCTCGGCGCGGTCGCGCACGCCCAGGAAGCCCTGCTTGCTGCGATGGCGCACCGACACGGCAAAGCGCGGGCCGACGAAGACGTGGACCTCGCCGACCTCCAGTCCGTCCTCGCCCTCTTCGATGAGATGCATGGCGGCGAAGGTGATGGCGCCGTATTCCTCGAGCTTGGGCCGCTGGTGGCCCTTGCGGGCGTCCTCGACCGCCAGCGGCGGCAGCTCCAGCTCCTGCTGCAGGCGCTGCAGCTCGTCGTCGCTGGGATCGCGCAGCGCGATCCACACGAAGCCCGACTGGCGCTGCAACGCCTCGGAGACGCCGTCCAGCCCGGGTTCGGCGACGATGCGGCCATCGTCGTAGACGGCGCTGTTGATCAGCATGCCGCTCGCCTCAGGCTTTGGGCAGGTGGAGCTGGGTCAGCTCGATGCCGCGCTCCCGGGCGATGGCCTCCAGCACCGGCAGCAGGGGCCCCAGCTTCTCGTCCAGCGCGTCGCGCACCGTGTCGACGACGACCTGGGTGCTGCGCTCGATCTCGATGTGGACGGCGTCGCCCACGTCCTTGGCGCCGAAGGTGGTCATGCGCAGGGTCTCGGGGATGAGCCAGACCTCGAACCAGCCCGAGCCGTCGCGCTCGCGCTGCGCCTCGGCGACCGTCAGGCTGCAGCCGTTGACGCCGACATAACCCTTGGCGAAGACATAACGCATCCACGGCGCGGGCAGCGCGAACCGGATGACATGGTTGTTGTCGGGCTTGCGGATGGCGGCGATGCGGGCCGACACGTCGACATGCCCCGACAGCGGATGACCGCCGATCTCGACGCCCTCCCGGGCGGCACGCTCGACATTCAGCCCGGAGCCCACCATCAGGCCGCCGAGCGTCGTCAGGCTCAGCGTCTGCGCCATCACGTCGAAGCTGGCGACGTCGGGCGCCGGCCTCTCGGTGACGGTCAGGCAGACGCCGTCGCAGGCCACGCTGGCGCCGATGGCCAGCTCGTCGTCGAAGCCCTGGGGGAACTTCAGGTGCAGGGTGTGCAGGCCCTCACGGGCCTCGATGGATTCGACGCGGGCGACGCCCTGAACAATGCCGGTGAACATGAAATCAGCTTACCAGCTGACTTCGCGGTCCGGCGTCGCGCCGATCTTGTGGATGGACAGGTCCGCACCTTCGAACTCCTGCTCGGCGTCGAGGCGCAGGCCGGTGATGCGTTGGATGACGCCATAGACCACGAAGCCCCCCGCCAGCGCCCAGGCCACGCCGCCCAGCGTGCCGATCAGCTGGGCTCCGAAGGCCACGCCGCCGATGCCGCCCAGCACCTGCTGGCCGAAGATGCCACAGGCGATACCGCCCCAGGCGCCGCACAGGCCGTGCAGGGGCCAGACGCCCAGCACGTCGTCGATCTTCCAGCGGTTCTGGGTCAGGGTGAAGAACTGCACGAACAGCCAGCCCGCCACGCCGCCGGTGACCAGGGCGCCGATGGGATGCATGACGTCGGAGCCGGCGCAGACGGCCACCAGGCCGGCCAGCGGGCCGTTGTAGGCAAAGCCGGGGTCGTTGCGGCCCAGCAGCACGGCCACCAGGGTGCCGCCGGCCATGGCCATCAGGGAGTTGACGGCGACGAGTCCCGACATCTTCTCCAACGTCTGCGCGCTCATGACGTTGAAGCCGAACCAGCCCACCGTCAGCACCCAGGCGCCCAGGGCCAGGAAGGGAATGCTGGACGGCGGATGAGCGCTCATGGCGCCATCCTTGCGGTAGCGGTTCAGGCGCGGACCGAGCAGCACCACGGCCGCGAGGCCGATCCAGCCGCCCACGG
>Ga0164290_1002322_pt1 | contig 14237 bp, 13 predicted proteins | sample Micstemetagenome_FD_108782 | JGI IMG/M metagenome (GOLD analysis project Ga0164290, IMG submission 108782) | Contaminated culture microbial community from soil near Moab, Utah, USA - Microcoleus steenstrupii SON62 (Illumina Assembly) | ecosystem: Environmental > Terrestrial > Soil > Soil crust... | reverse complement strand
ACGGGGGACTGCCCGGGGGCGCCTAAACCCCGGGGCCCGGGAGGCCTGGAAGCCTTCCGCCCGTCGCGAGCCTATGACGGACCGGGATGAATGCGGCGAAAAGGTCGGGGTCGGGACAGTCCGAAAAGCCCCGCAGGCCGCCATGATGAAGCCCTCCCCCGTCAGCTTGCGTGAACCGGTCGCGCGGAGCGAAGGCGGCGACGCCGAAAACACATCACGGTCCCCGTAACGCGAAAGCAGGGGGCCACCATACGGTTCCGGGCTAGCCGCCCGCGCTCCGCGACCTCCCCGACCGCTTCTCCGGAAGCGGCGATGACGCACGCCTTCTCCCTCCCCCTCCGGAGGAGGGCGGCTTCGCCGCAGGCGAAGCCGGGTGGGACCGGCCGCCAGGCCGCATCCCCGTCGTCGAGCCGCTCCCACCCTGTCGTCGCTTGCGCGCCGACATTCCTCCCTCAGGCGGGAGGGAGAATGCACCACCTTCACCCCCACCCCCGAACCCGCTATCTCCGCCCCATGACCCTCCCCCACGCCCTGAACGGCCTGTCCGACATCGCCGCGGACTACGACATCCTGCTCTGCGACGTCTGGGGGGTGGTTCATAACGGCCGCGAGAGCTGGCCCGCCGCCTGCGACGCCCTCACCCGCTTCAACCGCGACCACGGCGCGGTCGTCCTGATCTCCAACTCGCCGCGCCCGGCCCCGGGCATGATCCTCCAGATGGACGCCCTGGGCGTGCCGCGCAGTTCTTGGGGCGCCGTCGTCACCTCGGGCGACGCCACCCGCGTGGAGCTGGCCCGCCGCGCCCCCGGCCCCGCCTGGATCATCGGCCCCGAGCGGGACAATCCCCTCTACGACGGTCTGGGCCTCGACACGGCCACGGGCGCGCAGGACGCCGCCTTCATCTCCGTCACCGGCATGATCGACGACGAGATCGAGACGCCCGAGGACTACCGCGACCGCCTGTCCGCCGGCGCCGCCCGCGACCTCGAAATGATCTGCGCCAACCCCGACCGCGTGGTCCAGCGCGGCGACAAACTCATCTGGTGCGGCGGGGCCCTCGCCGACCTGTACGAAAGCCTTGGCGGCCGCGTCACCATGGCCGGCAAGCCCTTCGGCCCGATCTACGACCTGGCCCTGAAGCAGGCCGCCGACCTGCTGGGCCGCCCCGTCGACCGCTCGCGCGTCCTGTGCATCGGCGACGGGGTCGTCACCGACGTGCTCGGGGCCAACAAACAGGCCCTGGACTGCCTGTTCATCGCCCAGGGCATCCACGGCGACGCCGCCCGCGGTCCCGACGGCCGCCTCGATCCGGCCCGCGCCGCCGAGCTGCTGAAGGCCGAAACCACCTGGGCCCGCCACGCTATGTTGGATCTGACGTGGTGAGCGGCGGCAATTCAGGCTAAGGCCCGGACATGGTTGAACTGGTCACGAAACACCCCTCGGGCGGCTATATCCTGGAGGAGCTCCACGTCGGCATGACCGCCGTGAAGGTCATCCCGGTCACCGAACAGCGCATCCAGCAGTTCGCCGAGGCCTCGGACGACTTCAACCCCGTCCACATGGACGAAGCCTTCGCCTCGAAGACCGCCTATCGCGGCCGCATCGCCCATGGCCTGCTGTCGGCCTCGTTCGGCTCGGCCGTGGTCGGCACCATCCTGCCCGGCGCCGGCGCCATCTACATCTCCCAGACGCTGCAATTCCACGCCCCCGTCCGCATCGGCGACGAGGTCGAGGTCCGCATCAGCGTCGTCTCGGTCGACCAGGAAAGCGCCCGGGTCGAGCTGGACTGCGAGGGCTTCGTCGAGGGCAAGCTGATCATGGGCGGCGTCGCCACCGTTCGCGTGCCCCGCCGCCGGCGCCCCGCGAAAGACTGAAGTTGACGGCGATCGTCACCGACTGGCGCGCCCTGCCCGACGGGCTGAAGGGCGCCGCCGTCGCCATCGGCGCCTTCGACGGGGTGCACCGCGGCCATCAGGCCGTCATCGCCAACGCCCGCGACGCCGCCAAGCGCCTCGGCGCCCCGCTGGGGGTCGTCAGCTTCGATCCCCACCCGCGCCGCTGGTTCCAGCCCGACGCCGCCCCCTTCCGCCTGATGACCGCCGACCAGATGGCCCGCGCCCTGGCCCCGCTGGGCGTGGATGCGCTCTACCTCCTGCCCTTCGACGCCGGCATGGCCGCCATGTCGGACGAAGCCTTCGCCCGCGAAGTCCTGGCGAACGGCCTCGGCATCCGCCACGCCGCCGTCGGCTTCGACTTCACCTACGGCAAGGGCCGCACCGGCTCGCCCGAGGGCCTGCGCCGCCATGGTGAAAGCCTCGGTTTCACAGTCGGCCTGACGGACCGCGTCGACGACCCGGACGGCCTCAAACTGTCATCCTCGGCCGTTCGCGAAGCCCTCAAGGCCGGCGACATGGCCCGTGCGACCGCCATCCTCGGCCGCCCCTTCGCCATCGAGGGTCAGGTCGTCCACGGCGACAAGCGCGGCCGCACCATCGGCGTCCCGACCGCCAACGTCCGCATGGCCGACTACATGCGCCCCGCCTACGGGATTTACGCGACCCGCACCCGCCTGCCGGACGGCCGCATCGTCGACGGCGTCGCCAGTCTGGGCGTCCGCCCCATGTACGAGCTGCCCGAACCCCTGCTCGAGGTCTGGCTGTTCGACTTCGACGAGGACCTCTACGGCCAGACCGTCGAGACGGAACTGATCGCCTTCCTGCGCGGCGAAATGGCCTTCGACGGCCTCGACGCCCTCAAGGTCCAGATCGACGCCGACGCCGCGGCGGCGCGGGCGGCCCTGGCTCAGTCGTCGCCCTCGATCAGTGACGCCCACTCCGGATAGGCCGCCGTCACCGCATCGGCCAGTTCCGGGATCAGATCGTCCTCGATCCACAGTTCATCGCCATGCTTGGACAGCACCAGCCGCGGATCGGCCCCCGAATTGTCATAGGCCTCGACCCGGTCCGCCTCCCTCAGGAACCAGCCGAACTGCTCGAAGGAGCGCCGGCGACGATCCCGGATTTTGTCCTCCGGCACCGAATGCCCGCCCTTCTCGACCCGGATGGCGACCCGCTCCACGTTCAGATCGGCCTCGTCGAGAAACACGAAGATCACCCGCACAGCGAACCCGTACTTCCGGGCCTCGGCCACCACGTCGCGGTATTTCGGCGTCGACAGCACCGTCTCGACCCCGATCGTCTGATGCGCCCGGATCGAAGCCCTCAGCCACGCCTCGATCCGCCTCACCGCCTCCAGATTGGCGTCCGGAGTCAGCGGCAGCGCCTCCTGATCGGCGATCCGCTTCGACAGCTCGTCGGGATTGATGATCCAGATCGATCCCGAGGGCTCTTCCGCCGACAGCATCGAATAGATGGTGCTCTTGCCCGACCCGTTGGGCCCGGCCACGATCCAGAGGGTGGGCAGCCTAACCGCCGCGCTTCCTGGCGCCGGACGGCGTTCCCAGCAGCGCCTTGTTCTCGCGTCTCGCGGCCTCGACGTTCTTGCTGAACACGTACAGCAGATCCTCGCCGAAGGTCGGGCTGTTGGCGTCGATGGCGCGGATGGTCACCTTCTCGCCGCTGGCCGTGGTGACCCGCCGCAGGGTGACCCCCTTCGGCTTCTTGCCGGCCCGCTTGCCCTTGTCGGCGCGCTGGATGGTGATGTCGGTCATCGCCTCTGCAATATCGGCCCCGGTCCCGGCCTTGGCAAGCTCAGCTGATCGCCGCCATCAGCTGCTCGGTCAGCGGCTTTTCGCCGGGAACGAGGACGTCGTTGACCTTCCACATCGGCCCCTCCTTCACCAGCTTCAGCGTCTGACGCTTCGTCTCGCCCATGTTGGAGAACACCACCGCGACGTCCGCCTTGCGCGCATCCGCTCCCGGCATGACCGTGACGGACTCCAGGGTGAACTCCCCGCTGTCCTGACAGCCGCAGATCGGGTCGTAGTTCAGCGTCGGAACCTCCCCGCCGGCCTTGCGGAAGTCCTCGCCGATCATGGCGTTCAGCATCCGGTCGTAGATCGGATCCTGTCCCGGCGGCAGCGGCTCGCCCATGGTCGCGCCGGGCGTGGCGTGCACGGCGTAGAGGGCCCGCACAAACGCCTCGGGTCCGACCTTCGCCGCCTCGTAGATCGCGGGACGTCCCGGCGGCAGGGCCGCAGGCGCATCCGCGGGCTCGCTGGCCGGCGTCTCGGGCGAACAGGCCGCCAGCGCCAGTGCGGCGGCCGAAATCACGATCCATCTGCGCATTCTCAGTCTCCCTTCCAGGCCCCCGGCGCCTTCGCCTCGGCGATCCACACCGTCAGGCGCTGGAGCATCGGGTCGTACGGGAAATCTCCCACCGATTCATAATGCTGGTCGTCGACGCGCCATTGCCCGTCCTCGAGAACCAGATTGTAGGTCTTGCGATGGACGTCATTCCCCGGCTCGGCGAAGCCCTGAACCACCGCCACATCGGCCCTGTCCGGCCCTGCCGAGGTCGCGGTCACGGACTGCAGAACCGGCGTGCCATCCTGACAATCGCAGATCGGATCCCCCTCGAAGAAGCCGATGTAGCCCTCGGGAGTCAGACGATCGCTCTCGGCCAGCAGGGCCTGGGTGCGCGCGGACCAGATCGGGCGCTCCTCGATCCGTCCCGAGGCGCCGGGCCGCGTGTCGCCCACCTCATAGAGCGACCGGACGAAAGCTTCCGGGGTCTGCGCGGCCGGGGTCGCGGCAGCCGGAACCTCGGCCGCCGCGGAATTGTCCGGCGCCGGAGAACAGGCGGTCAGGCCGAGCAGGGCTGTAGCGATCAGAACATGACGCATGGAACGCCCCCTCCCCGGGACGCGCGACTATCCGCGCCCCGTCCCCGCGTGGCAATCCCGGCTGGCGCCCAGCCCCCGCCGTCTGCTAGACCGTAGCCACCATGACCGTCCGCGTGTTTCGCCCGATTTCGATTAGCCGCCCGGCGTAGCGCCGCAGGGCTCTGGCCCCGTGCACGCCGGGAAATCGACACCGACGCGAACGATCACCCACGACGAAACGAGACTTCATGGCCGACTCTGCCGACACGCCCACCGGACGCGACTACCGCGAAACGGTCTTCCTGCCCGAGACGCCCTTCCCCATGCGCGGCGGCCTGCCGCAGAAGGAACCGGCGATCATCGAGCAGTGGGGCGATCTCTATTCCGCCCTGCGCAAACAGCGTCAGGCCGAGGGCGCGCCCCTCTACGTCCTGCATGACGGCCCGCCCTACGCCAACGGCGACATCCACATCGGCCACGCCCTGAACAAGACGCTGAAGGACTTCGCCGTCCGCAGCCGCTTCCTGCTGGGCAATGACGTCGACTATGTCCCCGGCTGGGACTGCCATGGCCTGCCCATCGAGTGGAAGATCGAGGAACAGTACCGCGCCAAGGGCCGCCGCAAGGACGAGGTCTCCAAGGCCGAGTTCCGTCAGGCCTGCCGCGAATACGCGACCGGCTGGATCGACGTGCAGCGCGACCAGTTCAAGCGGCTGGGCGTCCTGGGCGACTGGGACCACCGCTACGCCACCATGGACTTCACCACCGAGGCGGCGATTGTCGCCGAGTTCCACAAGTTCAAGAATTCGGGCCAGCTGTACCGCGGCTCCAAGCCCGTCATGTGGTCGCCGGTCGAGCGCACCGCCCTGGCCGACGCCGAGATCGAATACCACGACCACGTCAGCCCGACGGTCTGGGTCAAATTCCCCGTCACCGGCGCGACCGACGATCACCCTGACGACCTGCTGGCCTTCCGCCACGCCAATCCGTCGGTCGTCATCTGGACCACCACGCCCTGGACCATCCCGGCCAACCGGGCCATCAGCTACGGCCCCGAGATCGCCTATGGCCTCTATGAGGTCACGGCCATGGAGGAGGGGCTCGAGTTCCAGCCCTGGGCCAAGCCGGGCGACCGGCTCATTGTGGCGGATAAGTTGGCCGAGGACGTCTTCAAGGCGGCGAAGATCGCGGCCTGGACCCGCGTCGACGACCTGAACCCCTCGGGCCTCGAATGCGCCCACCCGCTGGCGGCCCTGTCGCCCGGCTACGGCTTCTCCGTGCCCCTGCTGGCCGGCGACCATGTGACCGACGACGCCGGCACCGGCTTCGTCCACACGGCCCCGGGCCACGGCGCCGACGACTTCGAGGTCTGGAAGGCCCACGGCCACCACGAGGTGCCCGACACGGTCGACCCCGACGGCGCCTATTACGACCACGTCCCCCTGTTCGCCGGCCTCAAGGTGCTGGAGACCGAGGGCAAGAAGACCGGCAAATTCGGTCCGGCCAACCCGGCCGTGATCGAGAAGCTGATCGAGGCCGGGAACCTGCTGGCGCGCGGCCGGATGGAGCATTCCTATCCCCACAGCTGGCGCTCCAAGGCGCCCATCATCTTCCGCAACACGCCGCAGTGGTTCATCCGCATGGACGCGCCGCTCAAGGGCGACGGCACCCTGCGCGAACGGGCGCTGGAGGCCATCGACAGGACCGACTTCCATCCCGAGGCCGGCCGCAACCGCATCCGCTCCATGGTCGAGGGCCGTCCCGACTGGCTGATCAGCCGCCAGCGCGCCTGGGGCACGCCGCTCGCCATGTTCGTCGACAAACAGACCGGCCAGCCCCTGGTCGACGCCGAGGTCGACGCCCGCATCACCGCGGCCATCGCCGAGGGCGGCGCCGACGCCTGGTTCACCCGCCCTGACGCCGACTTCCTGGGGAACCACGACCCGGCCCGCTACGAGAAGATCGAGGACATCCTCGATGTCTGGTTCGACAGCGGCTGCACCCACGCCTTCACGCTCGAAACCCGTGATCCCGCGCACGGCTACAAGGGCGACCGCCCGTCGCACTGGCCGGCCGACCTGTACCTCGAGGGCTCGGACCAGCATCGCGGCTGGTTCCAGTCCAACCTGATGGAGGGCGCCGGCACCCGCGGCCGCGCCCCCTATGACGCCGTCCTGACCCACGGCTTCACCCAGGACGAGAACGGGGAGAAGATGTCCAAGTCGCGGGGCAACACGACCGACCCCGCCGTCGTCATCAAGGAGTCCGGCGCCGACATCCTGCGCCTCTGGGTCTCGCTGGTGGACTACGCCGAGGACCAGCGGATCGGGAAACAGATCCTGCAGACCACGGTCGACGCCTATCGCAAGCTGCGAAACACGGTCCGCTACCTGCTGGGCGCCCTGGTCGGTTTCGACGAGGAAGAGCGCCTGCCGCTGGACCAGATGCCGCCGCTGGAGAAATTCGTCCTGCACCGCCTGTGGGAGCTGGATCGCGACGTCCGGGCCGCCTACGCCGACTACCGCTTCCAGGACGTCGTCCGTCCGGTGCTGGAGTTCTGCTCCAACGACCTGTCGGCCCTCTACTTCGACATCCGCAAGGACAGCCTCTACTGCGACCGCCCCGACGCGATCCGCCGCCGCGCGGCCCGCACGGTGATGGACGCCGTCTTCCTGCGCCTGACGGCCTGGCTGGCCCCGCTGACTCCCTTCACCATGGAAGAGGCCTGGGGCACCCGCTTCCCCGACCGCGGCTCCAACTGCGCCCGGGTGATCCCGGACACGCCGGCGGAATGGCGCAACGACGCCGAGGCCGCGCGCTGGGCCAGGGTCCAGACGGTGCTCGAAACGGTCAACGAGGCGCTGGAAGCCTCACGCCGCGACAAGGTCATCGGCGGCGCCCTCGACGCCTGGCCCGTGGTCACCGGGCCGGGGGAGGCGTTCGCATCGTTCGACGGTCTGGACCCCGCCGAGGTCTTCCGCACCTCGGGCGCCGAACTGATCACGGGCGGCGACGCCGTCACCGTCGACGTGCGTCTGGCCGACCACCCCAAATGCGCCCGCTCATGGCGACGCGTGCCGGATGTCGGCTCCGACCCCGCCTATCCCGACCTCAGCGCCCGCGATGCGGACGCCGTGCGCTGGTGGGACGCCCGGAACGCCTGAGCCCGCCCGGTCCAGAGCCGACCCACGCGCATGCTTCAGTGACCGGACCCTTCGGGTCCGGTCGTCGCCCCTCCTGCACACGCCGGCGCTCAGGGTATTTATCCGTCCGGCATGGGATCGACCCCTGATTGTGACGGCCCTCGTGACATGCGCCTGTGTGCCCGACGGCGGGGGTATGAACCGGGGAGGCAATCGTGACTGCGCGTTTCAGGAGTCGCGGCGGCGTCACGGGAATTATCAGCGTGTTGGCCGTCGCCCTCGCCGGCGGAACGGCTCGCGCCCAGGCCCCGGACGACTTCGACGTCTCCTCAACCACAGGCGTCGCGGCCGGGATCGCATGCGGCCAGAACCTCAGCTTCGGCAGGATCTATATCGGCGCGTCCAACGCCCAGGCGACCGTCACCCTGTCGGCCGCCGCATCGGTCAACTCGAACCATGCCTCCGTGGTCGTCGCCGGAGCGGCCGTGGGCCAATGCACGATCAGCGGCCTTCAGGGCGCGGACACGGCGACCGTCACCATCGACGGCTCGGGCGGCATTCCGGAAGCCGGCGGCCTGACCGGCGTCCTGTTGCTTGACGCCGAGTCGGACCTCCTGACCGGAACCATCCAGATCGGCGGCGGGGGAACCGCCGTCTCCGGCGGCCGGAGCGGTCTGACGAACGGCGTCATTCCCGTCTTCGGCACCGTCAACATTCCCGCCGCCCACACCGATTTCGGGACCTACACGGCCACGCTGACCGCAACGACGGCGCTGGACTAACGCCCGGAACCACCGGCGTCCCGAGTCGACGGCCAGTTGCATGGACAGGAACAGCTGTCAGCCCGCCTGCTCCGGCTGTCGAAACAAATGAGATTGTGAGAAACGATGATATATGTAACGTATCAAGTAGTGCCTGTGTATTCGATTACATGATTACCAACCATTAACTACATCATCGAACAGCGGGAGACTGAAGTGACCAAAAATTTCAAGAAGGCCGCCACTATCGCGGGAGCTCTCGGGGTATTGGCCTTAACCTTTGTTAGTGGAACTTCTCACGCACAAGCTACAGACGACTTCGACGTCACGGTAACCACCAATGCGGCGGCCGGGATCGCCTGCGGCCAAAACCTCAGCTTCGGCCGGGCCTATGTCGCCGCGTCCAACTCCCAGGCGGTCCTTACCTTGACGTCGGGCGGAGCGCTCAGCTCGAACCACGCCTCGGTCGCGGTCACGGGCGGCGCCGTCGGCCAGTGCACGGTCAGCGGCCTTCAGGGCGCCGACACGGCCAGCGTCACCATCTCCGGCGGCAGCGGAACCCCTGCCAGCGGGGGTCTGACGGGCGTGACCCTCAGCGACGGCGCCTCGCACACCCTGACGGCGACCCTCCAGGTGGGCGGCGGCGGCAGCGCCATCTCTGGCGGACGCAGCGGTCTGGCGAACGGGGTCATCCCCTTCTTCGGCACGGTCACCATCCCGGCCTCGCACGTCGATTTCGGGACCTACACCGCGACGATCACCGCGACCGCCGCGCTGAACTAGACCGCCGGAGTCCGAGTCTTGTCCGGCGTCCCTGATCGGCCTCACGCGCGAGGCTTCGCCCATCGCCAGGAGATCGACATGAGACGTTTCGGCCTTGCCGTCGCGCCGCTTGCGGCCGGCCTGTTGCTGGCGGCCGCCCCCGCCGCTCCCGTTCAGGGCGGCGGGGGCGTGTCCGTCGCTCCCATGATGGTCATACTGGACACCCGGGGGCGGCCCCAGGGGTTCGACGTGGTCAATTTCGGCGCCCGCGCCGCCACCTTCCGGCTGGATCCGTTGCACGCCGTCATCGACGCCGACGGCGTGCAGCGGTTCGAGCCGGCGACGAACCAGCTAGGCTCGGCGGTGGAATTCCTTCGCTGGGCCCCGCGGCAGTTCGAGGTTCCGCCGGGCGCGACGCGGACGGTCCGCCTTTCGGCCCGACCGCCCGCCGATCTGCCGCCCGGGGAGTATCGGCTGCATCTCCGGGTGACCAATATCGGCCCCCCGCCCGACCTGCCCGCCCCCTCCGACGAGCGGGGCGTGGGGGTCAGTATCAACCTCCAGGTGGCGCAGGCCGTACGGGTGCTTGTCCGGCACGGCGTCGGCCCCGGGACCGCCCGTCTGGACGGGGTCAATCTGGAGGCGGCGGAGAGCGGGCCGCAGGTCAAATTCGTGCTGATCAACAACCACGACGGCGGCTCGGTGCTGGGGCGCTACGCCATCGTGGCGAAAAGCCCGAACGGGGCCGAGCAGGTCCTGCGGCGGACAGACATCACCCTGTACGCCGATACCGACCAGCGGGCGGTGAACCTGAGCCTGGAGCGAAACGAACTGCCTGCCGGAACACGGGCCTGCGTCCGCTTCTGGAGCGGCAAGGGCGACGGGGCGCCCCAGGAGGCCTGCTCGGTCCAGCCCGGGGGAACGCAGGCGAACAACGCGGGGGGGACCGGGCATGCGAACCGGAACGCAAGGGTCGGCTAGGGTCCGACCGGCGTCCGGGGCCAAGGCTTGGCGTCTGCCGGTCTGATGTCCCGGCGCTTCGGCGTGGCGGGCTCGATCCCCGCCCTCATCGTGGCCGCCGCCCTGGCGAGCGCCGCTCCCGCCATGGCGGACTCGCCCGAAGCTCAGGATCCGCGCCTGCTGCGGGTGAGGGTCGCCGACGGAGAGATCGATCCGGCCATGGACGCCCTTGTCGTGGGCGAAACCGTCTACCTGCCCGCGATCCGCCTGGCCGATGTGCTCGCCCGACCCTACCGGCTGTTCTACGACGGGCGCGTCATGGCGATCGACGGCCCCGACCCGTTGCACAGGACGACCGTCGACCTGACCACGGCCGGACCCCGCGCGATCGTCAGCGACGGCGAAACCTTCATTCCCCTGGATCGCGCCGAGACGCTGTTCTCGATCGTCGTGGAGGCGGACCTGGAAAACGACCTGCTGCAGGTCCGGTCCGCGGACGGCGCGCCCTTGCCGGTCGAGGAGCGGTTGAAGCGGGAGGCCGCCTGGGGCCAGCTGGGGTCCGGAACCGGCGCCGATCCCGCCCCCGTGACGCCGACGCCCTGGGCCCTGTACGCGCCGGTGATGGGCGACATCACCGTGACGGGTCGCAGCGACTCCGATGGCGGGCGCGGCCTGGACTACAATGCACTGGTCGTCGGCGAACTGGCTTGGCTGACCCACGAACTCTACGTCGCGGGCCAGGTCGGAGAAGGCCCGGGGGATCTGCGCCTGACCAGCGGACGGCAGGACTACAACGGCGCCGTCTTCGGGGTCCCCACCCTTTACGAGGCCGAGGTCGGCGACGTGCTGGGCCACACTGTCCCCCTGGTCGGGCGCCCGGCCATGGGACGGGGTTTCAGCCTGGACGGCCGGCCGCTGGCCCAGCCGACCGAGTTCGACGTCACCCGGGTGGAAGGCGACGCCCTGCCCGGCTGGGCCGCCGAACTGTACCGCAACAACGAACTGATCTCGGTCCAGACGATCGGGGCCAACGGCCGCTATCGCTTCGAGGACGTGGCCCTGAATTTCGGCCGCAACCAGCTGTTGGTGCGGCTGTACGGGCCGCAGGGCCAGATGCGCGAGGTCGTCCAGACCATCGGCGTCGGCGCCGACATGGCCCCGCCCGGCTCCTTCCGCTGGGCGGCCTTCCTCGACCAGCCCGACCAGCGCCTGTTCGACGCCCTGCTGGATCGCCGTCCGCGTCACGACGGCGTGGCCGGAGGCGTCAGCTTCGACGTCGGCCTGACCCGCAACCTGTCGGCCGGCGCCTCCGTGGCCCGCGCGCCGGTCAGCAGCCGGGCCGGCAGCGACTTCGCCAGCTATGGGGCCCTCGTATTGCGCGCCGGCCTCGGCCCCGTCGCCCTCGAGAGCGTCGCGACGGCCAGCGACGCGGCCGGCTGGGCCTGGCGGCTGGCCGCCCTGACCAACCTCGGTCCCGCCAGCCTGTCGGCGCGTCACGAGGAGTATGAGGATGGCTATCGCAGTCTGGATTCCGAGCTGGGCTACAACGCCCTGCGGCGCTTCACCCGGGTGCGGGTGTCGTCGCCCCTGTCCGACATCGCTCCGGGCCTCGGCAGCGTCTCATTGACGTCGGACAGGCTGGAGCAGGTGACCGGACGGCGCGAGTGGGCGGCGCGCGTCAATTGGCGCGTCGATCTGTTCGGCGCCCATTTCGATCACGGCGTCGAATATCGCGACATCCATCAGACGGACGGCTCGCCGCTCGAGGAGGCCTTCTACGTCGGGGCGGCCTCGCTGACCCGCGGGCCATTCAGCGGACGCGCGGCGGTTCGTTACCGCCTGACGGACGGTCAGATGCTCGAATCCTACGACATGAGCGGGCAATACCGCCTGTCGGAGACGGTAATCCTGTCCGCCGGCCTGTTCCGCGACGAGCTCAGCCGCCGCACGGGCGGCGCCTTCGGGGTGAGCCGGGACTTCGGCTTCGCCTTCCTCAACCTCGACGCGTCGTGGGACGACGACGGCGCCTGGGCGATCGGCGCGGGCCTGACCTTCTCGTTCGGCTTCGACTCGGGCGGCCGGACCCGCATGTCCAGCCAGCCGCACGCCCGCATGGGCGCGGTCGAGCCCTTCGTCTTCCTCGATCGGGCGGGAGACGGCCGCTATCAGGCCGGCGAGGACGAGCCGCTCCCCGACGTCCAGCTGCTGGTCAACGGCTATCCCGCGCCGGCCGCCCGGACTGCCGACGACGGCCGCGCCTGGCTGGCCGGTCTCTCGGTCGGAGAACCGATCCGCCTGGGCGTGGATTCCGACAGCCTGCCGGACGCCTTCCTGGCCCCCTCCCGGACCGAGATCGCCGTCCAGCCCCGCCCGGGTCGGGCCTTCCGCCTCGACATCCCGATCGTCGAAACCGGGGAAATTTCCGGCGTCGCGGAGCTGGTCGACGAGGCGCGCCGCGAGCCCCTGCGCGGGCTGCGGCTTCAGCTCGTTGACGAGAACGGCGCGGTGCGCGGCACGGCGGTGAGCATGATCGACGGCGCCTGGCTGTTCGGCGAGGTGCCGCCGGGCCGCTGGGTCGTGCGGGCGGCGCCGGACCAGACCCTGCGCGGCGCGCCGATCGAGCCGACCTTCATTCATACCGCCGTGAGATCGGACCACCTGATTGTCGAGGGCATCGGTTTCCAGCTCGACGTTCGCCGCGGCGGACTCACCAGCTACGCCAGCACGATCGCGGAGCCGTCAGCGCACGACGGCGGGAGTTTGCCATGACGGGTTTGCTGAACCGCCGACGGTCCCGGAAACGGCGCGTCTTGCCGCTGCTTCTCGTCGCCGCGGGCGCCCTGCTGATCCCCGCCGCTGCGCGAGCCCAGTCGTGCACGGCCGTGACCTTCGACCCGCCCGTGAGCGGTCAATTGGATTTCGGCAGGCTGTATGTATCGGAGGGCGCGTCGGGGACGGCGACCCTCAACCCGGCGACGGGCTTCGTCAGCACCACAGGCCGGCTGGTCGCCGCCCAGACCGGCGCGCCGCTGTCCATCCGGGTGACGGACGCGTCCCCGGACTGCGAGTTCCTGCTCACCATCACTCCCGCCACGCGCGATTTCGCGCCGGCGTTCTCGGTCGTCGCCGACCGCATCACGGTCCTGGAAGGGACATTGCTCAACGCCGATCCCGGTCAGCGGGAATGGCTGATCCGGATGAACGACGGCGTCGCACGCATCGCCATCGGCGGGGTGCTGCAGATGAACACCAGCTCGGATCTGATCGACACCTACACGGCGACGTTCACGGTCTCGGGGGATCCGCCGTGACCCCAGGCGGCCGGCCGGACTCCGAACAGCAAAAAGCCCCGCCGGCGGATGCCAGGCGGGGCTTCGAGATCTTCGGTGCGGGAGCAGGATTTGGACCTTGCGACCTTCAGGTTATGAGCCTGATGAGGTTGAGCGGAGTCGCATGCGGCGGCGCGAAACCGAGCCGTATACGGCGAGGCGAACGGGCTGCTCCATCCGCGCAGCGCTGCACCAGACATGCAAAAACCCGCCGGACGGGTCCATGCGGGCTTCTGAATGTTTGGGTGCGGGAGCAGGATTTGAACCTGCGACCTTCAGGTTATGAGCCTGACGAGCTACCGGGCTGCTCCATCCCGCGGCAAACGGTAGTGCAAAGGAAGAGCTGTTCGAGAGAAATCACAAATCATCTATCCGTCTGGTAGACCCGGCGGCGACCTACTCTCCCGCGCCTTAAGACGAAGTACCATCGGCTCTGGAGGGCTTAACGACCGAGTTCGGAATGGGATCGGGTGGGGAACCTCCGACATAGCCACCAGGT
>Ga0164290_1002321_pt1 | contig 14249 bp, 9 predicted proteins | sample Micstemetagenome_FD_108782 | JGI IMG/M metagenome (GOLD analysis project Ga0164290, IMG submission 108782) | Contaminated culture microbial community from soil near Moab, Utah, USA - Microcoleus steenstrupii SON62 (Illumina Assembly) | ecosystem: Environmental > Terrestrial > Soil > Soil crust... | reverse complement strand
TTGTAACCAGTTGAGACCATCTTTGCTGATGGCTTCCAACCATTGATTACGCTCTTCTTTTGCGTTTAATGAGATACTCACAAATCGAATGTTTTTCTCTTTTAACTCTTTCCAGACTTCTTTGAGTTTTGGATGTTCTCGTCTGCAAGTTGGACACCAACTGGTCCAAAAAATCAGCAGCAAATAACTCCCCTTAAAATCAGCCAATGAATGTGGTTTTTCATCCTGGTCCTTTAATGTAAACCCAGGGGCATGTGTACCCGGTTTTATTACAGCAAGCCCTTCGAGTCGGCGTTTTAAGAGTGTTGTTGATAATGCTGATCTTGCTTCCACAGAAAGACCGTCAAATAGTTCCTGCAAATTGCCTAGTTCTGTTGCAACAAGTATGGTTTCAGCCAACAATATCTGGCTAAAGAGTGAAGCCGGGTTGGCAGTTATAAATGAATCAACCAATTGGCGGAATTGGCCCCGAGACAGACTCTTTCCTAATTGCTTTGACTTTTCAGTGGTGATCTTTTTAAACAGGAGTTCGTCTTTATGTGCCATTGATCCTGTTATTAGGTACTGACCCGGTTTTGAAAAATCGATGCAGATATCATTGTTTTCTGCAGCAAATGAAAATTGTGTTGGTTTTCTTTTTTCAAAACCTTGCTTACTTGTATCAGGAATCATTGTTACATAGATACGCATGGGCATATATAGTGTTGTATGGAATGTAAACTGTTCATTGGTAACCGTGACGGTTTCACGTATCCATTGACCTGTACTATCTGTATAAGCGAGCACTGTTTTTGCCACCGGAAAAAGGGTATTGTTGGTTTTGCCTGTTATTAGCAAGCCCTGTGCCATGGCACATGATATGTTTATCACCATCAATAGGGATAGGAGTATTTGTTTTTTGCTTTTCATAACCTAGGATTTTGAGGGATGCCTGTTAATCTGATTTCAACATCCGGAATCGGCATCACATATTTTGAGTCATTTGGAGGAAGTACATAGGTAGTTCCATTCACGGTTTTCTTTAGGGTTCTGGCAAAACGCTGATCGGTATTAAGTCTGCGCAAATCCTCCCAAACCAGGTTTCCTGTAAAGGGCAATTCTTTACTTCTTTCTGTAATGATTTTTTGTAAAGCTTCACCCGCATTGGTTGCCGTCAATGGGATATAGGTACCCGTTTTCCATCTTTTTGCCAGTAATGTATTGATGGTTGCGAGGGCATTGTTTAGTTCACCCATGCGAGCCAAACTTTCGGCACGGATGAGGAAGATTTCGTTTCTGGCAATACCTGCAAAAGGATTGAGGTTGACCCCTGTATAAAACCCTTTGAAAATAGGCTGGTTGTTAAAGAGACGGAAAAAAACTGTTTTGCGTAAATCGTTTGGTGCGTAAGAACGATAGATCAATGAATCAAAAATGGGTCGATTGGATAAATAATAATTTGATATGCTGGATTCGGCATAAAAAATCACTTCAGGATGCTTGTTTTGCAATGAAGGAAAGGGAAGCGTCGCTGCTGCATTCAACGTATTAAAATCTACCAGTGTTTGTTCTTTGGAAAGCAGTTCTGCGGCATACATGGTAGCTTGCTGCCAATTACCTACGATCAAGTTTGTACGCGCCATTAAACCAAGTGCTGCCAATTTGGAAGGTCTTGTTTTAATGGATACCTGATCGGGTAATAATGGGATGGCTATTTTTAAATCAGCGAACAACTGGTCATAACACGCTTTTACAGATGAACGACCTGGTCTTTCATTGACATCTGCTGTCATTCTGATAGGCACACCTAAATCTTTATCAGCAGTCAGTGTATTGTACTGGGGGGCAAAGAATTGCAGGAGTAGGTAGTAGCCCATTGCACGATAGAAATGCGCAGCGCCTTGCACCTGTTTCCATTCTGTTTCATTCTGAGCTGTCAATGGAATTTTTTGCAAACCTTCTAAACAAATATTGGCAATGGCAATCATCCTGTAACTGGTATTCCATTCCTGTGGCATATACCCTTCATACACTTCTTTTGCCCACTGATAGGTATTGCGCTCAAAACCAATACTAACTGCATTGAAATCAGCATCGGTCACATAAAAACGGTCTGAGCCTACCAGCCCCATTACGCCATATCCCTGAAAAAGGGCATCGCCATCTAATAATGCCTGAAAATCTTTTAACCGTGATGGCACAACGCTGTTCAGGTTCACTTTTTCATCGAGCCAGTCTTGTTGTTTTTTACAGCCCATCATTAAGAGGCTGATACTTAAGAGTATGATTTGTATTTTTTTCATGGTTATTTATTTTATGTGTAAACGCAGACCGAGCGTAATGGTACGCATGGCAGGGATGTTTTCGATTGCCGAATAGTAGTCATTTGTATCAGGGTCAATACCCTTTTTATTCGCCCTCCATAAAATCCCGAGATTGTTTACATATGTATAGATTTCAAGGGCGGCTTTGTTTGATTTTCCTATAGAAGGAATCAGCCAAGACAAACTGATATCTTGCAAACGCAGGTGGTCCGCTTTTTCTACCAATACTGCGGAGTTGGTGTAGAAATCGTTTCGGGGATTGTTGGCTGGGTAGCTAATGGAAGGCACATTTGTCACATCCCCCTGTTTTTGCCATCTTAGTAAATAATCACTATGCTGACGTGCAACCACTAGATCTTGGTAGTTGAGGCTAATGGAGTTTGTTCTGAAAAAATAACCAGTTTTCCAAAGCAGGTTAATAGAAATTCCGATGTTTTTATATCTGAACTCTTGACGTAGGTTGCCCCAAAAAGTAGGTCTGGCAGAACCATGGAAAACAAGGCTATCAGGTGTTGCTGATGCAATGATTGCGGCATAATTTTTACTGACAGATCCTGCGAGATAGCCCATGGGATCGCCGTTGGCCGGATCAATTCCCGCCCAAGGATAGGACCAAATACCAAAGAGTGGTTTACCGGGACTGGCAACAAGGGTGCCTACGGTGCGTACTAAATCAACGGGTAGATAGCTTTTTTCAAATGATAACACTTTGTCTTTGAGTGTGGTCATGTTTAGTTGTATATCCCATTGAAATGTCTTTTTTATCGGACTTGCATTCAAACTGAGTTCGATTCCACTTGTTTGTGTTGCAGCACCATTCCCACGAAAGGACATAAAGCCTGTTGAATTGGGTAGGGTAGCATCCTGTATCAGATCCAATCCTTTTTTGGAATACCATTCCAGGGTGCCTGTCAGTATTCCTTTTTTTAAACTGAAGTCAAGCCCGAGATTTAAGCTTTTTACTTTTTCCCATCTGAGTAGTGGATTTGGGGCAGAAGCAAGTGTAGCGGTTTGAAGTCCGGTAAAGTTACTGTTTCGGAAAGCAGCCGTGAGCAGTGAATTGGCATTTACCGCATTACCGTTGAATCCATAAGTGGCACGTAGTTTTAAGAATGGAAGCCAGTCAAGTTTGTAAAAATCTTCCCGATTGATTTCCCAACCCAGACCTGTTGACCATAGAGGTGTAATTCTTTCATTGGTACGTACCCCAAATAGATTGGCTCCATCGGTTCTGGCACTCAGGTTCAGTGTATATGTTCGCTTATACTGATAACTGGCATTTGTATAAAAAGAAATATAGCGGTTTAGCTGCTGCGCAACAGCAGATGGGGGAGCGGGGATGAGTGCATTACCAAAGGGATGTACCGGCTGTGTTTGGGCATAGTTTAGGTTCCCTGCACCTACGCCATACTGGTCATCATATCCCAATACGGTTCTGGCATTGGTTTCTATTGAACGTTGTCTGATTTCAAAACCTGTAATCGCATTGATGGCATGATCATTTGACCAGCTTTTTTGAATATCTAATTGCCCCCTTAGATTACCACTGTTTAAGGTTGAAAATCCTTGATCCAAGATTCCTCCTTTCGGTACAGGGTAAGTAAAACTTCCATTAGCTGTTCTTTGAGAGAAGCGGTTAACCAGGTGTCTGGCAGCATAGGATTCTGCTGTGCGAATCATAGTTGTCAGTACCGTCTGGTATTCCTGCTGGTAAAAGAGTGATGCCGTCAGTTGGTTATTTACACGGTAGCGTAAACCTAGTTTGGTCAGGAGGTTACGTGTTTGTGTTAAATTTGTGGTTTGTCTGATCTCTTCGAGCATTTTGAATCGCCAGGGAAGAAAACCTAATGATTCGACAGAGTCGAGGTAATTGGTTCTCAGTTCTCGAACGGTTGCCAGTGGCTGACCTGTGTTATCTGCTAATTTTGCATAGGGATATAATTGACTAGAACCCGTGTATGAAGTGGCCGTACTTCTGAACGTGAAGCTATTCGGACGGTTCCTGTCCGATTTCGCATAATACATGGAGACATCGAGCTGAAGTTTTTTATTTAATTGTAAGACCTGCTGGGTTTGTACTGTTATCCTACTTAGGTCATTGTATGCCTGCATGTCAAGATTTTTGTCATAGCCCAGTGAAAAGACATAGTTATGTCCTTGTGAGCCTCCTCTTAGTTGAATGGCAGATTGTAATTGCTGTTCTTTTCTATAGAGATTCCTGCTCATTTCATCCCTTAGATCTATTTTAGACAACTCTTCCAATCTCTCATTCAATGTGTTTTGGCTAATGGAGCCAGTTCGATGCTGCTGTAATAATTCCACCACCGGAGAGAGGGCTGTTCTTGTGGTTGTATTATTGATCGTTGCATTGTAGTAGCCTTGCGCAAAAAGAAATTGTTCTGCAGCGATATAGTCGGTGGCAGCTAAGTAGTTGCGTGTATAATATAAATCCGGATAGGAACTGGTGGTAAAGTTCTGTGTGAAAGTAAGTTGTAAGGGCTGGTTGAATTTTCCTTTTCGGGTTGTAATTACGATCACACCATTGCCTGCTCTTGCTCCCCAAATGCTTGCCGCTGCAGCATCTTTTAGTACTGTTATTGATTCAATATCATTCGGATTGATGTTATTGATCGACCCTTCGTATGGGAAGTTATCCAGAATAATCAGTGGGTCAGCCTGTCCTCCGGTACTTTCCAGTGTACTTCGACCCCGAATGTTCAAGGGTTCTTCATTGAGGTTTTTGTTGAAGAGAATACCCGGCGCAATCCCATCGAGTCTGTCGAGCACATTGGTTGAAACCCTACGGTTAAACAGTTTATTGTCAATTTGCGTAAAAGAACCTGTGGCTCTTTCTTTGGGCAGGCTTTGGTAGCCCGTTTGCACTACCACTTCTGACTCCGCCGTTGTGCGCTGCAGGTAATATTCTTTTATTGTTGGATTGAATACAATATTTAACGTTTGATAACCCATGGCGGTTATCTGAATGGAATCGGGTAGTTGAAAGCGTACGAATTTTACTTTACCATTATCATCACTGATGGCTAGTTGTTTATTCTTTTTCAATTGAACGGCTGCTGCTGCCACCGGTTGTTTGGATTCGGCATCCAGCAGTCTGGCTTCATAGTTTTTGGTCTGTGCCAGTGCTGAAATCGTAGTGAGGCATAGGCAAATAAATGCCTGTACACGAAATATAGATCTCATGAGGAGCGTTTTAAAATGAATGAATTGTTTCGCTAGTAAAGGAATGCGGCAAAGACCGCCCAGCAGCAGTTATATGGGGTTCTTCGGCTTTTTTGCAAACTGCGTGAGTAGCAGGTGCAATGCCCAACGGGGGGAGGGGCTGTGAAGAATAGGTATCCGGCGGTTTTTCATACTCCTGGTTTGAATGTTTTGATCCAAAGGAGTCCGGATAAGTTGAGGTACAGGCAAAAAAATAGCGTGGAACTCAACTTACTGGTTTGGAGGCCCTCGGAGAGCCCATGGACACAATAAGAGAGCCCACGCCGTGACGTGGGCATTCTACTTATTATCTCGTGTCCATCTGAAAATTTCCGAGGTTTCCAAACGCGAGACTCAAAGCGAATGCTTCAAATGATTTATATGAAGGTTCGCAAATTAGTTATTCATAGTAAATATAGCTAAAAATTAGATTAAAGGGATATATCCCTTTGAAATTATTCAATATTTTTTCTCACTTGCCACCTGTGGCAGAAATTAGTAAAATAGAGAAGTATATTATACAACGTGTTAAAGAATTACGTTTAGAAAATGGTATGACTCAAATTGTTCTTTCTCAGAGGCTAAATATGAGCGACAGCTTTATTGGTCATGTAGAAAGCCCTAAGCGTAATGATAAGTACAATATCAAGCACCTCAATGCACTAGCTAAAATCTTCAAATGTTCTCCTCGTGATTTTTTGCCAGAAAAGCCTTTGTAGTTTCCAACTGTGGTTTTGTTCAATCATCACTGATAATCAATTAGGATAAGGCATACAGGTCTGAGCAATAATATTACCTACTGGATTTACTTGGTCAATGATTGTTGAATGTATGCCAGGTTTCAGCTATTTCTTGGGTCTCGGAAGAGTAGTTATGGCGGAGTTTGTTAAATTAAACTACGCCATAAGTGTGTTTTTTAGGTATATTTGTGGCGGAGTTTGTAAAAATAAACTCCGCCACAAGCAGTGAAGTCAATCCAAAAACAACCAGCACCTATCGGTGAAAAACTGATCGGTCGGGAGAAAGAAAAAAAGGAGCTTGAAGATGCGTTTCAGTCAGGCAGGGCTGAATTGATAGCGATTTATGGCAGACGCAGGGTTGGAAAAACCTTTCTGGTTCGTTCTGTCTATGAAAAGAATATGGTGTTTGAATTTACAGGTGCGCATCGAACCAATATGCCTACTCAACTGGAGAATTTTGCCAAAGCACTTCAAAGAGCCAATGGCAGCACTGCGGCACTGGCGGTACCCAAGAACTGGTCACAGGCTTTAAGTGAACTTGAAAGATTTTTAGAGCCTATCATAACCAAAAGAAAAGCGGTCATTTTCTTTGATGAGTTTCCCTGGATCAATTCACAGAAATCCCATTTTTTACAGGCATTTGATCATTTTTGGAATGCATGGGCTTCCCGTTATCCCAATCTTACGGTAGTCATCTGTGGCTCTGCTGCGTCGTGGATGATTCAACATATCGTTAGAAGTAAAGGCGGGCTACATAACAGGGTCACCCTTTTGATGCCCCTGTATAGTTTTACATTGAAGGAAACGGAAAATTATTTACAAAGCCGATCTGTCAAACTGGATCGTTACCAACTTTTACAACTCTATATGGTGATGGGAGGTGTGCCACATTATCTTTCCGGTATTAAAGCGGGGGAAAGTGCGGCACAGGCTATCGACCGAATGTGTTTTACTCCGAATGGAGCACTCATCCGTGAATTCGACTTGCTCTATGCTTCTCTCTTTGATGCGTCTCCTAATCATGTTGCTGTTGTGAAACTATTAGCCAAGTCATCAAAAGGGATGAGCAGAAAAGATATTATAGCCAGTTCTGACATGAATTCCGGGGGATGGATGACTGAAGTGCTTAAAGAATTAGAAAATTCCGGGTTTATCTCCAGTTATTCGCCGTTCGGTAAAACATCAAGGGATGTGATTTATCGGTTATCAGATGAATACTCTCTATTTTACTTAAAGTATATTAACAACAAAAAAGCAACAGGTCAAGGTACCTGGCTTAAAATATCTCAAAGCCCTTCATGGACAAGCTGGAGTGGTTTTGCATTTGAAGCAGTATGTCTGAAGCATAAAATGCAGTTAAAGGAAGCACTTGGACTCACCCATGTACTGGTTGAAGCATCCATCTGGAGATATGTTCCAGGTAAAGGACAAGCGGGTGCACAGATTGATCTGTTGCTGGATCGTTCTGATCATTGTATTAATATTTGTGAGATGAAATTTTCTACGAGTGAATACGCTATCACCAAAAAATACAGTGAAGAACTGGAGCAAAAGAAGAACGTATTTCTTAGTGTGACGGGTACAAAAAAAACCTTGTTTCTAACGATGGTGACCACTTATGGCGTTCATAAAAATGCTTATTCAACAAAGCTTGTAGATAAGGAGCTTACTATGGATGATTTATTTGCGCTTTAATTTTTCAGTTTCCTCATTTCGCCCGGAGTTACACCATAGGCCAGTTTAAATTGCTGGATAAAGTGGTGAGGTCTTCGATAACCACATATGTGTGCGATGGTTTGAATTGGCTCTTCTGTTTGTTCAATCATTGTTAATGCCAGTTTCATACGTTCTTGTATCATATACTGATGAGGGCTGATTCCGAAGACCTGTACAAAACCTTGTTTTAAGCCTTGCAAATTCCAGCGTGTAAGGAGCGATAATTTTTTTAAACTCAGTGGTTGCCCGATTTTTTGATCTATTATTTGACGAGCTATATATGCTTTTTCCACTACACTTATCGGGACTTCAGGATGAAGTAGGTGTAAATTTTGATTTTTTTCTAGTTTATATATTTCTGTAGCGAGATGCCGCAACAGGGTGCGAATTCTTTCGCAAACAAAACCCGGATATATGCTTTCAGGCATCTCATTGCTTAATAGTTCATGCCATTGGTAATGGTGCAAGTGTGAGCCATGGAAATGGTACGGTTTTATTGACTGGCGAATGATCATTGGATACCACTAAACTATGAATTTTTCCATTGGTAGTTTCAGACAGCAGCAAACCATTTTATGTTTACCTGCTTCAAATTCCAGATGAACTTCTTTTCCTACCAGTGCCTTGAAAAATAACATCACAGGGGAAGAAAGTGCAACAAGACTCGCATCATAGAAACAGCTATTTGTAGATCCTTCCATCAAATAACCCAATATGAGACGGTTGCTGGCAGCTTTGGCAAAAAGCCGAAGTTGTTTTGCCGCATGAATGTGGTGTACATAAATATCAAGTTCGGGATGTTCATAATGCTGCGTCAGTAAACTCAACCCTTTCGACTTTATTAAACTAGGTGAATAGCCATTGATGAGAAAGTGTTGCAAATGCTCTGGGATGTCAAAAGTCTCAGTCGCTTCACCCAATAAGTTGGAATCAGGACGCAAGTACATGGCTAGTGTTGGGTGGTGATCATTTCGCAACTGGAACAATTACAGCCAATAGTAACATTTCCAGTATTATCAATTCTTGCAGTAACCTTGCAGGCGCACAATTCTCCGTCACATACCGTAATAGATTCCGTTCTGAATCCTTCTTGTTGATTGTTTCTTCGCTCTACTACTAAATTATGCGTGCCGGTACTTGATTGATAAAAGACAAGAGCAATCGTCCTAGTGGGCGTATGAACATAAGAGATGTTTTCTATGTCAATCAATTTCTCATCTACTTTTTTTTCTGATAAAAATTGACGAATTCTTTCTACCGCTTCTTTTTTTGAAGCAAAAATGGCTTCCTGTTTTAAGACGATATTATCAAAGCTTTGATTCGATTTTTTACATCCAATTCCTATTAATAGTAAAATAGAGCAAAGTAGTTTTGTTTTCATGTTTTCTTCTTTTGAAACAAAACTGTCTTTGCGTTTAACCATATCGAGACATCATTGTGTCTTTAGGTTATACTGATGTGAATTCGGGCATTATTAGCGGAATCGGTAACTTTATGCTAATGAAATTTGTACTGTTTCTAATCTTAATTAGTTGCCTATTTGATAAGGGGTACGCCCAATATCATCCATTAAGACAATCTATTTGTGTGCTGAATAAAGTGCCTGTGTTGATTGAGTCTGATCCCATCATATTTAGATGGAAAGACCAAAAACTATTTGAAATGGGTACTGGTCGTATTCGTGTTCGATTGGCCCCAAGACAGTCATCTATTGAATTTGACCATTTAATTCAGGTTGCAGCTCCATTACCGTTTAAAGAACAGGAAAAACTTTCTGTTTTCTTAGTTCAAGATTCTTCTCATAACAGAAGTAAGTATGAAAGGCGTATAAATCCTGATGAGTTGCTCATGGATTCAGTTATGCAAGTAAATCAAGGACTTTTTCTGATTTGGAAAAACGAAAATAGTGAGATCGTACAGAAAGTTGGTTTTATGGCAAAACCTCTTGTTCCTCAAATTACCGGATATAGGTTCAACCGTAATTTTGATAGTCTGGACAATAGTGTACATGCTAAACAGCATAAGCGAAAATCGTACATTTCACTTGGATACGAAAAATTTAATGGTCAGTATATCAATGTTGATCCCGGTGATAAGTTGACACTTACTTTGCAGACTTATCCCTTATTAACAGATACAGTAATTCAGTATCGCTTAACACGACTTAAAGACAGGAAAGAGGGACTTTGGAAAATGACGGGTCATATATTAGCACTACCTGAACTGGTGGAAGGAAATGCGTATGAATTGGAACTTCGATATCCCAATCAACTTGAACAGATAACTTATCATCTAAATGTCCGTCCCTATTGGTATCAAATTATTTGGGTCAGGGTATCCGCTTTGATATTACTTGTAGCCATTGCGGTTTTTGTTACCCGCTTTTTTTATCAAAGAAGGCTGCGTAAAGTAACCGAACAACGGAAAAGATTACAAGAAAGACTCACAACGCTCCAATCGCAATTGAATCCTCATTTTATATTTAATTCGATCAATTCTATTGAAGGTCTCATCATAGAAGAGAATACGCAGGAGGCGAATCATTACTTATCTATTTTTTCTTCTATCATGCGTGAGGCACTTAAAAATTCGGATAAGACACTTGTTAGTCTTGAGGAAGAAATAGCACTCATGGAGAAGTATATACAGATAGAACAGTTGCGTTTTGGATTTCAGTATTCCATCCAGATTGGTGAGACTATCTCATTAGCTGAAATAGAAGTCCCTCCTATGTTACTGCAACCTGTTATAGAAAACGCAGTAAAGCATGGTGCCAGTACACTGGGTGAAAAAGGATGGATCAAAATAGTAGTTAGCTTGTCCGGTACTTCAATGGTGATCTGTATCAGTAATAATGCTGCTGACAAGAAGAGTAGTCAACCAACGGCTGGTGGATATGGCCTTACTTTCACTGAACAAAAGATTCAACACTTAAAAGCATTGTTTCCATCCACACCCATCGAGTTTTCCTTGGATGTGTCTCAGGGTGAAGCTAAAGCTGTATTTATTTTTCAGGATTGGATGGCCTGACGCACCATGCTCATGTTTCGTTTTGAAACCGGGATAAGATCACCATTGGTTAATTGAATCTCATATACCTGCCCCTTTGTACGAATGCTTTTAATAAAACCGGGGTTTACCATATGAGATTGATGCGTACGAATAAAACCCATTTGACCCAATAAATTTTCAAAATGGAAAATACCCTTTGAGGCTGTGAGTTTTTCGCCATCTTTTAGCATGAGGTGCGTGTAATTATTGGAAGCGATCAGGTGCATGATATCCGAGACCTGTACAAAACGCAGTTCCCGACTTTGTGGAATGGCAATTGTACGTTCAGTACCTGTTTTGAGTGCCAACTGTTGTAATAGAAACTGGATTTGTTCTTGGTAGCCTTTTAGATTTTTTTGAGTAAATGCTTTTTCAGTAGCGAGAATCAGCTCCTTTGGTTGTATAGGCTTTAATAAATAATCGATTGCTGAAAATTTTATTGCCCTTATACCATATTGTTCATGTGCCGTTGTAAAAATAACGGCAAAATTTTGTTGGTTGAGTGCTGTGAGCAGATCAAATCCTGATTCATCGCCTAATTCAATATCTAGGAATAATAACTCAGGAGAAAACTTGTAAAACAACTCTTTTGCCCCTGTGATATCTGATGCGCTGCCGCATAATTCAATACTACTACAATGCATTTTGATCAGCAGTTCAAGGTGTTTTCTGCTTTTAGCTTCGTCCTCAATAATGATTGCTTTCAATTGTTTATTGCTTATCGGTGTAAAGTACGTAAGACATTCTACATATTATTCTTTTTTTATTTCGACATGTCCTTTTGCTTACCGGTAATGAACTGTTTGAAATTGCATATTTGTTATTATCAGATGTTGAATCGTTAATAATTATGCTTTATGCAGCATTTTTTGTGCAGCGCACTTCCGCTCAAGGAATCATCAAGAAACATTCATTTTTTTCTCAACACGCATGTTGATTGATGTGTGGTACAAAAGGCACAGAAACTAATTTCTGTACATCAAATCTGCTACTATGCATACTGTTCAACAACCTCGATAATGTCTGTATTGCTCACATTTGATTCGAGGACGTTGTGATAAAAAATTCTGTAACGACTATTAAAGACGCGCGTATAACAACAAGAGAAATTATTCGACTATCAAAGGGATAAAAGATATCCTCACCATTTTGCGACGTAATAGGATAACCTTGAAAAATACACTTTTATCTAATAAATCGCAATGGCTCATTGAAAAGCATGTATGGCTTGATCGTGGATTTAACTTCCACTACCTGACACATGTTGTATTATCAAAAGAGGTTATCAGATCATGTACTGGTTTGAGTTTGGGTATTCAGAAGCAAAAGGCGAAATCAAATTGCAGTTGCATTCACGGCATTAGGGACTTATATAGAATTAAAAAACCTCATCCAGAGGCTTTTATTTTGTATTTCTCTTTTTACTGAATAAAATACCTGTTTCTATCGCTTTGATACACAGGAAGTTTTAAGATAACAATCTGCAACATCTGCATTTACTCTCATCCCCTAATCGTTTAAAATCCATAAAATGCTTGCGGAAAACACTGGCTAATCACAAAAATAATTCAGTGTTTTCCTAAAAAAAGCCTCCGTAGATTTACTATACCCCCATAAGGAATCTATCCGATTCATGTACATGAGAATGTATGTATCAATTGACCTATCAATTGAGATTCACGCTTTTTTGTATTGGTATTTCTAAATCAACAATTTAACAACAGTCTAAAAAATCATTGTTATGAAACAAAATCGATTTTCAGTTTTGAGATTTGTTTTGACATGTATTGGGGTGTGCATGTTAACCATCTTTTCAATTGCTCAAATTCAAATCCGAACTATTACTCCTAAACAACTCGATTCATTGTTACCAGAGTTTGTTAGTATTCTATCATCAGTGAAACCTAAAACTGTTCAGGTAAAATTCTTAGTACACAATAATGATCATCCCTCAGATACAACTCCATATTATAAAAAGTTTTTACAAGGCACCGAAATACCTGTCACATATGGTATCAAAGATGGCACGGTAAAATCAACTACATCATTTATCTATTGGACTTTTCAGTTAGCTGTCCCGAATGCTACTGAATTAGGGATAAGATTATCAAATATAAATCTCAGTGAGGATGCACAGGTATACCTCATTAATAATAACAATACTCTACTTGCAGGTCCACTGCAAAAAGATAAGTTTAACTGGTTAAAAACTCAACATATTCCTTTGGAGATAAAAACTACTGAAAAGGTTACTCTAATAATTAAGGAGCCTAAATTGAATAAAAAAGAACTTGTTTCTTCATTGACTATAACGAGACTATACGCTGACAATACTGGAAACGCCAATACAATATCAGCATTCCAAAGTTCTTTTACAGGATGTATGCCGAATATTACATGCTTTCCTGAGAAAGCTCAAATAAGTAGAGCAGTAGCTCGTATGCGAATATCTAATGGAGGTTATTGGGGAGGTGGGACAGGAACATTAATTTCAAATGAGCTTGGAAATGGCAGAGCATATTTTTTAACCGCGAAGCATTGTTTAGATCTAAATAACGATGGTTCAATTGATTCATATGAAATCAATCAGCTCAGTTTTGCAGAATTTAGATTTAGGCATTGGATTGTAGGATGTAGTGGATCAAGCCCTGAACCCGGTATCAATTTTTTTGGTGCGCAAATTGTTGCCCAACTGAGTTCGAGCGATATGATTTTGTTAGAACTCACGAATCCCCCTGGGATTGGAGACGACGTTACGTATGCCGGCTGGAATCGCGGCTCAACGTTACCTTCTGAAACTGGTTCTTTTGTAGCACATCATGCAAGTTTGGAAGATATGAAAGGAGCAAAGACAAGGAATGTAAACCATTGGATGTGGGATGCGACAAAATGGAGTGTTTTTTATCAATATGGCGATCAAGGAGCCGCAACAGTAAAGGGATCGTCTGGCTCTGCTCTGCTCAATGAATACAATCAAATCGTAGGAACGTTACAACAGGGGCAAGTAAATTGTGGAAATCAAAGTTTAGGAGATCAATTCGAAAAACTTGAACATTTTTGGATTCCTGCCGTTGCTCAAGCATTATCACCTAACAATCTTTATAGTATCCCCGGAATTCAAACCTATAACATGGAAATTTTAGGAGATGAGTATATTCCGTGTTCTGGTACTGTTACATATAGCGTTCCAAACTTCATCGGCTGTACATTTACTTGGACG
>Ga0164290_1002320_pt1 | contig 14249 bp, 11 predicted proteins | sample Micstemetagenome_FD_108782 | JGI IMG/M metagenome (GOLD analysis project Ga0164290, IMG submission 108782) | Contaminated culture microbial community from soil near Moab, Utah, USA - Microcoleus steenstrupii SON62 (Illumina Assembly) | ecosystem: Environmental > Terrestrial > Soil > Soil crust... | reverse complement strand
CTTATGGTGGCCATGAACCCGCAGACCTGGGCCCAGGACGTGGCCGAGATCCAGCCCGGCGGCTATCTGTTCTACGACTCGACCAAGCCGCTTCCCGCCACCGCCTTCCGCGCCGACATTCACGTCATCGGCATGCCGGCGACGGCCATCTGCAACGCCACCTACGACGTGCCGCGCGAGCGCACGCTGTTCAAGAACATCCTGGTGCTGGGTGCGCTCAGCGAGCTGATGGGCATCGAGGCCGCCGTCATCGAGAAGCTGTTCGCCGAGCAGTACAAGGGCAAGGAAAGATTGCTGGACTCCAACGTCCGCGCCCTGCACGCGGGCCGTGAATTCGCGCGCGACCATCTGTCGGTCCAGCCCTTCGGCCTCAAGGTGCGGCGCGCCGACGCGGTGGGCGACAGGATCTTCCTGGAGGGCAACGCCGCCACGGCCCTGGGCTGCGTCTACGGTGGCGCCACCGTCTGCGCCTGGTACCCGATCACGCCGTCGTCCTCGGTGGCCGAGGCCTTCGAGAAATACGCGGTGAAGTTCCGCACCGATCCCGGGACCGGCGAGAAGCGCTATGCCATCGTGCAGGCCGAGGACGAGATTGCCTCCATCGGCATCATCACCGGCGCCGGCTGGAACGGCGCGCGCGCCTTCACGGCCACGTCCGGCCCCGGCGTGTCGCTGATGACGGAGTTCCTCGGCCTGGCCTATTTCGCCGAGATCCCCATCGTCGTCATCGACGTGCAGCGCGGCGGCCCCAGCACCGGCATGCCCACGCGCACCCAGCAGGCCGACCTGCTGTCCAGCGCCTATGCCTCGCATGGCGACACCCAGCATGTGCTGCTGCTGCCGGAGGACCCGCGCGAGTGTTTCGAGTTCGCTGCCACGGCGCTCGACCTGGCCGAGCGCCTGCAGACGCCCGTCTTCTTGATGAGCGACCTCGACATCGGCATGAACCAGCGCCTGTGTGCGCCGCTGGCCTGGGACGACGCACGCCGCTACGACCGCGGCAAGGTCATGACGGCCGAGCAACTGGAGGCCGGCGCCGAGTTCGCCCGCTACAAAGACGTCGACGGCGACGGCATCCCCTGGCGCACGCTGCCGGGCACCCACCCGAGCAAGGGCGCCTACTTCACCCGCGGCACGACGCGCAACGAGCAGGCCATCTACTCCGAGCGCGGCGACGACTACGTGCGCAACGTCGAGCGCCTGCGCGCCAAGTTCGCGACGGCGGCGTTGCTCGCGCCCCAGCCCCTGGTGCGTGCCGCGGCGCAGAAGACGCGGCTGGGCGTCCTCTACTTCGGCTCGACGGCGCCGGCCATAGACGAGGCGCTGGCGGCGCTGACCGAGGCCGGCATCCACGTCGACGCGATGCGCCTGCGCGCCTACCCCTTCGCACCCAGCGTGGCCGAGTTCATCGCGGCGCATGACGCCGTCTTCGTCGTCGAGCAGAACCGCGATGCGCAGATGCGTCGCCTGCTGGTCAACGAGCTGGAGGTGGCGCCCGCCCAGCTCATCAAGGTGCTGCATTTCGACGGCACGCCCATCACGGCCCGTTTCATCACCGACGCGATCACGCGCCATGTGCATGCGCTGGCCACGGCCCCGAGGAGCGCGGCATGACCTATCTCGCCAAGCCGAGGCTGCACCACCCCAGCCTGACCAGGAACAAGGTCGGCTACACGCGCCGCGACTACGAAGGCAAGGTCTCGACGCTGTGCGCCGGCTGCGGTCACGACTCCATCTCCGGCGCCATCGTGCAGGCCTGCTGGCAGCTCGACATCGCGCCGCACCGCGTCGCCAAGCTCAGCGGCATCGGCTGCTCCAGCAAGACGCCCGACTACTTCCTCGGCGCCAGCCACGGCTTCAACACCGTGCATGGCCGCATGCCCAGCGTGCTGACCGGCGCCTACCTCGCCAACCGCGAGCTGCTCTACCTCGGCGTGTCGGGGGACGGCGACTCCGCCTCCATCGGCCTGGGCCAGTTCGCCCACGCCATGCGGCGCGGCGTGCGCATGGTCTATATCGTCGAGAACAACGGCGTCTACGGCCTGACCAAGGGCCAGTTCAGCGCCACGGCCGACAAGGGCTCGGTGGCCAAGAAGGGGGCGACCAACAACGACGCCGCCATCGACCTCGCCGCCCTCGCCCTGCAGCTCGGCGCCACATTCGTCGCGCGCAGCTTCTCGGGCCACAAGGAACAGCTGGTGCCCTTGATCGAAGGCGCCATCCGCCACGGCGGCGCGGCCTTCATCGACGTCATCAGTCCCTGCGTGGCCTTCAACAACCATGCCGGCTCGACACGCAGCTACGACCATGTCCGCGCCCACAACGAGGCGCTGAACCGCATCGACTTCATCGACCTCGCCGAGGAGCAGGTCGCCACGGGCTCGCCCGACGTCATCGACGTTGCACAGGCCGACGGCACGCTGCTGCGGCTGCGCAAGGTTGCGCCCGACTACGACCCCACCGATCGCCTCGGCGCCATGAACGCCATGCAGCTGCGCGCGGCGGCCGGCGAGATCGCCACCGGCCTGCTCTATGTCGACCCGGCGGCCAGGGACTGGCATGCGGCGCAGCGCACGGCGGCCCAGCCCTTGAATCGCCTCGGTGAAGAAGCACTCTGCCCCGGCGCTGCGGCGCTCGCGAAGATCAACGCCGGGCTGAGATGATCGGGGCCATGCGTCTTCATCTCACCCTCCTTGCCGCCCTCGTCCTCACCGCCTGCGCCAGCTCCAGCCAGGACAAGGTCTCCAAGGCCGCCACCACGCCGCTGTCCGACCTCAACGTCGTGCGGGCCGACATTCCCGACGTGCTGAAGGCCGCGCTCGCGGCGCCCTATGGCGCGCCGACCGATGGCAGCTGCGCGGGCCTGGCCGCCGCCGTGCGCGAGCTCGACGAGGTGCTGGGCCCCGACCTCGACGTGCCGGCCAGCAAAGGCAACACCGGCCTGCTGGAGCGCGGCGAGGACGCCGCCACGGGGGCGCTGCAGCGCACGGCCGAGGGCGTCATCCCCTTCCGCGGCTGGGTGCGCAAGCTCAGCGGCGCCGAGCGCTATGCCAGGCAGGTGAGCGCCGCCATCACGGCCGGCGGCGTGCGGCGCGGCTTTCTGCGCGGCCAGGCGGTGGCCAAGGGCTGCACGGCCAGGCCGGCCTGATCAGCTCAGGCCCAGGCTGGGCTCCTGCGCCGCCTCGTCCACCGGCCTGGCCGGGATGGTCGCCAGCGCCAGCTCGGCGCTGTTCAGCGCACCTTCGATGAAGCCCTGGTAGTCCGAATACGCCTCGCCGACGATGTGCAGATTGCGCGCGCCGCTGCCGAAGTCGAAGGCCTTGAAGGCGTCCATGACCTTCCAGGAGCGCACCCCCGGCTGCCAGCCGTGGTTGGCCGCGCCATAGGGCGCGCGCGCCCAGTCGCGGATGCCGTAGGTGATGATGGAGTTGCGGATGTACTGCGTCGTCTCGGCCAGGCTGAGGTCGCCGAAGATGCGCCTGGCGTTCTCCGTCAGCTTCAGCTCGGTGCCGCCGGCGGCGGCCCGCTTCACGTCGCGGGCCACGAACAGCGCGAAGGCATCGACGATGCGCGCGTTCTGGTCGACTTCGGCGCGGTCATGGCGCTCGCCGTCGATGACGTAGTGGCGCCAGAACTCGGTCGACGGGCGGTCCATGTAGAGCAGCAGCATGCCGTGGCCGTCATGGTCGGCCTCGGGTGGGCGGCGGAAGTAGTGGATCTCGCGCGTCGGCATGCAGTTGGCGTACTGCTGCGGCGGCTGGCCATGGCTCCACCATGGCGTGTTGCAGACGAAGAAGACCTTCAGCATGGGGAAGCCGTTGACGCTGTCCAGCTGCTGCGCGATGTGCTCGGGCAGGTGGCGCGTCAGCTTGAGCAGCGGCAGCCGCGGCAGGGCCAGGATGAGGCGCTCGGCGCGCAGCGTGATGGGCCCGTTCTGCGTCGCCACGTCCAGGGTCAGGGTCGGCTTGCCCAGCTCCACCGGCTGCACGCCGCGCAGCTTGTGGCCGCCCGCCAGCGTCACGTTGGGGTGGCCGCGCAGCCGCGCCAGCAGGCCCTCGGTCAACCGGGCCGAACCGCCTTCGATGCTGGCCAGCTGCTGGCCCACGGTCTTGAGCGCGCGAAGCCACCAGATGATCCACTCGGCCGCGTTCAGGTTCTCCGGGATCATGTGATAGAAGGTCCCGGTGTCGCGCAGCTTGACGAGGGCCCGGTGGCTGAGGATGCCCTGGGCCGACAGCGCATTCCAGAAGCCCATGTCCCACAGCGGCTGGCCGTGCAGCTGGGCATGCTTGCGCAGCCGCATGTAGTCGGCCTCGGTCAGCGAATCGATCCAGGCCTGGTCGTCGGGCGCGCGGCCCATGATGAGCATCAGGCCGCGCTTGAGCAGCTGCAGGGAGTTCAGGCCGCGCTCGGCCTCGGGCAGGTCGAGGTCGTCGCTGCCGACCGCATCGGCCGAGGGGCCGAAGAAGTCGACCAGACCCACGCCCAGCTCGGCGCACAGGGCCGCAAAGCGTGGCTGCAGCGTGGGCTCGAAGCGCATCGGCCCGTATTCGGCGATGAAGCCGTCCATGTCCTCGGTCTCGATGCGCCCGCCCCAGCGGTCAGCGGCTGCCTCCAGCACCAGGATGCGGTGGCCGGCGTCGGCCAGGCGCAGGGCGCAGTACAGGCCGGAAACGCCGCCGCCGGCAATGACGATGTCATGGGTCGTCATGGAATGCTCCACTTGTATGTACAACTGGGCGCAAGCATATCGGAGCGGCGGGTGCGGCCGCGAAGGGCCGAGAATGCCGCCATGCCCGGCCGCCACCTCCGCTACCTCGTCCTCACGCGGCGCCACCCGTCCGCCATCCTGCTGGTCGTCCAGCTGGCGGGCCTGCTGCTCTATCCGGTGCTCGAGGCCACGCGCTCCGGTCCGCTGGCCCTGAGCGCCTTCGGCATCGCGGTGCTGGTGTTCACGACGCGCATGGTGCGCCGCACGCCGGGCCTGACCTGGCTGAGCGTCTGCCTGGCCCTGCCGGCCATCGTGCTGCTGCTGCTGCAGGCCCTGCTGGACATGCACTGGCTGCTGCCCTGGTCGGCGGCGCTGGAGGCGTTGTTCTACTTCTATGCGGCCGGCAGCCTGGTGGCCTACATGATGAACGACATGCATGCGACCACCGACGAGCTGTTCGCCGCGGGCGCGACCTTCACGCTGCTGGCCTGGGGCTTTGCCTACAGCTTCGTCGTGTTGCAGGCCCTGCAGCCGGGCAGCTTCGCCGCAGCCGTCAATGCCGACCAGCCACGCAGTTGGACGGAGCTGATGTTCCTCAGCTTCGCGCTGCTGTCCAGCACCGGCATCGGCGATGTCATCCCGGTGCGGCCGCTGGCGCGGGCCTGGGCCAGCCTGGAGATGTTCGTCGGCGTCATGTACCTCGCGGCCGTGGTGTCGCGGCTGATCGGGCTGACGCTGCTGCGCCGCTGAGCCTTCAGCCGGCCAGGGCCCGCAGCGCCAGCCAGGCGGGCAGGCCCAGGTACAGGCTCGCCAGCCCCAGCCGTTCCAGCCAGACGCGCAGCGGCAGCGCCTGCTGCGGCCGCAGCAGGCCGCCGGCGCACGCGCCCAGCTCGATGGCCGCCCGCAGCGCCGCCGCGCACAGCACCACGCCGGCGATCCATGCCGCCCACCACAGCGCGAAGGCCGTCAGATAGGCGCCGAGGCCGAAGCTGTAGAGCTCGCCCAAGGGGCTGCCATAGGCGATGCGCTGGTGCAGCTGGAAGGCCGGCAGGGCCAGCAGCAGGGGCAGCAGCAGGAACTTGAAGGCCGGCTGCGCGAAGCGGCTGGGCCGCAGCTGCGCGCGGCCACGGGCCCAGGCCCACCAGGCCGGCCAGGAGGGCCGTTCCCGCACGGGCAACTGCAGGGCGAGCGCCAGCGCCCAGGGGTCGGGGGTGCACAGGCCGCAGGGCCAGCGCGCGCCGGATTGCAGGCACAGCGAGGCGCCGCTTCCGGGCAGCGGCAGGCGCCAGGGCTCGACGGCAGCGATGTCCTGCAGCGCGATCTCCAGCCGGCGCGGGCCGCGCGACAGCAGCAGCCGGCCGTCGGCCAGCGCGACCCGCGCCGAGCAGGCCCGCAGCAGCAGCCAGGCTGCGATCTCGGGAACGAGGCAGAGCACCGTGAACAGGCGCAGCAGCGTGAGGGTCTGGGTCTGCAGGCTGCCGTCGCCCCAGAGGACGGCGGCGGCCAGGCCCAGGGCGCCGCCGCGCGACACCAGCCTCAACAGGCCGGCCACGGCCCGCGTGGCCGGCGGCAGCACGACCAGGCGGCCGGGCAGCGGTGCGGGCATCGCAGCGCCTGCTGCCTGGCCCTGGGGCCGCAGCGCGGCGAGCAGCAGCAGGGCGGCGAGGAAGCCGGCCGCCGCGCGCCCGACCCAGTCGCCCCAGCGGACCATCGGCGTCGGTGCCGGGTCGCGCACCGGCAGCTCGCCGATGACGAGGGCGCGCTCGCCCAGGCCCGCGCCGGCGATGACTTGACCGCGCGCGTCGATGACGGCGCTGAAGCCGTTGGTCGTGACACGGAACTGCGGCAGCCGGGTCTCGATGCTGCGGAAGGCGGCGACCGCCTGGTGCAGCCGCGCGCCCTGCGGATGGGCGCTGAACCAGGAATCGTTGGACAGGGTCAGGATGAGCTGGGCGCCGAGGCGGGCGCCGGCGATGGCGAGGCCCGCATCGGTGTCGTCCAGGCAGATCAGCGGCAGCACCGGCACTTCGCGGTCCTGACCCTGGCCATTCGCCACGCGCAGCGGGAAGACGCGCGCTCCGGAGCCCGGCTTCCAGCGGCCGGCGCCAGGTAGCCAGGCGCCCAGGGTCGGCCCGTCCAGCCAGGCGGGCAGGGCTTCGGTGAAGGGAAAGAGCCGGGTCTTGCGGTACATGCCCAGCAGGCCGACCTGCGGCTGCACGAAGGCGGCAGCGTTGTATTCGCCGTCGGCATCGCGGTCATAGGTGCCGAAGACGAAGGGCACGCCGGCGGCGGTCATGGTGGCGAGGATCTCGGCGTCCAGCTCGGCGCCGGCCTCGTTCTTGGGCTGGCCGAAGCTGGTCGGGTAGACGGTCTCCGACCACAGCACCGCGTCCACCCGGTGGCGCTCGACGGCGTCGTAGCTCATGGCGAAATGGACGTCGAGGATCTCGCGCACGACCGCGTCGGCGCCGTGCTGGCGGCGCAGCGCCTCGTAGCCGGTGATGTTGGACTGCACCAGCCCCAGCCGTAGCGGCCGGACCTCGGTGGCCGGCTCGGCCTGGTGCACGGCGAGGCCATAGCCCGTCAGCAGCAGCGGGCCCAGGGCGGCCAGGGCCAGCGGCGCGGCGCGGCGCCGGGCCAGCGCGGCGGCGAGGGTTTCGTTGACCAGCAGCAGCACCAGCGTCAGGCCGGTGGCCCCGCCCAGCTCGGCGGCCTGGCGCAGCAGCGGCGATGGATACAGGCCATGGCCCAGGGTGTCGCCCAACAGCCGGGGCAGGGCCCATTCGGCGGCCACCCAGGCGGCCGCGCTGGCGCAGGCGGCGAGCGCCGCGCCGTGGTGGCGGCGCGCGAGCTGGCGCACCAGGGCGAAGACGATGATCTGCGGCTGCAACAGCGGCGCGGCCAGCAGCAGCAGGACCAGGCCGGCACCGGGGCCGACGCCGGTGTAGGCGCCCAGGGCGCTGCCGAACCAGTAGAAGACGGCGGCCGTGTAGGCCACGCACATGGCCCAGGCGCCCAGCAGGGCGGGGCCGAGCCGGGTCTCGGCATCCAGGGTGCGCAGCCAGGGGACGAGGGCCACGAAGCCGAGCATCCAGGCGCCGTGGGCATAGAGGCCGCAGAGCAGGGCGGCCAGTGCGACGCCGGTCCAGCGGCTGTTCAACAGCCGGCTTGCCGAGACAGCGCGGCTCAACGCGGGCCGTCCAGCGGCGCCGGCACGACGATGCGCCGGATCGGCAGACCCGGCGGCGCCAGCTCGGGCGTCACGATGCGGTCGGCGGGCACGGCGACGTTGCGGCCGTTGATCATGACGGTCTGCATGTCGGGCGAGAACATCAGCATGGGCTCGATGCGCTGGCCGTCGTCGGTGGCCTGGTGGTGACGCACATAGCCGGGCGGCAGCTCGAAGTGTTCGGGCACGGCCAGGCCGATCAGCGGCGGCCGGGTGCCGGGCGGGTTGAAGGCGCCCAGGCCGGTGCGCACGCCGGCCGCATGCAGGCGCTGGATGACTTCGGCCATGGTCGGGCGCTCGCCTTCGTTGATGTAGTCGGCCAGGTCGGGCGTCGGGTCACCGTCGGGGTCTCGCAGGCGCGGGATGCGTGGGGGCGCCGCCCGCATGGGCGGCGGCGGCGCGACGGCGGCGGGTGCGCTGGCCGGCGCTGCCGGCAGGTCGACCCGGGCCAGGGCCAGATGGGCGGGTGCGGCGGCGACCGGCGGCGGCGGCGTGTCTGCCGGCCACCACCAGGCCAGGCCGCCCGCCACCGCGGCGAGCACCAGCCCCAGCACCCAGGAGGAGGGCCCCCAGGCGCCGTGCGGCTCGCGGTCGCGCGATGGCTTCATGCCGCGGCCTCGGGCTCAGGGTGAGGCCGGATTGGACGTCGAGATCGCCCAGCCCATGCGCTCATGGCCGTACTGGTTCCAGATCGGGCTCTTGCCGTTGCTGAAGGAGGTGTAGCGCGCCGCGCCCGAGCCGGTGGTGCCGCCGAACAGGCCGGCCGAGACGGTGCCGCCGGTGTAGGTCGGGTGGGTGTCGTCGGACTGGATGTAGTCGTAGCTGCTGCTGGCCGACACGAACTTGGCGTTGGCGTCGCGGATCGTCGGCTTCAGCGCGCCGGTGATGCGGCCGACATAGCTGGCCTCGCTCTCGCCGGGCACCCAGCGCAGCGCTTCGGAATCGATGAGGCCGTCGCCATTGCTGTCGTAGTCGGCGCCCATGTACTGGGCGAAGTTGTCCGCGCAGTTGAAGCCCTTCTGGCGCGCGTACTCGCACATCCAGTAGTTCATCGCCGCCAGCCTGGGCAGGAAGCGGTCGCGCATGTTGACGGTGGCGCCCGTCGTCGCGTCCCTGCAGCTGCTCTGGGTGTTGTCGGCGTTGTAGCCCGGGTAGTGCAGGTTGGAGATCTGCTTGAGCTTGACGCCCGAGTAGGCGTTGGCGTTGATGAAGTCCATGGCCGCCGCCACATAGGTCTTGCAGCTGTTGACGGCGGCGTCCATGCCGGCGTAGTTGCAGGTGCCGGTCTGGCTCTTGAAGGCCGAGCGCGCCTGCAGGCCGTCGTTGCCGCACATCTCGAAGGTGACGACGCGGGTGGAGGCCGCCTGCATGTAGGACTTCTCGGCGACGATCTTGTTGTTGTAGACATCGGAGGCGACGGCGCCGGACTTGGCGCGGCGCACGCTCTCGATGCTGGCATTCCACTTGGCGGCCAGGTATTCGGCATTCACCGTCGGCGCCGCGTACCTGGCGGCGCTGGTCACCGAGCCGTTGTAGCCGGCGTAGATGGAATCGCCATAGGCCACGATGCGGTATTTGGCCGTCGTGCCGCTGCGGTTGATGGTCCATGACACGTTCTGCGTCAGCGTGCTGGCCGCGGCCGGTGCGGCGCACGCGGCCGCCAGCAGCGGCAGGCCCAGCCGCCGGATGGCGGCCCTCAGGGAAGTTCTCATCTGTGTCTCCTGGCTTGTTGTTGGCGAAGGGAATCGACAGAGCGCCCGGCCGCCGTGTCGGCGGGCCGGGACCATGAACAGCGGCTTCACGCTAGCACCGCGACTGCGCGCCGACTTGCGGACATTCCCTCTGTGTGCGCTGCAGCAAGAGGGGCTTGGCGCCCCTCGCCCAGGATCGCCCTGCTGAACGCGGGCGTCCCTGGTCGGTCCCCCTGGGGGACGGCGATGCTTGCGGCATCGAGCCGCCAGCACATCGCCGGTCGGGCCGGCTCGGGAGCGGCCCAGCGCTCGGCCCGGAGAACCGCGGAGCGGCCGAACGGCGTTTCAGTACAGACGGATGGCCGAATCGAAATGCCAGGTGCGGCGGATCTCGATGACGTCGTACTCGCGCGCCAGCGCCGGGGGGAAGGCCGGGTAGTTGGCCTGGCTCTCGATGACGCGGCGGATGGCCTCGTCCAGGGCCGGCACGCCGCTGGAGCGGTGGAAGCTGACCGACTCGACGGTGCCGTCGGCGCGCAGCGCGACGGTCACCAGCGGGTCGGTGTAGGGCTGCTTCAGCGCCTCGCGCACCAGGTCCATGGTGGTCGGGTTGAGCTGGATCTTGCGCGCCCAGGCCTCGGCATACAACACCATCTCGGCATTGGCGTCCACGCGGCCGAACAGGCGGCCGCGGCGCAGGCTGCTCCACGACGAGGGCAGGTTGGACGCGGCCTGCCGGGCCGCGTCACGCTTGGCGGCCTCCTCGTTGAGCTGCTGGCCGATGGCGCGCAGCCGGGCCTCGCGCTGTTCCTCCTCGGCGCGGGCGGCGGCCAGCTTGGCGGCGGCCATGCGGGCAGCTTCCTGGCGGGCTGCATCCAGCCGGGCGGCTTCCTGGCGGGCGGTTTCCGCCCGGGCCGTCTCGGCCTGCTGGCGCGCCGCCTGCGCCTGGGCTTCGGCACGGCGCGCGGCCTCCTGGCGCTCGGCGTCCTGGCGTGCCGCCTCGGCCTTGGCAGCGTCCTCGCGGGCCTGAGCGTGGCGCTGAGCTTCGCGGCGCTCCGCCTCCAGCCGCGCGGCCTCGGCGCGCGCCGCGTCCTGGCGGGCGGCCTCTTGCCGCAGGGCTTCCAGGCGGGCGGCGTCCTGGCGCTCGGCCTCCTTGCGCAGCGCCTCCTGCCGGGCCGCTTCCTGCCGGGCCGCTTCCTGTCGCTCGGCCTCGGCCAGCTGTTCCATCAACTGCCGGGTGTCTGGCCGGGGGCGGTCGAGCTGGGCCAGCTCGGCGGCGCGCTCGCGGGCCTCGCGCTCCAGGGCGGTGCGGCTGCCATCCTCGCGGGCCAGCGGCGTCAACGCGCTGGACGCGGCCGACAGCGCGGCGATGACGGGCGCCGAGGCCGGCAGGGCGGCAGGCACCGCCCAGTTCGTCTCGGCGGGCTTGTGCACCGCGATGACGGCGGTGGCTGGAGCGGCGGTGGGCAGCGCGAGCGTCGGCGCCTCGGTCTGCGGCTCGGGGCGCGGTGCCTCCGCTGGCGCGACCGGATCGGGCGCCGCCGCCGGGGCCGGAGCCGGTGCTGCCGGCGCGACCAGCACGACGCGCAGGTCCGGCACCTCGGCGCGCCGCGCCTGCCACGGCAGGCTCAGGCCGGGCAGGCCCAGGCCGGCGCCGCCAAAGCTCAGGCTCAGCAGCAACAGGTGGACGAGCAGGGAGGCCGCCCAGGCCGGCCAGGGACGCGACCGCCGGCGCCGCGGCCAGGCCGCCGGTGCACGGCCGGGGTCGCTGGACCAGCGGCTCAAGCCGGCCCCGCGCCGCGGGGGCGATTCGGCTGGGGGAGGGGCTGGCGGCGCATGGCGCCATTGTCCGCAGCCCGGCGGGCCTGGCCGGCGCGGCGGCCGACCCCCTGAATGAGGGGCGGCCTGACGCCATCGGCCTTGAAATGACGTTTGTTCCAGCACCAGCCTGAAAAACTGCCTTGGGAGGCGCCATGAAATCCCTGCTGCCCACGCCCCGCCGCCTGCTGACCCTCGACGCGCTGTTCACGCGCCGGCGTACCGTCCGCATCGAGCCCATGCTGCCGGAGGACACCCGCCTGCCGGACGCCGCAGACCCGCGCCGCCTGCTGCAGGCCCATGCGCGCATGGCCCGCCTGGCTGCCGAGATGGCGCTGGAGGAAGGCAGCCGGCGCCAGTACGCGGCGCGCGACGAGAGCGTGGTGGTCGAAAAGCGCTGAGTCAGATCGGCGTCGGCAGCACCTCGCCGCGCTGCCAGGCCTCGACATTGGCGATGAAGTTCAGCACCGTCGCGCGGATGGACTGCGGCGACCAGCCGGCCACATGGGGCGTCAGGATGACATGGGGCAGGTCCACCAGGGCCTCGGGCGGACGCGGTTCGCTCTCGTAGACGTCCAGGGCCGCGCCGGCGATGCGGCCCTCGCGCAGCGCCGCGGCCAGGGCGACGGTGTCGATGCAGCTGCCGCGGGCGATGTTGACGACATGGCCGCCCGGACCGAGCGCGGCCAGCACCTCGGCGTTGACGATATGGCGGGTGGCCGCGCCCCCGGGCGTGGCGACGACGAGGTCGTCGGCCCAGGCTGCCAGGGACATGACACCGTCGAACCAGAGGGCGTCGCCGGCGTCCGGCCGCGGCCGGCGGTTGTGATAGCCGATGCGCATGCCGAAGGCGGCGGCGCGCGTTGCGATCTTCAGGCCGATGCTGCCCAGGCCGATGATGCCCAGGCGCCTGTCCTTGAAATTCGGGAACAGCGGCAGCGCATCGCGCCAGACACCGGCCCGCAGGGCCGCGCCCTGCTGGGGCAGGGCGCGCACGCTGGCCAGCAGCAGGGCCAGGGCATGATCGGCCACGCAGTCGTCATTGGTGCCGGCGCCGTTGCAGACCCGCACGCCGGCCGCCTTGGCCGCGGCCACGTCGAGGTTCTCGTAGCCGGCGCCCTGGGCGGCCAGCAGCTTCAGCCGCGGGCAGGTGGCGATCTCGGCGGCCGTGAAGCCGACGCTGCCATTGGTCAGCACCAGCTCGATGTCGGCGCCGCGCGTGGCCAGGGCGGCGGCGCGCGCGGCGGGGTCGAGCGCTTCGATGACCTGGAAACGGTCCAGCAGCAGGGCCTTGTGTTCGGCGGCGATGGGGACGAGGAGGAGCAGGGTCAGCATGACGGCGGCGCAAGGACAGAATGCGCCCATCATGACCGAGCCCGTCTATTTCGCGTCGCCCGAGGAATTCCGCGCCTGGCTGGACCGGCATGCCGACACGGCCGGCGAGCTCATCGTCGGCTTCCACAAGGTCGGCTCGGGCCTGCCCAGCATGACCTGGCCGCAGTCGGTCGACGAGGCCCTCTGCCATGGCTGGATCGACGGCGTGAGGAAGCGCGTCGACGAGCTGCGCTACCAGATCCGCTTCACGCCGCGCCGGCCGGGCTCGATCTGGAGCCGCATCAACATCGACCGCGTCGCCGTGCTGACGGCCGAGGGGCGCATGAACCCGGCGGGCCTGGCGGCATTCGAGCGCCGTACGGAAGCCCGCAGCGTCGTCTATGGCTACGAGCAGGCAGGTGAGGCGGTTTTGCCGCCGGACCTGGAGAAGCGCTTCCGTCGCCAGCGCAAGGCCTGGGCCTGGTTCCAGGCGCAGCCGCCGGGCTGGCGGCAGCAGATGCTGCGCCGGGTGCTCTCAGCCAAGCAGCAGGCCACGCGCGAGCGGCGGCTGGAGCTGCTGATGGCCGCCGCCGCCGAGGGCCGGCGCCTGGTCTGACGAATGACCGGGGCGCCGGCCGCGCCCACAATCGCGCCACTTCGGATTTCCCGCCCACCATGAAACGACTCCTGCTGCTGCCCGCCCTGCTCGCGGCGACCCTGGCCCAGGCCGAAACCCCGCTCGAGGCCTTGCCCTACACGCCCAGCCTGGACGTGAGCGTCATGGACCGCAGCGCCGACCCCTGCGACGACCTCTACCGCTTCGCCTGCGGCCGCTGGAGCGAGAAGAACCCCATCCCGGCCGACCAGGCCAAGTGGTCGGTCTACGCCAAGATGGCCAACGAGAACCAGCGCTACCTGTGGGGCGTGCTGAACCAGCTCGGCGCGGCCGGGCCTGAGCGCACGCCGACCCAGCTCAAGCTGGGCGACTACTTCGCCAGCTGCATGGACGAGGCCGCCGTGCAGGCTGCCGGGCTGCAGCCCCTGCAGCCGCTGCTGGAGCGCATCGCCGCGCTGAAGGACAAGCGGGACCTGCCCACGCTGCTGGCCGAGCTGCAGCTGGCGGCGGGCGGCGAGCGCCTGTTCTTCGCCTTCAGCGCCGGCCAGGACTTCGCCGACGCGACGCGCCAGATTGCCTTCGTCCATGCCGGCGGCCTGGGCCTGCCCGACCGCGACTACTACCTGACGCGCGACGACAAGACGCTGAAGATCCGCCGCGCCTACGAGGCCCATGTGGCCCAGGTCTTCACGCTGCTGGGCGAGTCGCCGGCCGCGGCCGCGGCGGCCGCGCGCAGCGTGCTGGCGACCGAGACGGTGCTGGCGCGGGCGTCGCTGTCCAAGGTCGACAAGCGCGACCCCTACAAGACCTTCCATGTCGTCGATGCCCGCGGCCGGCAGGCGCTGATGCCCGGCTTCGACTGGGCCGGCT
>Ga0164290_1002319_pt1 | contig 14264 bp, 13 predicted proteins | sample Micstemetagenome_FD_108782 | JGI IMG/M metagenome (GOLD analysis project Ga0164290, IMG submission 108782) | Contaminated culture microbial community from soil near Moab, Utah, USA - Microcoleus steenstrupii SON62 (Illumina Assembly) | ecosystem: Environmental > Terrestrial > Soil > Soil crust... | reverse complement strand
CGCCTCTTGCTCGCTGCGTTCGAGGGCGGCCTGAAGGATGACGGCGCCCGATCCGACATAGGAATAGCCGACCTGCGTGCGGTCCACGCCAAGGGCGAGGATGTCGAGATGCGCGTCATGCGCGGCGGCGATGGAGGCCGCGCCGGTGATGGCAAGTTCACATTGTTCGGCACTGGTCGCGATGGTCAGCAGCGTCTTGTAGGCCATGGGAATGCCCTCCTTCCAGATGATGTAAGAGGCTTAATCCGATGCGTCGGAGATTTCCTTGATTGAGGTCAAGGCGAAGCTCACGGACTGTTGACATGGATCAAGGCATCGGTTGGTCGGTGCCTGCAAAAGCGGACCAGTCGCAAAATGCCCCGAACGCCCGGATTCGTCCGGTCCTGAGCGGGACAAGAGACGAAGGGACGCAAAATGTGGGATTATCTGAAACTGGTCGTGCTGGGGGTGGTCGCCGTATTGGCGGCCATCGCCACCAATTACGCGCATGACCTGGCATATCAGGTGAATGCGCTGGTGGTCATGCTGGCCGCGGCGATCACGTTCATCTGGGTGCTTCGGACGATGGGTGAGCCGAAGCGCGTGAACAGCAACGAATACATGGATGGCGTGGTGCGCGCCGGGGTGATCGCGACGACCTTCTGGGGTGTCGTGGGCTTCCTCGTCGGCGTCGTGATCGCCTTTCAGTTGGCCTTTCCGGCGCTGAATTTCGAATGGGCGCAGGGGATATTGAATTTCGGGCGGCTGCGCCCGCTGCATACCAGCGCGGTGATCTTTGCCTTTGGCGGCAATGCGCTGATCATGTCGTCCTTCTATATCGTGCAGCGCACCAGCGCGGCGCGGCTGTGGGGGGGGAACCTGGCGTGGTTCGTGTTCTGGGGCTGGCAGTTGATGATCGTGCTGGCCGCGACGAGCTATGTTCTGGGTGGCACGCAGGGCAAGGAATATGCGGAAACGGTCTGGTATATTGACCTGTGGATCGTCGTCGTCTGGCTGTCGTTCCTTGCGGTGTTCCTCGGCACGCTGATCAACCGGAAGGAGCCGCATATCTATGTGGCGAACTGGTTCCTGCTGTCGATGATCGTCACCATCGCCATGCTTCACCTGGGCAACAACCTGGCCATTCCGGTTTCCATCTTCGGGTCGCAATCCGTGCAGGTCACGGCGGGCGTGCAGGATGCGATGATCCAGTGGTGGTACGGGCATAACGCGGTGGGTTTCTTCCTGACCGCCGGTTTCCTGGGGATGATGTATTACTTCGTGCCGAAGCAGGCGGAGCGGCCTGTGTTCAGCTACAAGCTTTCGATCATCCACTTCTGGGCGCTGATCTTCCTGTATATCTGGGCCGGTCCGCACCACCTGCACTATACCGCGCTGCCGGATTGGGCTTCGACCCTTGGGATGACCTTCTCGGTCATGCTGTGGATGCCCAGCTGGGGCGGGATGATCAACGGCCTGATGACGCTGTCGGGGGCCTGGGACAAGCTGCGGACGGACCCGATCATCCGGATGATGGTGGTTTCTGTGGGCTTCTACGGGATGTCCACCTTCGAGGGGCCGATGATGAGCATCAAGGCCGTGAACTCGCTGAGCCACTATACCGACTGGACCATCGGGCATGTGCATTCCGGCGCGCTGGGCTGGAACGGGATGATCACCTTCGGGGCGCTGTATTTCCTGACGCCGCGGCTGTGGAACCGGGAGCGGCTGTATAGCCTGAAGCTGGTGTCCTGGCACTTCTGGCTGGCGACGATCGGGATCGTTCTCTACGCGTCGTCGATGTGGGTCACGGGCATCATGGAAGGGCTGATGTGGCGTGAGGTGGATGCGAACGGGTTCCTGGTGAACGCCTTTGCCGACACGGTGGCCGCGAAGTTCCCGATGTATGTGGTGCGCGGACTGGGCGGGGTGATGTTCCTGACCGGGGCGATCATCATGGCCTATAACCTGTTCATGACGGTGCGGGCGCAGCCTGCCAAGGCACCGGTGAACGCCAACAACTTCGTTCCGGCAGAGTGAGGGGGCGCGAGATGGCTTTTCTTGACAAGCACAAGGCGATCGAGACGCATGCGACCCTGCTTCTGGTCCTGTCGTTTCTGGTGGTGACCATCGGGGGGATCGTGCAGATCGTGCCGCTGTTCTACCTGGAGAACACGATCGAGGATGTGGAAGGCGTGCGGCCCTATACGCCGCTGGAGCTGGCGGGGCGGGATATCTATATCCGCGAAGGGTGCTATGTGTGCCACAGCCAGATGATCCGTCCCATGCGGGACGAGGTGGAACGCTATGGGCATTACAGCCTGGCGGCCGAGTCGCAGTATGACCATCCGTTCCAATGGGGGTCGAAGCGGACGGGGCCGGATCTGGCACGGGTGGGCGGGCGGTATTCGGATGCCTGGCATGTGGACCACCTGACGGATCCGCAATCGGTAGTGCCGGAATCGGTGATGCCGAAATATGGCTACCTGCTGAACCGCGACATCGACGGGCGGTATATCGAGGACATCATGGGGACGCATCGCATCGTGGGCGTGCCCTATGACGACGCGATGATGGAGAACGCGGTGGCGGACTTCGTGGCGCAGGCCGATCCGAACAGCGATTACAGCGGTTTGCAGGAACGTTATGCCAAGGCGAATGTGTCGAATTTCGACGGGCAGCCGCAGCTGACGGAGATGGATGCGCTGGTCGCCTATCTGCAGGTTCTGGGCACGATGGTCGATTTCTCGACCTTCACGCCGGATGCGAGCCGGTAAGGGGGGCGGGATGGAAACCTACAGTCTTCTGAGGGAATTCGCGGATAGCTGGATGCTGCTGCTTCTGGTGGCGGTGTTCCTGGGAGTGGTCTTCTGGGCCTGGCGGCCCGGCAGCCGCCCGGTGCATGAGGATGCCGCCGCGTCGATCTTCCGCAATGAAACGAAACCCGCCGGAGGGGGCGCGCCTGCCCCCGCCCGCAGCGAGAGGGAGGCGTGAGATGTGCGCCAAGCAAGTGACGAAGAAGCCGGCCGGTCAGGTGGAAACGACTGGCCATGAATGGGACGGGATCGAGGAATTCAACAACCCGATGCCGCGCTGGTGGGTCTGGACCTTCTACGCGACGATCCTCTGGGCCGTTGGCTACATGATCGCCTATCCCGCCTGGCCCTTGATCAGCGGGGCGACGCCGGGCGTGCTGGGGGCCAGCACGCGGGCCGATGTGGCGGCGGAGATCGAGCGCTTTGATGCCGCCAATGCCGAGATCAAGGCAGCCTTGGTGGCGGCGCCGCTGACCAGCATTCCGGCGGACCAGACGCTGATGGCCTATGCGGAACCGGCGGGGGCTTCGGTCTTTCGCACCTATTGCGCGCAGTGCCACGGGTCGGGCGCAGCGGGGGTGGAAGGCAAGGGCTATCCCAGCCTGCTGGATGATGACTGGCTGTGGGGTGGGACGATCGAGGATATCCATCTGACCATCACCCATGGCATCCGCAACACGACCGACCCGGATGCACGCTATTCCGAGATGCCGAAATTTGGCGTGGATGGGCTGCTGGAACCGGCGCAGATCGATGCGGTGGTGGAGCATGTGCTGGCCATTTCCGGGCAGGAGCATGATGCGGCGCTGGCAGGCGAGGGGGCGACGGTGTTTGCCGACAACTGCGCCGCCTGTCATGGCGATGCAGGGATCGGCGACCGGGCACAGGGGGCGCCGAACCTGACGGATGCGATCTGGCTTTATGGCGGGTCGCGCGAAAAGCTGACGGAGACGGTGACCTATGCGCGGTTCGGCGTGATGCCGGCCTGGGCCGGGCGTCTGACCGAGGACGAGATCCGGGCGGTGGCGGCCTATGTCCATTCGCGCGGCGGCGGCGAATGAGCGGTTTCCCGGCGGTCCGCCGCCGGGAGAGGCACCGGCACCCATCCTGTTCGCGCGTTTCCTGGGGGTGCCGGTGTCCTGAAGTTGCGGAAAGCGGGGTCGAAAGGCCCCGCTTTTTGTCTTGGGGGTGGGATTTTCTCTTTGCGAAGGGCGCAACGGCAAGGTCTGGCCCGTGCTCAAGGCACGGGCCGCGCACGACCTCCCTGCGCGGCCACGGGCCGCGCGTTCGGCGAGGAAATCGTCCACTGGACGATTTCTTTTCCCGCCTCACCCCCTCGGGTCGTGCGCCAGAGGCGCCCGCCCCGGCGTGTCGCGCGCGGCCCTACCGGCGGCCACGCGAAACGCCCCACTGGGGCCTTTCGCGCGCCCTTGCGCTTTGGTGGCTTCGGGCTTTGTGCGCGACCTTCCGGCGCGGCCACGGGCCGCGCGTTCGGCGGGGAAATCGTCCACTGGACGATTTCTGATCCCGCCTCACCCTGCGACAAAGCTGCATTGCGGATGATGGTTTGATGCAGGTCAAGGTGGCGATGCCCACGCCACGCGATACCGGGGGCACGCGAATCCCCGGAGAATGCCGTGACCAGCCCCGATACCGAACCGCCGAGCCTTTATGCCGCGCGCGAGCCGATCTTTCCGCGCCGGGTGAAGGGGGCTTTCCGCACCATGAAATGGTGGATCATGGCGGTCACGCTGGGCATCTATTACCTGACCCCGTGGATCAGATGGGACCGGGGGCCGAACCTGCCGGATCAGGCGGTGCTGATCGACATGGCGAACCGGCGGTTCTTTTTCTTCATGATCGAGATATGGCCACATGAATTCTATTTCGTGGCCGGACTTCTGATCATGGCGGGGCTGGGGCTGTTCCTGTTCACCAGCGCCGCCGGGCGCGTCTGGTGCGGCTATGCCTGCCCGCAGACGGTGTGGACGGACCTTTACATCCTGGTCGAACGCTGGGTGGAGGGGGACCGGAACGCGCGCATCCGGCTGCATCGGCAGAAATGGGACGGCGAGAAGATCCGCAAGCGGGCGGCGAAGTGGTCGATCTGGTTCCTGATCGGGCTGGCGACGGGTGGGGCGTGGATCTTCTATTTCACCGATGCGCCGACGCTGGCCGTGGATCTGGTGACCGGGCAGGCGCATCCGATTGCCTATACGACGATGCTGATCCTGACCGCGACGACCTTTGCCTTTGGCGGTTTCGCGCGGGAACAGATGTGCATCTATGCCTGCCCCTGGCCGCGCATCCAGGCGGCGATGATGGATGAGGACACCATTACCATCGCCTATCGCGAATGGCGGGGCGAGCCGCGGGGCAAGCCGGATGTGGCGGGGAATGGCGACTGCATCGATTGCAAGGCCTGCGTGAATGTCTGCCCGATGGGGATCGACATCCGTGACGGGCAGCAACTGGCCTGCATCACCTGCGGGCTGTGCATCGATGCCTGCAATGACATGATGGACAAGATCGGCAAGCCGCGCGACCTGATCGGTTACCTGGCGCTGACCGACGAGACGCGGGAGCGTGCGGGACAATCCCCCAAGAGCGTCTGGTCCCATGTGTTCCGTCTGCGGACGATCCTTTATACGACGCTTTGGGCGGGGGTGGGGATCGCGCTGGTCGTGGCGTTGTTCCTGCGGTCGGATATCGATGTGAACGTGACGCCGGTGCGGAACCCGACCTTTGTCACGCTGTCGGATGGCACGATCCGCAACACCTATGACCTGCGGCTGCGGAACAAGACGGGGAGCGATGCGCTGTTTTCCATCGCGGTGACGTCGGAGGAGGCGCTGACCCTGCGGCTGGAGGGGACGGAGGATGCGCTGGTGCGCGTGCCGGCCAACGAGACGCTTCAGCAGCGGGTCTATATCGAGGCCGCGCCCGGAAGCGAGGCCGCGACCGAGGACCGGACGGAGCTGCGGATCTGGGTGGCCGATACGGCGGGACGCGACCGCGTGGCGCATGATACGGTCTTTAACGGGAAGGACGAGGATTGAGATGGCTGAACTGACGGGGAAGCATGTTCTGGCGATCACCGTGGGGGCCTTTGGCATCATCATCGGGGTGAATCTGGTGATGGCCGTGCAGGCGGTGCGGACCTTTCCGGGGCTGGAAGTGGCGAATGGCTATGTGGCCAGCCAGACCTTCGATGCCGAGCGGAAGGCGCAGGAGGCGCTGGGCTGGCGCCTGACGCAGCAGTATCGCGGCGGGCGGCTGGTGCTGGACCTGCGGGATGCGGAGGGGTTGCCGGCGCCGGTGCGGAAGATGGAGGTTCTGGTGGGGCGGGCGACCGAGGCGAAGGATGACATGCAGCCCCGGTTCGCGCGGGTGGCGGGGCGGTGGGAGGCCGATGTCGTGCTGGCGCGGGGCAAGTGGATGCTGATGGTGGAGGCCGAGGCGATGGACGGGACGGCGTTCCGCCAGCGGCTGGATCTTTTCGTGGTGGACGAGGCGCAGGGGTAGGGTCATGACGATTTCCACCCCTTTCCCCGCTGTGGGGCGCGAGGAAGAGCATGTCACCGCCTTGGCCTGCCCGGCCTGCGTCGCGGCGCCCAATGCGGCGGCCATCGCGGCGGCGGCGGTGGCAGAGAAGGGGGCGCGGCTGATGCTGTCCTTGCCCACGGCGCATTGCGCGGCCTGTATCTCGACCGTGGAGCAGGCGGTGCAGGCGGTGCCGGGGGTGCGGTCGGCGCGGGTGAACCTGACGCTGCGGCGGGTGTCGGTGGAAGCGGATGCGGATGTGACGGCGGATGGCCTGATCAACGTTCTGAAGGGCGTGGGGTATGAGGCGCATGAGCTGGACCCCGGGCTGTTGAGCGCGACGGAGACGGACCGGCAGGGGCGTGACCTGTTGATGCGGCTGGGGGTGGCGGGGGTCAGCATGATGAATGTCATGCTGCTGTCGGTGGCCGTCTGGTCCGGCGCGGGGGATGCGACGCGCGACCTGTTCCACTGGATTTCGGCGGCCATTGCGCTGCCCACGGTGGTGTTCGCGGGGCAGCCGTTTTTCCGCAGCGCCTGGGCGAGTTTGCGGGTGGGGCGGTTGGGGATGGATGTGCCGATTTCGCTGGCGCTGATCCTTGCGTCGTCGATTTCCCTGTTCGAGACGTGGAAGGGCGGGCATCACGCCTATTTCGACGCGGCGGTGATGCTGTCCTTCTTCCTTCTGGCGGGGCGCTATCTGGACCATCGCACGCGGGCGGTGGCGCGGTCGGCGGCGGAGGAACTGGCGGCGCTGGAGGTGCCGCGGGCAACGGTGCTGCGTGACGGCGTGGAGGTGGTGCTGCCGATTGCCGAGGTGGTGGCGGGCGATCTGGTGCGGGTGCGGCCGGGCGGGCGGATGCCGGTGGATGGCGTGGTGGTGGAGGGGCAGTCGGAACTGGACCGGTCGCTGCTGACGGGGGAGAGCCTGCCGGTTTTCGCGGGCGCGGGTGCGGTGGTTTCGGCGGGGGAAGTGAACCTGACGGGGCCCTTGACCCTGCGGGTGACGGCGGCGGGGCGGGAGTCTTCCTTGCATCGCATGGCCGATCTGGTGGCGGTCGCGGAGAGTGCGAAGACGCGGTACACGAGCCTCGCCGAACGGGCGGCGCGGCTTTATTCGCCGCTGGTGCATATCCTGTCCTTCAGCGCCTTTGGCTTCTGGATGTGGAAGACGGGGGGCGATCTGCGCTTTGCCATCAATATCTCGGCCGCGGTTCTGATCATCACTTGCCCTTGTGCGCTGGGCCTTGCGGTGCCTGCGGTGGTGACGGCGGCGAGCGGAAAGCTGTTCCGCAAGGGGCTCCTGATCAAGCATGGCACGGCGCTGGAGCGGATGGCGGAGGTGGATACGGTCGTGTTCGACAAGACCGGGACGCTGACGATGGGCGCGCCGGAGGTGACGAACCTGGGCGCGCATCCGCGTGTGGCGGTGGAGGTGGCGGCGGCGCTGGCGGCGGCGTCTTCGCATCCCCTGGCGCAGGCTTTGGTGGCCGGGGCGCGGGCGGCAGGGATCGGTCCGGCGCGGGTGGAGGAATTGCGCGAGGTGCCGGGATATGGCGTCGAGGGCGTCTGGAAGGGCCGCCGGGTGCGGTTGGGCCGGGCCGAATGGTGCGGGGCAGAGCCACTGGATCAGACGGCGACCTATCTGTGCACGTGCGAGGTGGCGGCGCGGGCCTTTACCTTTGCCGACCGACTGCGCCCCGGCGCGGCAGAGGCGGTGGCGTCGCTGCGGGCGCAGGGTCTGCGGGTGATGCTGATGTCCGGGGATGCGCGGGGGGCGGTGGCGGATCTGGCGGCGCGGCTGGGGATCGAGGATTGGACGGCGGGCGCGCTGCCTGCGGAAAAGGCGGCGGCGGTGACGGGGATGATGCAGGCCGGGCATCGGGTGCTGATGGTGGGGGATGGGCTGAACGACACGGCGGCGCTGGCGGCGGCGCATGTGTCCATCTCGCCCGCCTCGGCGCTGGATGCGGCGCGGGTGGCGTCGGATATCGTGCTGCTGGGGCAGGACATGGCGCCGATCGGCGATGCGTTGCGGATCAGCCGTCAGGCGGCGCGGCGGATTGTCGAGAATTTCGGCGTGTCGGCGGCCTATAACGTGGTGGCGGTGCCGCTGGCGTTGATCGGGCTTGCCACGCCGCTGGCGGCGGCGGCGGCCATGTCGCTGTCGTCGATCACGGTTTCCCTGAATGCGCTGCGGTTGAAATGAGGGCGGTATGGCGATCCTGACCTATCTGATCCCGGTGTCGCTGTTCCTTGGGGGGATGGGGCTGGCGGCGTTCTTCTGGGCGATGAAGACGAAGCAGTTCGAGGACCCGGAAGGGGATGCGAACCGGATCCTGACCAAGGATTGGGATGACCGGCCGAAGCCGTGAGGGCTGGGGGCCAAAAATCTTTGAAGATTTTTGCAAATTTCTTCGAAGAAATTTGCGTCAGGCGAGGGTGACCGTCGCCGGGGGCAGGTCGCCTATGGTGACGGTGCAGGTTTCGCCGCGCCGGAGGGGGCCGACGCCGGCGGGGGTGCCGGTGAAGATCAGGTCGCCCGCGCGCAGCTCCACATAGGTGGAGAGATGGGCGATGATTTCGGGCACGGACCAGATCATGTCGGACAGTCGTGCGGATTGCGTCAGGCGGTCGCCGACATGACAGGTGATGGGCGCATCGCCCAGCGGGCCTGCGACCAGCGCGCCGAGGATGGCGGAATGGTCGAAGCCCTTGGCCATGTCCCAGGGGCGGCGGGCGGCCTTTGCCTCGGCCTGAAGGTCGCGGCGGGTGAGGTCGTTCCCGGCGGCATGGCCCCAGATATGCGACGCGGCATCGGCAAGGGCGATGTTGCTGCCACCTTTGGCGAGGGCGACGACGAGTTCGGCCTCGTGGTGAAGGTCTTCGGTGCGGCTGGGGAAGGGGATGGTTGCGCCGGATTCAACAGCGGAATCGGCGGGTTTGGTGAAGAAGAAGGGCGCTTCGCGCGTGGGATCGCCGCCCATTTCGCGGCTGTGTTCGGCGTAGTTGCGCCCCACGCAGAAGATGCGGCGGACGGGGAAGCGGTCGGCGCTGCCCTGGATGGGTAGGGTGACGGGGGCCGGAACGGGGGGCAGGCCGGGCACCTTTACGGCCCCATCGTGAAGCATTGGATGGCGCGGGCTTGCAGGCGGCGGCAGGCCAGATCGGCCTGATCCTGCGTCAGACCGACGAAGGTGGCATCAAAGCCGCCGTTGCGTTCCATCACCTTGCGAAGCGAGCCGTTGAGCGTGGCGCTTTCGACGAGTTGCGTCTTCAGGAGGGCGCGTTCGGCATCGTAGCTGCTGGGATAGCTGCCGATGGTGACCCCCCAATGGCGGTCGCCGGAGGTGGAGACAGACAGGACGATTTCGGGTTCGGCCTGGTCTTCGGCGGGGGCGGGAAGCGCCACTTCGTCATAGATCGGAGCGTTGCGTTTGGCCGGGCGGGGCGAGGTGATGGCCCCGGCAGAGGCGACCTGGAAGGGGATGAATTCGGGTTCGTCCTCGGGGGCGGCGGTGGCATTCTGTTCGGGTTGCAGGTCTTGCGGGCGCGACAGAGGGGCTGCGCCCGCCATCGCGGCGGCGAGGGTTTCTGCGTCGGGCAGTGCGGCGGTGTCGGTATTCCCCGCGGAGGCGAGTTCGACATCATCCACGGCAAGGGTGCGGGTGTCCGGGGTGACGGCATCGGCCATGGCCATGGCCTGGGCTTCGAGGCTGTCTTCGGGGGCGAGGGCCGCGGCCAGCGCGCCTTCGATGCCGGATTCCATGGCGTTGACCGCTTCGGCGGTGGCGACAAGGGTTTCAGGTGCAGGGGTCGCGCCCGGACGGGCGAGCGGGCGGGGCGAAGAGGCGATCTGCATGGAGACGCGGACCGTCTTGCCCGCGCCATCGGCAACTTCTGGCAGGTCGGTGTCGGCCACCAGCAAGTCGTCGCCGCCCTGATAGCTGGGCGGGGTGGGCGGGTTGACCGGCGCGTTGCGCGGGGCCTTGCCGAAGCCCATGTCGAGCAGTTTCGAGATGCGGGCATTGCGGTCGGCGGTGGACTTGCCGCCGAAGACGGTGGCGATCAGTCGCTTGCCGCCGCGTTCGGCGGAGGCCGTCAGGTTGAAGCCCGCAGCGACGGTGTAGCCCGTCTTGATGCCATCCGCCCCTTCATAGGCATCGAGGAAGCGGCGGTTGGTGTTGTTCACCGTGGCCAGCCCTGCATCGACCGAGCGACGGGAGAAGAGGTTGTAATACTGGGGGAAGTCATAGAACAGGTGCCGCCCAAGGATGGTCATGTCGCGGGCCGAGGAGAGGTGGCCGTCCGTCGTCAGGCCGTTGGCATTGCGGAAGGTGGTGTTCTTCATCCCCAGCGCCTTGGCGGTGCGGGTCATGCGTTTGGCAAAGGCGGATTCGCTGCCGCCGCCGATGGCCTCGCCGATGGCGGTGGCGGCGTCATTGGCGGATTTGATGGCCGCGGCGCGGATGAGGTTTCGCAGCGAGATCTTCTGTCCGGCGCGCAGGCCGAGTCGCGAGGGCGGCTGGGCGGCGGCGTGTTTCGAGATGGTTACCATCGTGTCGAGCGAGATGTTGCCGCGTTCGATTTCCTCGAAAGCGATGTAGAGCGTCATCATCTTGGTCAGCGAGGCGGGGTGCAGGCGCGTGTCGGCGTTTTCGGAATAGAGCACCTCGCCGGTGCGGGCGTCGATCACGATGGCGGCATAGGGGGCCGCATGAAGGGGGGATGACGCCAGAAGCGCGGTGCAGGCCGCGATCATCCAGAATGCCAAGAAGCGGGCGTAATGCCCCAGAAGCGATGCCACGTCGCCGGTTCCTTGTTCCTGCCTCGGTCGCCCCGGTTTTTTGTGGGGCGTTATGCTCAGGGACGACGTTAACATATGGGTGCCGCGCGGAAAACCCCTGAATTTCAATGACTTTCGGGGTGAAGCTTTGGCATCCGAAGGGATGGCGCGGGGGGTGTGGATGGCCGGGATGGCCCTAGATGCTGTGTGTCAGCCGAGGCGGGACACCAGATCGGGGAGGAGGGCGAGGCTCTCCAGTGTGGCAAAACGGGGGTGGCCTTCGGGGGGATCGGCCTGTTCCAGCGCCCAGGTGAGGCCGTGGGGGATATGGACGCCGAAGCCGCCCGCCTCGATCACGGGGATGACATCGGATTTGAGCGAGTTGCCGGCCATGAGCGCGCGGTCGGCCCCGTCGCCGTGGCGGGCGAAGATGCGCCCGTAGGCGGCGGGGGTCTTGTGCGACACGATCTCGACCCCGAGGAAGAGGTCGCCGAGGCCGGACTGGGCGAGTTTGCGTTCCTGATCCAGCAGGTCGCCCTTGGTGATGAGGAGGACGCGGTGGGTGGCGGAGAGGGTTTCCACGGCGGTCTGCGCGTGGGGCAGGAGTTCGATGGGATGTTCCAGCATCTCGCGCCCCGCGGCCATGATTTCGGCGATGACGGATGCGGGGACGCGGCCTTCGGTCACCTCGATGGCGGTTTCGATCATGGACAGGGTGAAGCCCTTCACGCCAAAGCCGTAATGGCCGAGGTTGCGGCGTTCGGCGGCGAGGAGGCGGTCATGCAGGTGGTCGGGATCGGCATGATCGGACAGGAGCGCGGTGAAGCGGTCCTGTGTCAGGCGGAAGAAGGATTCGTTCTGCCAGAGCGTATCGTCGGCGTCGAAGCCGATGGTGGTGATGCGGGGGCCGGGCATGGGAAACTCCTTTCGCGGAGTTGTGCCGTGGTGGCACGGGGCATGCAAGCCTTGGGGCCGAGAATGGCTTGCTGTGGGGGCCTTTTCCCTTTTGCAGAATGGTCTATATTGCGATGTGTCATCCCCTTTCCGAATCCCTGACCCTGAGCGGAGTTTTCGTCCCGTGAGCCTGACCCCCGTCATCCTTTCCGACCGGCCGCAGGGCCCGGGGAACGAGTCGGGCGTGTTGACCAAGACGAAGGCCAAGACGCAGCGACCGCCGATGTACAAGGTGATGCTGCTGAATGACGATTACACACCGATGGAATTCGTGGTGCATGTGCTGGAACGGTTCTTCGGGATGAGCCACGCGCAGGCCTTTGACATCATGCTGACGGTCCACAAGAAGGGGCTGGCTGTGGTGGGGGTGTTTTCCTTCGAGGTGGCCGAGACGAAGGTGGCGCAGGTGATGGATTTCGCGCGGCGGCATCAGCATCCGCTGCAATGCACGATGGAGAAGGAGTGACGAGGGTCACTTTGTGAGCCGGGCGAGTTCTGGCGAAAGGTCCGGTTGAGGCCGCCCGAGGGGCGGCTTTTTCGTTTCCTGCGTCAGGAAAGCGCGCGACATCTGCGTCGGATTTCGCCTGCTTGGCATTCTGCCCCCTGCCGCCTAGGGTGCGCGCCACGTTGCGAGGGGGAATGCGATGCGGTCTGCGCGGTTGGAACAGGCGCTGGAGGCGGGGCTTTGGCCGCTGCCGTCCGAGGGCGTGATCGCAGTGATCCGGCCACGGGTCGGGGATGACCTGTCCGCCTTGCCGAAGGGCCGGGTGGAGGTGGTGACGGGGTTTCGCCCAGATTTCGACTGGTTCGCGGCGCGGGGCTATCCTGCGGTGGCAGAGGCCAAGGGGCCCTATGCGGCGGCGGTGGTCTGCCTGCCCCGGTCGCGGGCGCAGGCGGAGGCACTGATTGCCGAGGCGGCGGCCTTGGTGGTGCCGGGGGGGCCGGTGGCGGTAGATGGGCAGAAGACGGATGGCGTGGATTCCGTCCTGAAGGAGTTGCGGGGGCGGGTGGCGCTGTCGGAGGCCTTTTCCAAGGCGCATGGCAAGATCGCGGTGTTTCCGGCAGGGCCGGGGCTGGAGGATTGGGCGGCGCGGCCTGCGGAGGTGGAGGGGTTCCAGATCGTGCCGGGCGTGTTCAGCGCCGATGGGGTGGACCGGGGGTCGGCGCTGCTGGCCGGGTGCCTGCCCGCCGAGATGAAGGGGAAGGTGGCCGATCTGGGGGCGGGTTGGGGTTATCTGGCGCGGGCGGTGCTGGCGCGGCCCGGGGTGAAGGAATGTCATCTGGTGGAGGCGGAGGCCGATGCGCTGGATTGCGCGCGGGTGAATGTGGTGGATGAGCGGGCCGCGTTCCACTGGGCGGATGCCACGACGGTACGGTTGCCGAAACTGATGGAGCATGTGGTGATGAACCCGCCCTTCCATGCGGGGCGGGATGCCGACCCGGCGCTGGGGCTGGCCTTCATCGGCGCTGCGGCGCGCGCGCTGGCGCCGGACGGGGTGCTGTGGCTGGTCGCCAATCGGCACCTGCCCTATGATCGCGCACTGAAGGCCCTGTTCCGCGAGGTGCAGGAGATCGGCGGCGATGCCGCCTTCCGGGTGACGCGGGCGGCCTATCCGGTGCGGGCGCGGTAAGGGGAACGGGATGAGCTTTTCGATTTCGGGCAAGACGGCCATCGTCACGGGCGCGGCCAATGGCATTGGCCTGGCCATCGCGCGGCACTTTGTCGACAAGGGGGCGAATGTGATGTTCGCCGACATGGACGAGGCGCGGCTGGAAAATGAGGTGGGCGAAGAGGCGCGGGCCGAGGGGCCGGTGCGGATGTTCGCGGGCGACCTGCGGCAGAAGCTGACCATCGCCAATCTTCTGTCGGCCACGGTGGATGCCTTTGACCGCGTCGACATCCTTGTGAATGCCAGCCGTCAATGCGCGCTGTCCGATCCGCTGGACCTTGAGGGGGACGCGGTGGAAGAGCTTTGGCAGCAGAATGTCGTGACCAGCCTGCGGCTGAGCCAGATGACGGCGAAGCGGATGATCCAGAAGGCCGAAAAGACCGGGGCGGAGGGGATGATCGGGGCGATCATCAACCTGTCGTCGCTGGCGGCGGTGCGGACGCAGCCGCAGCTTCTGGCCTATTCGATGAGTTCGGCGGCGGTGGAGCAGATGACGCGATCTCTGGCCGTGGCGCT
>Ga0164290_1002318_pt1 | contig 14286 bp, 7 predicted proteins | sample Micstemetagenome_FD_108782 | JGI IMG/M metagenome (GOLD analysis project Ga0164290, IMG submission 108782) | Contaminated culture microbial community from soil near Moab, Utah, USA - Microcoleus steenstrupii SON62 (Illumina Assembly) | ecosystem: Environmental > Terrestrial > Soil > Soil crust... | reverse complement strand
TGTTGGCGATGCCGATCACTGCCGCGCCGCGCGCCCTGGCGACGGCGGCTGCACGAACCGTGTAGGGCGTCGAGCCGCTGGCGGAAACGCCGATCAGGCAATCCTTCGCCGAGACGCCGGCGCCGAGAACATCCTCTTCGGCGAGAACCACATCGTCCTCATAGCCGCCGGCAAGAAGTTCGAGACTATTCGCGCCGCCGGCGAGAAGAATGACGGCCTGTTCCGGTGCAATGCCGAATGTGCCGGGCAATTCGAGGCCATCGGAAAGCGCCATTAGGCCGGAGCTGCCGGCGCCCGCATAGATAAGGCGTCCACCTGAATCGATTTTCGAAGCCGCGAGCCGGGCGGCATTTTCGATGGAGGCGAGGGCGCCGCGCACGCTTTCCACGGCTGAAAGCTGGCCGTCCAGAAGCACCGAAAGGATTTCCGGCGGCGGCAAGCCGTCCAGTCCTTCTGCTCTCTTGTGGCGTGCTTCCGTGGTGGCTGCCATTGCTCTCCCCTTGTCTGCCGTGATAATGCCAAAAAAATACCACTTGTCCAGAAGAATTTACGTTTATGTCATAGAGGAGATCGTTCAAAATGGTACGCGATTATAAAAGGCAATAGAATCATAAAGATAAAAAATATCCTGCTTGCGGTGAAAATCGCCCTTGGTTAATGGTATTTTTTTGGTATTATATTTTTGAGGAGCGGATCATGCCTGATTATCTCATTGGAATCGATGGAGGCGGCACAAGCTGTCGGGCGGCTGTGGCTACAGTTGATGGCATCGTCGTGGGTTCGGCCAAAAGTGGTCCAGCCAATATTCTCACCGATCTAGATGGTGCGCTCGAAAACATCATCAAAGCAGCAAAATCAGCCTTTGCCAATGCTGGCCTCGACCCCGAATTGATTTATGGTTCACGCGCGCTGCTCGGTCTGGCGGGCTCGAATGTCAGCGACGTCGCCCATCGTCTGCTGGCGAAGCTTCCCTTCAAGCATTCGGAGGTCGTCTCCGATGGCATGATCGCGCTTCAGGGTGCATTCGGCGATGCGGATGGTGCCATCGCGATCATCGGCACAGGCACCATCTACCTCAGCCGCAAGGCGGGACGGGTGCGCTATTTCGGCGGCTGGGGCTTTGTCGTTGCCGATCAGGGCAGCGGTGCCCGGCTCGGCCATTCCCTGTTGCAGGAATGTCTCCTGGTCAGCGATGGCATCCGCCAGGGCTCGGCGCTGACATCCGATATATTGTCCGAGTTCGACAATGATGCGTCGAAGCTCGTCGCCTTTGCGCGTTATGCGGCGCCCTCGGATTTCGGTCGCTATTCACCGAAGATATTCGAAGCCGCCAATTCCAACGATCCGGTCGGTCTCAAGCTGCTTCGCTCCGGCGCAGCGGCGATCGACGAGACGCTCGATGCCGTGGTGCGGGAGGGCGGCGAGAGGATCTGCCTTCTTGGCGGCCTGTCGCCCTTCTATCCGCCTTGGCTGTCCGCAGCACACCGGGCGCGGCTCGTCGAAGCGCGGACGGACGCCCTGAGCGGCGCGGTGTCACTGGCAGTGGCCCGCTTTGGCGCGAGGGTCGGAGCATGATCAGCGTGTCCGCCTTCCTCTCGGCAGACGACCTGCAGTTCGCCGGTACCGGCCCGCTCTATATGAAGCTTCAGCAGGCGCTTGAAGGGGCGATCAGGTCGGGACGTCTCAAGAGCGGCGAAGCCCTGCCGCCGGAGCGCGATCTTGCCGAATATGCCAATATTAGCCGCGTCACCGTCCGCAAGGCCGTGGATGAACTGGTGCGCGAGGGCTTCCTCGTCAGGCGTCACGGGTCCGGCACCTTCGTCGCCAAGCCGATGGCCAAGGTCGAGCAACCGCTCTCGCGGCTCACGTCCTTTACCGAGGATATGTCACGCCGTGGCCTGACGACGCGGGCGGAATGGCTGGAGCGCGGCCTGTTCACGCCCTCGCCGGATGAAATGGTGATGCTCGGCCTGCCTGCTGGCGGGCTCGTTGCCCGGCTCGGCCGCCTGCGCATCGCCGACGACAATCCGCTGGCGATCGAGCGCGCCAGCATTTCGGCCGAATTCCTGCCCGATCCCGAAAGCGTCGGCGACTCGCTTTACGCGGCGCTCGAAAAGCGCGGCGTGCGGCCGGTGCGCGCCATTCAGCGCCTCTCCGCCTGCAATATCAAGGAGCAGGATGCCGCCCTGCTCGATGTGGTGCCGGGCTCTGCCGGCCTCGCCATCCAGCGCATTTCCTACCTGCCCTCGGGCAAGGTGGTGGAACTCACCCGCTCGCTCTACCGCGGCGATGCCTATGATTTCGTGGCCGAACTGACGCTCGGCTAGAGCAATTCCAGGAAAAGTGTGAAGCGGTTTTCCGTCAGGAATTGCATAAAACAAGGAGATCGGAGCATCGCCGCTCTAGTGGCGATCCTCTGACAGAAAGTGAAATGATGACCGAAACCCACATGCGCCGAGAGATCAACGAAATTCCGCAGGCCTGCGCCCGCCTGCTCGACAAATCGGCTGACGCCCTCAAGAGTGCTGGCGCCTCATTGGCCGCCAAGGATCCCGCCTTCCTCTGCACCATTGCGCGTGGCTCGTCGGACCATGCATCGCTGTTCATCAAATATGCGATCGAACTCACGACCGGCCGCGCTGTCGCCTCGCTAGGTCCGTCGCTGGCCTCGATCTACAATGTGAAACTCTCTCTCGGCCAGGCTGCAGTGTTCTCGGTTTCGCAGTCGGGCCAGAGCCCGGACATCGTCGCGCTGGTCAAATCCGCGGGCGAGGCGGGCGGCCTGACCGTCGCGCTCACGAACACGCCGGGTTCGCCGCTCTGGGATCATTCCGAGGTGAAGATCGATATCGCGGCGGGACCGGAAGTCGCAGTGGCCGCCACCAAGTCCTATGTCAATTCGGCCGTCGCGGGACTTGCGATTTTGGCCGAATGGACGGGCAACCAGGACCTCAGGCGAGCCGTCCACGCGCTGCCCGAGTATTTCGCCAAGGCGCTGGCGCTCGATTGGCAGGCTTTGCTACCCGCGCTGGAAAAGAACGAGTCGCTCTATGTGCTCGGCCGTGGCCCTGCACTGGCGATCGCTTCCGAAGCTGCGCTCAAGTTCAAGGAAACGGCCGACTATCATGCAGAGGCCTATTCCTCGGCGGAAGTCCTGCATGGACCGGTCGCACTGGTCGATCGGACCTTCCCCGTGCTGGCACTCGCAGCGCGCGACGCGGCCGAAGCCAGTGTCTCCGGTATCGCCGAGGATCTCGCAGCACGTGGGGCACCAACCTTCCTGACCTCGGATCGGGCCGCGAAATCCACCCGGCTTCCTTTCGTTGCCACCGGCCATCCGATCACCGATGCGCTTTGCCTTATCGTTCCCTTCTACGGTTTCGTCGAGGCGCTGTCGCGCCGCCGGGGCTACGACCCGGACAAGCCGGCGGCGCTCAACAAGGTGACCAAGACGCAATGAGCATCAAGGCGATCACGGGCGGACGGATTTTCGACGGCCACTCCTGGCACGACGGCAAGAGCCTGATTGTCGATAGCGGCAAGGTCGTCACTGTCTCCAGCGAGATTCCGAAGAATGCGGAGCGGGTGAATGCCGATGGCGCGCTTCTCATTCCGGGGTTTATCGACCTTCAGGTGAATGGCGGCGGTGGGGTGATGTTCAACGACCAGCCCACGCCGGAGGGTATCGGGCGCATCATTCGGGCGCATGCGAAATTCGGCACGACGAAACTCCTGCCCACGCTGATCACCGACAACAGGGAGATCACAGCGGAAGCGCGGAACGCAGGCAGGGAAGCGGCAGCGCGAAAAATGCCCGGCTTCCTCGGCATCCATCTCGAAGGTCCGCATCTCTCGGTGTCACGCAAGGGCGCCCATGATCCGCAGTTGATCCGGCCAATGGAGGCCGCCGATCTCGATGCACTGCAGGCCTATCGCCGCGAAGCGGGAGTGGTGTTGACCACGCTCGCGCCCGAAAGCGTCTCGCGCGATCAGGTCCGGGCGCTCGCGGCTGCCGGCGTGACCGTGAGCCTCGGCCACACCGACACGAGCTGCGCCAATGCGCTCGACTATTTCCAGGCCGGCGCACGGATGGTGACACATCTCTTCAATGCCATGAGCCCGCTCTCCCACCGCGAGCCGGGTCTGGTCGGCGCGGCGCTGCATTCGCCGTCGGCCTTCGCCGGCATGATCGCCGATGGCTTTCACATTGACCCTGTCTCGATGGGCGTGGCGCTGCGCGCCAAATCAGGGCCGGGCAAGATTTTCATTGTTACCGACGCCATGTCCACCATCGGCACCGACGAGACTGGGCTGTTGCTTAACGGTCGCGAGGTGTTCCGCGAGGGAGGCCGGCTGACGCTGGCCGACGGCACGCTGGCCGGTGCCGATATCGACATGCTGAGTTCCGTGCTCTTCGTTCATCGCAGACTTGGCTTTGCGCTGGAGGAAGCCATCCGCATGGCTTCGCTCTACCCCGCCGAGGCCATGGGTCTGGCCGATAGCCATGGCAGCCTGCGGCCCGGCCGGGTGGCCGACTTTATTCTGCTCGAACCCTCGTTTTCGATCCGTTCGGTCTTTATCGACGGCAAAGAACTGGGTTAGTCTTCACGGGGAGGACATTATGACCCCAGGACCGGATTTTGCCCGCCGCGGCCGCGAACTGGCGCCAGACCAGGTGTCGCGGCTAACCGTGATCGACATCGAGAGCGGCAAACAGATGATCGTCTTCGAGGCCGACGAGATCATCGAAGCGCCGAACTGGACGCCGGATGGCGAGACGCTGATCTTCAACGCCGGCGGCGAGATCTGGCGGATCGACGCCATGGGCAAGATGACGCCCGAGCGCATCGATACCGGTTGGTTGCACGACCTCAACAATGATCACGTCCTATCGCCCGACGGCAGGACGCTCTATCTGAGTTCCGATGACGGGCACCTCTATGCCGTGCCGGTGACAGGCGGCGAGCCGGTGCGGGTTTCCAACGAGCACGACACACCGTTTCATTATTACCTCCATGGCATTTCGCCGGACGGAGCGACGCTCGTCTATGTGGCGGTCGAAGGTACCGGTGATGGCCGCCGCATCAATATTTTCACCATCCCGGCGGCGGGCGGACCCGACACGCGGTTGACCGATCTTACAAAGCCACATGACGGACCGGAATATGCGCCGGACGGACACTGGATATATTTCAATTCCGAACGCGCGTCAGAATGGCCCGGTCATTCCCAGATCTTCCGCATGCGGCCAGATGGCACGAGTGTCGAGCAGCTCACCTTCGACGAGCGCGTCAACTGGTTTCCGCATCCGTCACCAGACGGCCGTCGGGTCGTCTATCTCAGCTATCCCGCAGGCACGCTTGGCCATCCACCGGACAAGCCGGTTATCCTCAGACTGATGACGCCGGATGGCCAGAACATACGGGATGCAGCCGCGTTCAACGGCGGGCAGGGCACTATAAACGTCAATAGCTGGGCGCCGGATTCCCGGCGTTTTGCCTATGTTGCCTACCCCTTTGGAAGCTGACGTAAAAATTGTCATCGAGCGCGAATAAAATAGCCGCAATCCACGTCAGACTGTTCACGGGGAGTTTCCGCGAGCGGCCGAATGATACCGTCGTCTCCCCGCCTAACTTTGTTCAAGGGGCGCGGATCGGCGTGCTTCCGTTCGGAAGCGGTTGACTCGCTTTATAGAAGACTAAAGACTGTTTGAATTCGCCGTCATTGGGAGCTGACCGCCATGCGCGTCCTTATCCGTTTCACTCTCTTGCTCGTCGCACTTCTCTTCTCGATGTCCACAGCGTTCGCCGCCGAAGGAGCGCGAACGATCGTGACGGTCAAGGATGCCGACTATTTCGGCTTCGACCTCCGTACCGAGCAGGAAGTGACGCTCGAACAGTGCCAGAATATCTGCATCGGCGACAGGGCCTGCAAGGCTTTCACCTACAACACGAAGGCGCAGTGGTGCTTCCTGAAATCCGATTTCAACACGATGAACCCATTCCCGGGCGCCGTCGCGGGCAAGATCGTGACCGAGGTCGCCGAGCCGGATATCGGTTCCGCCCCCCCGCTCGAGTTTCTCAACGAATACACGCTCGGCGAGGCCGAGCGCTTCAAGGACAAGCTTGAGACACCTGCCGGCTATGAAGGCATCAGCCGCGACAGCGCTATCTCCATGGCGCGCCAGTCGGTGAATTCGGGTGTGATCGAACAGGCGATGCTCGGTTTCAAGGCCGCCTTGAAACTCGATCCTGAAAATGCCGATATCTGGGCGGAAATGGCCGATATCGCCACTCGCATCAACAACAATTACGACGTCAATTATCAGGGGCTGAGCGCGGCCATCAATGCCTATAACTTGACGCGCACCAAGACCGCGCGCGCCAAGGCGCTGGCGGTGCTGGCAAAGTCGCTCGAAAACAATTCGAGCTATCGCGCCGGCCTCAACGCCTACAAGGCCAGCCTGAAGCTGGTCGATGACGGCACTGTCCGCGTTGCTTACGAGGACCTGCGCTTCCGCCAGGGCTTCCGCGTCACCGGCAATACGATCGATAATGACAGCGCCAATCCGCGCGCCTGCATCCAGTTCTCGGAAGAGCTGGTCAAGGAGGGCGTCGATTATACATCCTTCGTGACGCTGGATGGTGCCGCGCCCCGGGCGCTCGACGCCAAGGGTTCGCAGATCTGCGTCGAAGGTCTGCAGCACGGCCAGCGCTATAAGATCGCGGTTCGCGAGGGGCTTCCCTCGTCCGTCGAGGAAGCATTGCTCGCCCAGGTCGATATCGACGTCTATGTCAAGGATCGCAGCCCAAGCGTTCGCTTCACCGGCGACAGTTTCGTGCTGCCGAGCACTGCGCGTCACGGCATTCCGCTCGTTTCGATTAATTCCGATAGCGCCGACCTGAAACTCTACCGCATCGGCGATCGCAACATCACTTCGCTGCTACAGAATTCGCAGTTCCTGAGCCAGGTGGACGGTTACAACGCCTCGCGCATCGAGGAACAGCAGGGCGAGCTCGTCTGGAAGGGTTCGATCGACATCAAGCCCGAGCTGAACAAGGAAATCATCACCAGCTTTCCGGTCGATGAGGCACTGCCCGAGCGCAAGCCCGGTGTCTATGTGCTGACAGCGGTCTCCAAGCAGGGCAATGCCAGCGATTGGGAAGCCAAGGCAACCCAATGGTTCGTCGTCTCCGATCTCGGCATAACGACTTATGCCGGCACCGATGGCCTCAATGTCTTCGTCCGCTCGCTGTCGACCGCCAAGCCGGCCGCCAACATCAAGCTGACCTTGCTCGCCAAGAACAACGAAATCCTCGGCACGGCAAATACCGATGCCGATGGCCGTGTCGTGCTGTCCGCTGGCTTGATGCGCGGCACCGCCGCCATGACGCCCGCTTTCCTGACGGCCACCGATGGCGCCAAGGATTACGTATTCCTCGATCTCACCCGCGCGGGCTTCGACCTTTCCGATCGTGGCGTCACTGGTCGTCCGGCTCCCGGCGCGATCGATGTCCTGTCCTGGACCGAACGCGGTATCTACCGCGTCGGCGAAACCGTGCATGTCGCCGCCCTGGCACGTGACATCGCCGGCCAGGCGATCGAGAAGCTGCCGCTGACCTTCGTGTTCCTGCGTCCCGATGGCGTCGAAGACCGCCGTATCGTGTCCAGCGGTGGGCAACTCGGCGGCTATTCCGTCGATCTCGCGCTGCAGGACAGCTCCATGCGCGGTTCCTGGGTAATGCAGGTCTTCACCGATCCCAAGGAAGCTGCGATCAGCACGGTCAACTTCCTGGTCGATGACTTCGTACCGGATCGTACGGAATTCACCATGACCGCCGCCGACCAGGCGATCACCGCGGGCCAGCCCGAGGCGATTTCCATCGAGGGCCGCTATCTCTACGGTGCGCCTGCCGCAGGCCTGCAACTCGAAGGCGAAGTCGCCGTCAAGCCGACCCGGACTCGTGCCGAATTCAAGGATTATATGTTCGGTCTTGCCGACGAGGAATCCTCGGACGGCACCACCGTGGCGCTTGAGGGCCTGGAAGCGCTCGACGAGGAAGGCAAGACCAGTTTCGACGTGATGCTGCCCGACCTGCCATCCACCACGCAGTTCCTCAATGCCAATATCACCGTGCGCATGAGCGAGCCCGGCGGCCGTGCCGTCGAGCGCAACATCACGCTGCCGGTCAATTCCGGCAATGAGATGATCGGCATCAAGCCCGAATTCCAGGGTGACCTCGCCGAAAATTCGATCGGCAACTTTCACGTCATCGGCCTCGATGCCGCGGGCAATAAGACGTCGATGACTGGCCTCAAGTGGAAGCTGCTTCGTATCGAGCGCCAGTATCAGTGGTACCGCGACGGTGGCAGCTGGCGCTACGAGCCGATCTCCTCCAGCCAGCAAGTGCAAACCGGCACGTTGGACCTGACGGCGGATGGCGGCAAGATCTCCGTGCCCGCAACCTGGGGGCGCTACCGCCTGGAAATCGAATCCGCCGCTGCCGATGGCCCGACTTCAAGCGTCGAATTCAATGCCGGCTGGTATGTCGAGGCGACCTCGACCGAAACGCCCGACGGCCTCGAAATCGCGCTCGACAAGGAAAACTACAAGGTTGGCGACATCGCCAAGCTCAAGATCTCGCCGCGCTTTGCCGGCGAGGCGCTGATCAATGTTGGCACCGAAAGCGTGCTGATCTCGAAGAACGCATCGATCGCCAAGGACGGCGGCGAAATTGAAATCCCGGTTACCGCCGATCTCGGTTCCGGCGCCTATATCACGGCGACGCTCTTCCGGCCGGGCGATTCCCAGGATAGCCGCATGCCGATGCGTGCCATCGGCATCAAGTGGCTGGATGTCGATCCGGGCGAGAACAAGCTTGCTTTAACACTCAACGCACCGGAGCAGACCCTGCCGCGCCAGCCGCTGGAAATCGCGGTCGACGTCAAGGGTGCCGGCGCCAATCAGGAGGCCTATATCACGCTCGCTGCGGTCGATGTCGGCATCCTCAACCTGACCCGCTACGAGCCGCCGAACCCGGATGCCTGGTATTTCGGCCAGCGCATGCTGGGTCTCGAAATCCGCGACCTCTATGGCCGCCTGATCGATGGCTCGCTCGGCACGACCGGCCGCCTTCGCACCGGTGGTGACGGCAACGGTGCGCTGGAAGCCAGCCCGCCGACCGAAAAGCTCGTGGCCTTCTTCGCAGGCCCCGTCAAGCTCGATGCGCAGGGCAGGGCGGTCGTCAAGTTCGACATCCCGCAGTTCAACGGCACGGCGCGTCTCATAGCCGTGGCCTGGACCAAGACCGGCGTCGGCCATGCCACAAAGGACGTGGTGATCCGCGATCCGATCGTGGTCACCGCGAGCCTGCCGAGGTTCCTCGCACCGGGCGACGAGGCGCAGTTCCGGCTCGATATCGCCAACACCGACCTTCCGTCCGGCGATTACAAGCTCAGCCTGACCTCCAATCCTTCGGTCTCGATCATCCCCGAAGTGACGGCCCAGACGATCAAGCTCGAAGCCAAGGGCAAGTCCGATCTGATCGTTCCGATCAAGGGTGGCCTGGCAGGCGATGGCGTGATCACGGTCAAGGTGGAGGGCCCCAACGGGTTCTCGATCGAGCAGGCGCTCAACGTCAATGTGCGTCCCTCGACGCTGCCGCTGACAGAGCGCCGGTTGGTGCGGATAGATCCGGGCCGCAGCCTGTCGCTCGACAGCCAGCTGCTTGCCGACAGCATCATGCAAGGCGCATCGGTCAGCCTCAATCTGACGCGCTCGCCGGCCTTCGACGTGCCTGCGCTGCTGATGACGCTCGACCGCTACCCCTATGGCTGCGCCGAGCAGACCACGAGCCGCGCGATGCCGCTGCTCTATCTCTCCGAACTCTCCAAGTCCTCGGGTATCGCGCAGGATGAAGCGACGAAGAAGCGGGTTCAGGACGCGATCTACCGCGTTCTTTCCTATCAGGCATCGTCGGGCAGCTTCGGCCTGTGGAGACCGGGATCGGGCGATATGTGGCTCGATGCCTATGTCACCGACTTCCTGACCCGTGCCCGCGAACAGAAGTTCGAAGTGCCGGAGCAGGCTCTGGTGCAGGCGCTCGACAATCTCGAAAACCAGCTCGGCTACGACAACAACGTCTCCGTGCGCGGCAACGAGATGGCCTATGCCATGTATGTGCTGGCCCGCAATCGCCGGGCGGCGATTAGTGACCTGCGCTACTATGCCGACACGATGTTGAAGGATTTCCCGACCGAGCTCGCTCGCGCTCACATCGCCGCGTCCCTGGCGCTCTATGGTGATCGCGAGCGTTCGGAACGCATTTTTGCAAGCGTCGCCAATATGTCTGGCATGCTGGTCAATGTCAGCCTGGCACGCTCGGATTATGGTTCGGCATTGCGCGACGGTGCGGCGATCCTGGCGCTGGCGGCCGAAAGCCGTCCGCAGAGCCAGGCTGTCCCCGAACTCGCCAAGCTGGTGGCCCGCGACTGGGAACGCACGACGTGGCTTTCCACCCAGGAACAGACCTGGATGGTGCTTGCCGCCCGCGCGATCAAGGATGGGGACCAGGACATCCGCGTCTCGGTCAACGGAACGCTCAAGCAGGGTGGTTTCCAGAGCCGGGTGTCGGGTGAGCAACTGCTCGCCAACCCGCTTGAAGTGGTCAACACGGCCAACGAACCGGTGACGGCGGTGATCACTTCGGTCGCCTCGCCCAAGACGCCTCTGACCGCTGGTGGCGACGGCTTCGAAATTTCGCGGGCCTATTACACGCTCGATGGTGAAGAGGCCAATGTCAGCGAGGCCAGGCAGAACGAGCGCTATGTCGTGGTGCTCACGGTCAAGCCGAAGAATGACTTCCAGACACGGATGATGGTTACCGACCTTCTGCCGGCCGGCTTCCAGATCGACAATCCGGGCCTCGTCAACAGCGCGAGCCTGGAGACGTTCGATTGGCTGCCGGAGACGGAAGCCGCACACCTCGAATTCCGCTACGACCGGTTCCTGGCGGCCATCGACCGCTATCCCGGCGACCGGAGCGACGTGACGCTGGCCTATGTCGTCCGTGCGGTCACGCCTGGAACCTACGACCACCCGGCCGCGAGCGTCGAGGATATGTATCGTCCGCAGCTCTACGCGCGCAGCGCCGCCGGCAAAATGAAGGTGGTGGCGCCGTAAGGCGCCGTCATGGGTCCAGTACGATGGCGATGAAGCGGACGCTCACGATGTTGACGGTGATCCAGGCGGTTTTCGCCGCCGGGATCACCTGGACCATCGCCTGGGCAGACAAGGCCTATCCGCCGCCGATCGAACAGGCGCTGGTGAGTTCCCGCGAGGTCCTGGACGCCGACGGGCGACTACTGCGCGCGTTCACGACGCCGGACAGCCGCTGGCGGCTGAAAGTGTCCGCCGCTGACGTCGATCCGCAATTCATTCGTATGCTGATCGCCTATGAGGACCAACGTTTCTATGATCATCGCGGCATCGACCTTTGGGCAATCGGCCGTGCCGGCCTGCAACTCGCCACGCATGGCCGCATCGTGTCCGGCGGCTCGACACTGTCGATGCAGGTCGCCCGTTTGAGCGAGCCCCGCGAAGGCCGCTCCTTTGCTTCGAAATTCCTGCAGATGGCGCGCGCGGTGCAGATCGAGCGGCGTCTTACCAAGGCCGAGATCCTCGATCTTTACCTCAATCTGGCCCCCTATGGCGGTAATCTCGAAGGCGTGCGTTCAGCGAGCCTTGCCTATTTCGGCAAGGAGCCGCGCCGCCTTTCGGTGGCTGATGCCGCACTCCTCGTGGCGCTGCCACAACTGCCCGAACGCCGCAGGCCGGATCGCTTCCACAAGAACGCCGAAGCCGCCCGCGAGCGCGTGCTGCGGCGCCTGGCGGTCGCCAGCGTCATCGGTGACGGCGAGGCGGATCGCGCCATCATCTTCGCCGTGCCGAAGAAGCGGCGGGAACTGCCGTCGCTCGCTGCCCACCTTTCCGAGGCCGCCCTTCGCAAATGGCCTGAACGCACCGCGCACAAGACGACGCTTCGCCGCAATGTGCAGCAGGCGCTGGAACAGGTCGCGCGCGAAGCCTCCAAGAAGCTTGGACCCAAGCTCTCCGTGGCGATCGTCATGGCAGACGTGAAGACCGGCGAGATCCTTGGAGAGGTAGGTTCGGCCGACTATTTCGATGCCAGCCGTTCGGGCTGGATCGACATGACCCGTCAGCTCCGTTCTCCCGGCTCGGCGCTCAAGCCCTTCATCTACGGGCTTGGTTTCGAAGAGGGTATCATCGCGCAACAGACAGTCATCGAAGATCGCCCTGCAGACTTCTTCGGCTACCGGCCGAAGAACTTCGACATGACCTATCAGGGCGACGTGACCATACGCGAAGCGTTGCAGAAGAGCCTCAACGTGCCGGCGGTTCGTATCCTCGATGCCGTTGGGCCGTCTCGTTTGCAGGTGCGTTTCCGTCGCGCCGGCGTCAAGCTCGTGTTGCCGCCAGGAGAAGCGGCAGGCCTGGCCATCGCTCTCGGTGGCGCGGGCATCACGCTCAAGGATCTGGTGCAGCTCTATGCTGGCCTCGCCAATCGCGGCAAGGCTGTGAAGCTTGGCGACGGCGTGCACGAGGATCCCGACAAGATCGAGAGCGCGCCGGTTCTCGATTCCGTGGCCGCCTGGCAGATCGCCGACATCCTCTCGGGCGTCAAGCCTCCGGTCGGATCAGTCGACAGCGGCATCGCCTATAAGACCGGCACCAGCTACGGTTATCGTGACGCCTGGTCGGTCGGCTTCGATGGCCGCCATGCCGTGGGTGTCTGGATCGGCCGGGCCGATAACGGGGCGATTCCGGGGCTGGCAGGCTACAAGTCGGCGGCGCCTGTCTTGTTCGAGGCGTTTAGGCGATCCGGCTTGGCAATCGTGGCGCTGCCCACGGCGCCTGCCGGTGCGCTACGGTTGAGCGAACGGGAATTGCCCGCCAGCCTGAAGCGCTTCTCGCATACCGGATCGGGGCTGCTCTCATTTTCCGCCAAGGAGCCGGCGCCGCAGATCGTCTATCCGCCTCAGGGCGCCGAAGTGGACGTCGGCTTCACGATGGGCGATGCGATGCCTTTGGCGATCAAACTCCAGGGCGGCCGTCCGCCGTTCCGGTGGCTCGCGAACGGCGTCGCCATGCCTGACGTCACGCGAAAGCGCGTCTTTAACTGGCGGCCGGACGGGTCCGGCTTTTCGACTCTGACGGTCATCGATGCGACAGGTCGCGCTGCCAGCGTCCGGGTCTTTTTGAATTGATTTTCGTCAAGTGGTTGCGGCGATACATATTGGGCGTATCATCCGTCGGGCGACTGATTTGCGGCGGATGCAATGGAAAGTGTTTTGGGTACGTGGGATGTGGACGGTGGCGATGGCTCGATCGTGATCGTGCCGGCTCCCGGCCCGTTGCTCGGCGTCGATTTTCCAAGTGCTCTGCCCGCCCTTGATGATCTCGCAACGTTCTTGCATCCCGAGGACCTGGCCGGCCTTCGCCGCGCTGTCCTCGATCTCTCGAGTGGGAAATCAAAGGCTATGATCGTGGAATTTCGCATCCGGCATGCCGATGGGCACTGGATCTGGATTGAAGCGAGCGGTCGGCGGAACACGAAGGATAACGCGTTCTCGGGCGTCTGGACTGATATTTCCGGCCGCATGGCTTCGCTTGCCCGCAAGGACGAATCCGTCTCACGCGTTCACCAGTTTGCGGCTGCCGCCTCGCACGACCTGATCGGGCCGCTTCGCCATATCGCCATGTATGGCGATCTCCTGGTGGAGGATTTTGGTACCGGCGCCACCCAGGAAAAACGCCAGATGTTGGTCGCGATCGCTGAAAAAGCGCGCCAGCTACAGGTGCTGACCAAGCGCCTCATCGCCTTTTCAACCGGCACCGCCGCGCCTGAATTCCGTGCGGTGCCGCTCGAGGAGACGGTGCGCCACGCTTCACAAATGCTTGCCGGCACTTTGAAAGAGGCCAAGGCGGAATTGTCATGGAGCGAACTTCCCATAGTCGCTGGCGATCCGGTCCTGATAGAGAAGGTCTTCGCTAACCTGATTCAAAACGCGTTGGAATGGTCATCCGAACGACCACTTAGGATCGATATCTCTGCTTCGACCGCAGGCCGGAATGCCACCATTCTGGTTGCGGACAATGGCAGGGGAATTGATCCGCGCTACGCCACGCGGATATTCGACGCGTTCTGGAGCGTGCCCAAGCCGAATGGGGAGAAAGGTGCAGGCCTTGGGCTTTCGGTCTGCAAG
>Ga0164290_1002317_pt1 | contig 14296 bp, 10 predicted proteins | sample Micstemetagenome_FD_108782 | JGI IMG/M metagenome (GOLD analysis project Ga0164290, IMG submission 108782) | Contaminated culture microbial community from soil near Moab, Utah, USA - Microcoleus steenstrupii SON62 (Illumina Assembly) | ecosystem: Environmental > Terrestrial > Soil > Soil crust... | reverse complement strand
TAATGCCAGCCCGCGTGAAGTTTATGCAGAAACGGGTAATGGGAAAATTTATCTATCAAATATAGATGACCAGGATGGGCATGTATTGATATTTGAAACAGTGAATGCTACCGTATCGGTAACCGGCAATCGCTTATTTATTTTCCTCAATAAAAACGGGGCCTATTTATCTGTAGAGGCGGGTCATCCTTCTTATCATGATCTTAAAACTGCTGTACAACTAGAACGAAAAAGCTGGTTTGGTAAAATGATGGCACTGAAATGGCCGGTATTGGTTACAGTACTGGTTGGCATATTTATAATCGCATACTTTATTATGGCGCGGGTTATTCCGGCAGCTGCGTTAAAAATAATCACAACTGAACAGGAAGCAGATATCGGCAATAGTTTCTATCGGTCATTGATGACTACTGAAGAAAAAGATACTGCTGCTACAAGGATTGTTAATGAGTTTGCCAGCCGTATTTATTTAAGTGAAAAATACCGCATCAGGATTACTGTTATAAAAGAAACTGAAGTAAATGCCTATGCATTACCGGGAGGGAATATAGTATTGTATACAGGAATACTGGAAACCATGGATGATCCGGATATGCTTGTGGCATTACTCGGACATGAGGCAACGCATATTAATGAAAGACACAGTCTGCAAAGTATGATATCGGCCATGAGTATGTCCCTTTTACGTTCGATGATATTGAGTGGATTTGGCGATGTAGGCAGTATAGTATTAGAGCATGCCGGTACACTGGAGCAATTAAGTTATTCCCGAAAACTTGAAAGAGAGGCCGACAGAAAAGGAATGGAACTGATGATCCGGAACGAAGTAAATCCTGTTGGGATGAAAAAACTGATGACAGGTTTGCAGGAAGCAAATGATAATTTACCCGGTATCTTTTCATTTATCAGCACGCACCCTATGTCTGATGAAAGAATAAAGACGGCTGATGCTTTCGCTGCTGCACATAAAACGGCTACTTTTGCACCTGACCCTGAACTCAGGAAACTCTGGCAGCAATTGAAAGCAAGGAAATGAAGCAAAAAGAAATACATCCCGCCTTACAACCCTACCTGGATGGAAAAGTGATTTTACTGGATAAACCCATCGACTGGACTTCTTTTGATGTGGTGAAAAAAGTGCGTATCCTCACAAGAATATCTAAAGTGGGTCATGCGGGAACGCTTGATCCACTGGCCACTGGATTATTGATTGTTTGTACGGGTAAATTCACAAAGAAGATCAATGAGTACATGGGTATGGAAAAAGAGTACACGGGTACTTTTACTTTAGGAGCCACAACGCCTACTTACGACCTTGAATCAACCCCTGAAAACATAAGGGATTACACGCATTTATCGGATGCACAAATTCATGCAGCTACATTGCAGTTTAGCGGTCCGATTATGCAGGTACCACCTGCACATTCCGCAATAAAAAAAGATGGCAAACCTGTTTACCTGGCAGCAAGAAAAGGATTAGAAGTAAAACTGGAGCCACGTCCTGTTACGATTCATTCTTTTATCATTGAAAGGATTGAACTGCCTGTGGTGTACTTCAGGGTAGTTTGTTCAACCGGTACCTATATCAGGAGTCTGGCACACGATTTTGGTGCGGCACTGGGTGTAGGAGGGTATATGAGTAGCTTGCGCAGAACGCGTATCGGTTCTTTTGAAGTTACCGATGCGGATGATCTGATAAGTTTCGAAAAAACAATCGATGCATTGAAGGCGGTATCATCAGAAGGGTAGGCCAATACCAAATTGCAGGGCTGCATTGTTTACTTTCAAAGTAGGTGTTCTTTGTTCCGACCATACAAAATCTTTGATGCTCATCCAGCCACCATTGGTGCTTCTGGCAGGGTCTTTTACACGGTAGGCCACATCGAAGCGAATAAGAAAATAGGAAAAGTCGAATCTTAAGCCTGTGCCAATACCAATGGCAAGGTCTTTCCCAAGATTACCAAACGAAAACCTTGAGTCAGGGTCCTGCGCATTTTTTTTCAGGTTCCAGATATTACCTATATCAGCAAATACAGCACTGCCTATTTTGAATGAACCCAGTGATGCCAACTGAAAACGGTATTCGATATTGGTTTCCAATTGCATGTCGCCAAACCTGTCGCGGTAGCTGCTGTTTACGGTATCGCTGAATACAGAACTGCCCAACCCTAACTGACGCAGGCCCCATGCACGCATACTATAAGGGCCACCCACAATAAATTGTTTAAAGAAAGGGAGCGTTCTGCCGATAGTAGGGTCACTGCCGTAATTATAACCGAAACCTGCAAATGCACGATACGCCAACTCCGATTTAGGATATAATATTCTTTGTCTGTATTCTGTTTCTGTTTTTATATATCGGTAGATGTTATTTTGTAAACCCGGTAATAATCCAAACAAACCACCTGCTTCCTCTATGCCGATTCTGAGGTAATGACTTTTATTCCTGTTTTTGGGGCTGGTAGTGGTTCTGATGAATGATAAACTCTGACTTACAATATTCCCTTCATTAAAAGAAGCCTGTAGAAAAGGATTGTTCTTAATGAGGCTGTCAAGACCCGCCAGTCTTTTAATACCATACAACTCAATATTGAGTGGTTTATACAACCATAAATGGTCTCCGTTTTTTACGGGCTTACGCCATTCATAGCCAATACTGGCTGTAAAAGAAGTTACGTTGTAAAAATTCTTTCTGTCGATATAAGAACTGTTCAGTGTAAATAAAGTTTTCTTGTTTTCCAGGTTGCGCAGTGAACGCCAGTTGCCAAAAGGAGTAAGAATTCGTGGTAGTACATAGGTATGACTTCCACTCAGTAAAAATGTTTGCAGGAGCGGGTTATTACCCTGACTGAGGAGGTTAAGTTCTACACCCGTTCTCAATACTGTTTGTTGCTGAACGGCCTGACGCCACCTGTTTCTGTTGGTATAACTCAGGTTGGTAGAAATACCAAGGGTATTACCCGTAATCACATCACCGGAATTTCTGCTTCCTTCCAATTCCGCTGCCACTGTTTGCTTAATGGCCGGTACCAAAAGAATATGCATGTCCAGCGTATCCTTATCTCTTATACGTAAAACAGCATCAGCCTGTTGCCATGCGCCCAACTGTCCCAGCCTGTTGATGGTTTTATAATAATTTGCTTCATTGTATTTATCACCCCTGCTCAGGTAAGTATGTTCACGGAGGGGTCTGAAACGAAACAAACCTTTGTTGTATTTCATAATACCAGCCCTGAAACTATCTGTTTTAAAATCTTTTCTGCGTATAACACTGTCAGGAATATCAGCAATGCCTGTTTCGGGGTAATAATAAATATGCCCCATACTAAACTGTAACAACTTGCTTGAATCAAATATGGGTCGATGGGTAAGGTTAATATCCCAGGTAGGATTTTCTTTTCTTCTTTTATCGGCTTGAGCAATAATTTCTGCCTGCTTAAAAGGATCGAGGGTGAGGGGTAATAATTTAGTGTCCAGGGTATCAACCACGGCCATCAAATCGTCCCTGTTGAAATTGTAATACCCGTTCTGGCGGAATAAATTGGTGAGTCGATCCAGTTCATCACTGATTACCTGCTTGGTATAAGGCTTTCCTTTTTTTAACAGGCTTTCCGATGTATTGGCCAATACCAATGCCCGTAAAGTTGAATCTGAAAAATCATAGGAAACAGAATCGATGCTGATGTTTTTCCCAACGGTAATATTCATGAATACATTAGCACGCAGCTGTGTTTTAAATGTATCAATGGAAACAGAATCTTTTAAGCCTGAATAAAAGTATCCCTGACTGTTGAGGTAGGCTGTCATGAAAGTCATGGAACGGGGAATATTACTGCTGTCGAACACCGGAGGATTGGAAAGAATGTTTTTAAGACCTATATATTTCTGAACGATTCTTACCTGCAAGCTGTCTTCCCAATAATTCTGTAGTTCGGTTATTAATCGTTTTTTCTCATCTTTGGGAAGGGTGTCAAGGATATTGATCTGGTTACTATAAACAAATGGCCTGTTTTCAGGGAAATTGACAACTTTAATACGTTGCTGTTGAGAACAGGAGCTGAAAAGGCTGATCAACAGAACAGTTGTAATAATAAATGCCAGGGAACCTCTTTTTCCAATCAAACGCATAGTAGATGTTAAGCAAGAATGAACTCAAATATATCCAATCTTTGTGCCAGAAAAAACAAAGGACGGCTGAACGGTTGTTTCTGGCTGAAGGGGTGAAACTGGCAGCTGAGTTACTGGATGCAGGTTAACCGGTAAAAAAAATATATGCAGTGGAAGAGTGGGAGGCACCTGTTGCCAGCGTTCCCGTCACCCGTATTCCCTTATTTGAACTGGAAAAAATCAGTTCATTGCAAACGCCGAACCAGGTACTGCTTATTGCGGAACAACAGGAGCCGGCAGGAGAACCTGTACTGAAAAACAACTTTACACTGGTACTCGATGGTATACAGGATCCAGGTAACCTGGGCACCATTATACGTATTGCAGACTGGTTTGGTATCAATCAGATCATCGCCAGTAAGGATACTGCAGAGTTGTATAACCCCAAAGTCATTCAGGCAACTATGGGTAGTTTTTTACGGGTAAAAACATGGTATCGCGATCTTGAAACCATACTTGCACAAAAACAGGTGCCTGTATATGGCGCATTGCTCAATGGTAAATCAATGTACTCCATAGAACCAGTGAAAGAAGGAATATTGGTAATAGGGAATGAATCAAAAGGTATTCGTGAAACAGTTTTACCGCTGATTAATCAGGCTATTACCATTCCGAGAATGGGTAAAGCAGAATCGCTGAATGCTGCCGTGGCCACTGGCATACTTTTGTCGCAATTGAAATCACCCCAACATAATCTTACCTGAACTGGATGGCTTTTACCGGACTTATTTTTCTGACCAGTATGGAAGGCAGTAATAATGCACCATAACAAACCAATGCAGTACCTGTAACAACTGCAATTACCTGCCACCAGATAATTTCCATAGGTGCCTGCGATACATAATAGGAAGCTTCATCTAAACTGATAAAACCTGTCATTTGTTGTAACCAGCAAATGCCTACACCCAGAAATGCTCCCAAACCAATGCCTGTAAAAGTTATTACAGATGCGTGATAGAGGAATATTTTCTGTATGGTCCAGTTGCTTGCACCCAAAGCTTTCAATACACCAATCATTCTTGTTCTTTCAAGAATAAGAATGAGTAAACAGGTAATGAGATTGATGATGGCTACGGCCGACATAACAATAAAAATTACATCCCTGTTTACATCCTGAATATCGAGCCAGTCAAAAATATTCGGATATACTTCACGAATGGTTCTGCTCATCCATTCGGCAGGTAAAGCAGCAGACAAACTTTTGCTGATGCTGTCCATTTGCCTGTAATCGTTTACGAAAATTTCATAACCACCGCTCTGGTCATCTCTCCATTCATTGATTCTTCTGATAAGCCTCAGGTCGCCTATGATAAAAAGCTTATCGTATTCTTCAATACCTGTTTTGTAAATACCTTTTACTAATAGTTTGCGATAAGTACGACTGTCGTCAATGGAAGAAACAAAATGTACTTTTACCGTATCATTTACTGCAATATTCAACTGGTTGGCAAGCGCTTTAGAAATAATAATCTCTTTGCTGTAGGAACTGTCTGCAAAATTGATCCAGTTGCCACTTTGCATAAAAGGTTTTAGTGTTGTGCTGTCGTAGCCTGCATCAATGCCTTTTAGTAGAACACCTTCAATCTCATTTTTATTTTCTATCACTGCCGATTTGGTAGCAAAATTCTGTACCCTTATCACGCCGGTTTGTAAACGAATGGTTTGCCGGATGCCACTGTCCATGGTTAATGGTGTTTCCTCAGCGATCAGCGATTTGCCTGCTTCATATTTCTGTACCCTCATATGCCCCCAGAAACTGAAAATTTTGCCTGCAACAGTATGTTGAAACCCATTTACAAAAGCCAGTGTAATGATCATGGCCATTACACTCAGTGTAGTGGCCGCAATCGACAAACGAATGATAAAGCGGGAAAAAGAATGTTGATGATTAAATGCAATTCTTTTAGCTATGTCGAATGAAAGTCCCAAATGGCATGATTTTGGTAAAAATACGAACTGCCGATGAATGATCGGAACTTATCGCTGTGGTGTTTCTGTATTGTATTATCTTGTATTGCTAAGCACCTTATTTAAGTACTATGAATGGTTGTTTTATTACCCTGGTTATTGTTTTATTGACGAATAGCGTAGTTGCGCAACGACAGCCAGATCGTGTATACATGGAAGGCATAAAAACGGTAAAACTGTTCCAGCAAAACGATCAGCAATCAATTCCACTGATAAAGCTAGGAAGCGCCGATCAGCTGGAGCTGCATTTTGATGATATGACAGCTTATCCGCGCAATTTCTTTTATACATATCAGTTATGTAATGCCGACTGGACTCCTGCATTGTTAAATCCTTTTGATTATATACGTGGTTTTGTACAGAACCGTTTATCGCAATACAGGATGTCATCTATTGCACTTACACGTTACATACATTACCAGGCATTACTGCCCGACAGAAGTGCTGTTCCTACCAAGAGTGGTAACTATCTGTTAAAAGTATTTTTGGATGGAGATACTTCCAAGCTGGCTTTTACTAAACGGATCATGATAGTAGATGATAAGGTAAATATCGGAGCCAGAATAGCACAGCCTTTTAATAACAGTCTCATACGCACCCATCAGAAAATACAGGTAACAGTGGCTACCAAAGACCTGAATATCATGAGTCCGCAGCAGCAAACCAAACTTGTAATTATTCAGAATAACCGCTGGAACGATGCTGCCACAGGGCTGCAACCTGCTTTTATACGTAACAATGTACTGGAGTACAATGGAGAGCAGGATGCTTTATTTCCTGCAGGCAAAGAATACAGATGGGCTGACCTGCGTAGTTTTCGTTTTTCGAGCGACCGTATTGATAGAATAGATAAAACGGCCCAACCCAATCTTATCTATATAAAACCCGATCTTGTAAGAAACGATCTGCGTTATGCATTTTTTAATGACAGAAATGGATGGAATGAAATTGGTACCACTGAATCAATTAATCCATGGTGGCAGGGTGATTATGCTTATGTAACATTTACTTTACTGCCACCCAATGCAAAACCATTTGCAGGGAAAGAGGTGTTTATAACGGGAGAATTTACCGGTAACCAGGCAGGCGACAGCTCATTGATGGAATTTGATACGGAGAAAGGCTTGTACAAAAAAACACTTTTCCTAAAACAGGGTTATTACAGTTATAATTACGTTACAAAAGATAAAAATGGGGTAACCGTAAGATCAGATCCGGCACTTACAGAAGGTAATTACTGGGAAACGGAAAATGAATACCTCATATTATTCTATTTCCGCCCACTTAGTGGCAGGCATGATGAGCTGGTGGGTATTACCCGACTGAATTCAAGAAACCTTGGCAGTAGATTTTAAAGTTCACATAAAATCAATAACTCAACGCTTAACTCCCCTTCTCCCTTTCTCTTTGCTAAATTCCTCTTGAATATTCGCTAGGTAACTCAATGCAAGAGTTTTAACAAAGAGAAAGGGAGCCGTTTGATATGGGTAAGATTAAAATCTGCGAATCTGCGGCTAATATATTTACACTCATAGGGTTAAATCTAAAATTACCGGGTAACTAACTCAAAAAATTAGGGAAAATAGGAGCCAACCCTTACTTTTGCACCGGCAGGTCTTACACGACCAGCTCCTGCCGAACCTCCCCAGGGCAGGAATGCAGCAAGGATAGGCGGTTGAGCGGTGCGATGTGAGTAGCCTGCCATTTTTTTCCCCTTTCGCCCCTGAAGGGATCACGAAAGGGATTTTAATGTATACACTATGAAATTTTTTATTGACACCGGTAATCTCGCACAAATTAAAGAAGCAAATGACTTAGGTATCCTGGATGGTGTAACCACCAATCCTTCACTGATGGCCAAAGAAGGCATAAAAGGGGAAGAAGCCATTGCTAATCACTACAAAACCATTTGCGAACTGGTAGATGGAGATGTAAGTGCTGAAGTATTGTCTACCGATTTTGCCACCATGGTAGAAGAGAGAAAAAAACTCGCCGTTATTCATCCGAATATCGTTGTAAAAGTTCCGATGATTAAAGATGGTATCAAAGCCATTAAATGGTTTACAGATAATGGTATCCGTACCAATTGTACACTGGTATTTTCTGCCGGACAGGCCATTCTGGCTGCAAAAGCAGGTGCTACTTATGTATCTCCCTTCATTGGTCGTATCGACGACAGTGGTTGGGACGGCATGGAACTGATTGGTCAGATCCGTCATATTTATGATATACAGGGATTCAAAACAGAAATCCTCGCTGCATCTATCCGCAGTGCATTACACATTACCAAGGCAGCTGAACTGGGTGCCGATGTATGTACCTGTCCACTTGATTCTATTCTGGGATTGTTAAAACATCCCTTGACTGATATTGGACTGGCGAAGTTTCTGGAAGACGCTAAAAAAATGTAATTTTCTTTTGAGTGAAATATTAAAGCCGGATCATTATTTGATCCGGCTTTTTTTAGAGATTTTTTAAGGCTTCTCTTTTACTCAAAGGAGCGAGTGTGTGGTCGGCTACAAAATTTCTGACCCAATACGCATTTGTTTTCCCATATTCCCTGAGTGCCCAGCCGATAGCTTTCTGAATAAAAAACTCTTTAGACCCACTACAATGGTTAATGTATTTTGAAAGCAGTACAGTGTCTGTATCTTTTTTTCTGAATTTCTGGAACATAATACTACTTCGCTGGAGCCACATATTGGAAGAAAAATTCCATTGCTGTGTAACGAGTTGTATCTGTTCGGGATAAAGAGTAAAGTAGGAATGTATCCAGTCACTGGCTATGGTATCAACAGAATCCCACCAGCTTTGATGTAACAAACCAAATTCAATCATTTTTATGGATTGTTTGTTCCATAGTTTTTTATGAAGAGCATACAATTCAATGCCTGCATGATGAAATTCGCGGTAAGGATGATGAAAACATGCTTTGGTAATACTGGTTACCTTCTCAATATCTGTTAACATATTTGCTTTGAAATACATTTTACTCAGCGATCTTCTTACGGGTGTTTTAATGCCATAATGCTCAAACTGGTTGAGTAAATAAGCTCTTGCTTTTATAGCCGCGTTTTTATCAGCTTCCTGTTCAAAAGCCTCTTGAAGCGGCAGCAGGTATTTATGCAACATAATCTAATCCGATAACTTTTTTTTCCTGATTACTTTTTCTCGCAGCATCCAGTATCTGCATCACCCTTATACCATCTTTTGCCGAAACAGGGTTTTCTCCTTTTCCTGTCAGTGCATCGTATAAGCGCGCATAATAGTGACTATAGTTGCCTGCAATCGTTGGAATCGTTCTACGCTCCTCCATACCATGGATTTTCGTGTTCAATAAACCCATTTCAGATTCAGGCTCTACACCCCAGTTTGGCTGATCGGGTTTTCCACCTGCCAGCAATGCGCCTTCCTGTATATCGGCTCTTGATTTGATGAATGATCCATATAATCCGTGAACAGTAAAAGAAGGTAAGGGCTCTTTCACCAACAGGCTCGACTTTAAACGCACTCTTATAGATGGGTAATACAAAAGCAGGTCGATATAATCGTCAACCTGTGAGTTGCGTCGCAAGGTTCGTATATCGGCAAACACAGCATCCGGCATACCAAACAGGCATACAGCCTGATCAATTAAATGTGGCCCGAGATCGTATAACAAACCTGCTCCCGGAGCGGCTGTTTCTTTATGCAGTTTCGGACTCAGTTCTTCTTTATACCGGTCGAAATGAAATTCAGCTTCATGCACGGGCCCCAGTAGTCCGTCGCTGATTACTTTTTGTACAGTCTGAAAATCACTATCCCACCTGCGATTCTGAAATACCGATAAGAGCCTGTTTTTTTCTGTTGCCAGACGATCGAGTTCAACGGCTTCATCAACAGTGGTGGTAAACGCTTTTTCTACCACTACATGTTTATTTGCTTCCAGTGCTTTTTTGGCATAGTCGAAATGTGTTCCGGTAGGGGTGTTAACAACAATCAGTTCAATACTCTTATCATCCAGCAGTTCCTCCATTGATCTGGCAATATGTACATAGGGATAAACTTCTGTTGATTCAGACTTTGTTCTTTCCCAGATGGCTTTGAGTTCAAAGCCAGGGTGCAGGTGAATAAAAGGCGCATGGAATACTTTGCCAGATAAGCCAAAAGATAGAATGGCTGTTTTAATAGTTTGCATATGAATGATTGAAAGGAGAACTAAAATAAACCATTCTCACGACTTTCTTAACCCGTACTTATTTAACGAAACAGTGTTTCGCAGAGTTGTTTTGTTATTTGTGAGAGGATGTGATGGTAAGTGTAAGAATAAAAAAACCTGCTGTTGATGAGCAGGTTTTTCTTTTAATGAATCTTATTGGCCAGCGGGTTTTTCTCTCGCTTTCATTTTGTCCATATAACTGATACCGTCAATGATCCATTTCTCTGCAGGCTTACCGAGGAGATAATGTTCAAACCATTCACGCTGACGTTTCTGGTAATCAACCTGGTTTTCTTTTTTGGCCAGACCATGATTCTCATCTGCATATACCAGCATAACATGTGGTTTCTCCATCCTGCGCATGGTACCATACATTTCAATGCCCTGATGCCAGTCAACAGCACCATCTTTATCGCCAAAAGCCACTAATAAAGGTGCTTTTATTTTTGCAGCATTGAACATGGGTGAGTTACGAATATGCTCCTGTGTACGCTCATACCATGGACCATCAAAACGACCCTGACTGGTTTCGAAAATTTTCTGATCGGGGGTACCGGTATTCCAGTAAATAGACAATGACATACTGATCAGATCGGTTAGAGGAGCACCTGCGCAAGCTGCTTTGAAAATATCTGTTTGTGTGATGATAAAAGATGTCTGATAAGCACCCCAGCTATGTCCCATTAAACCTACTTTGGTTTTATCGATCATGCCTGTTTTTAATACTTCTTCTACAGCATGCACTACACAGTTTACGGCACTCATACCAGGTTCATTCGTATCATATACGATATCGGGTCTGAAAACGAAATAACCATTGCTGGTATAGTTGGTGGTATTATAAGCACTGCGTTCAGAAGGTGTAACATAACCATGAACTGTGTTCGACAAGAGTTCATAGATGTAAACAATCATCGGATATTGTTTACCGGGCTCATAATTGGCAGGATAGAATAAGGCGCCCTGTAATTTTTTGCCCTTTTTACTGGTGAAATTCACCAGCTCGCTCTTACCCCAGAAATAATCGTTTTGCTGCGGGTTGGTGCCGGTAATTTTTTTCTGGTTGCTGAAATCATCGGTTATATATAGTTCTGGTGACAGATTGTAATCCTGTTTTACATAGCTGAAGCTATTGGCTTCTGTTGCTTTTGTAATACGGCCTACAGAAAGGTTTTCATAGATCAGTGACTGAACAGTATTGTTCTCCAGTTTGGCATAACCAAATTTCTTTGTTTTATCTCCATACAAAGAAATATAAATGGGTTTGCTGTCGTCGATATAAGGGTATTCAAAATCGGTTCTTGTTACCCGGTGTGTAATTTCATCTTTCTCACCATTAGTAATCTTTCTGGCAGCACTGCCATCAGGTTTTACTGCCCAGATATTGTACTCGTCATACAACAAAACTTCCTTATCGTCTTTTAACCAGCCACCCAAACCAAATGGAGGTTTGCTGGCAGTATGGTCATCTCTTGTATTCCAGAAAGCGGTTTTGATATTTTGTGTGATGTTAACTGTTTGCTGTGTTGCAACGGAATAAGTCCACCAGTTTTTATCACGGAAAAAATAAAAATATTTGCCATCGGGAGAAGACTGTGGCCCGGTAAAAAATCCCGCAAGCATTTTTTCATAGAGCAATTTCTCTTCACCGGTTTTGGTATTTACCAGGAAGAAATCGGCATAATCTTCTTTGAATGCAGGTTTGTATTTTTTGCTGGTAGAAGTAACGGCATATGCCTGGTTGCCACTTAATAAAGCCACAGGTGTGTTTTCTTTAGCAAGCTGGTAAAACTGGCTGCTGCCCATATTCCATACCGACAAATAACTGGCTTCTTTGTCCTGCCCGAAAGTAATTTTCTGTCTTGGCTGAATTTCAGGATCCTTCCAATGCCAGATATCTACGGCAGCTAATTTGTCATCGGGTTTGGCAGCGGGCTTGGGAGCCTGTTTTGCAGTGTCGCCAGGTTTCTTTTCCTCTTTCTTAGGTTTGGCGGTCCAGGTTTTTATGCCAAAAAACAGGGCATTCATATCATCACTTAATCTCGCAACACTTCCATTGTGAACACGCATATCTTTTGGAAAACCGCTTGCCTGTTGCGGGTCGAATGTTTTGAGCGATGCATTGGTGTAGAGGTTGGTATAACCATGAACGGTGGCATTTTCTTCTTCGTAGTCTTTGTGTTTAAAAGTTTTAAAAAATGCAAAACCTTCACCTTCACGCTGCCAGTTAAGCCTTGAAAAACGAAGGGTATCGCTCGCAATAATTTTAAGACTGTAATTTTTGAGGTTCAGCAATTCTACTGCATTGCCTGCTGTATTGGCCGATTCTACTATGTATGAGAGGTAATCGCTTTTCTTGTTGAATGCATATTCTGTTACATTACCAATGGTATGTGTGGTGCCATCGGTCAGGTTTTTTACCAGTAACACACTGCCTTTGTCTTTATGCTCTTTGGGTGGGGCAAGGTATACTGCAAGAAATTTCCCATTTTTTGAAAAACCAAAACGGCTGATATTCTGCACTACTTCTTTTTTGCCGGTAGCAAGATTGAGCAATCCCATTTTGTATTCTATAGGCCGGCTCTGTTCACGTAATTTTTCCGCTTCTTTGAAAGGTATGCCGATACGGTAAGCTACCCACTGGTTATCGCCGGAAAACTCAAAGCTGGTAGCAAACTCCAGTTTATATACTTTATCTGTTTTCCGATTAACAATATAGACGGTGTCATTGTCTTCCTGTATGGCAATATGATAACCTATCCAGTTGCCATCGGGTGATAAATCGGTGATGCCCATTTGTTGCCATTTACCATAATCGGCGGAGGTAAGTTGCTTTTTTTGCTGTGCATATACCGTGGAAGTGGTCAAAGAAAAAATGACCAGAAGCAGTAGTAATGAATATCTAATGTTGGTTGTTTTATCCAGACAAGATAATAAAAAATGAAGCAGTTTCCGGAAGCGCCTGCAATTTGCAAAAAAGGGGAAGAAAACTTTGCGGTAAATTTTTTGTTAAAATACACGCCTGTGGCAACTCTTTCAGTCATCTTTTGTTATTGTCGCAATATTTAACCCTTATTACTGGCCTGAATAACAGTTAAACATGAAGATTTTACTGATTGAGGATGAAGCCGCTGTGGTATCCCTTATTGAGCGGGGATTAAAAGAAAAGGGACTGGAAGTAAGTGTGGCCATGGATGGCAATACCGGTCTGCAAATGATTCGCGATCACCATTTTAACCTGGTGATTTTAGATATCATGCTGCCAGGTATGAATGGGGTGCAGATTTGTAAAGAAATCAGAGCGATTGGTCTGGAGTTACCTGTTTTAATGCTCACCGCCCTGGGTAGTACAGAAAATATTGTAACCGGTTTAGACAGCGGTGCAGATGACTATATGGTAAAACCTTTTAAAATAAATGAACTCATTGCCAGGGTAAATGTACTTGGCAGAAGAACGTTCAGAAAAGTACAGGTTACAGACTCGCATATTTTACAGATAGCCAACCTGCAACTCGATACCGATGCCAAGATTGCTCAGCGCGATGATGAAATTATTTCACTTACTTCCACCGAATATAAATTACTGGAGTTCTTTATGAAGAACCAGGCACGTGTACTTTCCCGTATGGAAATACTGGAAAATGTATGGGATATAGATTTTAACCTTGGCACTAATGTGGTAGATGTGTATGTAAACTACCTGCGGAAAAAAATAGACAAGAACCGCGATGCCAAGCTCATTCATACCATGATTGGTATGGGATATATGATGAAGGAGAATGCCTGATGAATATCCGCAATAAAATTACCACACTGTTTACCATACTCACAGGAGCCATTATCCTGATGCTGAGTATTTTCATTTATCATTTCAGTAAACGATCTGTAGACAAAGAATTTTTTCACCGCTTGTCTGTTCGCGGAGGTATTGCCGCACAGGCACATTATGAGGAAGAAACACTG
>Ga0164290_1002316_pt1 | contig 14307 bp, 13 predicted proteins | sample Micstemetagenome_FD_108782 | JGI IMG/M metagenome (GOLD analysis project Ga0164290, IMG submission 108782) | Contaminated culture microbial community from soil near Moab, Utah, USA - Microcoleus steenstrupii SON62 (Illumina Assembly) | ecosystem: Environmental > Terrestrial > Soil > Soil crust... | reverse complement strand
GGCTGGAAAGGATATGAACACAACCGCCACCCAGGTATCACCTGTCTTTGGCACGGTGTCCAATTCTTCGCCGCCGCCATGCAAGGCTGGATCATCAAAAGAAATGTGTCCACACGATAGCCCCAAAGGGAGAGGGGAGCTTGGGCATTTGCCGTAGGGGGACCTCCCCGTCGCCCTTTTGCCGTCGGCCCTGGCCTATGGCGAAGGGGCGTGGGAGAACCTGTCCCGCCTGAGCGGGAGTGGGCCAGCGGGGTCAGGGAAAAAATGCCCGTTGGGCCACTTCCCCCTCTCCCCTTGGGAGAGGGGGTTAGGGGGTGAGGGACGTCGACAGCGAATGGGTTAGGGGGTGAGGGACGTCGACAGCGAATGGGTTAGGGGGTGAGGGGCGTCGACAGCGAACGGGCCAGGGGTAAGGGAAATAGAAAGAAATAGAGGAACAGGGGGCTTATATTTGTCATCCTTATGGAAATCTCAAGCCTCATTCCCCATATCGAATCGCTGATCTTCGCCTCCGACAAGCCACTCACGCCGGCCGAGATCACCGAGCTGATCAACCAGGCCTTTGGCTTCATGGAAGACAAGGTGCTGGAAGAGCAGGTCAACGCGGCTATCGAAGGCATTGTGGAGAAATACAGCTCTGAATTTTATCCATTCGAAGTGCGGATGAGCGGGGGCGGCTGGCAGTTTCTGACCAAGAAGGAGTACCATAAAACCGTCGCCCAGCTCAATGGCGAACGGTTTCTCAAACGCCTTTCCGCTGCCGCGCTCGAAACCCTGGCGATCATTGCCTATAAGCAACCGATTACAAAAGGTGAAATCGAATCGATCCGGGGCGTGTCTTCCGACTACAGCGTTCAGAAACTGCTGGAGAAAGAACTGATCGTCATCAGCGGTCGCAACGAGAAGCTGCCGGGGCACCCGTTGATCTATGCAACTTCCAAAAGCTTTATGGACTACTTCGGCATCAACTCGCCCGACGACCTGCCCAAAATCAAGGAAGTGCTGGCCGAACAGGTGGTGCAGGGTACGCTGATCCAGCCCGGCGATTTCGAGTCTTCCGGACTCATCGTTACCGATCACGGAGAACTGGTGGAGGAACAGGACCTGACCGGCGCCACCACAGAGGCACGGCCCACCGAAACTGTTGTGAACGGACAGGTGGTGGATACGGAAACCGGAGAAGTGCGTGAGTCGTCATCCGAAGGCGAAGAAGAGTCAGAGGAGTTGTCTGAAGCCGATTTCCCGGATGATGAGCAGGAAGAAATCCGCATCGAAGAAACCAGCGACGAGGTGGAGTTCACTGCGGATGACCTCGACGAAAGCCAGCCTGCCGATATGGGGACAACTTCCCCTGAAGATCCGCTCGCCGATGACCAGACGCCGTCGGACAAGGATGTGCCGGATGCGCCATAAGGCAGGTAAGTTCCGCAAGTTTGTGAGCGGTTCCGGAAGGTTTTAGGTGGTTTTGTGAGGTTTGGGGAGCGTACGGCGCTTGCGATGGGCTAATTTTGCAGGCTTATGTCACAGACTCTTTCCCGCGAACAGCTCCTCGAACTTGCCGATCGTTTTGGTACCCCGCTTTATGTGTACCATGCCGAACGCATTAGGGAGCAATACGAAACCCTGACCGGCGCCTTCGCCGACGTTAAGGCCCGCTTTTTCTACGCCTGCAAGGCCCTTTCCAACATCAATATCTTACGCTACGTCAACAGCCTGGGCGCCGGACTCGACTGTGTGTCTATTCATGAGGTGCAGCTGGGTCTGCGCGCCGGCTTTCCTCCCGGCCGGATCCTGTTTACCCCAAATTGTGTCGACTTCGACGAGATCGATGCCGGTCGCGCTCTGGGCGTAACGCTCAACATCGATAATATTTCCATCCTCGAACAGTTCGGCAACCGCTACGGCGGCTCTTATCCCATCTGCATCCGGATCAATCCGCACATCATGGGTGGCGGCAATTACAAGATTTCGACCGGTCATATCGACAGCAAGTTTGGTATCTCCGTGCACCAGATGCGCCATATTGAGCGGGTGGTGAAAACAACCGGCCTGGCCGTAAAGGGCATCCACATGCACACGGGTTCCGATATCAAGGATATCAATGTGTTTCTTGCCGGCCTTGAGGTTATGTTCGGAATCGCAGTACATTTCCCGGATATCGAGTTCATTGACCTGGGCAGCGGTTTCAAGGTTCCGTATCATGAAGACGATGTGCGTACCGACGTGGACGACCTGGGCCGCAAAGTAGGGGAGGCTTTCCGGCAGTTTGCCTCCGAAAGCGGTAAGGAGCTGGAAGTGTGGTTCGAGCCGGGCAAGTTCCTGGTGAGCGAGGCCGGCTACTTCCTGGTGAAGTGCAACGTGGTGAAGCAAACAACCGCAACGGTATTTGTGGGCGTCAACAGCGGATTCAACCATCTGATCCGGCCGATGATGTACGATGCCTATCATCGTATCGAAAACCTGAGCAATCCCAATGGCAGTCCCCGTATTTATACGGTGGTGGGAAATATCTGTGAAACCGACACTTTTGCCTGGGACCGCAAGCTGAATGAGGTGCGGGAAGGCGATCACCTGATTTTCTATAATGCGGGCGCCTATGGCTTTGAGATGTCCTCTAACTTCAACTCGCGGCTAAAGCCGGCCGAAGTGCTGGTGATTAACGGGGAGGCACACCTGATCCGGAAGCGCGACGAGTTTGAGGATCTGCTGCGGAATCAGGTAGAGGTGCTGTAGTGCGGCGCGAAATGGCTCAAAAAAAGGAGCCCGCTCTGACCGAGCGGGCTCCTTTTTTGTAGCAGAAAGAGGGGGTTATTTTACGTTTACCACCGTCTTCATACTCATTTTCGTGTTGAGGGGAACGGTTTGTCCCATCATTTCCATGTTTCCTTCCGAATTGGTGGTCTGGTTGCGCTCTTTCAGAAGCCCGCTCTTGCGGTCGATACGGATGGTGCCTGTGCTGCGGTCGGTGGTGTTTACCAGGATTTCCATACCGTTTGCTTCCTGCTTCCGGTTCGTTTTACCCTCGTTCGTAAAGCTCAGGATCACTTCGTCGGCAGTCAGGTCGGTTACCGTATACTGGGCTTTCTGGCCACCGGTCGTATCGCTCCAGGTATCACCCTTTCCGATGGGGTTGGCCGGGAGGATGGCAAACTCGCTGGCGGTACCGGCCTTGGGCACTTCACCCAGTCCGCCCATCTGCGGGGGCAGCATCGGGTTGTCGGTAGCAGAACCACCCTTGTTCGCGTTGTTGTCGTCGGTTTTCACCGACACGATTCGGCCATTGGCATCCAGTACCATGGAGAATTTGTTTTTCAGGGCTTTTTCCATTGCCTTTCCGCCTTCGCCTTTCATGTCGTCGGCCTTATCGCTATCGAAGCTCTGTGAGCCGCCCATGGGTGACTCGACATTCATCTGCATGCGCTTCATTTTGTGCTCGATCGTTGTGGTGCCGTCGGCGACCTTTTCCACGTCCAGGTGGCGGGTAACGTTCATATCCAGCTTCGTTTCCATCGACTGGCCCATCATTTCCATCGAAATAACGGTGTTGCCGGTGGTAACGACCTCCAGCTTCTGCCCCTGCTGAAAGGTTGGCTTAATGGTTACTTTCTGGGCAAAGCTACCGGTGCTGAACACCAGCGCCGCAAAGAGGAACATTTGTTTCATTTGGCAATGATTTGAGTGTGCGGTAAAGATGCGAAGTTAACAGTTACCCAGACGGAATCTTACACCTAAAAGGTTGTATCCGGTACCAAACCGGGCTTTTGTTGGGATAAAAACCCCCTAACCCTGTTCCGAATTCGCGTTTCGGCGCTTATGTTCTATCTTGAACCGTCCTGTTACAGGCAGTCCACACGCAAATTCTGAGACCATGAGCACTTCCGCCTTTCGCGCCCTGGTACGGCATCCGCTCAAATTCCGGCTTTTTCTGATGACGAAACTGCCCGCTGCCTGGTGTGCGGGCCTGCGGGTTCAGGCGCTCAGCGAGGCGGCCTGCACGGTAACCGTACCCTACAAGTGGTTTAACCGGAATCCCTTCGGCTCGATTTATTTTGCCTGCCTTTCGATGGCGGCCGAGCTTAGTACGGGTGCTCTGTGCATGCAGTATATCTACCGCAGCAGGCCCGCAGTGTCGATGCTGGTGGTGGCACAGGAGGGCCGCTTTTTCAAAAAGGCTACCGGGCTCATCCGGTTTACCTGTGCCGACGGTGCCGCCATCGCCGCCGCTGTTGCCCGCGCCGTGGAAACGGGAGAGGGGCAGACCGTTACGGCGCGCAGCAGCGGCCTCAATACCCAAAACGAAAGTGTTGCCGAGTTCAGTTTCACCTGGTCTTTCAAAGCCCGCCCTGCCTGATTGTTTACTTCCTCATCACTCATCACTCATCACTCATCACTCATCATTCATCATTCATCACTCATCCCATGAAGATCGCCTTCCACGGAGCCGCCCGCACCGTAACCGGCTCCAAACACTTGCTGACACTTTCCAACGGACAAAAAATACTACTCGATTGCGGCCTTTTCCAGGGTATGGGCCGCGACACCGATGCGTTCAACCGGCACTGGGGCTTCGATCCGGCAGCGGTGGATGCCCTGGTGCTTTCGCATGCCCATATCGATCATAGCGGACTCATTCCAAAACTGGTGCAGGACGGTTTCCGGGGGCGCATTTTTTGTACCGATGCCACGGCGGCTCTTTCCCGATTGTTGCTCGAAGATTCGGCACAGATACAGGAAAACGATGTTCGGGCCCATAACAAAACAAGCCGCGCCCAGGGAAAGCCGCTGCTGGAGCCGCTTTATACGCTGGAGGACGCGCTGGCCTGCCAGGACCGTTTCGAAGAGCGGCCCTACGGCAACTGGTTTCCGGTGCTGGATGATGTGGAATGCTGTTTTACGGATGCAGGCCATATCCTGGGTTCCGCCTGTGTGCACCTGCGGATCCGGGAAAAAGGGCGGACGTACCGGCTGTCCTTTAGCGGTGACCTGGGGCGCTACCGCGACGTCATCCTCCGCTCGCCCGCACCCTTTGACCAGGCAGATTGTATCCTGCTCGAATCTACCTATGGCAACAGCCTGCACGAGCCCGTTTCCAGCTCGGTAGATCATTTGCTGGAGTATGTCGAGAAAACCTGCCTGCAAAAGAAAGGCAAACTCATCATTCCGGCCTTCAGCCTCGGCCGGACGCAGGAAATCCTGTACGCACTCAACCAGCTGGAGTTGGAGAACAGGCTTCCCGACCTGGAGTATATTGTCGACAGTCCGTTGAGTACGGATATCACCCGCGTTATCAAACAGTATCCGCAGTATTTCAACCGGCATATCCAGAAGATCATGCAGATGGATAGCGATCCTTTTCATTTCAGGGGGCTGCGTTTTACAAAGACCGTTGAAGAATCGAAGCAACTCAACTACCGCGACGCACCCTGTGTGATCATTTCGGCCAGTGGCATGGCCGAGGCCGGAAGGGTGAAGCATCATATCTCCAACAATATCGAGAACTCCCGAAATACCATCCTGATGACCGGCTATTGTGAGCCCCACTCACTGGGGGGGCGGCTGCTGGAAGGCAGAAAGGAGGTCAGTATTTATGGCCTGCGGCATGAGGTGCATGCCGAAGTGGCGGCTATCCGCAGCATGAGTGCCCATGGCGATTTCGAGGATCTATCGCAGTGGCTGCACGGCCAGGATCCGCAGCAGGTCGAGAAGCTCTTCCTGGTGCATGGCGAATATGATGTTCAGCAAGTTTTTAAAAGCCGTCTTCTCAATAAGGGCTTCCGCGATGTACTAATTCCCGAAAGGCATTTCGAGATCGGGTTGTAGATCCCGGCCTCTCCCGCCAGGGCGCCCTCGGTTCGCAACTGCGATGACCCGGTCTACGCACAGCCTTTCACCCGTTTCTTCTTCAACCCTTATTCGCGCCGCTGGGTGCCCGTTTATTACCCCAGCCAGTTTAGGGGTGAGGACCGCGAACAGCAGGCCATCCGCGAGGGAACGGAGATCATTCGTCTCATCGATGCAAAGACAGGCAAAACCATCTGGCAGGGCTGGACCACCGACGAGGTAAACAGCCGCAACCTGACCGGTAAGGAAATTGATGCCGCGGTGCGAAGTATCTTCCGTACGTTTGCTGTAGCTATCCGTTAACCCGGTTGCTCAGATCAATGCAAGAGAATCCCTCGCCTTCGGTGAGGGATTTTTTTTGAAATATTTTGGTGGATCGGTGAGCGCGCCTATCTTTGCACTCCCGAAACAAACGGGACAGTTCTTAAGAAGTAATTCAACAGTTGCCGCGTTCGTCTAAGGGCTAGGACACCTCCCTTTCACGGAGGCGATACGGGTTCGAATCCCGTACGCGGTACTAAGGCCTCTGCAATCATGCGGAGGCTTTTCTGTTAGTGTAGAAGATGCCGCGTTCGTCTAAGGGCTAGGACACCTCCCTTTCACGGAGGCGATACGGGTTCGAATCCCGTACGCGGTACTGCAAATCCCTCGCCGGCCGGCGAGGGTTTTTTGTTTCTGTCCCTACTTTTCCTGCTTTCCTGCAACGACTGCCTCATGATGGAATCAGTAACTCCGATGAATGGTCGGGAGCAGATCCCCCGCGCGCGCCTTTTCGTTAAAGATGTTCTAATTCCTGACCATGCCTGGCTTTCAGCGCACCGTAGAAACACGGTTGCTGACCAGGAGTTGTGGGGCGATGGCATGGTTTGTGGAAACCAGAGTCGTATTAAAACGGAATGTTATGCGAGTGATCGAAACGAAAACCCACGGTTACATGGACTACCTGATGGGTGTGCTGCTGATCGCGGCTCCGTGGTTATTTGACTTTGCACGGGGTGGTGCCGAAACATAGATCCCGGTGATCTTGGGTGCGGGCGCCATTTTTTACAGCCTTTTTACCGATTATGAGCTGGGTGCGTCGCGCCGGTTGCCGATGCGTACACACCTGACCCTCGACCTCATGAGCGGTGCCCTGCTGGCTGCTTCGCCCTGGATCTTCGGCTTTAACGAGTATGTGTATATGCCGCACCTGATCCTGGGTCTGGCTGAGATGGGTGCTTCCCTGATGACCAAAACACATCCTTCCGATGAACGGATGGTGCGTCGCTTGCCTGGCCGTCATCACCACATGGCGCATTAGGGCCGGTCAGGTTTTACATATTCCGATAAATGGCTATGGCTCCCGGGAGGGGGCCATTCCTGTTTATGTGCGCGGTGCGCGGAGAGTGGTGAGCTTTGTGGGTTCTGTCTGTGGGTGCTGAAAGTGCAGGTATTTGCCGGTACTCGTCGAAGATGGCTCACCGCTCACCGCTCACTGCTCACCGTTCGCCGTTTGCACGATTCACCTTTCCCTCCTCACGATTCCCGCTTTATTGTATTTTCGCCCCGCATTATTCATTAAAACCTGCTACAACTATGTCAGTAAAAGTTGCCATCAACGGCTTCGGACGCATCGGCCGTCTGGTTTTCCGCCAGATTCATAATATGCAGGGCATCGATGTCGTGGCCATCAACGACCTCACCAGCCCGGCTGTGCTTGCACATCTCCTGAAATACGATTCGGCACAAGGCCGCTTCAACGAAGAGGTTAAGGCTACCGAAAATGCCATCGTTGTAAATGGCAACGAAATCAGGATCTATGCCCAGAAAGACCCGGCTCAGATTCCCTGGGGCGCACATGATGTGGATGTAGTAATCGAGTCGACCGGCTTCTTTACAGATAAAGCCAAAGCCGAGGCACACCTGACCGCGGGCGCCAAGCGCGTCGTGATCTCTGCACCCGCAACCGGTGACCTGAAGACGGTGGTCTTCAACGTGAACCACGAGATCCTCGATGGCTCCGAAACCATCATCTCCTGTGCTTCCTGCACCACCAACTGCCTGGCGCCGATGGCCAAGGTGCTTCAGGATAACTATGGTATCGTTTCGGGCCTGATGACGACCATCCACGCCTACACGAACGACCAGAACACCCTCGATGCGCCCCACCCGAAAGGTGACCTGCGCCGCGCCCGCGCCGCTGCCGCCAATATCGTTCCCAACAGCACCGGTGCTGCGAAAGCCATCGGTCTCGTACTGCCCGAGCTGAAAGGTAAACTCGACGGAACAGCCCAGCGGGTGCCCACCATCACCGGTTCGCTGACCGAACTCGTAACCGTGCTCGGCAAGAAAGTGACTGCCGAAGAAATCAACGCAGCCATGAAAGCGGCTGCCAACGAAAGCTTCGGGTACACGGAAGACGAGATCACCTCAACCGACATCATCGGCATCCACTTCGGATCGCTGTTCGATGCCACCCAAACCAAGGTGATCACCAACGGTGATACCCAACTGGTGAAAACCGTGAGCTGGTACGACAACGAAATGAGCTACGTTTCGCAGCTGGTTCGTACGGTGCAGCACTTCGCCGGCCTCATCAACAAGTAATCCATGGTGGATGAATATCCATCAATCATCTTATGAAAAGCCTTTCCTTTGCGGGGAAGGCTTTTCATTTAAATAACCTTACCATGACCGCATTTGCTGATTACAATTTTTCAGGCAAGAAAGCCCTGATTCGCATTGATTTCAATGTTCCGCTCGACAAGGAGTACCGGATTACCGACGATACCCGCATCCGCGCCACACTGCCCACGCTGCGCAAGATCCTGGCAGATGGCGGCTCGGTGATCCTGATGTCGCACCTCGGAAGGCCTAAGGAAGGTCCTGCGGAGAAGTATTCACTCAAGCATGTAGTGGCGCACCTTTCGGAATTGCTCGGTGTCCCCGTCCAGTTCGCTGCTGATTGCATCGGGGCTGAGGCCGTGGAAAAGGCGGCCGCCCTGCAGCCCGGGGAAGTGCTGCTCCTCGAAAACCTGCGTTTTTACAAAGAAGAAGAGAAGGGCGACACCGCCTTCGCGCAGCAGCTGGCCCGTCTGGGCAATGTTTACGTCAATGATGCCTTCGGCACCGCACACCGCGCTCATGCTTCCACAGCGGTCATCGCTCAGTATTTCGGCGCCGGCGAACGCTTGTTCGGAACCGTTATGGAGGGTGAGGTAAAGAGCGCGGAACGTGTGCTGCACGCCAGCGAACGGCCCTTCACGGCGATCATTGGTGGCGCCAAGGTGTCCGACAAGATCCTGATCATCGAAAACCTGCTCGAGCGGGCCACCGATATCATCATCGGCGGCGGCATGGCCTATACGTTTTTCAAGGCGATGGACGGCAAGATCGGTTCCTCTCTTTGCGAAAATGACCGCCTCGATACTGCCCGCGAACTGCTGAAAAAGGCAGAAGCCAGGGGGGTGACGATCCACCTGCCCTCCGACTCCATCATCGCCGACCGGTTTGCGGCGGATGCCGACATTTCTTCTTCCCTCAGCAACAATATTCCTGACGGCTGGATGGGACTGGACATCGGTCCGCTTGCCTGCGATATGTTTACCAAGGTGCTTCATGCTTCAAAAACCATTCTCTGGAACGGTCCGATGGGGGTTTTCGAGATGGAAAAGTTCCAGCACGGAACCAAAGCCATTGCCAAAGCAGTTGCCGAAGCCACGGCCGAAGGGGCTTTCTCGCTCGTGGGCGGCGGCGACAGCGTAGCGGCCGTCAACCAGTTTGGTTATGCCGATAAGGTCAGCTACGTGTCGACCGGCGGCGGTGCGATGCTGGAGTTCTTTGAAGGCAAGGAACTGCCGGGCATTGCAGCGGTGAAAGCGTGAAACGTTTGTCGTGAGGCGTGAGTCGTGAAGCATGATCGTGAAACATGAGTTCGCGGCGGCAGGCTGTGAATAAATTTGCCGCGTTTTGCGCACTCGCGGCTCACGACTCGGAATCACCATCTCCGCCTTTTTGTCAGTATTTTTCCTTGGTGCGCCTTTTGCTCCTTTCTGCTAACTTTAAAAAAACTATTTGATCCATGAGACGCTCAATGCCTCTTTTAATTGTACTTGCGCTAATTGTAATACTTTTTGTTGCGGGTTGTACCCGGTACAATTCTATGGTTACCGGAAGAAATAATGTCGACAAATTCTGGTCTCAAGTTGAAAATCAGTATCAAAGTCGTTTGGATAAAATCGACCAGCTGGTGAATACTGTGTCAGCTCAAGTAAAGGCGGAGAATAAGACATTAGTTGAAGTGATTCAGGCGAGGAATACAGCTCGTAATGCAATCAATCAAACTAGCGGAGCGCGCGGTGACAGCCTTAATCAGGGGACTGTAAATAAGTACCAACAAGCGCTCGGTGAATACGAACGTCAAACAAGGTTATTTGTAAATGTCGTTTCTGAGCAGTATCCTGAGCTTCGCTCCGCACAAGCTTTCCAAGATCTAAGAACAGAGATATCTGGCACCGACAATCGAATCAATGTTGCTAGAAAAGACTTTATAGCTGCAGCGACAGATTATAACAACAGTATACAGACATTCCCGGGCAATTTGTTTGCAGGTATGTTTGGTTTTAAACCACGAGGATTGTTTCAAGCAGAAGCAGGCGCTTCCAAGAGGCCTGAAATTCCCAATAACTTCAATCCGTGATGCAGTTTCCCTGGCAAAAGCCCCGCGAGTATTTCACCGAAGAGCAAAAAGCGCTGCTCGTGTCGGCCATTCAGTCGGCCGAGCAGCGCACTTCCGGTGAGGTGCGCCTGTTTGTGGAAGGCAGGTGCCGCTATGTAGACGCCCTGGAGCGGGCGGTGGAGGTCTTTCACCAGTTGGGTATGGAGCGCACCGCAGAGCGGAATGCTACCCTACTCTACCTTGCGATGGATGACCACCAGGCAGCCGTTTACGGAGACAAAGGAATTCATGAAAAGGTAGGTCCGCAGTATTGGCAGGATACGGTCCGTGCCATGCTCGACGAGTTCCGTCACGCGCATCTGGTGGAAGGGATTTGTCTGGGCATCGGACGCCTCGGCGAAGCTTTGCACCGCTATTTTCCTTATGATGCGGCAACCGATAAGAATGAGCTCCCCGACGATATTGTGTTTGGAAAATAGCCCATGAAGAAACTACTCCTCCTATCGATGCTCCTCCTGGCCTTCCTGGGTCTTTTTGCCCAGGGAAGCGTGGAGCGTTTTGTCCGCGACAAGTACCCGCGCCCGGTGCCGCCGCGCCTGGTCAATGACTTTGCCCAGGTGCTCACGCCCGAGCAAAAGAGCGCCCTGGAGGAAAAACTCCTGCGCTACGCCGACAGCACTACCACGCAGATAGCCATCATTACAGTTCCTTCCCTGCAAGATCTGCCGGTTGAGGAAGTAGCGCTCGAGTTTCTCCGGCAATGGGCGGTAGGGCAGAAGGAAAAAGACAACGGTGTGGTTCTTCTGGCCGCAATAGAAGATAAAGCGATCCGCATCGAAACAGGCTATGGAATGGAGGGCGCGGTACCCGATATCACCGCAAAAAGTATCATCACCAACGATATCGTTCCGGCTTTCCGCGAAGCAAATTACTTCCGCGGCTTCGATAATGCCACCAGTTCGCTGTTCAAGGCGGCCGCCGGGGAGTACAAGGCGCCGCAGGGCTACAGTGCCCGTGAACGCGGAAGCCGCGGCGGCGGTATTGGAATCGGTAAGATCATCCTCATCATTATCGTACTGGCTTTCCTTTTTGGCCGCGGTGGCGGTGGTCGCGGCGGTGGCTTCATGTCGCGCCGGGGTTACCGTGGCTTTGGTGGCGGTCCGATCATTTTCCCGGGCGGCTTCGGTGGCGGCGGGTTTGGCGGCGAAGGTGGTGGTTTCGGAGGAGGTGGCTTCGGCGGCTTCGGTGGTGGTTCGGGTGGCGGTGGCGGCGCAAGCGGCAACTGGTAATTCCTTCACTCCTTGATTTCGCGAAAACTCCGGTAACGAAGTACACAAGAAAGGCTGTCTCCAACGAGACAGCCTTTCTTATTTATCGGGTTCCAACTTTGGAATACAATCGCGTGATGGCGCAACGCTGAAGATTCTTGAGCTGCGCCGCACGCCTCACCACTTCCGAACTCAGAACGTTTTAGTCGCCAGCTTTTGCTGTATGAAGTCCGCCTTCGACTTGTCTCCTGCGGCTTCCTGCTTGCGCTGAACGTCTTTCAACAGCCCCTCGATGAAGGGGCTCGTCTGTTCGCGGTAGTTTTGCGGAATTTCATTGGCGAAGCTCAGGATCGCCTGGACACCCCGCTCGAAATTGCGCTGATCTTTCATTTTCGAAAGCAGGCTGGCAATGCCGGCGAGCGACTCGAATTTCTGCTGGGAGAGCGGCAGCTCCTCAAACTGGCCAAGGATCATGTCGGCCATTGATTCGTCACCGGCTTTGATGATGATGGCTGTGATGACCGCGCTCAGCTTTCCCTTCGTTTTCTGGCCAGCCAGTCGTTTGGCTTCACCGATGCCCTGGATGCTGTCGATCTTGTTGAGGGCTTCGAGGGCGTTACCCGCAACCGAGTAGGACGAGTCGTTCAGATGCTGCGTAAAGAGCGTTTTGTATTCGGTTTTGCGGAAATCGCCCAGCTTCCCGATCGCCGCGGCTTTGACGATACGCTTTGGGTCAGTCTGAGCCAGCTGCGCAAGGGGTTTTTCAAAAGCGGTTCGGATCGACTCCTTGCGCATGTCGAGGCGCGAAACGGCATAGGCGCGGAGGCCGTCATAACGGTCGTTCATTGCCAAACGAAGAATTTCCCGGGCCTTGGGCTCTTCTGCGCGGCGGGCGGCCGCTTCAATGGCTTCGCGGCGGTCTACATACAATCCGGCATGCTGAAACTGATGCAGGTATTCCTCCAGGCTCTTGTTCTCGGTTTTCGTAGCCAGCAGCACTTTGTCGCCGTCGAAGTTCACGAGGTCCGGACGCGTTGCCGCACTAAACGTGAAGGTGTCGGACTTACTGTCGACCCAAACCGGGTAGCGCGTCCGCTGCTTTCCATTGTAAATGTCGATGGTGGTTGGCAACTGGAAGACTTTGTCGCCGGCTTGTTTTTGCTGAACGATTACCCGAACCTGTCTGGCCGCTTCGTCGTAGCTGTAGTTGATGTCGAGTTTGGGATGCCCGCTGCCGAAATACCACTGGTTGAAGAACCAGTTCAGGTCTTTGCCGGTAACCTCTTCAAATGCCAGGCGCAACTGGTGGGCTTCTGCCGCCTTAAAGCGGTTGTTGACAAGAAACACGTTCAGGGCCCGGAAGAAAGCGCTGTCGCCGATGAAGTTGCGCAGCATATGAAGGATGCGGCCGCCCTTGTTGTAGCTTACGGCATCAAACATGTCTTCCTTGTCGCGGTAATGGAAACGCACGAGGTCTTTCTTTTCGCTTCCGCTCATCAGGTAGCCCTGCATGTCGCTGAAGTTTTCTGCATCACCGGCATCCTTACCGTATTTATACTCTTCCCAGAGCACCTGGCTGTAGTTGGCGAACGACTCGTTGATGGTGAGGTTGCTCCAGCTTTCCGCCGTTACATAATCGCCGAACCAGTGGTGGAACAATTCGTGGGCGATGGTACCCTCCCAGGCATTGCCGTCGGTGAGCTGACGGGCATCCTGTTGTGCCGACTCCTGGTGCAGCGTTGCCGTGGTGTTTTCCATGGCGCCGCTGACATAATCGCGGCCAACGATCTGCGCATACTTGGCCCAGGGATAATCCACACCGGTAATGCGGCTGAAGAAGGTCATCATTTCCGGTGTGTGGCCGAAGATGCGGCGTGCCACCGGGGCATATTCCTGCTCCACATAATAACTGACTTCCTTCCCTTTCCATTGGTCTTTTACGACGGCATAGTCGCCAATGCCCATAAAGAAGAGATAGGGCGCATGCGGGAGGTCCATCTTCCAGTGGTCGGTGCGGGTGCCGTCCGCATTACGTGTCTGACGCACCAGGAGGCCATTACTCAGGGTAACATATTTTGCCGGCACGGTCATCAGGATTTCCTGGGTCGTTTTCTGGTTGGGCCGATCAATTGTAGGTACCCATACGGACGTAGCCTCGGTTTCGCCCTGCGTCCATACCTGGGTGGGCTTGTTCTTCTCCGCTCCGCGCGGGTTGACAAAATAGAGGCCTTTGGCATCGGTGATTGCCGCGCTGCCTTCTGCCTTCAATTCGTCGGGTTTCGCGGTATACCGTATATATACGGTGTAGGATTCGTTGTTCCGGTAGCTGCGGTCAAGGCGGACGCTGAGGCTCATGCCATCGTAGTTATAGCGCAGCGCCTGGTTACGCGTGCCTCTTACAAGGGCTACTTCATGGATGTCCATCCCCTTCGCATCCAGCCGCACCGAATCGGTGGCGTAAAAGTGGGGGCGCAGGGTGATCCAGGCTTTACCCTGGAGCTGCGACTTCTGGAAGTCGAAACGCGCATCGAGCCGGGTATG
>Ga0164290_1002315_pt1 | contig 14323 bp, 13 predicted proteins | sample Micstemetagenome_FD_108782 | JGI IMG/M metagenome (GOLD analysis project Ga0164290, IMG submission 108782) | Contaminated culture microbial community from soil near Moab, Utah, USA - Microcoleus steenstrupii SON62 (Illumina Assembly) | ecosystem: Environmental > Terrestrial > Soil > Soil crust... | reverse complement strand
CCATCCGACGATCCTCACGCTGCTTGGCATCCATCCGTGGTACGCGATACTCCATGACAGAAGTATCCCACCCATACACAGCCCGCGCCACTCAGAAGTCAAGAATATTTGCAGGTATCAGTAATCGGGCGTTCCTTCGTGGAGGCTTGCATTGCCTCAGCACATACATTCGTTTCGTCTATCCCGCCTTTCGATATGACCGGATCACCCCGCCGAGGCTGACGTCGCATGCGACGGCGATGCTTCGTGCAAGACCCCCACTTCCCCCGTCTCGTGCTGCGCCCGTCACCCACCACGTTTCCAGTGCTTGCCCGGGCCGCGCGGCGGTCACGCTCGATGAAGCGCGCCGTCCAGTTTCGGCATCTCCTCCCGCCTGGGCCTTTATTCCTGCCTTCGCTGTTGCCCGCACCCCCATCGAGGTCGCGTACAAGCGGGGCGATTGGCCACTGCAAAAGCTAGAATGATCACTCCTTTGGCATGCGACCGCACACTGACGCTCATTGCCGTGCGGGCGCTGTCACCAGCCGCTGGGACGACTCGGCGGTGCCCACCACCGTCAGCCGCGACTTCGCACGGGAGATTCCCACATAGAGGACTTCCCGCTCATCCCGGCTCGGCAATGAGTCGGTGCCCCACAGGAACACGACGTCCGCCTCGAGTCCCTTGAACCGGCGCACCGTTTCCAGTCGGACTCCTCGATCTGCCGCAGCTCCTTCGACGACCCACTTCGATCCTCTTGGCAGCGACGTCCGCTCAATGGCCTGGTAGAACTGATCTTTGGGTTCCCCACAGATGACCACCGCGATCTGACTGGCATCGACCGCCTCTCTGTCGATCAAGGCCACGACAGCGGCATGAATCGCTGCGGCTTGTGCGTTGACCGACGGCGCACACAGCGAGGCCACAGGTGAACCGTCGTTGCCAGTTGGGGCATCGGTCTGCTCCCCCTGAAAAAAGCGGTATGCGGAATCGTGGATGTGTCGAGTGTTTCGGCAGTTGAACGTCAGAACAAAGGGCGGGTCGGAGATCGGCAGTGATCGCGCCCGGGTATACAGAGCTTGATTCTGGTCATAGAACACATAGAGATAGCTCTGATCCGGGTCACGCATCAACCACTCGATGGGCAGCCAGTACTCCTCCTTGAAATCCTGGCCTTCATCGATCACGATGGCATCAAAGCGCAAGGGTGTGACCTCGCAAGACAGGGCGAGCGCGTGCGGGAGCACGAGGTCGAACTCGTCCTGCGGACGCGTAGGTGGGTACGCCACCCGCGCTTCCCGTAGGAGGTCTCTGCCGGTCAGTCGGCGCGCCTCGGCAACCCGCCAAGAGCAGAGCTGGTGGTAGTTCATGGCGTGCAACCGATCCACCCCTTGGCACGCGGTCTTCAGGTAGTCAGCGAGTAGGTGGTTGTAGCACAGGAGCAACGTGTCGCCGGTCGTCTCTGCCAACTGGCGTGCCTTTTCCAGAGCGAGCAGAGTCTTCCCCGTGCCTGCCCCACCGCAAATAGCCGCCCTCTTGCGAGCGCCGATTCCGCGAAGAATGCGACTCTGCTGCTGGGTTAGCTGGATGCGGATCGCTTCCTCGGCATGCAGTTGAGCCGAGATAAGCGGCCGGACATCAATCCGCCCGTGCAGGACTTGCTCCGCGGCTTTCAACCCATCAGCTCGTAGGCCGTCCCACCCGGAATCCCGACCTGCCCAGAACTGCAGCACGCCCTCAGCCCACGCGCGCAGCCTTTGCAGGTGGGCGCGCCCGCCGACAATCGCTGCTGGGCTTTCGGGAGTCGTTGCTGCCTCGGGGCGATCCAGATCGGCAAAGAACACGGCGTGCCCGGCGAGCAAGTGACCCGGGTGAGCACGACGCCATCGTGGGTCGTTTAGCAAAATCTGGATCAGCTGGTGCTTCTCAGCGGTCGCCTGCCGAAACGGGTCCTTGATGGCATGGTGTTCGCCGCCGCGATCTACGGACTCCCATCGACCTGCAATCGGGTCGTATGCAACGCCGCCGCCCTTGACCTCAACCACCAACATGCCAAGGTTGGGGACCAAGAGCACGAAGTCGGCCTCGCCATCGTACTTTCTGCCGGATGGCGTCGTGCCGACCCACGGCGTTGAAAACAGAACAGTCCATTCGGGAGGCAGCTGCGCCCGGCACGCCTCGTAGAAACGACGCTCCGCACTCGATTTGACGAGCGCTAACTCCGCGGGCGCAAGATCGGGCAGCAGGCGCGGCATCTCAGCTCGTCTCCTCGTCGAGAATCAATGTGATGCGAGCAGGTTGCCAGGGAACCCTGATCACTTCATTGCCCTGATCGAGCCCAACGTCTACCCCTTGGTTTTGACCAGCTCCGAAGACCCGCTTGACCGAACCGGTACGTCCGTCCGGTAGGCGGACCAGCATTCCGATGACCGCCTCGGGCCAGGGTGCCTCCTTCGCAGACTCTGCAATGTCCCGCCACCCATCGTCGAACCCGAATCGCCAGACCCGTCGTGCAAAGTCTTGGATGCGATGGATACGAGGGGCATCGCTCAGTGCGAACTCGACCACGTACAGCCACGCCCGTTGACCCTGCGTCTCTGCGAATGTGAACTGCGCCGGTGTCACCGCAACTCCGCGAAGTCCCCACTCTCCCTTCACGCCTTTGACTTCGATGTATCGTTCGACGTCGCCGTTGGGTCCTCGGGACGAGATGTCGTACCCCTCGTTGTGTGGGTTGTCGGCATTCGCATCGGCCGGCTCGCGTTTCTGTCGTCGTTCCCACTCAAGAACGTGCCGAATCGCAGCGGCTCCAATCTGGGCACGCTCTTCCGTCGCCGCGCCGTCGCTATCGTCGTCATCCGGCTCGCGATCCTTCGAGACGTAGCTCCGCATCTGTTCATTCGTGGACCCGGACCTGGGCCTCGGAGTTCGAGAGCGACCCGGCGCATCGGGCTTCGTTGGCGGCCTTCCGGAGCCGCCGCGGCCGACGTGTGAACGGTCATCACCAGCGTGTTGTCCGCCCCGAGCACCGCGGCCGCCACTGGAATCGCCCGCTGCACCGGTATCGCGGCTATCGCCGACGTCCGACCGATCCGACGAGGCGTCATCATCTGGAGATTCGTCCTCATCATCGCCGTCGTGATCGTCCGTTGGCTGGCCCGATCCTGGATGGGTCTGCTTCTGCTCCGTCGACGCGGCTCCACCATTGACTGGCGACGTGCCACCTGCCCCAGCCTGATTGTCCGAGCGCGAACCCTGGCCAGATTCGTCTCCTGCGGCACCCTCGACTGGGGCCTTGGTGTCAACGGTGCCGGCGCTGGACTCTGCCACGGCCTGTGATCCGGCGACATCGCTCTGCTTGCCGTCGGACGAATCCCCTTGCTCTTGGCTCTCATCGCCGTCATCGTCGTTGGGACCAGCCTGTGCATCAGACAAGTCCGACGTGTTCACTGCTGTGTCGCTATCAGTGGCGGTTGCGCCAGGCTGCGCGACATCGTCGTCGGGCGGCACCTGTGACTCATCGTCGCCCTCGTCAAACAGTGTCTTCGCAACGTTTGGCGGCAACTGGGCCACGCGCAGAGTTTCAAGGAATCGCTCGGTGTCAACAAGGGATCGCTTCTCCAGCAGTGTTCCGATTGGGAGGCTCTCGGTGTCCGCGAGGCCCAATAGGCGACCGATCTCGATCCCGACAGACTCCCAGTTGCTGTCCGCCGACCCGTCCACGAAGAGGCTGTGGCGTCCCTGGTCTTCGATCAATCTCGCTTCGAACGGATGCCGGGCGTGCTCCTTGTTCAACGTGACTTCGAGCTCCAGCGGCGTGCATCGGTGTGCGTTCAAGGTTGACAGAGAGCCGAACGCACCCGAAAAGACAGCGGCATCGAGAGCCTTCGGGTGCTTGTGATGCAGGAACCGGGCAATGGCGTGCATTCGTTGGGCAAGCCGCTCCTTGAACTCTGGCCACGCATTCGAGGAAACGTCGGCAGGCAAGCTTGTCTCGATCGCATCGCTTAGCCTCTGTATCCCAAGCAGGTGCAGGAGGTCCGCATGGGACGTAAGTTCCTCTGGAGGCAGATGAACGAACGCCACACTGTCCGCTCGCTCAAAGAGAGCCTCAATTCTCGGGTCATCGGCCGCGAATACGTCATTGTCGTTGCGCCACCACGCACTATTCTTTGTCCAGATCAGGAGCTCTCCGCGAAGCCGCTGCAGCCACACCGCGGCGTCGGCGGCGTTCTCATCGGTCTCTTTCGCGGGGTAGCACAGCCGACCGTAGATTGCGCGAGCGACGCGAGTCGTTTGATCCGGCGGAAGTTCTGCCTCGGCGAGCGCGACGAGTGCATCAACAAGATCGTCCGCACTCAGCCCATCGGGGACGCCGAGCTTCTCACAGAAGAACCCCTGCAGATCTCGCCACCACAGCGAGAGCCCCGCCACGGGGCTGAACTGCCGCAAGTCACGCGGCAATGTCCAACAGCAGTTCTCCGCCGTCGACCAGGTGCCGCCCTCCGCGCCGTCGGCGAGTATGAGCTCCTTGGTGTTGAATGCTGTTTTGACCTCCTCTGCGTGCTGCTCAAAGCGAAGGTCCAGGAACTTGTAGAGCGGTCCGACGATCAATCTCGCCATCGTGAGGTCTGTGACGGTCTGTCGGACCTCGTCGAGTCGCGCCAGAGCATGGCCGATCGTCGGGGCGCGAGTGATGCCGAGGGCGTCAGAGAGTCCATGTGAAAGCGCGGTCGTCAGGTACGGCACCGCGTCGCCGAAGACGGCCCGATTCTCGTCGGACTCCAGATAGCATTGGCCGAGCGGGCGCACGCCAGCCGTTGTGGTTACCGCCATCACCTGCAGCGCCGACAGCATTTTGCTGGGCCCGGGGGGAGCACCCTTGGGCCTGGCCTTCCACGAGGTGTATCTCGAATCCCAGTTCTTGTCGACTAGCGAGAGGAACCGCTGCTTTATTGTAGCGTCCGTCGATTGAATCACCGAGGTGGCCTCGGCCGACCACACGTAATCGGTGTTGCCGTCGCTCGAGCAGACCCGAGGGAGCGTCTGGGCTCCCAGGGCGAGAAACAGCTCTCCCCACGCTTTTGTTGAAGCCTCAGGTCCGTCGGGGTGCCCTCGCGAGAGGTATTTATCAGACACGCGGCGGTTGGCGATCGATTCACCGAAGAGTCCTTCGAGATCGTTCGGGTCCCGATACGCAGATCCGAGGTACAACGCTGGCGATGAGGAATGTTTCGCATCCTTCGTCGACGCGGAAGTGAGCACCGTCAGCTTCGCTGCGAGGTCGCGTTTGGCTGCCTCTCTCTTGTCGTGCGCCTTCGCGTTGAGATACGAGTGCCAATGATCGCGAATGTAGTGTGCGTGCCCGATAAGGACGTCGTCCTGGCAATCTTCCCAGTCCGTACCGTCGTGCAGCGCCAGAATGTGGCGGTCGACCACCGCGGTTGGCGTCGCATCAGAAACTCCAAGTCGCTGCAACAGATCCTGAGCGCCTTTGTGTTGATCTTTGTGAACCGACGAGAGTACATCGGGAGCGAGGATTTCGAGTTCGGACTCAAAGCCGTATCGAACGTCGCCGCCCAGTGAACGAAATACGGCGCTTGTCGCGGGCGGCGTCGTCTGCCCGGTCTCAAGAAGGAGAATCGGAGCCCTTCGGATGGATTCGATCTGGCCATCGTTGAGACGCGTCACGCCGAGCTGGCCATAGAGAGCGCCGAACCACTCGGCCGTGCGCCTGCTTCGCCATGTTTCGTTGCCAATACACGTCAGCAGTGTTTCCAAGGTAAACCGACCAACCCCCAGACGGCCAAGGGCCTGGCCGATGCGGTCGACATCTGGGGTGACATACGTTTTCGCCAGAAGCGACGCGGCATCCGCCTCGGACACGAGTCGCCACAGACCATCGCTATCAGTGAGGATCGCGTCCCCGGGGCGGACCCATTTTCCCCCAATGGTCGGGACGCATTCCTCTTCACCGAGCAACGTGATCGCGTGCAGGAGAACACCGCGGAGGAAGGGATCGACTACGGTCTTTGGGTCCGTGAGCACGCGGAGGGCCGTCGCGCCCGGTGGCGAGCATGAACGGCATTCCAGGATTGCTTCCGCTAGGCAGTCGCCGAGCGCATCCCGAAGCCGGATGTTCCAAGGGATGTCCTCACGAATCGCTTCGCGGCTTGTGGCCAAGACGAAGTCGGCATGAGCCAGAAACCGGAACCCAGAGTCCTTGACGGGGAGAAACGCGAATAGGTCTCTAGTCTTGCTTTCGTCGATACCGCCGTCGGCATCCAGCGCCAAGGCAACCGCCACGTCGGTGGCCGCGATGTTCAGGCGTCGATCCTCTCGAAGGTCCGCCATCGAGACGCGTTTCTGATGTACGCGGAAACAGTGACGCTGCTCACCGCACCGTTGCTTCTCTACATCATCGGTGACCGTCCGCACGACCTCGACGGTTGGCCCATCATCGTTCCGTTGAAGAACGAGAGCCTGGCCGTAGTCGGCGTCACAAAACTCGATGCGTTTGAGCCGGCGCAGGAAGAGGAGCAACTCGGGCTGCAGGCTCTTCAGAAAATCGGGGGGCAGGCAGTAGTCCTTCCGGAGAGGAAGAATGATGCTCGTACCCGCGATCTCCTCCGCGTCCTCGATCCACTCCGGGATAACCGTGCCAAACGCGCCGTGCTTGCTCTTGTCAAATCGAAAGTGGTACCCGTTGGAATGAATCTCGGGACGGTCGGATACCTGAAACACCGCCTTGAACCCGATCCCCTTCTCGCCGGTCGCTCCGTCCTTGCGATCCTTCTTTGTGCTCTTGGCGGCATTGCACAGCGCGCGGACGTGCTTCTCCTCAAACCCGGTCTCGTTGTTGACGAGCACAAGGGAAGTCGGATGTGCGATCAACTGCAGCGTCGGGACCACTTTTGCTGCGTAGAGATTGTCGTCAGCGTTCTGGAGGAGCTCTCTGAAGAAGTGCGTGCGTGACTCGTACAACTCATCTGTGACGAGCGGCAGCAGACCGCCTGCCATCTCCCGGTAGGGATCGTCATCCCCTGCCGGTGCATCTAGGCGATAGCGCCGGCGGATGTCAGCGATGACGTCACGCGGCGACGGCATGCTCAACTCTCCGATCAAGGCGTGCGCACGCGGTGGCGGTGTCTCGAATTGTGAGACGACAACAGCCCAGCGGTCCTTCCGCCGAGCCCGTGATGCCGACCAGTTGGATCGAAGAACGGTGAACCATGGAACGATAGTATCGAGGACGGATAGTTTGTGAAACCGAGACACCGGCGGCGAGATGCCTGGATTTCTCCCGTGTCAGCGTGCTTATTCTGAATTGACGCTCTCGCCGCCTCATCCCGCCCTCCGATAGGACCGGATCACGCCGCCGAGGCTCACGTCGCACTGGACAGCGATGCTGCGCGGCACATCGTCATCTTTGCGGTCGCTTGCTGCGCCCGTCATTCGCCGCATTCCCAGTGCTTCCCCCGGCCTCGCGGCAGCAACTCTCAACGAAGCGCTTCGTTGAGCTTCGACATCTTCTCCCGCTTCTGCCTTTATTCCTGACTCCGCTGTTCCCCGCTACCCGCCTCCCAACAGCATCGCCTCCCCCACTCCGCACGGCGTGATCTGCTCCAATGCCGAATGTGGTCTTTGATGGTTGTAGTAGCTGCTGTACACTGCCAGCAGATGGCGCAAGTGTCGCCTCCCCATCACGACGAACTGATCAAGACACTCATTTCGCAGTGTCCGAATGAATCGCTCGGCGTACGCGTTGAGATTGGGCGAAAAGGCTGGAATGCGCACAGGTTGAACGCCGCGTCGTTGCAAGAAGACATCAAACCCCCGACCGAACTTCCCATCGCGGTCATGAATGAGTTGGCCGACGACCACTTTCGCTCGCTCGCAGCAATGTCCCTCGCCGTCTCTTTCGCCCGGCCCCACGTCCCGGCGCAAAGCCGTCCCTACCTTCGGCCCCGCTCCGATGCTCTGCACCACGCTCGCGCGATCACCATGTTCGTCTGTGCCTGTAGTTCCTGCTCTGGCCTCCTCCGCCTCGATAAACGTCTTGGTCTCTCGCTTTGCCCAGCGAGCCGTGGGCTTCGTTGTGACCCCGCTCACGACCACGCGGCGACTGTCAACATGCATGAACACCAGGAAGAACATCTGCACCCAGCCGCGCCAGGTCAGCACCGGCTGAGTCACCACATCGCATGCCCACAGCGTCTGCGCATGCGACTGGATGAAGTTCTCCCAGCTTGGCTCCTTGCGCTTGGGGCTGATGGGAATGTGGTGCTCCTTAAGGATCCTGCTGATCGTTGTCCGCGACACACCCATCTCCAGCTTGCGGAGTTCGCCCCAGATCCGTGTCAGACCCCAGCCCGTTTCTTGCGCCATGCGCACGATGATCGCGCGCACCTCATCGGGAGTGCGTCGGCTCCCACCCTTGCGCAGGGGCGTTGCCGGAGCGTTAACCCCACACTTGGCTTGGCGAGCCCACTTCAGAAGCGTGCAGGGTTGAACGATCGAGACCAGTTCTTTGATCGCGTCCCCCACCGCCGTCGCCAGTTGCACGAGCCGGGCCCGTTCATCGGGCGTGGTACGAACCACACGCCCCAGCTTGGCGCGGAGGATCTGATTCTCGGCACGCAGATACTGGATCTGGGCGCGCAGCTGATCGTGAGAAGCCGCGGCCAGCACCGACATCAAGCGCAGATAGAAGTTGGCCATGTCTTCAGCATGGGCATTTGCCGGTTTTGCTTCAACACCATTTTGCCTTCGAACTCCCGTCCACCCGCGCAGACGAGCAGGTGTACCCCTAGCGGGAGCGTCCCAAGGGCGTTTTCATCGCCTTCATCTATCTATAAGGACATGCGGCGCTGCCGCGCACCCACGCCGCCGCGCTGCGCTGATCAAAGACACCAACGCCACGGATTCGGCCCGCCCCGGCTGCTCCGCAGCCCGGTCGCGCCGAACCCGTCGGTCATCCACGCACCGCCGATATCCGCGTGTCACCCCAAAACAGGGGTGACATGGAAGGCTTGGCGACTTTTCCTCGTTCTTGCAGTCAGAACGATGCTTTTATTGGACATTGTCACTTTTGGCATTTCAAAAGGGTGACAAAAGTGACATCGTTTTGAGGCAAGGCCACCCCAAAACCAGAGACGCTCTGCCGTATCCGGGTTCATTCCCCGCTTGTACGAGAGACTCACCTTTGGTGAGTCTTTTCGTTTTTGGATTCGTCGCGTTCTGCCGTGTGAAACGCTCGCTTTTGCGACGCGGCGTCTCTCGGAAGCCGTTCAGAGACGCGATATGCGGCCGCATAGCCCCCGAAAGTCTCTGGGGCCCAAAAGCGGAGTTCGACTTTTGTGCTTTCTGGCCCATTCCGCCCGCCTCAGGGGCGGTGACCCTTACCGGCCGCGCAGCCCTTTGAGCGGCAGCCACTCGGGGCGTGCTCATACTCCCAAAGCGCCCACCCGTTTACGCTGCGGACCACGCACGCCTTGCCCTCGCTGCGGGGGGATCGAAGACCTGCTTGTTCACCCGCAGGCGGCCTCCCTGCCAAACGCATTTCCCTGCACGCACGCGGATCTCGCAGCCGCACGCGCGCCGAACGCGCTCAAGAATCAATCCCGATTCGTAAGAGCCAAAGACACAATGACATCACCCGTTGAAATGTGTATCTGGAATCTCTTGCCATTGATCATCCAAAACACCGAAGTCCTCGCGAGCTTGACGCTTGGCAATGTCCCAGTTGTCTTGAAGGTGGTCCTGACAGGGGCTGTGGTCGTCACTATCGGCCGACTCGTACACGAGAACGTATACGCCCTCTGGGGATTCCTCCAAGACGATTCTGTATATGCCAGGCCTGTTCATGATTGCTTGTAGAGCCATTTGATCCTCTATTGTGCCAGCGGATTGGTGTCGCTGAAATACATGTGGTGCGAAGTTCCCGATGCATCAACGAACCTGCCCGTTGGAGAACCGCGAACCTAAAGACGTGCATGGGGCGAATGCCGCCTCCCGACAATGTTCCGGAACATGTCGCTGTATGTCTCAAGTGTTGCGCTGGACAACCGCTACACATGCTGGCAGACCAAGGACTTTCGGCGTTGACGCATAAGCACGCACCTCATCTGCCCGACCGACCGAGACGGGCGATTCTTGTGCGAAGTGTACTTTCGATTCATCTGGCTCGCCGAACGGCGCATTCGGGCGTGTCAGGTCGTGCCGATCTGCAGCTTCAATGCCTGCTTGGCCCAGTCCAAATGCATTGCCGCCTGCGTCAAATCCTTCAGCCCGATATGCGGCGGGAGCTTGCCTTGCAGCGCCAGCCGCAGGATCGAGGGCGAAAGTCGGTTGAGGAGCAGGATGTGATCGACACGGCTGTCCGTCAGCCCGACCTTGTCCGCCAACTTGCGGATCGACATACCGGTTCTGAGAAGATCATCCGCGTTGCGATCGGACTCGCATTTGCATTCACGAGCGAGCTGTTGCGCAGCGGCGAAGACCTCAGCGTCTTCGCCAGTCGCAATGGTTTGAGCGATAGCTGGCTCAACCGGCTCCTGGTCTTGACGCGGCTCTCGCCTGAGATCCTGAAGCATGCGCTGCGCGGCACGCTCCCGCCGGGCGTCGGGCTGGACGACCTCATGGCCGCAGCCCAGCGTCTGGACTGGTCCAGCCAGGCCAAGCAGCTTGGGCTCTGAAGCCAAATCTGAAGACCGATCGACATCAACTTTCGACCTACGAAAAAGCGCCCCGGAGACTTTGGGCCTGTATGTCGGCCGATTTCGGGTCTCCGGCGGGGCTCGGAAATCTCCCGGTTGCAAACTCGCGCCCCGTGCACTGGGTGCCGCGCGTTCCAAAAATAAACAGAGACCCACCAGGGGTGAGTCTCTGTTTCAAGCGGAGAGGGGGAGATTCGAACTCCCGAGAAGGCTTACGCCCTCTGCTGGTTTTCGAAACCAGTCCGTTCAACCACTCTGGCACCTCTCCGTGCAAGTCCTGTGGCAAGCCACCATCGTTGGGTCGCTCGCCGTCCGCGTCAACGCCCGCGCCGCTCAATATCGGCCGAAATCCAGCCGCACTTCTCTCGCCGGCCCGCTCCCCCACACTGTGCTCGGCTCGCACGATCGGCGGAATGATCGCGTTCTCGCCACACCATCCCAACATGCCTCACTTCTTCCCGACAAGCGCATCCCGCACCGCCGCCAGCAGCGCCTCGGGTTCGACCATCCGCCCGGTTCCGACATGGCGGCATGCTTGCCAGCCGTCGGCAGGGCCCACGAACCGATACCCATCTCGCTTCAGCATCTCCGCGTTCCGCTGCGTGCTCGGCTGGGCCCACATCACGTTGTTCATCGCCGGGGCCAACAACACGGGCGTCGTTGCGCGATCGATCGCACTCAACGAGAGGCACACGACGTCATCCGCGAGACCCGCGGCGAGCCTCGCCATGCAATCCATCGAGCACGGCGCGACGACCGCCACATCCGCGCTGCTCGCCAGTGAAATGTGCTGCGGGTCATTGGCCTCGACGTGTTCCCACGCGCTGGTGTACACCGGCCGCGCCGACAACGCCTGAAACGTCAGTGGCGTCACGAACTTGGTCGCCGCTGGCGTCATCAACACTGTGACTTCCGCGCCCGCCTGGGCCAACCGCGATACGAGCGTCGCGGTCTTGTACGCGGCGATGCCGCCGGTCACGCCAACCAGAATCCGCTTCCCCCCCACCACCGGACGCAGCGCGTCTGGCGAGACGTTCGGCAACGGGGTCTCGTCGGGAGTGGAGTTCATGCCATGTCTTCCGAGACGGACCGAACACGTTTGTGTCACCAGCCCGATTGAGTCGCGTCACGATTGGCGTCGAGCAACTCCGCCGCCGCTCCGCGGTGCTTACAGCACCTGCTCGCGACGCGTGTAGGTCTTGGGCTCAACCGGCGCGGAGGGGTCGAAGTCCAGAGTGATCTTGTCGGACATGATCTCATCGATCACGACCTCCAGATCAGTGCGGCCGTCGCGATCGACCAGAGGGCGCGCCCCTTCGAGCAACTCGACAAGCCGACGCTGAATCAACGCGCACAGTTTGAACCGTCCGCCGACCTTGTTCACGATCTCGTCGCTCTTGAGTGCCTCAATCATCTGCAACGTGCTCCGATGCCAAACAGAACAGCCCGAACCAGACCCGCCAAAGCCCATCCGCCGAGGCCAACGCCGCCGAGGCTGAGCCGTGATACTATGGTCGCCGCAGGGGACCAGACAAACGGCGGAAGATGATAGTCCTCCCGATTGCAGGCCGAGGTGCCTCTTTCGCGGCGGACGCAGCGGACACAGGACGCGACAGCCGCCCACCGGGGTGTGTGGCGGCCATCCTGACCGCACCCGAGTTCAGGGCAAAGTATGATTCAGAACCGCGAATGGGCGGCCGGGGAGCGGGTGGTTCACACAGGCCGCCCCGAATGGGGCGTCGGCCAGGTGGTGACCGCCGAGCCCGTCGTCCAAGACGGAAAGCGTTGCCAGCGATTGACGCTGCGGTTCGACCGCGCGGGCACCAAGACGCTGAGCACCGCATACGCGTCGCTCGCCGTGGCGCAGGAGGGTGTTGAGTTGCCACGTGCTGTCGGAGAAATCGCCCCCGATCCCCTTGCCGCCGCGTCGTCCCCGCTGCCCGCCGACTGGTTCACCCAACTTCCCGAGCCCGCAACCGACCCCTTCAGCGGCATGAAACGTCGACTCACCGAGACGTTGAACCTCTATCGCTTCACAGGCCATGGCGGGTCGCTGCTCGACTGGGCCGCGATGCAGACGGGCATGAAGGACCCGCTGAGCCGCTACAGCCGCCATGAACTCGAGGTGTTCTTCAAACGCTTCCAGGGCGCGCTCGACGAACACCTGCGACGCCTGCTCCGCGACATGCGAAAGCAGGACCCCGCCGCCATCAATGAAGTCGTCGCTGCGGCGAACCCCGCAGCCAAGACCGCCGTCCGCCGCGCGGACGCGATGCGGTAATCACACGCTCTGCCGCCACAGCACCCCCCCACTGCCGCGTCAATTCCCGGCATCGGTGCAACCGCGATCCCCGCCGACGGGTAGAGGCGTAGAGCGCTCGCCCCGACATGAGTGTTTGATGCTGTCCACTCTGAACTTCAGCGCGGCGACTCGGATGCATCGAGGATCGGCACATCACCGACGCTTGACCTATGACGACGCCGACAAAGACGACGGTCGCGCCGAAAGCCTGCTCTTCTCCGGCGACCCCGGCGGCTTCGTCATGCACGGCAGGTCCAACGCCGCCGTCAGCGCCGACGGCCACGCCGAGGCGGTCGACTCCCATGATGATCTGACTCTGGACCCGACCCAAAGCAAGGCGTCGTGGTCTGACGTCAAGTGACGCTTCGGTCGCGTCCCCGCAATGGACGCGCATCGTCCCCGCATCACGATGCTTCGCCGCGCCATCGCGTGTTGATCGGCGGCAACATCCCGCACACCCGGAACTGTCGCCCCTCACGCCCGAGAACCGCGCCGCAGGCCAAGTCCCCGTTTTTGCTTGATTCCAAGCCGATTTTCCGGGACTCTAGAGCCCTGCGGCGGTTGGCACGCCGCTCCGACGACCCTCGGAACGCGAGTTGCAATCTCTTCCTGCGTCAGGCCGCACGCGGATGGATCCGCACGGCAGCGTCTTCAAGTCGCGGGCAAGCACCCGTCAACACACCAAGACAAGCACGATTGGAGTGGCGAGCGATGAACGAGCAGGAATTCCAGACCAAACTCGGCGAACTCATGAGCCAGATCAGCAAACTCCCCGAGTCTGAGCAGGGCTCGCTCAACATGCTCGCCCAGGAAACCAAGCACCGCCACGACAAGATGAAGAAGACCATCGGCGATCTGCAGGAATCGCTCGACTACCTGCGGCTGAGCATCAAGTACCTCGTGTTTGATCTGGAAGCCACCCGCCGCGAGAACGACTACCTCCGCAAACTCCTCGAAGGCAAGAACGCCAAGCCCGAAGCCGGCGAAGACGAAACCAACGGCTGAGCACATGCGGCCTGACCGGTTTCAAGATCGATCCCGTTGACCAAGCACACTCCGAGTCTGTCCAACCCAGACCTCCACCGACCTCGGCCCGATGCGTGCGACGACGCGTCGGGCCGGTGTCGTGTTCCGGGGAACCGCCCGTAGCCCACCAAGACACTCCGGCGACTCTCGATCGCCGCCAACAGAGCAAACACCGGCGTGCCGTCGGCCGCGCCGCCCCAGCCGCTCGTCATGTCCTTGTCGGCGAGGATCACGCCATCAATATACGAGGAACCGCCCCGTCCACCAAGCCCCGCGGCGTGGTAAATGGTCGTTTCCT
>Ga0164290_1002314_pt1 | contig 14341 bp, 12 predicted proteins | sample Micstemetagenome_FD_108782 | JGI IMG/M metagenome (GOLD analysis project Ga0164290, IMG submission 108782) | Contaminated culture microbial community from soil near Moab, Utah, USA - Microcoleus steenstrupii SON62 (Illumina Assembly) | ecosystem: Environmental > Terrestrial > Soil > Soil crust... | reverse complement strand
GGGTCACTTAATTCAGCCAGGTTTCTCCGCAATGGGTTATTACTGCTGTTTTTATCCTGCAGGTTCGGTTCAATATTATACCAGGCCAGTTTGGCGCGGTTAAAATTATAATCAATTGAATCGGTTAACGTAGCTTCCGGAAATTTAGGATTGCCCTGAGGTGTTGAAGCCAGTGCCCAGGCTACAAAAGGAAAACGCAGATCGATACTGGTTCTTGTTCCTTCAAAATCATCCACAAAAATCAAACCCTGTTCTCCCTTGCCAATCTGTGGCGGATGACCCGGTTTCAGGAACGCCGCTTCGCCATATGCATTAATGGCCGATGTAGCTTTGGTAGAATAGAATGGCAGTTTATTCAATAATCTGGTAAGACCGGGTAATTCAGACTGGTAACTAAAATCAAGACCGTACATGGTATTACGGATCGGATCATCGCCATAACCCATTTTAGTAAAGAATGGACGTTCCCCCAACCGAACTGTTGTGGCTCCTAATGTAAGTTTTTTATTGGCCACATAATCCAAACGCAAGCCACTAAAACCCCGTTGCTGCATTCCAAAACCCGCATTGTTTTCAAAAGAAACATTTACAGGCACATTCGAATTGAGAATACCTGCATTCAGAATACGAACGGTTCCCAGGTTATAATCAACAGTATAATCAGTACCTTCTTTTAATATTTGTCCGCCGGCAGTAACTGTAACAGAACCCTGTGGAATATTAAATGTATTGAGGAAAATTTCCGAACCACTGCTGCTTCCTTTTACCTGACCCTGCATTACATAACGATTCAGGTTGGCATAGGTTTGTGCAATGGCTTTGATTGAATCATACAAAGCATAGTACACGTATTTATTTTTTACCGATGCCGAGAGCCCCGCAAATGCCAGTGTATCGAGGTCCCGCCCAAAAGGTTCAAGTACGGGGAATACAATTTTCCCTGTCTGCGACAATACAGTAAACCCATCAATATAATCAAACACACCATCGGGCTGCGGGTCATTGCGATTATTCAACCTAACGAGGTTTAGTATGCGTAACAAAGGCTGACCATCTACTAAAGGCGATGTTTCGGGTAAATATCTTTTCAGTCCGCCACTGGGTTCTTCATAGAGTACATTCAGTTTGAATTCTTCTCTTTGTATACCACCAAATACATCCAGCGAATACACGTTTTTCATCATCCAGTCCCAGATAGGTAACTGAATACGTTGCGATGTGGCTTTCAATAATTTCAGGAACAATACTTTTTGAACACCGCTGGCAGAATCGAGTGCCACATCCTGCGAAAATTCACCTACCTGATACACGCGTCCATTATACGTGTACTGAAATGCTACGGCCAGCACTTCATCGGGTTGTAATTGTGTATTGATAGAAAGAAAACCTGCCTGCGGATTAAAAGAGTATTCTGTGGTAGCCAGTTTTCTTGCAAAAGTTTTTTCATAATCATCAACCGGTCTCAGCCCTTTCGACAATAAAAGTGTATTGATAAATGAAGGGTTTCGACTGTTCGGATCGCCGGCCAGTGAACCATACAAATTATTTGCCTGGTTATAAGGCAAAGGATTATTGGTAAGTGGCGTAACTGCCGGGTTATAAGGTCTTGTTTCAGCCAGGTCCATCAAACCCACAATATCACGGGCATCTGTGGTGGCACCTGTACGGTTGGTAATCCACACTTCCATTCTTTGTATCTGTACCTGTGAGTTTACCACAGGAAGATTGCGCATTACTTTATTATAATTATCCCTGAAATATTGTCCCAATAAAAAGTGAAGGTTCTCTTCATAATCATCCATTCTTTTCTGGAAGTTCTGTGAAGCTGCTCCTCCCTGTAACGCAACCGACTGGCGGCTGGAACGCTGGTTGGCCAAAGCACCTGTAACATATAATTTACCAAACTGCAGTTGCGTTTTAATACCAAATAAATTCTGCGCACTGGGTATCAGCGTTCCCCGCGATTGAAAGGAGATATTACCTGCTTCAATACTCTTGATCAGTTCATCATCCATTCCCTTGTAATCGAGCTTGATCTGGTTGTCGAAGTTGAGGTTTGATAAAGTATTGTAATTGATGGGGAACTTAAGTTTGTTACCAATATTCGCATTTACGTTCAGGTTGGCATTCATGTCGAAATCGAACCCCCCGTTTTTTCTGGCACGTTCTGGTAAAGTGGGGTTCTTGATATTCTGTCCCTGGTAACCGGCGAGTATGTTTACATCACCAGTAGGGCGGATATCTATCTTAAGACGGTTTTGCGCAGCCAGTTCGCCGGCTGCATTTTTTATATCACCCACCGCATCTTTAATATCTCCGCCATACCTGTTGATTACATCATTTAAACCAAATATGCGGTCGAATAAAGAGTTGTATACACGAAGTGGTGGTCGTTGTGCTTTCTTATTGAGCAATGTTAATGCATCGGAACGTTTTTTAAAATAATCTCTTTCCTGCTCCCTGGCCTGTAATCGCCAGAACTCTTCAAAAGTTAATGTGGTGGGGGTGCGGTAATACCGGTTACCTATTTTTTCAACGATCACATATTGTTTGGTCTTTGGATCGTATTCAATGGTACGTTTAATGAGTGAAGTATCGCGAAGGTCGAAAGGGTTCCTGCTCTTTTCAGACAATGCATCTGCTCTCCTGTCGTTGATAGGATAACGTAAAGAGTCTCGTTGCTGAGCCAACAAGCTACTTTGCCAGAACAGGGCCAGTGAAATAATAAAAAGCAGTCGAAAACGCAATGTGAAACACTTGATTAAGTAGAAGTATATGCGATAGACTATAAATTTTTGAGTGCCTGTTTGATGATCAGTTCAAGTGATGCATCTTCAGGTATGGATGACATGGTTTTTTTGATGGCATTTTCGGCCTGTGGTTTTGCTATTCCCAGTGCAATCAATGCCTGTATGGCATCTTCATCTACACCCGAAATTTTCATGGTTCCCAAAGGCTGACCGATTGTTTGTTTACCCAGTTTGTCGCGTAGTTCAACGATCAGTCGTTCTGCCGATTTTTTTCCTATTCCTTTGATTCCTTCCAACTGCTTTGTGTTGCCCTGAACAATGGCCCTGATGATTTCATCGGGTTTCATTCCGGATAACATCATTCTCGCAGTAGAAGCCCCTACACCTGATACGCTGATCAGTTGCAGGAAAAGTTCTTTTTCTGCAATATCGGCAAAACCGAACAATGTTTGTGCATTTTCGGTAATATGTAAATAAGTGTGTAATTGTCCGTTTTCTACGTTACTGATGGCCGCATAGGTATTCAGGCTTATTTGCAGGTCGTAACCAACCCCATTTACATCCACTACCACACGGGCAGGGGTTTTGATTGCAAATTTTCCTCTTACAAAAGCGATCATAGCAGACATCAAAAATAGGGGTAAAAATTGACAGATTGTACGTACTTTTGTATAAAATGTATACGTATGGCAACTAAACTCACACTTTCCATAGACGAATCCGTAATAAGGGATGCGAAGGAGTATGCGCAAAAAACAGGCCGCAGCGTATCACAATTGGTTGAATCTTATCTGAAAGCCATTACACACCCTACTAAAAAGAAAAAGTCTAAGTTACCTCCACACCTTAAAAGATGGCATGGTGCATTCAAAATAGAGGATGAAAGAGATTATAAAGAAATAATTGCAGAGGCCATTTGGGAGAAATATAATACATGATACAGATTTTTCTTGATACCAATGTATTGTTCGATTTCTTTGCGGAGCGGCAACCTTTTGACAAAGAGGCAGAAGAGATCATGGAACTGGCCTATGAAAAACAAATCGAATTGTATTGTTCTGCCATCAGTTATACAACCGTGTTTTATCTGCTCTCAAAATTAAAGGGAAAGGCCAAAGCTTTTCAAGCAATAAAAGATATGCGTGAACTCATTGAAACGGTTGGGGTAGATAGTTCTGTCATAGATAAAGCATTGGATAATACCCATCCGGATTTTGAAGATGCCATTCAGTTAGAATGTGCATATGCAGTGAAACATATACAAACTATTGTTACAAGAAGCCCTAAACATTTTAAAACAAAACAATTACTTGTACAAACACCAAAAGAATTTTTAGACACGTTCAATCAGACTATACATGAATAAACTCACAGCAACCATCACCGCAGTTGGCGGATATGTTCCGGAAGATAAGCTCACCAATTTCGACCTTGAAAAAATGGTAGATACCAATGATGAATGGATCCGTACCCGCACTGGTATTGAAGAAAGAAGAATATTGAAAGAACCTGGTAAGGGTAGCAGCGATATGGCTGTTCCTGCCATTCAGGAAATATTACGCAAGAAAAACCTCGATCCATTAGAGATTGATTGTGTAATCTGTGCAACGGTTACTCCTGATATGGTTTTTCCTGCAACAGCCAATATCATCTGCGATAAACTTGGTGCCACCAATGCATGGGGCTATGATATGAGTGCCGCCTGCAGTGGTTTTCTCTACGCACTCACTACCGGCGCTATGTATATTGAAAGTGGCAGGTTTAAAAAAGTAATCGTAGTAGGTGTTGATACAATGAGCGCCATTATAGATTATACCGATCGCGCCACCTGTATCATTTTTGGCGACGGGGCAGGCGCTGTTTTATTAGAACCCACAACTGATGGGTCTGGTATTCTCGACAGTATTCTGAGAAGCGACGGAAGCGGACGCCACTATCTACACATGAAAGCAGGTGGTTCGGTAAAACCCGCAACAGTAGAAACAGTTATGGCTAAAGAACATTTTGCTTACCAGGAAGGACAGGCCGTTTTCAAATTTGCGGTTAAAGGTATGGCCGATGTTAGTGCCGAACTCCTGGAAAGAAACGGACTGACAGGCGATGATATTGCCTGGCTGGTACCCCACCAGGCTAACCTGCGTATCATCGATGCAACAGCCAACCGGATGGGATTACCGAAAGAAAAAGTAATGATCAATATTCAGAAATACGGGAATACCACAGCCGCCACGCTGCCACTTTGTTTGTGGGACTGGGAAAAGCAACTGAAAAAAGGCGACAATATCGTACTCTCCGCTTTCGGCGGTGGCTTTACCTGGGGCGCTACCTGGGTGAAGTGGGGATATGATGGGGAGTGAATGGGGGGATAGTGAGTAGTGAATGGTGAGTAAGAAAATGAGTGCTATAATCATATACGCTGTTATGCAGTTATCTCGCATAACAGCATATATGATTATAGTTTTAGTGATTCACCAATACAAAACTTTTACAGCCTACTTCAACATTCGAAATTCAATATTTAATATTTCTCCGATCTTATTCCAGATACCTTACTGTTCTTGTCATCTTACCATCAGCATTAATACCTTCGAGTACAAGCAGTAGTTTTTTAGAGAAATCATTATTATAGAATTCTATTCTGAACCTTGGCGTTTTTTTATTGGTCATAATATAAGGGTTCCAGTAAAGAGTACTTCTGGTATCTGCATCATAAGTTGCATCTTTTTCATAACTCGGATTATAAAATTCCCTGAACCTTGAATAACCGGCGAGTATTGTTGTTTCCATACCTTTTTTGCCGGGATCCGTTTTCCGTTCGTCACCCCCCTTTTTAGTATAAATAGCAATGGCTCCGCCTGCTCCACCACCTGCTGCTCCAAAAAAAGGAGGCCTCATTACTTTTATATATGCGATATCGGTTATGGCAATAGTTTGAACCATATCTACATTCGAAATCATTTCATTCAGGTACAGCGAAGGTGTTCCACCACGCCAGCTCAATGATACCTGCTGCCCCGAACCCGTTATCTGCAAACCGGCAACCTTACCCTGCAGGTATGTCAATACATCAAATGCACCCAATGTTTTATCTGTAGTAAGATCAAAGCTATAAGCATCTCCTCCTGAAAAAAGACCTGACGCATATTTTTCATCCAGTACCTGCATAGGATTTTTTGTCTTGGCTTTTACCACCACTTCCTGCAAAGTGGCAGATGCCATACTTTTTCTCAGCTTTTCTTCTTCCTGCAAAAACATATTCATCCGTATCAATGCAAGACTGTCTGACCATGTTTGCAGATAGGGCTGCTGATCCATACGTATGGTACTTCCCGGTTGTTTTTTCAACAGCCCATTACCTAATTGTACCTGTGTAACCCTTCCCGCAATTTTGTTTTTATCGTTCAGGTTATAGTACACTTTTGCCGTATCAAAAAAGAAACCACCCGGCTCCTCAAAACTTCCATCTTTCTGAACCGGTACAAAAAACATATTTACGCTGCTATCTTTATTTACCACAACTAGGTTCAACTGCGCAGATGCGGCGCCAACTGATTCCATACCATATACTTTTCCCTGTAATTTCATGTAGTCTGTTTCGGGCTGGTACTGCAAAACAGGTTCTTTTGCTGCTTTTATCTTGTTCCAGTCGAAACGCCGCCATCCGTTGGTCATCATAACAAGATCCAGTCTTTTGGTAATACTGTCTGCATCGCTTTTCAAATAATAAGCAGGGTTATGTATATATCCCTTTAACTGATTACTCAGCAGGAAATCTGAAAAGATAGTATGCTGTTCCGGCCCTGCAAGTTCAGCATCGGTAATTGATACAGACATATTGGCTACAGCAGTATCTGAAACAAATACTTCAACAATATTTTTACCTCTTTTTTTAAGGTTGATGATTCCGGGGGTAACGCGGGTATTAAATTCATGCATCCGGTTATTTACAAAAAGTATACGTTCTTCCAGCGGTACCCAGTTGCTAGTAAACAGCGAAAACTGAAGAATACCAGTTTGTAATTCCTCAATAGGTATGCCGGCATTGATAACAGTTTTCTCACTCATTTTAAGCTGCACTTTATAAATCGGGCGTTCATTCATGTGCACAAGCAGGAATAGCTGTTTACTGCTCTCCTCTACGTTAGCCGTTCTTTGCACCTGTATCATTGCTTTCTCGTTGGTACCAATAACACTTAGTGATACCCCTTCCTGTTGAATACCCGTTATTGGTGTGCTTCCCTTCACACCATTTTCATCTGTCCATTCTATGCGATACTTTTCACCCGGTAATGGACGGAGGGAGAAAAATCCCATTCCATCGTGTAATACATCCAGTGTATCCAGTACTTTATTCTTATCATTCATCAAAACACCTTTTATCAATACCGGTATCCCGAACTGGTTGGTGGCTTTGAATGCAATTTTTTCATCTAACCCTTCAACAATAGCCCCCCCTTCAGGAAATAATTCAAACCTGGTACGTAATACCACCTGTTTTTTTACAGGCTGACCTCCTTTATTGATCAGGATATCTTTCTGGTAAATAAAACTGGTGTCATCATTCAGCATCCATCTTGTATATGCTTTGACCCTGATGAATTCGCCGGTATAGGTAGCCGGTATATCAAAGGAACCTTTGGTTGTTGACTGAAAAATCGGAGCCACTGTTTGCCGCAACATTTTACCCTCGGTATCATACCAGTCAACATATACATTCTTGCTCAGTGGGCTTGGACTATTATCGGTAAGCAGGTAAAGTTTATACCAGATCGTTTCATTCTGGTTATACAACTGCTTATCGAAATGAATATGCATTTTCTCTTTGGGAAATAAATTAGCATGCGAATCCATAATTGAATCAACAAACTGTGCATGACTTTTTTCCACAGCCAAAAATATCATCAAAGTGATCACAGCAGATACAATGCGCTTCATCTAGTTCTCTTTTGCGCTAAGATAGAAAAGAAAGGAACAGTGAAACAGAGGAATATTGAACATCAAATGTTAAAGGATAGAAAAGCAAGAGGCTTCAGTTTCCACATTCATTTTTGGCCGTTGTATTTTCTGGTAAACAAAATATAATCCGTTTGCGGAATTTTCTCTATCCCCAATTGCCGGAGTTGGGTTACCACCTGTCCGCGATGATAAGTACCATGATTGGAGAGATGGATTACTATCTCATACACCGGTTGTGTAAACTGATCCCCTCTGGTATTATTATAGGGTAAAGAAGCCGTTAATATCTCTTCGCTCGCATCGTGTACAAATGCCAGCCATTGGCGGTTCTGTTGTAATAAACCATTGGCAATATCTTTCATACCGGGATGAAAACTAAGACTGGGTATAACCACCTGCTCATGCATCTGAAGCCGCTGCCACCATCCGCTGGCAGCATCCCACATATGCAGAAAAGTCTTTTGCACAGAGGGAAAACTGCTTACTATGGGTCTGTTTTGTTCTTCAGCCGACAGTTCTACGGCCAGGTTCAGCAACTGTTCATTGGCCCAGATCTCATATGCTGTATATGAGAGGAGTAATTGCTTCATGATTCGTCTTACATTTGAGGAAGAAGAAATTAATTTAATCGACAATTTACAAAGAATGTCCGAAAAATTTCCACTCAGCGGCATGAGCTCAGTAGCCATGCATGCCTGCGGTCACCAGAATGCAGAAGATGCACACCTGACACCCATTTTTGCCACTTCCACTTTTACTTTCGACACTGCCGAAGACGGTATGAACCGTTTTGCAGGAACTGATAAAACCAGGGTTTACAGTCGCTGGGGTAACCCAACTTTCACTGCTGCGGAAGAAACCATTGCAGCATTGGAAGCTTTTGGTTTAAAAGATTCAGACGGAAAACCACTCCAGTTAAAAGCCTTGCTGCATGCCAGCGGACAGGCTGCCATGACCACACTTTTTCTAAGCAACCTGAAAGCGGGTGATGCTATCCTCTCACATTATTCATTGTATGGAGGTACCCAGGAACTGATGACCAAAGTGCTCGCTGCTACCGGCATAGAAGTGATTATTGTTGATATGCGCGACCTGAATAAAGTAACTGAAGCATTACAACAACATCATCATATTAAACTGGTGCATATTGAAACACCTGCCAACCCTACTATTCAGTGTGTTGACTTAGATGCCGTTACCAAAATAGCTAAAGCAAAAGGGCTAATCGTTAGTGTTGACAACACTTTCGCCACCCCTTACCTGCAGCAGCCATTTAAGTATGGCGTTGATTTTGTATTTCATTCCACCACCAAATTCCTGAATGGTCATGGCACGGCCATTGGCGGCGTATTGATTGGAAAGGACCTTGAAAAAATGAGAACCTCTGTCTGGAAATGGCATGTATTATTAGGAGGCAACAGCAATCCTTTTGATGCTTTTCTGCTGGCACAGGGTATGAAAACATTAGAGCTGAGGATGGACAGACATTGCGCCAATGCACAAAAAGTGGCTGAATACCTTGCACAACATCCCGCTATTGCCCATGTAAATTTTACCGGTCTGGCCAATCACCCCGATCATGCACTAAGTGCCCGGCAAATGCGTTTACCGGGTGCCGTGATGAGTTATGAACTTAAAGGTGGTTTGGAAGCCGGTAAACAATTCATCAATAAATTAAAAATGTGTGTTCGCGCCATTTCATTGGGAACGGTTGATACACTTGTATCTCATCCGGCCAGTATGAGTCATTTCGGCATCCCACGTGAGGAACGAATTAAATACGGTATTACAGACGGGTTAATCCGCATGAGTGTGGGTATTGAAAATATTGAAGACATTATGAATGACCTGGAGCAGGCATTAAAATAAACTGCTACCTGTAATAAAATCGGCCCTGAACAGACTGATTTATATCATACTCTTAAATATACTGCTATGAGATCATTTTTCCTGTTGGCCATTTGTTGCCTGACTTTATCGGCCCAGGCACAAAAAAAGAAATCAACTCCACCGCTAACCGATCGTTTTGCCGGTCTTGATACCGCTTTTGAAAGGGTATTAAAAGACCAGCTCGCTGCAGGTTTTGCTGTAGCCGTAGTAGAGAAAAATAAAGTGATCTATGCAAAAGGATTTGGCTACCGCGATTATGAAAAGAAACTGCCGGTAACTGCTAATACCCTTTTTGCCATCGGTAGTTGCACAAAAGCATTTACTTCCTCCTTGATCGGGCTCCTGCAAAAAGAAAATAAAGTAGCACTCGACAAACCTGTGAGAGAGTACCTGCCTTCACTGAAATTTTATAATGATGATATGAACCGGCTCATTACCGTTCGCGACCTGATGACACACAGAACAGGACTGCCTCGTCATGATTATTCCTGGTACCTGTTTAAAACCAATTCCAGAGACAGTCTCTTACAAAGAATTCAATACCAGGAGCCTTCATTTGGTCTACGTGAAAGATACCAGTATAATAATTTTATGTTTCTCCTGCAGGGTATGATCACTGAAAAAATTACCGGTAAAAGCTGGGAAGAAAATATCAGCACTGCTATTTTCCAGCCACTTGGTATGACGCGTTCAAATTTCAGCGTAAACGATATGGAGAAAGCTGATGACGCCTCTTTAGGATATGGTATAAAAAAAGACAGCATCATCGACAAACTGGATTATTACAATATCAATGCCATGGGTCCGGCTGGAAGTATCAATAGCAGTGTAAACGATATGGCCAAATGGCTTATCACCTGGATCAATGGAGGCAAATATGAAGGGAAAGAAATTATTCCGTCTAACTTTATTAATAATGCCATGTCTGCTCAAATGGTTTCAGGATCTGGTCTTCCATCAAAAGAACGCCCCGATGTATTTGCTGCCAATTATGGATTTGCCTGGTCATTAACATCTTATAAAGGTCATTACAGGGTAGAACATGGTGGTAATATTGATGGTTTTTCGGCCAGCACCTCCTTCTTCCCTACCGACAGTATTGGTATTGTGGTACTCACCAATCAGAATGCCTCTTCTGTTACATCTACCGTTCGTAACCTGATTGCCGACCGTTTATTAAATCTCCCTTATTTCGACTGGAATAAGGATGTAGTAGATGCCAACAAAAAATCAAAAGAAGCAGCAAAAGCAGCTGAGAAAACAGTTAGTTCCAATCAACAAAAAAATACCAAACCTTCTCATGCATTAAAAGCGTATGAAGGCGTATACACACATCCCGGATATGGTAAACTCGAAGTAGCAGTGCAGAACGACTCACTCTTTGTTCATATATACCAGAATGATCCGGCCTGGTTAAAACATTACCATTACGATATTTTCCAGCCCTATAATGTTGAAAAAACGGGCAAACCAGATACATCAGGAAGCAGTCCGCTTCGCTTTCAGTTTTTTATGAATGAAACAGGTGATATTAATTCACTCAGTCTCAAACTCGAACCCACACTCGATGCGTTGAAATTTTCCAGATCACCTAGCACCATTAAAACCAATGCAAATGATCTTCAGCAATACGCAGGTGATTATGAATTAGGTGGTGCGATTGTGAAAGTATCTGTAAAAAACAATACACTGTTTACACTGGTACCCGGACAACCTGAATATGAAATGTCTGCTTTGGGTAACGACAGGTTTGAATTAAAAATATTGTCTGGTTATTATGTACAGTTTGAAATAAAAGATAAAGAAGTAACCCAACTCATATTTCAGCAACCCAATGGGAACTTTGCTGCAAAAAGAAAAAAATAATCTACCGATATCCATATGAACATTCATATCAGAAGAGCTGAAAGAAACGATTGCAAAAGATTGCTGGAACTGATACAGGAACTGGCAGACTATGAAAAAGCACCACAGGAAGTAACCGTAACCCTCAAGCATTTTGAAGAAAGCGGTTTTGGCGATAACCCTGTGTGGTGGGCTTTTGTAGCAGAAATTGATGGGAATGTGGAAGGCTTTGCACTTTATTATATCCGTTACAGCACCTGGAAAGGACAATGCCTCTATCTTGAAGATTTTCTCGTTACGGAAAAACTAAGAGGTAAGGGTGCGGGTAAATTATTGTTCGACCGGATTATTGAAGAAGCAAAAGAAAAAGGTTTCAAGCGAATGGTATGGCAGGTACTCGAATGGAATGAACCTGCCATAAATTTCTACAAAAAATACAACGCCACCCTCGACCCCGAATGGGTGAATGGTATCTTAGATTTTTAGTCCATAGTCGATAGTCCATGGACCATCGACTATGGACTATCAACTATCGACTATTAACTCACCCCTTCCACCACCGCTTCCTTATAAATTTTCTGTGCCAGTCCCTGTAAAACTTTACCGGGGCCGGCTTCTGTAAAATGGCTTGCACCATCGGCAACCATTGATTGTACGCTTTGCGTCCATCTTACGGCACCTGTTAACTGGTTAATCAGGTTTTGTTTAATCATATCAGGCTCTGTAACGGCTGTAGCTACCACATTCTGGTACACAGGACAATTAGGATGGTGAAAACTGGTGGCCTCAATGGCTGCAGCCAGTTCTTCACGTGCCGGTGCCATTAATGGACTATGAAAAGCACCTCCCACCGGTAATACCAATGCGCGTTTGGCACCAGCGGCTTTCATTCTTTCACAAGCTATTTCAATTCCTTTTACTGAACCACTAATTACCAGTTGGCCCGGACAATTATAATTTGCAGGCACTACCACTTCCCCTGTCTCTGCCTGTACGGCCGCGCATATCTCTTCCACTTTAGCATCATCCAGCGCGAGAACGGCTGCCATAGTAGAAGGTACCAGCTCGCAGGCTTTTTGCATGGCTTTTGCACGAATGCTTACCAACTGTAATGCATCTTCAAAACTCAATGTATTATTGGCCACCAGTGCAGAAAATTCGCCTAATGAATGACCTGCTACCATGTGGGGAGTGGCTCCTTCGATGGTTCTATAAGCTACTACTGAATGAAGAAAAACCGCGGGCTGTGTTACACTGGTTTGCTTTAACTCTTCATCAGTACCACCGAACATGATATCACTTATACGGAAACCCAGAATTTCATTGGCATTTTCAAACAGTTTTTTGGCAGAAGCATTGTTGTCGTAAAGACTCTTACCCCTTCCACTGAACTGAGATCCCTGACCGGGAAATATATAGGCATGTTTATTCATGTGAAAAGTTTTAGACAGTGCTAAAAAAATCTAATCCTGACAATATCCCAAATTTATTTTACGGTTCCTTCTCAATTCATCAAAAAAAGCAGCCTGAGCTGCTTGCTAAACCCCTGCGTAACCTCTGTGTCCTCATGTTCTCTTCGGTGAATAAAATTCTCTTTACCGCAGAGAACATGAGAACATAAAGATTACGCAGCGTAGTTTTTATACGAACAGTCTTAAAATTCCGTTTTTAGTTCCAGGTATTTTAAAAACTCTTCTTTCACTTTCTCTTCCTTAAACTTGCCGCCATAGAAAGCCGTAATAGTAGAAGAAGTATCATCTTCCACACCACGACTAGCTACACAAAGATGTTTGGCATCAATTACAATGGCTACATCTTCTGTACCCAGGTCTTTCTGCAGTTCTTTTCCAATCTGCACGGTCAGCCTTTCCTGCACCTGTGGGCGTTTGGCAAAATACTCTACCAGTCTGTTCAGTTTACTCAAGCCAATTACTTTACCATTGCTGATATAAGCCACATGTGCCTTACCAATGATGGGCACAAAATGATGTTCACAATTACTGTAAAATGAAATGTTTTTCTCAACCAGCATTTCATTGTATTTGTATTTATTTTCAAATAGTGCAATCGCGGGTTTGTTGGCCGGATTTAACCCCCGAAAAATTTCTTTCACATACATTTTTGCTACACGACGGGGTGTACCCTTTAAACTATCGTCTGAAAGATCAAGACCCAGTATCTCCATGATAGAACGGAAATGCTGTTCAATTTCAGCTATTTTTTCCTCATCTGTTTTCACAAAGGCATCTTCACGCATAGGTGTATCCACCGAAGTGCTTATATGGTCATCACCCATATCATCAATGTGTAAATCACTCAGCTCTATCTGTTCTCCGTTAAGCCGGATATTCAACAAAGTTTCGTTCTGTTTCATACAATCTTATTTTTAAATCCAGATCCTTATCCAGTTTGGCACGCAACAATTGATAAATAACTATGGCAATATTTTCAGCCGTAGGATTGAGTGTTGCAAACTCCACTGTATCGAGGTTCAAATTTTTATGATCAAATCGTTTTATTACTTCTTCCTGAATTATATCACTCAGCAATTTCATATCAAACACATAACCCGTCTCGGCATTCGGCACACCACTCAGTTTTACTTCCAGTTCATAATTATGCCCGTGGTAATTGGGGTTATTACAAAGACCAAATACTTTTTTATTCATCTCATCCGTCCAGACAGCATTGTGCAAACGGTGTGCCGCGTTAAAATGTTCTTTTCTGAAAACTGCTACTTTCTCCATATTCAATTCATATGCCGGATTATTATTACCCCGGCAAGAGATCCCGGATCAACTTCCGTTGCGTCGCACACTTCAGCTACAGCAACCCAGGTGTTTAAATCCTAAAATCAAGTGAGTCAGTTATCAATGGCCGGGCACTGTTTCAGAAGTGTG
>Ga0164290_1002313_pt1 | contig 14342 bp, 13 predicted proteins | sample Micstemetagenome_FD_108782 | JGI IMG/M metagenome (GOLD analysis project Ga0164290, IMG submission 108782) | Contaminated culture microbial community from soil near Moab, Utah, USA - Microcoleus steenstrupii SON62 (Illumina Assembly) | ecosystem: Environmental > Terrestrial > Soil > Soil crust... | reverse complement strand
CGCGCCCGGTTGTCCGGACGCGCCTTCTGTCAGTCTCGACCCGGACGGATCACTCCGACGCGGCAAGCCCCGAGGGAGCGGCGATATTCGCGATCACGAAGTTGCGCGCGATCGTCGGCTTGGCGCCGTTGGGCAGGTCCACGTCGTTGATGTGGATGACGTCGCCGATCTGCTTGCCCGTCAGGTCCACGGTGACGTGATCCGGGATGTCCCCGGCCACGACTTCCAGTTCCACTTCGGGACGCACCACGGTGAGCGTGCCGCCGCGCTTCAGGCCCGGCGAGGCTTCGTGGTTGATGAAGGTCACGTGGATGAACAGGTTGATCCGCGATTCATCGTGGATGCGCATGAAATCGACATGCGTCGGCAGATCCTTGACCACGTCGCGCTGCACGCCGCGGCAGATCACATGCACTTCCTCGCCGCCTTCGACCTTCAGGTTGAAGAGGGTCTGGAGGAAACGGCCCTGACGCAGGCGCTTCAGCAGGTAGTTGTAGTTCAGGTTGATCGGCGTCGGCTCTTTGCCGTCGCCATAGACGATGCCGGGTACGTTGCCCTCACGACGAGCTTGACGAGCGGCCCCCTTGCCTGTCCCCGTCCGTACCGCAGCCAGAAGATCGGGGATCTCATGAGCCATGGTGGTTCTCCATAAATATATCCGCCGCCCTCCAAGGGTGTGCGACGCGACCGGGGGGCTATAGCCGCGATTCGGCGTGAAGGAAAGCGGAAATCAGGGGGATTGCACGGGTCGGTTGTGGCCGGGGGGCGGTCGGTCGCGGGCTTGCCGGGTTGGCGGGGGCGGGCTAGTTCTGGCGGGCAGGAGACCCCCATGACCGTCGCCACGACCCTCGCCACGGCGCGCGCGCCGATTGCCGCCTTCGCCGCGATGGGGGTGCTGTGGGGCACCTTCGCCGCCGTGCTGCCGGACCTGAAGGCGCAGCTGGGCGTGACGGAATCCGAGCTGGGCCTGGTGATCCTGCCCACGCCTTTGGCTGCTGTCACCGCGATGCTGCTGGCGCCGGTCATCGGGGCGATGCTGGGGCGGGTGGCGCTGCCCATCGCCACGCTGCTGATGGCGGCGGCCTTTGCCCTGCCGGGACAGGCGCATACGGTTTGGGTCTTTCCGCTGGCGATGATGTGCTGCGGGGGCACGACGGGGTTGACCGATGTGCTGATGAACGCCCGCGTGGCGGCGCTGGAGAATGACCGGGGCCTGCATCTGATGAACCTGTGCCATGCGGCCTATAGCTTTGGCTATGCCGGGGGGGCGATTTCGACCGGGTTCATGCGGGGGGCGGGCTGGTCGCCGGATTGGGTGATGGGAAGCTGCGCCCTGCTGGCGGGGGTGCTGGCGCTGGCGACCTTTGAGGCGGATGGGACGATCCACGGGCTGCGCAAGCCCAAGGATGGCACGGCGGGGCATCTGGGGCTGATCCCGGTGATCGGGGGCGGCATCGTGCTGATCGCCTTCCTGACCGAGAATGCGGCCGAGAACTGGTCTGCGCTGCATATCGAAAAGACGCTGGGCGGGCGGCCGGAGGAAGGCGCGCTGGGGCCTGCGGTGCTGGCGCTGACCATGGGTTTCGCGCGGCTGGCGGGGCAAGGGATCGTGCAGCGGGTGGATCCCTTCCGGCTGCTGATGGGGGGCGCGGTGCTGTCGGCCTGCGGGGCGATCGTGGCGGCGGCGGCGGTGTCGCCCGCGATGGCCTATGCGGGATTCGTGGTGATGGGGATCGGGTCATCGGTGATCGCGCCCACGGCCTTTTCGATGGTCGGGCGGCTGGCGGAACCCGAAGCGCGGGCGCGGGCCGTGGCGCGGGCGACGTTGTTCGGCTATTTCGGCTATTTCTTCGGCCCGCCCAGCCTTGGCTTCATCGCGGGGGCCTTCGGGCTGCGCTTTGCCTTCGTCTTTGCCGCCGTGATGCTGCTGATGGTGCTGATCCTTGCGCCGCTGATGGCGCGGCAGCGGCGGGCGATGGCCTGACGGGCTGCCCCTTCATCCGTTCTTCAAATATCCTCTGGGGGTCCGGGGGGCGAAGCGTCCCCGGGGCCTGCCAGGGGCGCGGCGCTTACAGATAATCGCCTTCGAAATCCTTCGGGATCATCAGGTTGTGGCGGCCGAGATTGGCCACGTTCTTTTCGCCGCACAGCGCCATGGTGATGTCCAGTTCCTTGCGGATCACCTCCAGCGCCTTGGCCACCCCCGCCTCGCCCATCGCGCCGAGGCCGTGGATGTAGGCGCGGCCGATCATCGTGCCCTTCGCCCCCAGCGCCAGCGCCTTGAGCACGTCCTGACCGGAGCGGATGCCGCTGTCGAGAAAGACCTCGGTCTTGTCGCCCACCGCCCGCACGATGCGCGGCAGCATGCGGATGGAGGAGAGCGCGCCATCCAGTTGCCGCCCGCCGTGGTTCGACACGATGATCGCGTCGGCGCCGAAATCGGCGGCGGCGCGGGCGTCTTCTTCGTCGAGGATGCCTTTCAGGATCAGCTTGCCGCCCCATTGATCGCGGATACGGGCAATCTTCTTCCAGTCAAGCTGCGGGTCGAACTGTTCGTTCGTCCAGCTCATCAGGCTGGAGAGGTCGCCCACACCTTTTGCGTGGCCCACGATGTTGCGGAAGGTCCGCCGTTTCGTCGCCAGCATTTCCAGCGACCATTGCGGGCGGATCATCATGTCGAGGATATTCGGCAGCGTCAGGCGCGGCGGGGCGGAGAGGCCGTTCTTCAGGTCCTTGTGCCGCTGGCCAAGGATCTGCAGGTCCAGCGTCAGGACCAGCGCGGAACAGCCCGCCTTGCGGGCGCGTTCGATGGCGCTATCGACGAAGCCTTCGTCCTTCATGACGTAAAGCTGGAACCAGAAGGGTTTTGTCGTGTGTTCCGCGATGTCCTCGATGGAGCAGATGGACATGGTGGACAGGGTGAAGGGCACACCGAAAGCCTCGGCCGCGCGGGCGGCCTTGATCTCGCCATCGGCCCTTTGCATCCCGGTCATGCCGACGGGGGCGAGGGCCACGGGCATGGCCACCTGTTCGCCGATCATGGTGCCATCGGTGCGGCGACCCAGCATGTCCACCGCCACCTTCTGGCGCAGGCGGAGTTTCTGGAAATCGGTCGTATTCTCGCGGAAGGTCTGTTCGGTGTAGCTGCCGCTTTCGCAGTAATCGAAGAACATCTTCGGCGTGCGCCGCTTGTGCAGGCGTTTCAGGTCGTCGATGCAGGTGATCACGGGCATGGGCAGAACTCCGCATATTGGTTATCTTTGCTTACCAATTTGACCCGGTCGCGGCAAGCCTTTGCGAAGCGATGCCGGATCGCACCATCCGGTGCAAGGCGGCACGGGACTTGCAGATGCGGGGTGACCCTGCCTGAGAGGCCCCGGAATGACGACCCCCCTGCCCCCGAATGCCCTGCCGCCTGTCCTGTCCCTTTTCGCCGCCGTGTCGGCCGCCCATCACGCGGCGCAGCGGTTGGTGGAGGCGCGGCTGCCCAAGGGGCTGACGGCGCCGCAATTCGCCGTGCTGGAGCGGATGATCCGGCTGGGCGAGGGGCAGACGCCGATTTCCATCGCCAATGCCTTCGGCTGGCCGAAGACCAGCATGTCGCACACGCTGGCGGTGATGGAGGCGCGGGGTCTGGTGCGGCTGGAACCCAATCCGCGCGACGGACGGTCGAAATGCCTGTGGTTCACGCCGAAGGGGCGCGCGCTGGCGATGCTGGGCGTGACCTCGGTCGAGGAGGATCTGTCGCGCATCGCGTCGCTGGCCCCGATCGAGGCGGTGACGACGCTGGCGGAGGACCTGACCTCGCTGGCGGCGCGGCTGGATGACCAGCGGCGGTTCCCCGACGCGGCGTGAGGGGGGCTTTGGTGGCGGGGTGAACCCCGCCCTACACCTGGCGGCGCTTTGCCTGACGCGGCGGCGGCGGGGTGAACCCCGCCCTACGGCGCGGAGGTCAGGGGCGGTTCAGGCGGAATGGGCCCCGGCGGCGAGGGCCGCGACATTGGCCAGAACCTCGGCCACGGGTTTGCCTGCGCCGATATCCTTGACGATGGCGGAACCCACCACGCAGCCATCGGCGACCGAGGCGATGGCGCGGGCGCTTTCGGGGGTGTTGATGCCGAAACCCACGATGATCGGCAGGTCCGTGGAGGCCTTGATCCGTGCGACTTCCGGTGCCACGTCGATGGCCTGCGCCGCAGCGGCCCCGGTGATGCCCGTGATGGAAACGTAATAGACGAAGCCCGAGGTGTTCTGCAGCACTTTGGGCAGGCGTTTGGCATCCGTCGTCGGCGTCGCAAGGCGGATGAAGTTGATCCCCGCCTTCTGCGCCGGGATGCAGAGTTCGTCATCCTCTTCCGGGGGCAGGTCCACCACGATCAGCCCGTCGATTCCGGCCTCTGTCGCCTCGGACAGAAAACGGTCCACCCCGCGCGAATAGATCGGGTTGTAATAGCCCATCAGCACGATCGGCGTCAGCGTGTCGTCCTTGCGGAAGGCGCGGACCATGTCCAGCACGGCGTCCATGGTCATGCCCTTGTCCAGCGCGCGCTGTCCGGCCAGCTGGATCGTCGGGCCATCGGCCATCGGGTCCGTGAAGGGCATCCCGAGTTCGATGATGTCAACACCGGCCTTGGGCAGCCCCTTCATCACCGCAAGCGATGTCGCGGCATCCGGGTCCCCGCCCATGATGTAGCTGACGAAGGCCTTCTTTCCCTGTCGCTTCAGCCGCGCGAAGGTATCGTCGATTCTGGTCATGGCCTGCCCCGTCCCCGAAATGCTCCGCCGCGGGTTTTGCAGGACGGTTGGGCAAAGATCAATGGCCCGCACCGCCCTGCCCGCCCCCGCCCGGCGCGTTTTTTCAGGGTGTGCCGGCCCATCGCTTGCCTAACCCGCCCGCGCACCCTAGAAGCCCGCCAGCAACACAGCAAAGGGTCGCGGCCATGGGGTTCAAGATGGGGATCGTGGGTCTGCCGAATGTCGGCAAGTCGACCCTGTTCAACGCGCTCACGCGCACGGCGGCGGCTCAGGCGGCCAACTTTCCCTTCTGCACCATCGAACCCAATGTGGGCGAAGTGGCCGTGCCCGATGCCCGCCTGGACAAGCTGGCGGCAATTGCGGGGTCCAAGCAGATCATCCCCACCCGGATGACCTTTGTCGATATCGCAGGCCTTGTCCGTGGCGCGTCTCGGGGTGAGGGGCTTGGGAACCAGTTCCTGGCCAATATCCGCGAATGCGACGCCATCGCCCATGTGCTGCGCTGCTTCGAGGATGGCGACATCACCCATGTCGAAGGCCGGATCGACCCCGTGGCCGATGCCGAAACGATCGAGACCGAGCTGATGCTGGCCGACCTCGAGTCGATCGAACGCCGCCGCGCGAACCTGGCGCGCAAGCTCAAGGGTGGCGACAAGGAGGCCGCCGATCAGGACCGCCTCCTTGCGCTTGCCCAGACCGCGCTTGAAGCCGGAAAACCGGCGCGGACCCTGACCATTGCCGAGGATGACCGCCGCGCGTGGCGGCTGCTGCAACTGCTGACGGCAAAGCCCGTCCTCTTTGTGTGCAACGTCGAAGAGGCGAAGGCAGCGACGGGCAACGGCCAATCCGACCGCGTCGCCGAAATGGCGCGGGCCCAGGGGGCGGCCGCGGTGGTGATATCGGCCCGGATCGAAGAGGAACTCGCCCAACTGCCCGAAGACGAGGCCGCGATGTTCCTTGAGGAAATGGGTCTGCACGAGGCCGGCCTCGACCGGCTGATCCGTGCGGGCTATGAGTTGCTGGATCTGCAGACCTATTTCACCGTCGGCCCGAAAGAGGCGCGCGCTTGGACCATCTCAAGGGGCACATTGGCCCCGCAGGCGGCCGGTGTCATCCATGGCGATTTCGAGAAGGGCTTTATCCGGGCCGAAACCATCGCCTATGACGATTACATTGCGGGCCAGGGCGAGGCCGGCGCGAAAGAGGCCGGAAAGTTCCGCGTGGAAGGCAAGACCTACGAGGTCAAGGATGGCGACGTCCTGCATTTCCTCTTCAACGGCTGAGACCGCGGGAGGCCAGCTTTCCCCCTTGCCCCCACGTTCCGCCCTCGCTAAACGGGTCGACGGAGACGTGGCCGAGTGGTCGAAGGCACACCCCTGCTAAGGGTGCAGACGGGGAACCGTCTCGAGGGTTCGAATCCCTTCGTCTCCGCCATAGCCGCCCCGCTTCAAAAAAACTTTAATTATCAATTTCTTGGGCTGGATCGTTGCCCGGCTTCCACACACGTTTTCCCCACACGCTTACCCCACAAATCCTGAGGCCCGTGTCGCTTGTTCCATCCGATCTGGAATCGAAGCAGAAAGCCGAGCGCTGGACATAGCACCGTGTTCAGTTCGGTTTGCAGACGTACAATGCTGGTCTCACTGGAAGGCGGCGTTGAGTTCGCAGATCTAAGGCCGCACCTTACCCCTAAGTCCGTGACGGCTGCACTAACCCAGAGGAGTGTACGTGTAACCTCCTAGTGTTCCTAGGCTGCGTAGGGACCTGATGAGACACCGGTTAGCTAAGGCGTGAGCCAAAGCGATTTACGTGCATGCAGATCGCTTCAACTATGTCCCTAGGCTTTTGGTTGCCTCCAGAGATAGCGTCCAGCTCATGTCCACCGGTCGAGCTTAGCACGCTGCGTACGTTTATGACTTGGACTGAACATCCCCAGAGGTACTGGTTTGAAAGAATCTCGCTGCCGCAAACTTCAGCTTTGTGTCGTCCGCTAAGCAGGCAACTGAGATCGCGGCGAAGGTCCTTGTGAACATTCGCGGTAAGTCCGTGAGTCCCAACCCAACACTTGCCAAAGCCTTGTTGAGGCCTGAAACGGTCGCAACCTTCTGAAGCACGTACTGGTCTACTTGGTGTATTTGCGCTGGGGTCACAAGTAGATCGCGCCCATGTCAATCGGCCGGAGGCGCAGCACTTCGCAACGCAAGTCTTGATCACCTGTGATGCCGTGCGGTCGCTGTTGGGCGGTGCAGCCATGAAGCAGGTGTTTGGAAGTCCCGATCTAATCTGGAAATGTCTAACATTCATGTATACTTAACTGACGGGTGTTCCATTCTGTGGTCTGTAGAGCCCAGCGAGCCCCACGGTGTTGACTGGCGTATCGAGGCTACTTGTTCGGGGTAGATATCCGAGGAATGGAGCTCAGAGGATGATATCCGGATACAGTTCGTTTAGGTTAGCTGAAACTTAACCAACTGGATGACGAGCTCGCCCTCTTGGGGCAGCGTACTATCGAGAGGTGGCAGAAGCGGTCAGCGGAAACCGAAGTGTCGAGTGCTACGAGCATACGGGCCATCACCGCCAAGTCCTGCAGCCTCGTCCACCTAGGTAAGGTTGAGTTTGATGCTTCATGGAGGAGCGGCATAACGGATCATGTGCGATTTTGACGAACGTCCAGCCTTCACTCCGCGCTCGTATTGCGTAAGACTACTAGGACCAAGTGTAAGGGACAGCCATGGTCCAACTGTTGACATTCTACGAGTTCTTCGCCGGTGCAGGGATGGCGAGGGCAGGCCTTGGTGCGAACTGGAAATGCACTTTTGCGAACGATTTCGACAGTAAGAAGGGCCTGACATATCAAGCAAACTGGGGCACTGACGGAGAACTAAAAATTGGAGATGTGAGAGATGTCTCAGTTTCCGAACTCCCCGGATACCCAGACTTGGTTTGGGGTTCTTTTCCGTGCCAAGATTTATCTCTTGCTGGATCTGGAGCCGGTCTTCAGGGTCAACGGTCCGGAACCTTTTATCCGTTTTGGAACCTTGTTAAACTGTTGGAGGTTGGTGGGCGTCCGCCCAAGATAATCGCAATCGAGAATGTTTGCGGCACTCTATCTTCCCGCGGCGGAAAAGACTTTGAAGCAATCTGCGGGGCTTTCGCTGAAACTGGTTATCGCTACGGCGCTTTAGTGATTGACGCTTCGCTCTTTGTGCCTCAATCGCGCCCACGTCTTTTTGTCGTTGGTGTCCACAATACTGTTGTTGTTGATCCGACACTAGTTGCACCTGGGCCAATAGCACCGTTCCACACGCGAAGACTAGTCGAGGCCGCTTCCCTGATCGCCAAAGAAAAGATGGACAAGTGGCTCTGGTGGAACCTACCGACCCCTCCTCGTAGAACATCTACATTTTCTGACATAGTCGAAGAAGTACCCACTAGTGTGAACTGGCATACACAGTCTGAAACAAAGCGACTTCTCAGTCTGATGTCTCCAACCAACTTAGCGAAAGTAACGGCTGCTCAGCGATCAGGACGGCGGATGGTTGGTGGTGTGTATCGCCGCACACGCTTCGATGAGAACGGGATGAAGCTGCAGCGAGCAGAAGTTCGTTTCGACGATGTGGCCGGTTGTTTGAGAACACCTGCAGGTGGCTCAAGTCGCCAAACCATCCTGGTGGTCGATGGTAAATCTATACGATCCCGGCTCCTATCCTCGCGTGAAACAGCCCGGCTTATGGGTCTCGCAGATGACTATAAGCTTCCGAAGAACTATAATGAGGCGTACCACCTCACGGGCGATGGTGTCGCCGTACCAGTTGTGAGGCACCTTGCCACGCATCTATTCGAGCCGCTTCTCGGCAAGTTGGGTTCCCTTGAGGTGCCTTTTGATTCCTTCCTTCGTGCTTAGGTGGTTAACTAGGAGGATACACGGTTGAATGCGGCAGACGTTGTACCTTGTAGGCATCCTGGGGCTGCGCCCGAGGACGTTATTGATCGAGTTGTTACCTTGTTCAACAGGATCTCGGAAAACCCGTCTCTCCTCGCATCGTACGGAATAACCGCCGACGAATATGAACTTGCACTACCTGCGGCTATAGAACGGCTTCGGGGCAGTAAGGCCGCTGGAAACTCTGAAAAAAGACAGTTCCTTAGGGACGTCTTTGAGACACTTCAATCGCTAGGACTCGTTACTGACATACAGAACCCACGGTATGGCGATGATACTGTTTACAGGCTTTCTATTCCTAACGTGGGTGACGTTGCCATTATTCAGAAAGGATGTCCGGACGGAGCGCATAGTAGTACAAGGTGGGCTCGCCCTGCCTGGGCTAAAGAGGCCTATATTTGGTGGCTATGCTCAAGCACTTCTCTCGAACCAGGCGAACATATTACAAAAGGTGTGAATCGCCTCAAGAATCGCTTCTTCTCTGATGCAATTGACACCATTGATGGGGTTATTTTTCATAACAATCTTTGCGGATCCGCTGCAAGGCCGTGTCCAAAGACTGCGTTCTCACTTAAGGTTGGTGATACCAATCTTCCACCGCCATGCATCTACATCATGCCTGATAGAGAGCCTAATTCATTGGAATGGAATTGGCTTGGCACAAAGCAACTTGCATTCCCTGGGTGCCTTTTATCTGCATTCTGCATACCTAACGACCAGTCTCGCCTGTTTACCGGCTACGTGGGTTACCAGAAGCGAGGCGACGCCATTCGCACTAACATCACTTCACGCTATGGCCCAGGCCGTTCTACAACACTTAGGAGCTAACAAGAAGCATGTCCGCACCAATTCTCGATCAAGATCGTGCCGACCTAATTCGAGGGAGGAAGACAAGTAAAAAGATGAACCTCCCTGCTTGGCCGCGAGGACAGAAAGAGTTGCACCTTGTTGAATTAGAGACTACTTGGGTGCGTTTCTCGGTGTTGAACCATCGAACAAAGGCAGAGCAGCTTCGAGAGATAAAAAAGTCTGGCAATCCAGATCTTTTTTCAAGCGATCCGTTAGGGACATTAGCACAAGCGGCCCAGTACAGTATTCTGAGGTCGCAGAAAGGATTTGAAGACTTAAAGTCAGACATCAAGGAACGTGGGCAGCGTGAACCCGCCATTGTTACTGCTGAAGGAGTGCTGATAAACGGAAACAGACGTTCTGCCGCCCTCAGGAGCTTGTATCTAGACGATAATTACCTTGCAGCCCGGTACGTGCAATGCCTTGTCCTGCCCGAGGATGCTACTACCGCGGAGCTTGTCGATCTCGAAACCGAGCTTCAGATCGCGCGCGACTTCAAAGAAGATTACTCTTGGGTAAACGAGGCTCTTTTAATCGAAGAGTTATACGACCGTTGTAACAAAAGTTTCCCTGCTGTCGCTACGCGAATGCATCGTGATGTGTCGGATATACAAAGCCGTTACGAGCGCCTTCAACAGCTCAATCAGCTTATCGAACTGTCGAATGGCGCTTACCTACACGTTGACTTCGGAGAGAAAGAAACCCCGTTTGAAGAACTTGCTAAGCACATTAGGAACAAGCGGCCTGAAGAGGCTGAGGGAGTTCGGACTGCCTATTTTCTTGGTACGCTAACTGATGTGAATTACCGAGATCTAAGGCATCTACGCCGCTCTGATGCGGCCGAGCTAGTCCGAGAGGAACTTGAAACCGACCCGATCCTGCAAAAGCTTTTGCACCATGCAGACAGCCTCGCCAGCGCTTACGTCGATGACCCGTTGGATGATTTGCTCGGTCACCGCGTCGGCAGTGCTGGTATAACTCCAGTTTTATCGCTTCTAGCGCAGAAACGTAGAGACGAGTCCATCATAATACCTGGAGGCCCGTCGCTCTTGGTTGATGAACTGTTCAGCACAATCAAGAATGCGATAACAACCGCTGCACGTGAAGCGAAGGCAGAGCAAAGTGACCAAGAGGCCGTGGACGAACCATTGAATCGAGTCGGAAAGGCCTTCCGCGAAATTCAGCTAGCAACCACAGCACTGCCAAAAGCAAGGGCCTTCAAGGACTTTGATGAAACGGCTTTTGCAGCACAAGTTCAAGCAGTTCGATCAGCGCTTAGGCAGCTGGAGGAAACACTTGCTAAAGGCTGAACTGTACTCATCCGGACGTCCCCTCGTGAAGTTGACACGAGATCCTGGGGAAAGCCCGGGTGCTTGGGCCCGCCTGCAAGAAGCATGTAGCAGGGGCGTCACCGGCGGTTCTCAGACGGAAACCGACGTTAGGGCGGACGTGTTTATGGCTGAGCTAGAAGCTGTGCGCGACGTTCGGCGAATCTTTGGAACGAGTATTGAACTTGGTCCCAAGTTGACATCGCAAATTCAAGAACTGATCCGCGACAGACGGGCTAGAGAAGCAATCACAGAGACCTCGCAAGCTCAGGATGTGGCTACGCTGAAGGAGGAACTTCTTGCGGCGGGTTTCCGCAGGGAGCTCAAGAAATTCCAACTGAAGAACCTCTCGAGAATTATTGCATTGCCCCATGCTGCGGATTTTTCGGTTCCAGGTGCTGGGAAAACGACGGTTGCCCTGGCAAACTTTGCAATTAATCGCGCTCGAGGCCGGATAAGTCAAATGCTAGTCGTTGCACCGATTGCTGCATTTGATGCTTGGAAGGATGACTCAAGAGAGTGCCTAGAGCCAAATCCTAGCATTGTAATTCATACTGGTAGGGATACTCTGATACCGAAAGATACAGATATCCTAGTGACCAATTACAACCGCCTATCATCTGACTATGACCGAATACGTGAGTTTGTAGCATCTGGAAAAACTCAAATCGTGCTTGAGGAGGCGCATCGAATTAAGAGAGGCGCAAAAGGTGTTCACGGCCAGGCGACTCTTGATCTAGCGTATGCGGCGAGTCGAAGAGATATCCTTACCGGAACGCCTGCTCCCCAAGGTGCATACGATCTAATCGCACTTCTTAGCTTTCTTTACCCAGCGCAGGATCGACAAATTCTCCCTCCAAGTGTCTATGACGAACGGGCTGGTCGAGATGAGTCTGTGCTAGCGGCGGCGAGCGAAGCCATAAGAAAGTATTTTGTTCGTACTGCAAAATCCGAATTGGAGCTTCCAAGGACCAATCACATTGTGATTCGTCGTGACATGGGCCCGATTCAGAAAGCGATCTATGATGCCCTTGTCGGTCGATATAGAGGTTCTTTCTCACTTGAGACTCGAGCTCGACATGAGATGGATCGCCTTGGTCGCATAACAATGTACTTACTTGAGGCGGCAACCAATCCCATGCTCCTGGCAGCTGGCTCCGATAGCGGAGACGACCCAGAGTTTGAGCATCCACCTCTGCAGGTACGAGCAGATGAGCCTCTAATGGGATTGATATCTGCTTATAATCAATATGAGCTTCCGTGGAAATATGCGGAGGTTGAGAAGATAGTTGCTGAGGCCGCAAGTCGTAACGAGAAGGTTCTGGTTTGGTCAAGTTTTGTCAGGAATCTGAAAGCGCTCCAAAAGCTTCTCGCGAGATTTAATCCATCTGTGATTCATGGCGGCATACCGGTTATCGAAGATGAAGTAAGTAGTGACGTTCTTTGTCGTAAGAATGAACTATCTCGTTTCAAGTTTGGCGACAGTTCCGTGTTGCTTGCAAATCCGGCAGCCTGTGGTGAAGGAGTCAGCTTACATCATTGGTGCCATCACGCGGTATACTTAGATAGAAGTTTCAACGCCGGGCAGTTTCTGCAAAGTCAAGATCGTATTCACCGGTTAGGTCTGGGACCCGCAATAGTTACTAATTTTACTTCGCTTGTTAGTGAATACTCGATTGACGAGACCGTTGATATAAGGCTTCGAGATAAAGTCACAGCCCTTTCGCGTCTGCTCGACGATCCAGGTCTTGTGAAGGTTGCGCTACCGGATCCCGAAGAGAACGCCAGTGATCAAAGACCTCTGTTTGAGGATGATCTGTCGGCAATCATTTCGCATATTCGCGGAGCAGAATAGATGTTGCCCAGTCGAGGATGCTGTCATGCAGTGTTCCTTCTTGTATTCACTGCAAAGCTTAAGCGGTATTCACTGATAGATGATTGGATAGGCGCCGCGAGAGGGAGGGCTACAATCATGGCTGCAACCCTCAACCTAGTAGCTGTAGCGAAGGAGCTCGTTGCTCTTAACCTGGTGAGCGTTGATCCTGTGAGTCCAGTAGGATCATTACTTGAGGCAGGGGATCAGGCGGACCAGCAGACTTTTGAGAAGATTGCTCGAGTGCTTCTAGAACGAAGTCCACCACTGTGGCTTAAGGTTGCGGTTAGTGCTTCGGGAGTCAGTAGGGAATACATTCCTCAGGCGGATCTCGACTCTTTGTCATGGCTCGGTGACGTTTTGGACATAGTACTCGTAGATGTTTGGCTGAGTCTGCAGAAGGAAGCGGACCAAGCCGCTAAGGCTTTGGGGGATGCTGCGGAACTTCTTGTATTCGCTGCGCTAAAGCGTCAGGGAGGAACTGTAATTCATGTGTCAAGGGTTTCGGATGTTTTTGGATATGACATTGAGCGGCACCATGAAGGAAGAATCGAGCGTATCGAGGTCAAGGCAGCTAGCGCGAAGACTGCCGACAGCTTCATAATCTCTCGAAATGAGTTCAACAAAAGCCAGATTTTCCAAGCCGAGTGGCGACTAATTCAGGTAGTTTTCACCGCTGGAGCGGTGTTCGGCCATGAAGTGGGAGCCGATGAGGTCGTCGACCTACGGGAAATTTCACCAAGGACGCTGCGCGAAATTTGCCCTCAAGACTCTAGTTCATTCATATGGCGTGAAAGCGCACAGATCCGCCCCGACGCTATGCATTGGACGCCGTGCGAAATGAAGCTTGATCCAGCTGTAAAGGCGGCACTTCGCAAGGCGGCCTGAGCTGGACTTGGTTAAGGAGCCTATGAAGAAGATTAACGACTGTATGTGCTAAGGCGGGCGTGGTTAGCCCCCAGCCTCTCTGCACGAAGCACACGGTAAACAGATTTTTCTGACAGTCCTATACTGCGAGCAACTGCTTGGCGTGTCATTCCTGCGGAAGCAAGGTCTGGGATTCTTGCTGCGTTTATCCGTGCGGTCGGCTTTCGTCCGTTATACTTGCCTAAGGTCTTTGCCTTGGAAATACCTTCACGAAGCTGCTGTGACCCCCTCTACTTATCCACGTGAAACCAGAGCCGATGGTTGAAATCGGCGCGATTGCGCGCTGGGAGCAATGGGCGAGCGGCGGAGCGTTTCCGTTACGAGAAGCCGGTCGCCGATTGCGGTCAGTTTGACGGCATAGGCTGCGGCTGCGAGGTTGCCGAGCGCGGAGTGCGGCCTGGTTGCGTTGTAAGCAGTGACCCAGCGCTCGACGGCAGATCGGGCGTGGTCGAGGCCAAAGAACAGCGTCTCATTCAAGAGTTCGTCCCTCATCTTGGAATTGAGGGCTTCGCAGGTTCCGTTCTGCATGGGCTTTCCTGGTGCGATGAAGTGCCAAGACATGCTTGCTTCCTCGCTCAGGCTAGCATCGCATTGGAAGTGAACTCCGTGCCGTGGTCGTTGATGATGAGTCCAGGCTTGCCGCGCCGCTCAATCAGCGTTGTGAGTT
>Ga0164290_1002312_pt1 | contig 14368 bp, 13 predicted proteins | sample Micstemetagenome_FD_108782 | JGI IMG/M metagenome (GOLD analysis project Ga0164290, IMG submission 108782) | Contaminated culture microbial community from soil near Moab, Utah, USA - Microcoleus steenstrupii SON62 (Illumina Assembly) | ecosystem: Environmental > Terrestrial > Soil > Soil crust... | reverse complement strand
GGACGCCGACCGACAGTCCCGGATCGCACACGACGCGCCAGACCTCCCAAAGGCCGCCAGTCGATCACCTCGGACAGCGACTTCAGCTTCCCCCGCAAGCTCATCCGAGGATCCAAAAACGCTGCCGCAAGGCTCAACTGGCGATCCGACATCAAGGCTTCCTGTCCAAAATCCCACAGGAATCGAATCACAACATCTGCCGCAAAACCACCCCAACTTTCGCAGAGGTCTCCGAGGGGAGAAGGAACTATGCGACCGGCAGCCCCAGCTTCTTCAGGTCTTCGGCCAGTTGCTCCGGGCTTTCGAAGCGGATGGCGATGAAGCCTTCCTTCGCCGCGCCTTCGGCGTTCTTGGCGCTGTCGTCGATATAGACGGTGCGTTCGGGCACCACCTCGGTCATCGCCACCAGGTGGCGATAGATCGCCGGGTCGGGCTTCAGCATCTTCACCTCGCCCGAGACGACGATATGGCCGAAATGCTCGAGGAAGGGGAAGAGCGGCCGGCCGATGGGGAAGGTCTCGGCCGACCAGTTGGTGAGCGCGTGCAGCACCACGCCGTCGCGCTTCAGCGCCTCGAGGATGGCGACGGTGCCGTGGATCGGACCGCCCAGCATCTCGACCCAGCGTTCATGGAAGGCGCGGATCATCGGCCTGTGTTCGGGCCAGAGCGGTTCGAGCAGGGCGATGCCTTCGGCGAAGGTCCGCCCGCCGTCCTGGGCGACGTTCCAGGCGCCGGTGCAGACATTGGCCAGGAACCATTCCATCCCCGCCTCGTCGCCCACATAGAGTTTGCGATAGAGGTGCCGGGGGTCCCAGTCGATCAGGACGCCGCCCAGGTCGAAGACCACGGCCTCTGGCCGGACGCGGTTAACGGCGCGTAAAGACGATCGATCGATCATAGTCCCCCAACCAAGTCGTGTTTCAGGCCGCAGCATGTCCCGCCCGGACAATCCGTCAACCATCCATGCGCAGGAACTGGCCGCCGCCTTCGCCGGCGAGGCCTTCGCCCTGTTCACGGTGGCGGAATCGGGGCGGTTCCTGGCCGTTTCCGATGCCCTGGCGCGGCTTCTGGGGCGGCCCGCCGCCAACCTGGTCGGCGCCGAGGCGGCCGCGCACCTGACCCTCGATCCGGAAGACCGCGCCGCCCTCGCCGCCGCGCTCCAAGGGGGCCCAGGCCTGCAGGCACGCCTCTGCCGGACCCGCCGGGCTGACGGAAACGTGATCTTCCTCGCCGTCACCGCCGAGGCCGGCCCTTCGGCCGCGCTCGCCGGCATGGTCCAGGACGTCACCGCGCTGGCCCAGGCCGAGCAGGACTATCGCGGCATGTTCGAGAATGCCGGCGAGGGCATCTACCGCTCGCTCCCCAGCGGCCGGCAGGTGCGCTGCAACCCGGCGCTGGCGCAGATGAACGGCTATGCCGACGAGGCCGAGCAGATCGCCGCCGTCAACGACATCGCCACCGAATGGTACGTCGATCCCGGCCGCCGCGACGTGTTCAAGGCGATGATCGAGCGCGACGGCAAGGTGGTGAATTTCGAATCCGAGATCTACCGCCACAAGACGCGCGAACGGATCTGGATCTCGGAGACGGCACGGGTGGTACGCGACGAGGGCGGCGGCGCCCTCTTCTACGAAGGCACGGTGCGCGACATCACGGCGCGCAAGATGGCCGAGCAGCGGCTGGCCGATTTCCTCGAGGTCGATGCCGACTGGTTGTGGGAATGCGATGCCGAGAACCGTTTCACCTTCCTGTCGGACGGCGTGCGCGCGGTGGGCACCGATCCCGAGTCCCTCATCGGCGTCTATCGGCTGAAGCGTGACGTGGCGAACACCGCCGATCCGCGACTGATCGCCCATATGCAGGACGTGGAGGCCCGGCGGCCGTTCCGCGACCTGTATCTGCATATCCGCACGCCGGACGGGCGCGAGCTGCACCTCACCTCCAGCGGCAAGCCGATCTTCGACGCCGCCGGCACGTTCCAGGGCTACCGCGGCGTCGGCCGCGACATCTCGAAGACCGTCGCCACCGAGAAGCGGCTGCGCGAGGCGCTCGCTTCGGCGGAAGTGGCGAATGCCGCCAAGGACCGCTTCCTCGCCAATATGAGCCACGAGCTGCGCACGCCGCTCAACGCCATCATCGGATTCTCGGAAGTGATGCGCGACGAGCTGCTGGGGCCGATGCGCGAGCCGCGCTACCTCGGCTATGCCCGCGACATCAACGACAGCGCCACCGTGCTGCTGCAGCTGATCCAGGACATCCTCGACGTGTCGAAGGCCGAGGCCGGCAAGCTCGACCTCGACGACGAGCCGGTCGACATCGCCCAGCTCGCCGCCAGCGCCTTCCAGCTGCTGAAGCAGCGGGCCGAACGCGAAGGCATCACCCTCACCGATGCCATCCCCGCCGGCCTGCCCAGGATCCGCGCCGACGGCCGGCGCCTGCGCCAGGTCGTGGTCAACCTGGTCTCGAACGCGGTGAAGTTCACCCCCGCCGGCGGCTCGGTCAGCGTCGGCGCCACGGTGCAGGAAGACGGCGGCATCCGCATCGAGGTGTCTGACAGCGGCATCGGCATCCCCGCCGATATGATCGAGACGGTGTTCCGCCCCTTCGTCCAGCTGGGCGGCCCGGCCGACCGCCGCCACGAGGGCACCGGCCTCGGCCTGCCGCTCTGCCGGAAGCTGATCGAACTGCATGGCGGCACGATCCGGCTGGAGAGCGGTTCCGGGCCAGGCACCCGCGCCGTCATCGCCCTGCCGGCGGAACGGACGATCGTCCGCTCCTGATCAGCCGCGAATAATGCGCGGCAGGTAGAACGACAACGCCAGCAACCGTGCCAGCATCCAGACCAGGAAGGCGAGCCAGAGACCGTGCAGGGCGAGCGTCGGCACGGCGAGCCATTGCGCAATGCCGAAAGCGGCGAGCGAGAGGGCCATGGCGTTGCGCATCTCCGGGCCCCGCAGCGCGCCGATGAAAACGCCGTCCAGCATATAGCCCCCGACCGCCACCATCGGCAGGGCAATCAGCCAGGGCAGATGCGCATAGGCGGCCTCGCGCACCGCCGGGAGCGAGGTGAGCGCATCGATCAGCGCCACCCCGAAGGCCGCGTAGAGAAGCGTGAAAGCGAGGGCGACCCCGGCCGACCAGACCGCGGCGAGGCGCACGGCGCGGCGCGTGGCCGCCGGCGCGCGCGCGCCGATGGCACGCCCCACCAGCACCTCGGCGGCATGGGCGAAACCGTCCAGCCCAAAGGCGGCGAAGGAGACGAAATTCATCAGCACGGCATTGGCGGCGAGCAACGTGTCGCCGAGCTTCGCCGCCTCCGCCATGAACCAGGCGAAGGCGAGAATCATGAAGAGCGTGCGCAGGAAGATGTCGCGGTTGACCGCCAGGAGGCGAAGCAGCGCCGTGGCATCGAGGAGAGCCGGCCAGCCGACCCCGCCGCCGAGCCGGCCCGCCGCCCGCGCCACCAGCACCACGCCGAGCCCCGCCGCGGCGAGTTCGGCGATGGCGCTGGCCAATCCCACCCCGCCCGCCCCCATGCCGAAGCGCGTGACGAAGACGACGCAGAGCACGGCGTTCAGCGCGTTCATCACCACCTGCAGGATCAGGGCCGTGCGGGTATCGCCCCGGCCGATGAACCAGCCCAGCACGGCGTAGCCGACGAGCGCCCCGGGTGCGCCCCAGATGCGGCCCTGGAAGTAGTCGAGCGCCAGCACACCGACGCCCTCGCTGGCGCCCACGAGGCCGACAGCCGCACGCCCGACCGGCAGCTGAACGGCGAGCAGGATCAGGCCGATGCATAGGCCGAGGAGGCCGGCCCGGGCCATCACCAGCTTCACTTCGGTCATGTCCCCCGCCCCCGCCGCCTGGGCGGTGAAGCCGGTGGTGCCCATCCGCAGGAAGGAAAAGCTCCAGTACAGGAAGGTGAAGATCAGCGAGCCGATGGCGACGCCGCCCAGATGGCGCTGGTCGTCCAGATGCCCGACCGCCGCCGTCGCCACCAGCCCGAGCAGGGGCGTCGAAACATTGGAAAGCACGATCGGGATCGCGAGGCGCAGAACCTCGCGATGGGACAAGGGAGGAGAATCAGGGGTCACCGCGGAAAGATACCGCCTGCAGTCCCCTTGCGCGCGGTTGACGACCCAAGGGCCCCCTGGTACTCAGGCGCCCTTCCCGGTGACGGGAGCCGCAATTTGCGGTGTGGGCGCGTAGCTCAGCGGTAGAGCACCACGTTGACATCGTGGGGGTCGTAGGTTCGAACCCTGCCGCGCCCACCATTCCCTTCGGGATCCCTCGAGACGCCACCACCCGCGCAGGCGCCGTCAAGGAGCCGCGTGCGCGTTATCGGCCGCGGCGGATCAGCTCTCGGATGTCGAGGGATGGGAGCGCCGCGTACCGGCCCGATACAATAACCGCCAGGCGGCGCGAAGCGGTGCGCGGCGCGCGTCCTCGGCAACCGCTGCGGCGCGCCGGCTTTCCACGGCGATCCGGTAGCCCTTGAAGAATCGCGGAAGCGGCGCCAGGCGGCCGATCAATTCCGGGGCGACGACCAGACGGATGTAGGGGCCCTGGGCGTCGGCGTCGACGACGGCGTCCACCATGCCGGGCGGGAGACCAACGCATTCCAGCAGCGCCGAGGCGGCATCCTGGATCGGCGCGATCATGTGCTGAACCTTGTCGCTACTGTCATTCTGCATCCTTCCCGGCGTGGTGCTGCCGGTGGACGCCCCCGGCATCGATGTCGCTGTAACCGTCGAACCGAGGGAAAGGTCCCTGGAAAAGACGCCCCGCTACCTTTTGTCACGACGATCGCGCTTTCGGCGCCGCTGAAGCCTTCTCGCCAGGACGGCCCCTCAGAGTTATGGTCGCCCTTCCACCTTGTCCCGCAACCCGAAACACAGGGTTACGCACCGCAGCATGTCGCTCCGTGCCGCCAGCAGCCCGCATACGGAGCTGTACGTTTATTGGGCCGCCTGCCGCGGCGCACGGGCGATGCCGGCGAGAGCCGATCTCGATCCCGTCGAGATGAAGCCGTTTTTGCCGCATCTCATGCTGTTCGACGTGCTTGGAGACCGCTTCCGCTACCGCCTGGTGGGCACCCAGGTGGTGCGGGATTTCGGACGCGACATCACCGGCAGCTTCCTGGGCGGTAACAATCCGCAACAGCCGTTCGCCGCCGATGTGACCGGCATTTTCCTGCGTGTGCGCGACAGCGCCACGCCGCTCTTCACCATCGGCCATCACCAGACGGCCGATGGCGTCACTCACAGCGTGTCCCGCCTGCTGCTGCCGCTCGGCCAGGACGGCCGGGCAAACATGATCCTGCTCTGCCGGCTGGCGCGCTATCCCAGGCGGCAGGATGATGCCGCGGCCTGGGATGCCTCGGCACAGGCCGCACAGAGCGAAATGTTCGAGATCGCCTCCGAAGCCGAGATCCGCGACCTCGTCGCCCGATGGGAGGCACAGAGCGACCGCATCTCGGCCGATCCGCAAGACCGCCTGTTCTGATCGCGCCGGGTGCGAAAGCCAACGCCGGCGGGGCGGGTTATTCCGCGAGGAGGCCACCCACACGGCCAGCCAGCGCATCGAAGTCGTAGGGCTTGCGGATCAGCGGGAACTCCTCGCTGCGGCCCTCGATGACATGGCTGAAGCCGGTGGTCAGCAGGATCGGGAGGTGCGGCATCGTCGCCCGCACCTTCCGTGCCAGGTCGAGCCCCGACATGGCGCCCGGCATCACCACGTCGGAGAAGAGGAGGTCGAAGGCCGGCCCCTGTTCCAGCGCCGCGAGGGCCGCGTCGGCGTTGTGAACCACATGAGGCTCGTGATTCATCTCGGCGAAGAACTCGGCACCCAGTTCGGCGATGACGGGATCGTCTTCCACGATCAGGACGCGCGGGCGCTCCGTGCGCGGGCGCGGCATCGCCGCCGGGTCGACGGGTGCAGCGGCGCTGACCGGCAGTCGCATACTGACCGAAGTGCCTTCGCCGGCCCATGAAACGATCTCGAGCGAACCGCCGGCAGCCTCGACGAAATTGCGCACCTGATTGAGGCCGAGACCGGCGCCCTTGCCCGGCACCTTGGTGGTGAAGAACGGCTCGAGCACCCGTGCCTGCAGCTCCGCCGGTATGCCGGCACCGGTATCGCTGACGCTGACCATGACGGTGTCGCGGGATTGGCCGGCCGCATCGATCGAAGGAGGGCCGCCTTCCGCCGAGATCCGAATGATGCCGGCGCCGGAGATCGCATCACGGCCATTCAGGGCCAGATTGAGGAGCGCCAGACCAAAACCCGTCGTATCCGCCATGACGGGCTGCAAGTCCGGTCCCATCTCGACCACCAGCATGACATCGCCATTCAGCGACTGACGGATGAGCGGTTCCACCTGCCGGATCTGACGGCCAACGTCCATCACCTCGAGTTGCACCGGTTCGCGGCGGGCGAAGTCCATCAACTGCCGTACGGCACCGGCGCCGCGCTCGCAGGCGCTCTTGATCTGGTCCAGGTAGTAGGCCAGCCGCTCCGTGTCGGCCGCGTGGCGGCCGGCCATCCGGGTGGCACCCAGGATCGCCGTCAGCAGGTTGTTGAAGTCATGCGCCACGCCGCCCGTCAGCTGGCCGAGCGCCTCCCGCTTTTGCGCCTGCGCCAATTGCTCGCGCATCTCGGCCAGCCGGGCCGCCGCCTCGCGCTGCCTGGAAAGATCGCGCGTGACCTTGGCGAAGCCGATCAGTTCACCGCCCTCGCCACGGATCGCGTCGAGGACGACGCCGGCCCAGAAGCGGCTTCCGTCCTTGCGGCGGCGCCAGCCCTCGTTGCCGTAACGGCCGGTCGCCGCGGCTTCGGCAAGGACGCGCCGGGGCAGTTCTTCCTCGGCGTCCTCGGCGGTGAAGAACATCGAAAAGTGCCGGCCAATCACCTCATCGGCCCGATAGCCCTTGATCCGCTCGGCACCGGTGTTCCAGTTCGAGATGCGGCCACCGGGATCCAGCATGTAGATCGCGTGATCGGAGACGCCCTCGACCAGCAGGCGGAACAGTCGCTCGCTCTCCTCCAGCGCCGACTGCACCTTCCAGCGCTCGGTGATGTCCTGAGTGATCTTGACGAAGCCGATGACCGTGCCGTCGCCGTCGCGGATCGCATCGATAACCGCGAAGGCGCGGAACCGCGTCCCGTCCTTGCGCAGCCGCCAGCCCTCGTCGGCGAAACGTCCGGTCTCGCCTGCGATCGCGAGAGCCCGCTCGGGACGCCCGGCCTCACGATCGGCCGGCAGGAAGAAGTCGCGGAAATGGCGGCCGAAAATCTCGTTCGCCGTGTATCCCTTGATCCGCTCGGCCCCCGGATTCCAACTGGCGACAGTGCCATCCAGCTCCAGCCGGAAGATCGCGTAGTCGATGGCCGCCTGGATCAGCGCCTCGTATTGCTGCGCGGCGCCTTGCCCGGCCGGCGGGTTCGGCTTTCCGCCTCCGGCGGAGGCGAATGCTGTGCCCATTTTCCGATTCCCGCGTTCCACGCACGCCGGCGCCCGAATGGGCGCAGGACGCAACTCGGGCAGCCGTCGATAGGTTCCCCGACCGGCTTTGCGCCCATCCGACGGTCCGCCCGGCGGATGGACGCAATCCCCGCCTCCGGTCATGCTGTCCCGCCGACACGGACCGAAGGCTTGCCAAGGCATGCGACTCGCACCCACCCGGGCCATCCCGCCGCGCCGGACGCGACGGCCGATCGGGGACATGAACTAGCCATGCCCGCCCGGTTGCGCCGGCTTTTCGGCCTTGCCGCTCCGCCGCAGCACGGGCCGCCCGACAGCACGCCGCTGGCCGCGCTGCCTCTCCTGCTGCTCGACACCGAGACCACCGGCCTCGACCCCGCCCGTGATCGCATCGTATCGCTGGCCGCCATTGCCTGGCGCGGCCGGTCGGCCGAGGGCGGCGTCCTCGATACGCTGGTGGATCCCGGCCGTCCGATTCCGGCCAGCGCGACGGCGATCCATGGGCTCAGCGACCGGGATGTGGCCGGACAGCCGGGCTACGCGCAGCACCATCACACCCTGGTCGAACTGTTGCAGGGGCGCGTCGTGCTCGGCCATACGACAGGTTTCGACCTCGCCGTCCTCGCCGCCGAGGCCCGCCGGGCCCGCCTGCACTGGACGCCGCCGGCTTCCCTCTGCGTCGCCGAACTGGCGGCGGTGGCCTTGCCGGAGGCGAGACGGATCGATCTCGACGCGCTGGCGCAGCGCTTCGACATCGCCATCGACGGCCGGCACAGTGCCACGGGCGATGCCCTCGCGGCCGGCGCCATCTTCCAGCGCCTGCTGCCGCTTCTGGGTGAACGCGGCATCCACGACTGGGGCGAAGCGCGGCGGGCGGCGCACGGGGCCCTGGGCCTGATGACGATCCGGCGACGGGGGAGCTGGTGAACGACGACTCAGCGAGCCCGGCGGCACGCCGTTTGGACAGCTTTCCCTATCACCGGCCTCTCACCGCGGTCATGGGTCCGGCGATCACGGCCGGCGCCGACCTCACGCTCGGCGCCGCCGCACGCCTCATGCTGGAAAGGCGGACCAGCGCTCTCGTCGTCGCGGCGGAAGGGCGGCACCTCGGCATCGTCACCGAACACGATGTGATGAGGGCACTGGCCGAACGGCCCGCCGAAGCGGCGTCGCTGCCGCTCGGTGCGGTGATGAGCGCGCCGGTCGAGACGCTGCCGGCGGATGCCTTGATCTACCTTGCCCTGGGGCGCATGGAGCGCCGCGGCATCCGGCATGTCGGCGTGACCGACGAGGCCGGGCATATCGTCGGCGTGGTATCCGCGCGGCTGATCCTGCGCCGGCGCGGCGAGGGCGGCTTCGGCATCGATGACGCGGTGGAACAGGCCAAGGACGTCGCCGCGCTGGCCGCCGCCTGGGCCGGAGTGCCGGCGCTGGCCCGGCGGCTGCTGGAGGACGAGCTGGCGGCGAGCGAGGTCGCGCGTTTCGTCTCCAGCGTGCTCTGCCATGTGACCGCCCGGGCGGCCGCCATCGCCGCCGCCGAGATCGCCGGCCCGCAAGGGCCCGCGCCCGGGCCCTGGTGTGTCCTGGTTCTGGGTTCCGGTGGACGCGGGGAGAGCCTTCTGGCCGCCGATCAGGACAATGCGATCATCCATGGCGGCGCCGGTGAAGGCTGGTACGCGGCGGTGGGCGAGCGCATGGCCGCGATCCTGGATGAGGCCGGCATTCCCTTCTGCAAGGGCGGCGTCATGGCTTCACGGCCCGACTGGCGCGGCACACCGGAGGGGTGGCGCGTCCGGGTCGGGCAGTGGATGCAGAATCCCCGCCGGCAGGCACTGCTCGATACCGACATCTTCTTCGATTTCCGCGCCGTGCATGGCGATCTCACGCTCGCCGCCGGCCTGCGGCGGGACGCGCTCGCGGCGGCGCGCGCCTCCCGCACTTTTCTGCGCCTGCTGGCCGAGCGGGTGGCGGAGACGGGAACGGCCCTGACCGCCTTCGGCCGTTTTCGCCTGGAGGGCGGTCGGGTCGACCTCAAGGCGGGCGGCCTGCTCGCCCTGATCGGCGCGGCCCGCACCATGGCGCTGGCGCAGGGGGTGGAGGCGACCGGCACGGCCGAGCGACTGACGGCCGTGGCCCGGCTGCGCCGTCTGCCGATCGAGGACCTGGAGCGGCTGCTGATCGCCCGCGAGGTGCTGATCGACGTCATCCTGCGCCAACAACTGGCCGATATCGAAGCAGGCCTGCCCCCCGGCAGCAGGGTCGATCCCCGGATGCTGCCGCGCGGGCGGCGCAGCCGTCTCAAGCAGGCGTTGTCCGATCTGTCGCTCGCTTCGGAGATGCTGCGCGGCGCGCTCGGTGTGGCATGATCGGCCGGTGACCTATCCGCGCATCCTGCCCGCGGGCGACGCCGCCCTCGCGATCGAGTTCGGCGACGAGATCGACCCCGCCCTCAACAGCCGCGTCCATGCGCTGGACCGCGCGCTGTCCGCCGCCCCGCCACCCGGCCTCGTCGAGACGGTGCCGACCTATCGCTCGCTCCTGGTCTATTTCGATCCGCTGATCACCGATGTGCCGACGATGGGCCGGGCGCTGCTCGATCTCGCCGGGCGAGGCACCGGGGCCGGCGCGGCCGCCGGCCGGGCATTCCGCATCCCGGTGCGCTACGGCGGGGAAATGGGGCCGGATCTCGATAGCGTCGCCGAGCGCCTGAAACTGTCCCCCGAAGCGGTGATCCGGCTGCATGCCGGATGCGACTATCCCGTCTACATGATCGGCTTCTCGCCGGGGCTCGCCTATCTCGGCGGGCTGCCGCCGGCCCTTCACCTGCCCCGGCGCGACAATCCCCTGGCCGCGGTGCCGCGAGGGGCGGTCCTGATGGCCGGACAACAGACGCTGTTCTATCCGGTCGAAATGCCGACCGGCTTCCATGTGCTGGGACGCACGCCGGTGCGATGCTTCGACATTTCCCGTCCCGATCCCTTCCTGCTGCGGCCTGGGGACCGGGTTCGGTTCGAGCCGATCGACGATGCGGAGTATGCCCGCCTCGATACGGCCGCCGAGGCCGGCTGGCGGCCGGAAGCGGCATGAGCGGCCTCCTGATCCGCCAGGCCGGCCCGTCCTCCACCGTGCAGGACCTCGGCCGTACCGGCTCCCAGCGTTTCGGCATCAGCCCGGCCGGCGCCGCCGACCCGCTGCTGCTCGCCATCGCCAATACCCTGGCGGGGAACGCGGCCGATACGGCCGGCATCGAATGCACCCTGATGGGCGACACCTACGAGGTGACGGCCGGGAGCGCGCGCCTCGCGGTCGCCGGCGACGTCGTCCTGCGCATCGACGGCGAGCCCGCGCCGGCCTGGACCGCGCACAAGCTTCGCCGCGGCCAGGTGCTGAAGATGGTGGGGCCGGTCAAGCGCGGCCTGCGCTTCTATCTCGCGGCCGAGGGCGGCTTCGCCGTCGACCCCGTGCTTGGCAGCCGATCCACCCATGCCCGCACGGGCATCGGCGGAAATGAGGGGCGCCGGCTGCGGGCGGGCGACGCGCTGCCCCTCGTCCGCAACAGTGTCACGGAAGCGGCCGAGCGGCGGTTCGATCCCGCCCTGCTGCCGGGCGCGCCGGATCGGTTGCGCGTCGTCCTCGGTCCCCAGGACGACTATTTCACCCCCGCCGGCATCGCCACCTTCCTGCAATCGGACTACACCGTCGCCCGTGACGCCGACCGCATGGGCTGCCGCCTGGAAGGACCGCCGATCGAGCATGCCAAGGGCCACAACATCATCTCGGACGGCATCCCGCTGGGGGCGATACAGGTGCCCGGGAACGGCCAGCCGATCGTGCTGATGCGCGATCGCCAGACGACCGGCGGCTATCCCAAGATCGCCTGCGTCATCGGACCGGACCTCGCCGCGCTGGCCCAGAAGCGCCCGGGCGATGTCGTGCGCTTCACCGCGGTCACCGGCGAAGAGGCGAACCGGATTGCCCGCGACCGCGCGACCGCGGATGCTGCGCTGCTGGCCGCCATAGGCTAGATTCCGCCTCCGGCCAGGAGGATGCGATGAACCGCGGCGTCGATCTGAACAGCGACATGGGCGAGAGCTTCGGCGCCTGGAGCATGGGCGACGACGCGGCGATGCTGAAGATCGTCACTTCCGCCAATGTCGCATGCGGCTTTCATGCCGGCGACCCCCTGGTGATGGCGGAGACCGCCGCCCAGGCCAAGGCGAACGATGTCGATATCGGCGCGCACCCCTCCTTCATGGACCTCTGGGGTTTCGGACGGCGGCAGATCCGCGGCGACAGCCCGGCCGATATCGAGAAGATGATCGCCTATCAGATCGGCGCGCTGCAGGGCGTGGCCGCCATGGTCGGCCACAAGGTCAGCCACGTGAAGGCGCATGGGGCGCTCTCCAACATGGCCGCGGTCGAACCCGATCTCGCGCGCGCCATCGCCCGCGGCATCCGGGCGGTCGACCGCGAACTGATCTTCGTGGTGATGCCGATGACCGAGTTGGAGAAGGCCGGCGGGGCGGAAGACCTGAAGATGGCCCGCGAGGTCTTCGCCGACCGCGCCTATGACGACACCGGCAACCTCGTTTCGCGCAAGCTGCCCGGCGCCATGCTGCACGACGCCGAGGCGGCGGCGGCGCGCATGCTGCGCATGGTGGGCGACGGTGTCATCGAATGCCTGAGCGGCAAGCGCATCAAGGTCGATATCGACACCATCTGCGTGCATGGTGACAACCCCGCCGCCGTCGCCATGGCAGGCGCGGTGCGCGCCGTGCTCGAGAAGGCGGGCGTGCCGCTGCGGCATCTGCGCGAGATCGTCGGCTGAGATGTCGGCGATTCCCGCCAGCCGGCTGCCGCCGGCCCTGGAACCGGGCGATCCGGTGCCCGATGTCGGATTGCCCGACCCGAAGGGCATTCTCATGTCGCTGCGGCACCAGAACCTGGCTGGCCGGCCGCTCGCCGTGCTGGTCTTCGGCGGCGAGGCGCGGCCGGCCGTGCTGGCCCAGATCCGGCAGTTGGCCGAGGCCTATCCGCGGCTGCAGGCGGCGGGCGCGGGCGCCGTGGTGCTGGGCGGCGGTGTGGCCGGCAATGCCGCGGCGGGCCTCACCCTCCCTTTCCCCTGGCTCGCCGACCCGGCCGGCGCCTTCGTCAGCATGCTGGGCGGGCCGGCGGTCCTGGGGCAGAGCACGGACTGCGTCATCGCGCTGATCGATGCGGGCACCCGCTTCGCCGCCCGCGTGGACCCAGAGGGCGATGCACGGCTGCCCGTGCTGGCCCTGAAGCGGATCGAGGGTATGACGGCCGGCGCGAATGGCCAGATCGTCACCAGCCAAGCGCCGGTCCTGATCCTCCCAGGCGTGCTGGAGCCTGAATTCCGCCGCCGGCTGATCGCGGCCTGGGGCGAGGGCGAGCGGATAGAGGGCGGCGTCTCGAGCGCCAACCAGGCCGACACCTTCACCGTCGACTACGGCTACAAGAAGCGCGATGACTGGGTGATCCCCGCCGGACCGCTCGCCGATCACGTCAAGCGCCGCTTGGCGCAACGGCTTTTCCCGGCGATGGCCGACGCCTTCTACTGGGCGCCGACCCGCCACGAGGCGCTCAGGGTCGGCAACTACAAGGCCGGGGCCGGATTCTTTCGCGCGCATCGCGACAACCGCACGCCGCATACGGCGCACCGGCGCTATGCGCTGACGCTGCTGTTGAACGACGACTACGAGGGCGGCTTCCTGCGCTTTCCCGAATTCGGGCCGTCGCTGTATCGGGGCGCGGCAGGCGCGGCGATCGTCTTCTCCTGCAACCTGTTGCACGAGGTCACCGATGTGACCGGGGGAGAGCGCATGGCCCTGGTCACCTTCTTCTACGGCGAGGCCGAAGCGGCGGAGCTGCGCCGGCGGACCGGCCGATAGGTGATCGCCGCCGCCCTCGCCCGGCCCCTCCTCCGGCTCGGCCGGGCGGCGATCGATGTCGTCCTGCCGCCGCGCTGCCTGACCTGCCGCGTCGCGGTGGAAGCGCAGGGATCGCTCTGCGTCACCTGCTGGTCGGGCTTGAATTTCATCGCCGGGCCGGTCTGTGCCGCCTGCGGCCTGCCCTTCGCGCACGAGATCGGGCCCGACGCGCTCTGCGCCGCCTGCATCGGGAAGCGGCCCGGCTATGACCGCGCCCGCGCGGCCCTCGTCTATGACGATGCGAGCCGCGGCCTGATCCTGAGCTTCAAGCACGGCGACCGCACCGAAGCCGCACCGGCACTGGCGCGCTGGCTGTCCCGCGCCGGTGCCGAGCTCATCGCCGATGCCGACCTGATCGCGCCGGTGCCGCTGCACCGCACCCGCCTGCTGGCCAGGCGCTACAACCAGGCGGCCCTGATCGCCAACGCACTCGGCGGAAACGGGCGGCGCGTGGTGCCGGATCTGCTGGAGCGCAAGCGCCGGACACCCTCGCAGGGCGGGTTGAACGCACGCGAGCGCAGGCTGAACGTCCGCGGGGCCTTCCTCCTGCGCGAGCGGTACCGGGAACTCGTCCGCGACAAGCGGATTCTCCTGATCGATGACGTGCACACGACCGGCGCCACGCTGGAAGCCTGCGCGCGAACGCTGAAGCGGGCCGGATCTGTGGCGGTGGACACACTCTGCGTCGCCCGAGTTGTCCGCCCGGCCGAGGTGTCCCTATATTAGGTGCATATGCATTGTTGGAGCGAACGATGGCCAAGGTTGTCGTCTACACCACCGATATGTGCCCCTACTGCTACCGCGCCAAGCGGCTGCTGACGCAGAAGGGTGTCGCCTTCGAGGAGATCGACGTCTCGCTGGACCCGGCCAAGCGCGCCGAAATGGCGGAGAAGGCCGGTGGCCGCCGCTCGGTGCCGCAGATCTTCATCGACGG
>Ga0164290_1002311_pt1 | contig 14373 bp, 15 predicted proteins | sample Micstemetagenome_FD_108782 | JGI IMG/M metagenome (GOLD analysis project Ga0164290, IMG submission 108782) | Contaminated culture microbial community from soil near Moab, Utah, USA - Microcoleus steenstrupii SON62 (Illumina Assembly) | ecosystem: Environmental > Terrestrial > Soil > Soil crust... | reverse complement strand
TTCTCCTCTATACCTGCAAAGTTCGATGGAGCCAATATGTATAGTAAGCATGTTAGCACCGTAGGCATAAATACAGGATGAAAGACAAACGATACGATGTTTGCCAGTATCCGTAATACGGGCGATTGTGTGCCTGCCTGTTCCGTTTTTCTTATCTCACTCATATTATCCTTCCAATATCGGGCTTAACCATTTTTTCATTTCTTCCAGTGTCATGCCCTTGCGTTTGGCATAGTCTTCAAGCTGGTCTTGCTGTATTTTGTTGATGCCGAAGTAAGTGCTCTGCGGGTGGCTGAAATACCAACCGCATACCGATGCAGCAGGGTACATGGCTAAAGATTCCGTCAGTATGATGCCTGCATTATCGGTTGCTTTCAGCAGGTCGAAGAGTTTGTATTTCTCCGTATGGTCTGGGCAAGCGGGATAGCCCGGCGCAGGGCGGATGCCCTGATAGGTTTCTTTAATCATTTCTTCATTGCTCAGTGCTTCATCTTTGGCATATCCCCAGTAATCGGTACGTACCTGATGATGCAGCAGCTCTGCAAATGCTTCTGCCAACCTGTCTGCCAATGCTTGCAGCATTATTTTATTATAGTCGTCGTGGTTGTCTGCAAATGCTTTGAGGTGTGGTTCTATGCCATGTATGCTCACGGCAAACGCACCCATATAGTCTGCCCTAACAGGACTGATAAAATCTGATAATGAAAAATGTGGCTGATTGGCTGCTTTCTTTTGTTGCTGGCGCAGGCTCTCTAATGTATGGAGTACATTGCCTGCATCGTCTTTCAATACGATGGTATCAGGTGCTATTTTAGCAGCGTTCCAAAAGCCGATAACACCCTCTGCATGCAACCACTGCTCTGCTACTATTTTATCCAGCATAGCATTAGCATCGTTGTATAATTTAGTAGCTTCTGTGCCTATGTGTGCATCTTTCAGTATGTCCGGGTATTTGCCCTTCATTTCCCATGCTATGAAGAATGGGCCCCAGTCTATGTATTGGCGAATGGCAGCAATGCTATGGTCTTCAAATACTTTAGTGCCGGTAAACTGTGGTACGGGCGGTGTATAGTTGCCCCAATCTATTTTTACCGGGTTTTGCTGTGCTTCTGTAAATGGTACATATTCTTTTGCGCTGCGTTTGCTGGCAAAGTCTTCTTGCAGCTTGGTGTATTCTGTACTGATGTTACTAAGGAATCCCCCTTTCTGTTCGTTACTTAGCAAACTACCTGCTACCGTTACACTACGGCTGGCATCCAGTACATATACTACACCGTTATCGTATTCAGGTGCAATCTTTACGGCAGTATGCGTACGCGATGTAGTAGCACCGCCAATCAGCAATGGTTGCTTCATGCCACGGCGTTTCATTTCTTTCGCCACATGCACCATTTCATCGAGCGATGGGGTTATCAAACCACTCAAACCTATAATGTCCACATTTTCTTTCTGTGCGGTATCTAATATTTTATCGGCAGGCACCATCACGCCCAGGTCTATGATGTCGTACCCGTTGCAACCCAATACCACACCCACAATGTTTTTGCCAATATCGTGCACATCGCCTTTTACTGTAGCCATCAATATTTTGGCTACGCTGCCTTGTTGTGCGGCAGGATTGTTTCTTTTTTCTTCTTCAATAAACGGGGTAAGCCATGCCACGCTTTTCTTCATCACACGTGCGCTCTTTACCACCTGCGGCAGAAACATTTTTCCGCTACCAAACAAATCGCCCACTACATTCATACCAGCCATCAGCGGGCCTTCAATTACTTCCAGCGGACGGGCGTACTTTTGTCTTGCTTCTTCCGTATCAGTATCTATATAGTCGGTAATGCCGTTTACCAGCGCATGTTTCAGACGTTCTTCAACCGTGCCGTTGCGCCATGCTTCGTCTTTCTTTTCTTCTTTGCCTTTTGCTTTTACCGTTTCTGCAAATGTTACAAGGCGTTCTGTAGCATCTTCCCGGCGATTCAAAACCACATCCTCGCAAAGCTCACGTAGTTGTGGTTCTATCTCATCATACACCACCAACTGTCCTGCATTTACAATGCCCATATCCATGCCCGCTGTGATGGCGTGGTAGAGGAATACACTGTGTATAGCCTCGCGCACATGGTCGTTGCCACGGAAAGAGAAAGATACGTTGCTGACACCACCACTTACTTTGGTAAGCGGCATACGTTGCTTGATGATGCGGGTAGCTTCAATAAATTCTACTGCGTAGTTGTTATGTTCTTCTATACCCGTAGCTACTGCAAATATATTGGGGTCGAATATGATGTCTTGTGGCGGAAAGCCTACTTGTTGCGTAAGTATATCGTAAGCACGTTGGCAGATGTCTACACGGCGTTGCAGGTTATCTGCCTGTCCTTGTTCGTCGAACGCCATAACGATAACCGATGCACCAAAACTTCTGCATATAGTTGCCTGCTCTATAAACTTTTCTTCGCCCTCTTTTAATGATATTGAGTTAACAATACACTTGCCCTGAATACATTTAAGCCCTGCCAGTATGATGGAGAACTTAGACGAATCGAGCATGATGGGTATTTTGGCAATATCGGGTTCGCTCTGTAGCAGGTTGATGAATGTGGTCATGGCTTTTTCGCCATCCAGCAAAGCATCATCCATGTTTACGTCCAGTATCTGTGCGCCGCTTTCTACCTGCTGGCGGGCAACAGATAGTGCTTCTTCGTATTGGTTTTCTTTGATAAGGCGGGCGAATTTTTTAGAACCCGTTACATTGGTTCTTTCACCTACGTTTACAAAATTGGTTTCGGGGCGAACCACTAATGGTTCCAACCCGCTCAACCTGAGATATGGTCTAATTTCAGACATCAGTTATATAGTGCGCTTAAAACGTTTGCAAAGGTAATATAATGTGAGGTGAATACATGCAAAAAGCCGTCTGTAAACGGCTTTTAAAACATATATATCTATCAAAGGCTTATTTATCGGCTAACGCACCTGTTATATCAACGGCTACAGAGGCAGTGCCTTTCGGTTTTTTCATCTTGAACTTGAAAGACACCGACTTACCGGGCTCAACTACATCATTCACCGTCTTTACCGTTTTTTCGATAGTGCTGCCTGTTTTGCTTTTGAAAGTGATGCGTACTTCTACATCTTTGAAAGATGCCAGCGTGGCTTTGTTGGTTATCTCGCCCTCTACCACTTCCTGATTCAACAGGTTGACATGATTATCGCCCTCGATGCGCAGAAACTGCAATGGGTTCTCTCGCTCGGTTTCTTCCAGCGATTTCTTTTTGGCTTCGTATTTATCAGACGGACGCTCTGTATTGGCAGAGTTGCAAGCTGTTACAGATAATGCCATTAGTAAGATGTAGAGGGTGTGTTTCATAATATGAATGTATGTAAACAGTGATGAATAATATTTTGGTATTGCATCAAAATAAATCGGCATGAGTGCCGGTACGAACCAACGTAATCTCTTTTGCTTTATTGTCTTGTTTCCATATCAGCAACCAATCGGGTTTGATATGACATTCCATGCAATCGCTGTAGTCGCCTTTTAGTTTATGAGGTAAGTATTTTTCGTCGAGTTTACCTGTAGTAATGAGTTTATTAATAGCAGTTTCCAGCAGGCGCATATTATAACCTCTTTTTGCTGCTAACCTTACATCTTTATTGAATTGGTTAGTATAGGAAAGTGTGAACATTAATTCAAAATCTGTTTGAATAAGTCTTTAGTGTATTTTGCTTTCTTTGTCTTGCCGTTTCTGGCATCTGCTATAGCTTTTTGTGTAACAGCATTGGGCTTATTCAATATGCGTATATATCGTTGTGTTTTGAGAAACTCAACAATTTTTTTTCCTTCGGGGGTTTTGTCGTCTATTTCCACGTATGTCATACCTAAATGTGTTTAAACAAATTTAATGAATATTCTACTTATGCTTGTCATGGCTGAAGCCTTATTATGTATTTGATATGCACTAACACTAAAGTGTGGGGTTAGTAGTAAGGAGTATATATTCTAACCATTTATCAAAGTCAAAAACTCATCTTCACTCAGTATCGCAACTGTTCCCAGCTTCTTGGCTTTTTCCAATTTACTGCCTGCATCTTCGCCTACTACTAAATAGTTGAGCTTGCTGCTGACACTACTAAGTAGTGCACCACCTTTAGCTTCAACCATTGCTTCGGCCTCGCTGCGCTTGAAACGGTTGAGCGTACCCGTAAACAGGAATGTTTTGCCTTCCAGTTCGCCGCCTGTTTGTGACGTATTTCTTTTTTGGTTGACAAGATTAACACCTGCCTGCTCCAGCAGGTCTATCATGTGCCTGTTTTCGGGTGTGTGGAAGAAGTGTAATACCGTTGCTGCCACTTTAGGGCCTACATCTTCAAGTGCCAGTAATTGTTCTTCGGTATAATTATATAAATCGTGGATATGCGCTACCGCATTGGCGAGTGTCTTTGCCATTGTTTCGCCTACATGGCGTATGCCCAGCCCGTATATCACACGGTTCAGCGGGTGTTGTTTGCTGTTGTCAATAGCGGTTTTCAGGTTGGTGATTGATTTCTCGCCAAAGCCACCATGTTTAGCTACTTCATCCCAATTGATGCTGTATATATCTGGGATAGTATTTAGTAAGCCTAATTCATGAAACTTGCGTACGTTGGCATCGCCCATGTTGCGTATATCCATCGCATCTTTACTTGCAAAGTGTATGATTCGCTCTACTACTTGTGCAGGGCAGCTAATATTGATGCACCGCCATACCGCTTCTTCTTCGGGCTTCTCTAACTCTTCATTGCATACAGGGCAGTGGGTAGGGAATATGATTTTTTCTTCCGTACCATCGCGCAAATCTGACAATGGTTTTACGATATAGGGAATCACATCGCCCGCGCGCTCTACCAAAACTGTATCGCCGATGTGCAGGTCTTTTTCGCGTACTACATCTTCATTGAAAAGTGAGATGGAACTAACCGTAACACCACCAATAGGCACTGGCTCTATTTTGGCAACTGGTGTTACAGAGCCTGTACGCCCCACCTGAAACTCTACACGCAGTAGCTTGCTGGTAGCCTGTCTTGCTTTGAATTTGTATGCCACTGCCCAACGCGGGTGGTGGGTAGTCATGCCCATTTTATCTTGCAGGGCGAAGTTGTTTACTTTAATCACCAGTCCATCCACCTCATAAGGCAGGTCGTCGCGCCTTGCTTCAAATGCCGCACAAAAATCAATCACTTCGTCAATACTACGAAAGCGTTTCATTTCATTAACGGGTGTGGGGAAGCCTAACTGATACAACCACTTGAGTGAGCCATAGTGTGTTTGTAATACTTCGGGTACAACACTATCACCTGTTTGTGTATAATAGCTGATGTGATAGAGGATGGCATATAGTTTGCGCTTGCCAACTTCTGTAGGGTCTAATATACGGAGTGTACCTGATGCTGCATTACGCGGATTTGCCAGTGGCGACAAGCCCTCTGCAATGCGTTGTGTGTTGTAGGCGGCGAACACATCTTTATTTATCACCACCTCGCCACGTATCTCTATCTGGTTAATATGGTCTTTTGTAAAAGCGGCAGACAAAGGCAAAGAGCGTATCTGCTTGATGTTGATAGTTACTTCTTCTCCCATCACACCATCGCCACGGGTAGCGCCGCGCACTAACTGCCCGTTTTCGTAAATGAGCGATATGCTTGCACCATCGTATTTCGGTTCTGCACAATACTCTATCTCTTCCATGCCTGTCAACTCTTTACAACGCCTGTCCCAATCGCGAAGGTCATCGGCATTGTAGGTATTATCAAGGCTCAGCATGGGTACTAAATGGCTGACAGCGGGAAACTTTTCACTAAGGCCTTTGGCAACACGTTGTGTAGGCGAGTCGAGGGTTATATGTTCAGGGTATTGTTCTTCAAGGTGTTGCAGTTTTTTGAAGAGTGTATCGTATTCCACATCTGCCAACACAGGTTCGCTTTGTACATAATACTTCCAGTCGGCATAATTGAGCACTTCACGCAATTGCAGAATGGTGTCTTCAACATTTGCGCTATCGGCATCTATCAATGCTTTCGCCTGATTGTATAAGCGTTGCTCGTCCTGTGTGGTGTACATAGAACAAAGAAAGTTTGAATGCGGTAATTAGCCAAGTATTTTTTCCCATTCGCCTGCACCCTCACGTATCAATTCGGGTGTGCCGTTGGAGAAGTCTATAACGGTAGATGGGGTAGTGCCACCGTGTCCACCGTCAACAACTATGTCAACTCGGTCTTCAAATATTTCGTGTATCAGCAAGGGGTCTGTAAAATATTCTACCTCATCTTCCATTGGTAGCGATACACTCATAATGGGGTTGCCCAATTGCTTTACTATTTCCTGGCTTATTTTATGGTCGGGTACACGTATGCCAACGGTATCTTTTTTGGTCTTCAGCATTTTGGGTACCATCTTGCTGGCTTCTAATATAAATGTGTACGGGCCAGGCAAAGATTTCTTGAGTGTGCGGAATACAGGCGTGTCAATGCTTTTTGCATAATCGCTGATATGGCTCAGGTCGTTGCACACAAAAGAGAATTGTGCCTTCTTGGGGTCAATATTTTTAATACGGCAGATACGGTCAATTGCATCTACGTTATAAATATCGCAACCCAAACCGTATATAGTATCGGTAGGATAAATGATTACCCCGCCACTTTTCAGGCAATCAACAACTGTTTTTATTAGGCGCGACTGTGGATCTTTTGGATGAATATGGAGCAACATAAATCTGTATAGTAAATATACGGATTTATAACAGTTTTTGTATAGCGTTTGTTGCGAGTTTCAACCGTTCATTTTCATCACCTCTGATGTCTGCCCAAGGGCTGCCCGATTGCATAACAATATCCCTGTATGTATTGTAGAAGTAAGCCCTTTCTTCGGGCAAAGGGTGTTCTCGTAAAGGGTCGTCCGTCCATGGCACATCTATATATGTAAGTAGATAAAGGTCATATTTTCGTTGAGCTATCTGTTCCAATATCCATGGATGCCATCTGCCGTATTTGGCTTCGCTCCATACTTTTATTACATACAGGTCGGTATCGCAAATAAGGTATTGGTTGGCTTGCTGCATAGCGGTTTCTTCTGTAGCAATTTGTCCTTTGGCAATCTCTAGCAAATCGGCTTCAGTATATGCTCTGTCAAGATTTTCCAGGTATGCGCGTGCATATTCGGGTACCCAAACAGTTTGCAATTGCACGGCAAGCGATTGGCTGAGCGTACTTTTGCCTGTAGATTCCGGGCCTATAACTACTATTTTTTTAATGCTATTCAACTATGCCTTTTATTTTTCGTTGTTTACGTTTCACTAACCATTGCTGCCCTTTGTAAGACAGAAATGCACTGCCAGCACCCACCAATGCACCAGCCAATACATCTGTAGGGTAGTGCATACCGAGGTGCATACGCGAATAGCCGATACTGCCTGCCCACAGGTAAGCCGGTGCTATTACATACCATTTGCAGTATTGCAGGCTGAGTGATGTAGCAGTAGCAAAAGCAATGCTGGTATGCCCGGATGGGAAAGACGGGTCGGTATCATAATGATAAGGAATGATGTCTTTGTAAGACTCATAAGGGCGACTTCTGTTGATGGCATACTTCAAACCATAGCCTATAACTACTGTAGTGCCGAGGCTAGCTACCGTTTGCCATCCATTGCGGATGGTTTGTGTATCTTTTTTGATGTAGCCTACTAATAATTGCGTTGCGGGTACTGCAAAAGATAAGGGGTAGGTAGATTGGGTGATGCCATTCATGAAGGCATCAGAACTGCTACTACGTGTGCTGTTTATGCTACGCAACCATTCAATGTCAGTGTTTTGTGCAAGGCATTGAAACGGTAGTAGTAGTATGGCTATGCAGTATGCAGCAAACGATATTGTTTTTTCCATCTGAAGTAACCGAAGATAGCAACAATAAATAAAAACAGCGTAAGCAATGCCGTAAATGGTATGCCTTTGTAAATATATAGTGGTATGGCAATGGCATTGGATATGTTGAGCAATATCCAGTTTTCAATTTTGTGTTTTGCCAGCAGCCACATACCTGCCCATGCCGTTGCAGAAACGATGGCATCGAGCATTGGTACGGTAGAGTCTGTATAGCTTGATAATACGAAGTATAACACTGCCCAGCCTGATACACATATTGCGATGCTTATTGCCAAGTCTTTACCGTTGTTGTGCGATATAGCAGCAGGGTTTTCATTTCCTTTGCCTTTGTGCCACAATGCCCAGCCGTAGATGCTCATTATAAAGTAATACAAATTGAGCAACGACTCTGCATACAAACCTACGCGCGCCATTATCCATATATATATTACCGTGCTGACGATACCTGTGGGGTAGAGCCATACATGGTTTCTGTTAGCCAGCACTACACTTATCATACCAAAGAGTACAGCAATAAACTCAATAGGCTTAGTTGCTTGTAGTTGGGTATAAAACTGCTCTATGGTTACCGATACATCCATTGGTTGTAAAAATAGCAGAACAAAATATAACCGCGCATTCTTGATGCCTTATTTCGTAACTTCAATATGCTAAAACAGGAGAATATGAAAAAGCTGCTATTGTTATTAGTTGTCGCTTTGACTTTTCAGGCAGAGGTAAAAGCCCAGTTGACGGTGCGTGTAGTAAGAGATTCGCTCTTTATACCCTGGGAATTGGTGTACGGGCCAGACAACCATATATGGTTTACCCAAAAGAACGGCTACATCTGCCGTATGCAGCCAACCAGTGGAAAGATTGACACACTCTACAACGAAACCAATACCCGCATACAGAGCGAGGGTGGTATGCTAGGCTTGGTATTGCATCCGCAGTTCAGCACTACACCCCATGTGTTTGTAGCATACAATTATATAGATGCTACTGTATATAAACTGCGTGTGGCACGTTATGAATATAACAGTACTACCAATGTGCTGCAAAACCCGCAAACAATTATTGACAATATCGGAGCTGCCAACATACATAACGGGTGCAGGTTGCTGATAATTGATAATCATCTATACCTGACAACTGGTGATGCTGCAGCAACATCTAATTCTCAAAACGTCAATTCGCTAAACGGCAAACTACTACGGCTAAACCTGGACGGCACTATTCCATCTGATAACCCAATATCAGGCAATGCCGCGTGGAGCTGGGGGCATAGAAATGCACAAGGCATGGTGTATGCCAATGGCAAAATTTATCAGAGTGAGCATGGAGCTAATTCTGATGATGAAGTAAACATTATACAAAAAGGGCGCAACTACGGCTGGCCTACTGTACAGGGTTATTGCAATACAGGTGCTGAAATGACTTTCTGTAATGACTCCAACGTAGTAGAGCCGATAGAAGCATGGACTCCCACTACGGCTGTTTGTGGGATGGATTATTACGACCACCCCATGTTTCCGCAATTTCAGAAATCGTTGCTGATGGTTACGCTCAAAGACTCAACGCTCTACCAATTAAAACTAAATACAACCAGTGATGATGTGACAACTATTAGCAAAGTAGCATTGGTAAAATACCGCCGCCTGAGGGATTTATGTATTTCGCCTGAGGGGCGTATTTACGTGTCAACTAGTAACTCGCCATCTGGCGGTACGGGTGCGCGTATTGACAGGATAGTTGAGATATATGACCCTTCGTATAACAGTATTGCCCAAACAGAGATAGATAAAGAATTGATGAAAATTTATCCCAATCCGGCAGGTGATTTCGTAACAATTAAAATAAAACAGTATGTATTGAATGCCCATGCAGATTATAAGATTGTGAATATGAACGGGCAGGTAATAATGAATGGAAAGCTACAGAACAACGAAACGCATATAGAAACGAAAGCATTGCCCACAGGGCTATACAGGGTGATGCTGTATGATGGGGCTATGCTGTACGCTACAGCCAACTTTGTAAAGCAGTAAATTGTTTACTATCGTTTTTGGAAAATTGGATATTAAACCTATTTTTGCAATCCCAAAACGGGAAGGTGCGGTAGCTCAGTTGGTAGAGCAAAGGACTGAAAATCCTTGTGTCGGGGGTTCAATTCCCTCCCGCACCACACGAAAATAAAGCGTTTCAGAGCAAAATCTGGAACGCTTTTTTCTTTTGGTACAACATAGGTACAACAACCAGCGGTCTAAGTCGGTACAAATTGGTCTATTAAAAAAACTGGGTGTTTTCCACGTTGTACAGGTCATACGCAGTTTGTTTATTTATCCCGTAATTATCTGCGCACGAACACGAAGTGGGAATATCGTTTAACATTGACGACAAGGCATTTGACGAACTGGTTATCAGACTGGTCGCTGAAATCAAGCAGCAACTCGGGGCAAAGCCCGAGCGCAAGTGGTTAAGCCCTGATGAGGCAATGGACTTGCTGCATATCAAATCAAAAACCACGATGCAGAAGCTGCGTGATGAGGGGCGCATCCGTTACAGCCAGCCCGAGGCGCGGGTGATCCTCTATGACAGGGATAGCATAGAGGCTTATTTGGAAAAACACGCTAAAAATACGTTTTGATGGATAGCTATATATTAGGCGGCGTTAATCTTGATGATGAAACAATAGATCCCAATTATAAAAAGGGGTTCGAGCATGGCTATTGGCTAAGGCGTGGTAACAGCGAAGAACTGGACGAAATTATAAATCGTTCAAAAGATACCAAATACAGTTCAGGTCTGAAAGCTGGTAGAAAAGAAGCCACACGCGAACAGGTGCGGGAACGGTTTAAATCGAATGATAACGAACAATCGCAAAGCCCCGATAAGGGGATTGATGTGGATTGATTTAAAGTATGTTAGTGTAATTAGTATAATTCAATCATATTTAATGGTATAGCATGAAATTTGAGAATTTAAAAACGTATGACCAAATTGTGTCTGAACTTAAATCTAAAAACAGACAAAAACATCTGTTGTTTGGTAATGGATTTAGTATGGCGTATGACCCTAACATTTTTTCGTACAATGCTTTGAGCAATTTTATTGATAAAACGAATAACGACTTGCTGAAAAAGCTGTTTGATATAGTCAATACCAAGAATTTTGAACTGATAATGCAACAGCTTGATAATTTTATAGAGATTGCAAAAGTATTTAGTACAGACAGTTCATTAGTTCTAAAATTAACAGAGGCAAGCGATACACTTAAGAATAGCCTAATCGAAGCTGTCAAGGAACTTCATCCAGAGCATGTGTTTTCGATAGCAGAAGAAAAAAGTGTACAATGTTTTAACTTCTTGAGTGAGTATTTAAGCAATAACGGATTTGTATTTTCTACGAACTATGACTTGCTTCCCTATTGGGTGTTAATGAGAAATGAGGCCCAATATTCTATTGATGGATTTGGTCGTGAACTTGAAAACCCAGACGAAATAATAATAGGTGAAGATGCGGATTGGTCTGAACTTCGATGGGGAAAATACAAAGAAATGCAGACTGTATATTATCTACACGGTGCGCTTCCTATATTTGATACCGGGATTGATGTTATTAAAGAAGTGTACGGTTCGGGACATTTATTACTCGAAAACATTAATGGCAGGATGGCAAAAAAACAGTACCCTATTTTTGTTACCGCAGGTAATGCAAAAGAGAAGCTTAATCATATCATGCACAATAAATATTTATCATTCTGTTACGAGAGGCTTTGTGATATTAAAGGTTCGCTGGTTACATTCGGTTTTAATTTTAGTGAAAATGACAGCCATATCATTGAGGCAATAAATAAAGCTGCACATCAAGGTAAGCGAGGTGGAGAACATGATAAACTACTTAGTATTTATATTGGTGTTTTTTCAGAAGCTGACCTTGCCCATATTGAACAGATACATGGCAAATTCAAATGCAAGGTTAATTTATATAATGCTCAGACAGCAAGAATATGGCACTAACTCTATATGCTCACATTCAAGTATTGTAGTAGCCCGCCCCTATAAGATAGGGACGGGTTTAATTTCTAAGTATTTACGTTAACCCCTTTGCAGGTCTATGTGGTCTGCCAGTTCCTGCATCATTTTTATGCGCTCTGCCAAGAACCCTGCACGGTCATAAGCCTTGTCCACATCACCAGCAGGAAGATGCGCAAGCTGCCTGTCTGGCACTTCGTGCCGATAGCCAAGCTTTTCTTTTGCAATCCCCATCCCCAAAGCACGGAAGCCGTGCGCGGTGTGCCTGTCCTTATAGCCAAGCTTGTGTAATGCATGGGCAACAAGCTTGCTATAAATCGGCTTGTTACGTTTATTGACAGCAGGAAACACATACGGGCTGCCTTGATACAGCAGCGCATTCAGCCGCTTGCGCTTTTGCAGGATTTCTATTGCCTGACGTGATAACGGTACAATATGCTTGCGGCGCATTTTCATACGGGATGCAGGGATTACCCATTGCGCCTTGTCAAAGTCAAATTCCGACCATTCGGCATTCAGTAATTCGTTGCGCCTTACCATTGTCAGTAATAACAGCATCACCGCATCATGCTCATGTGTCGCAACGGCCTTGCAGTTATCCAGCGTGTGCAGGAATTGCGGCAGGTCGTCAATTTCCATTGACGGATAATGCCCGGTCTTATAGGGCTTGAGTGATTTGCCAAGCCCTTGCGCGATATTATGTTTTACATCTTCCTCATCCATTGCATGGTTGAGGATAAGATAGGCGAATTGCTGCGATCGCTTTGCGGTATTATGCGCCTTGCGCCACTCGATTTCCTGCAGGGCAGTTAATAACTGCTTTCGGGTAAGCTGGGAAACAGGGATTTTACCCAGCATCCGAAACAGGTCTTTTTCAAGGTATCGCCTGATTTTACGCGCATGGGCTTCGCTCCATTTTTCGGCATTATGGGCAAGCCATGACCGCCCCAATACCTCAAACGTCCTTTCGCTGGCAATCCTTGCCAGCGTTGCTTGCTGCTTGCGAATATGCGCAGGGTTAATACCCTTTGCCACCTGCTTTTGCAGGTCGTCATGCGCGGTTCTGGCTTCAGTTAGCGATATGGCGGGGTATGCGCCAAGCGAGATAAGTTTCTCACGCCCCAGCAATCGGTATTTATAACGCCAATAGGCTTTGCCTGTCGGCAGGGCGTACAGGTACAGCCCGCCGCCATCGGCTTTTTTAAGTGGTTTGTTTAATTGTTTTGCACGCACAATAAGTGCCTTGCAGCTTAAATCAGTAAGCATGGAATAGTCCTTACAGGTTGTGATAAGTACCCTTGCCGCTACCCCCAAAAGGGTGGGATGCTATGAGACACAAGCAACAGGTATAGGATACTATTCCTATCACAAATTGTTATCCTGTCAAGGCTTAGTTCTTTCTTGCACCTTGTGAAATCTCTTGTCTTAGTCCCGGCGGGAGAGGGGCAAATGTCCTTATCTGGTTGAGAGAGAAGCTGATATTTTTAGCAGCAAATTTTCGTACCACCAATTATACCTCTAAACAGCTACGCCGTTTAGGAGATGATAATAACAGGGTTGATTTATCCAATCAATAATTTTCATTCACAGGTATGTAGGAATATATTCCTTGACAGCTTCTTATTCTATGATACTGTACACATCATCAATCAACATATAAAAAGGAATAAACCATGTCAAAAGATAAGATCTTGCCTATCGAGGGGCTTGTACGTTTGAAGACTGTATTGGAAGTTTTACCAATAAGCCGTTCCACATGGTACAAGGGAGTAAAACGAGGCATATATCCTAAATCCAAACAAATAGGGGAACGTGCTAAAGGGTATAATGTAGAAGAAATCAGGTCACTTCTAACATAGCTGATTAGCGTTTCAGTGCATACAGCACAGAGACCAATTTTGGGCAGTGAAAATTGATGTCGTAATCAACCGCTCTGTTCTGTATTGAGTATTTAGACGGAATAAAAATCGCTCATTGAAAAAAATGAAAATGGCCGCTAATTAGCGGCCATTTTAGCTAGTTCGAATTGCTACGGTGTAGGTTTCTCCGCTTCAATTTTCGACAGTTCTTGCTCCAAAGTATCATCGACATCCAATGAGTACTTTAAAGCATTCCCATCCGTCTCATAGAGCTTCTCTAACGCTGCCACGTCAATCTTGCCAACATAAACACCATTTCTTTCCTGGCGTTCATTTTTTGGAACACTAACCATGTTGTGTCGGAAGCTACTTGCACTTGCTGTTGCACTTGCTGTTGCTTTTTTTCCGGTCATTTGACCTCCTTTTTTTGGGTTAACAAAACTCATATAAATACTATACATCTTTCGTACCAAATGTCAAAAAAATTATGCCAAATCTTGATAATAGGTACTTATTTTAAATAGTGGTTCTAATAAAAAATTGTCTGCCATTTTATTCGTTTTTAATAAATTAACGGAATTGGGGTCTTT